>Ga0078972_1000402_pt1 | contig 178521 bp, 194 predicted proteins | sample YelNatPaOPGAMG01_FD_67568 | JGI IMG/M metagenome (GOLD analysis project Ga0078972, IMG submission 67568) | Hot spring thermophilic microbial communities from Obsidian Pool, Yellowstone National Park, USA - OP-RAMG-01 (SPADES assembly) (version 2) | ecosystem: Environmental > Aquatic > Thermal... | reverse complement strand
GGAAAAAGTATAAACCTTTTGGGAAAAGAAGGGACAAGATTCAGAAAGAGTTAAATAGTATTTTTAAAGAAACAAAAGGTGGAAAATTGAATGCTATAATTCAAGAATTCTTAAGCAATTTGCTTTATGAAGAGTTAGCGAAAATTTATGATGAAATCATAAATGATAGCAAGGTTGACATTTTTGGGGACCTGGACTTTGAAATTGTGAAATCCATAGACAAGAAAAGGAGTCGCATTGCAAAAATAAAGGGGAAAAAGATTATAGTTAAATTAAACGCAGTTTGTCTGCCAAGAAAAGCATTAAAATATATAATTGCACACGAAGTGGCCCATCTGATAACGAAAAGACACGGAAAAAGGTTTATTAGGGTATTGGCATCGCTTTATGCAGATTATTTAAAAGGTGAAAAGATCATTTTTAGCAAGAAAGAAATTCTAAAAAATTCGGGTATTTAGGCTATAGGAAAACTCTTCATTATTTCCTCCATCATGCAAGTTAATTAATACAAAAAGGCGGTGCCCCATATAAAACCACCGAGAATTTAGTCGAAGAAAAATTTCATCTCCCATTTGCAAATGGAGAGGCCTTTGAAAACATGAAAAATATAGCCAAAGAGATTCTTACTCACTTTGTCATTGAGCATCTCGAGGACATTTACAGAATAAAGGAAGCTGAAGCTATAAGGCAATGTAGGTTTCTGTATTTCTAACAAACGATCTGAGAACAGACATTTAAATCTAAAAATTCAAAATAGCAACATGAACGAAGAAAAATATTTGATTAAGGTTGCTATTATCATAATCTGCGTCGCCGCAATCGTGTTTATTGGCGGTTTTGCTTTATGGTGGTTAGGCGAGGTATCAGAGATTGAAATGTGGGAAAAAATGGGCGGCTCGACAATATCAGCGATCGCAATTTGCATAGTAATAATAATAATTGGGCTATTAGGATATTTTGCCTATAGATACTATCAGGATCATTCTGGCCGCTGACAAAATCCTTAATTCATCTTTCAAAGAAACGGAAAGGTTGGATGCCTTCTTTAAACCATGCTTGCTCATCTCTCCCTGAGCATTCGATATATTTCGCCTTTCCTCTTTTCAAAAGCCCTGACCATCGCCTCATTTATGTCTTTATATTCGCTGTTTTCGATCCACCATGTCCCTCCGTACTCCGCGCTCTTCAAGCCGAACCGCTTATCGAACTGCCGAAGGAAGCGTTTCGCATCCTCCGGCTTTGAGAAGTACGTGTGGTAAAACCCTTCTCTGTCGTAGTGCGCGATAAAAGAGCAGTGGAGCGTTAAGTGCTTGTAAAGCCTTTCTGTAAAGAAGCGATAGTCAAATCCGCTTTCAAGAAATCTCTTCCAATCCGATAGAACTTTTTCCTTCTCCTCGGCCTTCATAAATTCCGCGTCTTTGAACTTTCCGCCTCTCATCTTCTCCTCCCAGCATAAGGCAGATCGCGCTTTCTAATCTCCCAAACCTTCGGCTTTAAACTTTCAAGCTCAGCCTGCGAGAAGTATCCCCATTCATCCTCAAAGCCCTGAACGTATCCGAACCAGATCGTATCTTTTTTGCGCCTACCTCCGATTAAGCTCTCCTGCTCTCCTGCTTTTTCCACAGCAAACCAGTACCATCCGTTAAACGACTCCCAGGCGCGTAGGACCTTCTTCCCATCGATGTAAAGATTCTTCCCATCAGTTTCAAACTTCGCCATGCTCCCACCTCGGAAAAAGCTCGAAAAAGCCGGCGGGCAAAGCCGGCTGAATCGCATAACAGCGGGCATAAATAAAACGCTGAAAACGAAGGCTAAAACCAGCTCGCTAAAAGCGGCTCTTCGCCTGTTTCAATCGCCCTCTTAACGAGGGCATACGCTAACTTATATTCAGCCATATAGCCCTTGTGGTTGTGCCTGTTCCTAATCGCATCTTTTACCGCAGGCAGAGGATCGCCTCCGTAGCAGGCGGCAATCCACTCGCAGTAGTTTTTCCTTCCTTCGAGAGCGTCTTTTAAAATGCGCGCCGCCATCGAAGGCGTAGCATAGCCAAGAGACTCCGCTATTATGTGCGCGGTTATGCGCGGATAGCGCTTCATAGTCTCTTTAACAGAAAGCTCTTTTCTCTCCATAAAACCACCTCTCAATCTTTCGAATAAGAGCGAAGCCTTTCGAAATCCTTCCGCTTCGTTTCATCTAAAACCTCAACATCATTCCGCCTGAAATACCCTTCATAGCGTATCGCAGGAAAGACAACAAAGTAGCAGGCTTCACCGGAACAGCAGTACGTTGGAACGAGATCTGAAAAGCCTCTGTATTTTCTGAACCCTTTCACCTTAACCCTTACTTCAAACTTCGCTTCCATGAGCTCACGACTCCATCCTAACTCTTATCCATGCGCCCGGCATCAGCGAAGCTGTAGTATCGCCTTCTTCCAACAATCACATGGTCGAGTACGCGCACGCCTAACAGATCGCCAGAGAGCTTGAGCGTATTGGTAACGTCAATGTCTGCAAGAGAAGGCTTTGGATCGCCAGAGGGATGGTTGTGAACAAAAATCACGCCGACGGCATTCGCTAAAAGCGCGGATTTGAATGCGCTCGATGCAATGACGGGCGCGAAGTCGCAGGCTCCCTGCGAAATGAGCTCAACGCCGATAACAGAGTTTTTGCTGTCTAAAAGGACAGCGTAGAGCCTCTCCTTATCGCTCTCCGCAAGCTTTTTAAACGCAGAGTAAACATCGGAAGACTTCGTCATCTTCATCGGCCTGTATTTTTTGTCTCCATCAACAACCATCTTCAGCTTGACCTTCGGCCCCTTGTATTCATATCCGTCAAATTGCGCTTGCCTCGCTTTATTCTTCGCCTTGCGAGCCAGCATGAGAAAGTCAGGAAGCGGAAGCTCGTATATCTTCGTCTCTCCAAAGCGCTTATCATACGCTTCGCTCAGTGGATCGCTATATCTCTCGCTGTACCTAAGCCCTGTATACTCTTTGTACTCCCTTTCCGCCTCGCGCCTCGTTTTGAAAAGCTCCACATCGTAGTTCACGCCTTCCAAGTTTTTCACAAGCACGTAGAGCTTCGACTTCCTCAAAGCAATCACCTTATTCGCTTCTTCACTCCGCTTCTTTAAGCCCGTCTTTCGGATACTTTCCAGTCAGGATAAGCTTTCTTATCCTCTGCCCGCCGCATTCCTCAGTCGCCAAATATTCGCACATTCTCTCGTAATCGCCGAAGCCCGAACAGTAAGCAAGACCCCAGACCTGAACAGGCCAGCACTCACTCGTCAAGTCCTTTGCGTTTACCTTCTTCACCATCACTTCGAATTCCTGTCCCTTTAAGCGAGCATTCTTTTTCTCAACCACATCCTCACCTCTTCTTTCCCTTTCCCCATTTCTTCGCTTTCATAACCGCATACTCGCTCCAGTCTATCCGCTCAACCTCGCCGTCTTTGTATCGAATCTCGCACTCGAAGTATTTCCTTACGTCACCGAGAAAATGCGACACGCGCATGTTAAACCCCTCGATTTCGTTCTCAGGGACTCCTCCGCTCCTCATCTCTTCGATAATTTCTTCATAAGGAATTACCCGCACAATCTTCGCTTTTCCATAAGGCGTTTCTATCGCTTCTCCTTCTTTCGCCTTTCTGTAAACGAGCAAATACCTTTCCCTATGCGTCTTGTCTTCAGTCATAGTCGTCCTCTTCAATGTACTTTTCGAATGCCTTCGCAATCTCTATGACCCTTGCCGCTCTCTCGCTAGCCGGAATCCTCGAGCCAGTTAAAACCCTGCTTGCCGAGCGCAGACAGCTCATCCTTATAATTTTTTTCAGCCTCGCCTCTCCGTATTCTAAATTCTCTTCCCCTCTCATTCCCTTACTGCGCTCATCCACTTTCACATCATAGATCCTGCTTATATTTTTGTAGTCGCCCGATTCCCTGAAATCGAATTCGAGAATTTGGCCTTCCTGAATGCGGTCAAGGTAGTCCTCGTCCCAAAGCGAATAACGCTCTCCATTAATCTGGAGAATCCCATATCTCCTACCATCGCTCGTCACATTCCTCCAAACCCTTTCGACCTCTCCTTTCACAATCTCACCTCCAAATTTCGAAATCATCCTTTCGCATCTTTGTAAAACCTCGCGCTCCTCTTCACCCTCGCCATATACTCTTTCCCAAAAATCTCTTCGAGCACAGCGAAAAGCGCAGGATAAAATTCCTCTCGAAGATAGTACGACTTCCCCTCTTTTTCTCCTTCCTCATGCAGAAGCCCAATCTGCACAAAGCCTTCAAGCCCCCTTGCCACTTCATTCACATACCTTTTTATATACTCCTTCGCCAGCTGTCCCACGTACCAACGCACAACCGGCTTTTTAGAAAACGAAGGCGAATGCTTTGAAGCTAAGTGATGGCGCATGGCAAAGAGAGCGAGATAGCTGAGCATCGAATTTTTTCCAGGCGCAAGCACAGACCTTAAATAAGCGACCTGCTTGTCAAAGCTCATTTCGTCCAATCGCATGCTTCACCTCCTATCTTCGACCCTCACCAGCGGAAGACCGCAGTAACAGCATTTAGGCACGATTCCTTCAACTTCCCACTTATAATATTGAAATGTAATCAGGCACGTTGGACAGACGAAAGCGATTGTCTCCCGCTGATTTTCTCGAGCCATGTTGAGAAGTCGGCTTACCTTTTAATATGGCTTGCCCAGACAGAATGCAGAATTTGCCTTTAAGCATCAGCAATCAAAAATTTCCGGAAAAACAAAATAATTTAAGAACTCAAGCACAAAAATATTACAGCAAGACCTTTTAAGTTGTAATTGAAACTGAAAGCCTCGGGCGAGGATCGAACTCGCGACCTTTCGCTTTTCATGAGTCGAAGATTTCGAGATTTGGCGCTTTCGATCAAACCTTTCATATAAAAGGCTCATACCAAGCGAACGCTCTTTAATGCCCAAATTATTTCGAGCACCACTGAGCTACCGAGGCTTGATAGTTAATATGTGAAATCGAAATTTTTATTTGTTTTTATTTGGAGAAATTCCGAAAATAAATTTTCATATTTAACTAAACCAAGAAAACTCTTTCTATCTTTATTTTTTCATTTAAATTCCTTCCTAGTGCAATGATATGATTTTTCATGTCAAAAATACCTAGCATTTCGTTTGTTTCGCTTTCGTCCATTTTTAAGATATCTTCAATAAAAAGAGGTTGTCCATGCTTTATCTTTTTTATTACATTTTCCTTCACAACAACTTTTTTAAGACCTATTCTTTCAAGAATTTTTTCAAGAGGTATAACATTTTTTTTGTTTATTCTAGAAAGTGGAATCGCTTCGCTGATATCAAAAGGTCCTATTTTAGTTCTTCGTAACTCGCTCATATGTGCACCACAACCAATTGTTTGCCCTATGTCGTGCACAAGCTTGCGTATATAAGTTCCTGCTTCACACCTAACATGGAATATTACCTCTCTCCCTTCCATTTTCAAAATTTTTAAAGAATAAACCTTCCTTTTTCTTTCCACTCTTGCAACCCTTGATTTAACAGGTGGTTTTTGGATAATTTCTCCTGTGAATTTTTTGAATACATTTTCAATTTCTTCTCTTCCAACATCTTTATGCAATATCATCTTACCTTCATATTCTTTATCCATTCCCATCAAAACAGGCATTGCTTTTCTTGCTTCCTCCAATGCAATGAGCATAAGACCTGTTACATTCGGGTCAAGCGTTCCCGCATGCCCACCTCGATTGGCACCAAGCTTTTTGCAAACATTTCCCACAACTTCAAAACTAGTCATACCCTTAGGTTTATCAACAAGAACTACACCCTTTTTCAGAAAATTGTTTATCATATTTTACTTTTTTGCTTTTCTTCACTTTCTTTAGTTTCTTCTTTAGGTTTTGTTACCACGAATTCAGGTGATTTCAGCACCTTTATTCTTGATATTTCAGAAAATCTCACAGGATATAATTTGCTACCCATCTTCCTAAGCGTCATCTGAATCTCTGTGGTAAAGATCTTTTTTAAAAGCGCATTTATATCATTTTCTTTCGCAAAGGTATTGAAAAAATTAGAAACCATGTGCCTTATCTCAGTTTCAACACTTTTTGCCGGCTTGCCATTCAATATTATCCAAGGTTTTATTCTTATCAACCAACCATCCTTTGTTACCACATCTATAATATGTTCAATTTTTTGATTCCTTTTCCTCACCATTCTTAGAAGATGATCTCTTGTGCATTCCATACCATTAAAAGAAGTAAAGCACGTCTTACCTTCAATTTTCGTTACTCTTAAACCAACTTTCATGTAATATTTTGTTTCATCTCCTGTGATTTCAGGCACGCTTACTTCAAGAGTCCTTCCTACAAGTGATTTGGGATCGGTTGTAGGGGTCTGCCCTACGATTTTCGCACCAAATTCGCTAGGAGACAAAATATTGAACCAATCCTTTCCCTTCCACTTTTTTACCACTATCTTTTCTTCTACCTCTTCTGGCTTCGCTTCCTCTATTTTTATCTCCTTCGTCTCCTTCGGCTCTTCTTTCAACCTCGGTCTGCCCTTCATGCCCATACTTAACACCACTAATATTGGTAAGTATTAGTTCAGTCATATTTATAAATTCTTCTCTTTTTTCTTTTGGTATAATTGCGGCCGCTGCAGCCATGTGCCCGCCACCTTCACCACCAAGTTTTTCGGCGATAATGCTCATAACCTCATTTAATTTTATACCTTTTTTTACGAGTTCATCATTTGCCCTTGCTGAAATTTTTATACCATCTTCGCTATCTGCTATACCGAACAAAGGTTTTTCAGGAAAAATGCATGAGTGATTTATAATGGATATAACATTAGAAATTAAATGTTCTGATATGTTTTCGTCGGCTAGAATATAAACACCATTCAAATTTTTTACAACCTCTTCATTATTGAGATTGCTATAAACCCAACTCACACCCTTTCCTATTTCTTTTCTATAAACCTCCAACATTTCTTTGACCTTCCCAAAAATCTTTTTGTCATTAAAGCAGAAGGCTATACCTGTGTGTGCACTATCCATTTTCCCACAAGCATTTAACATTGTAGCGAATTCGTTGGCATCACGAAATTCGTTTTCATTCCCTACTATTTCATAAACATCTCCAAAAATGTATTCAGGATTTTCGTGTTTAGCTGCTATCCTTTCTTTGATAATACCATCTGCAAGTTTTTTCTGCTCTTCCAAGGTTAGATCACCAATCGTCCTCCATTTACCGTCCTTTTTAATTTCTATTCCAAGTTCATGCAAAAACTGAACGCTAGCGGATTCAGAACCACTAACTCCTGGAATAAATGGATCTATCGAATAAGCAAGTGCTTTGTGAATCGGTCGCGTATATCTCCCCCACAAACGGAGACCTTTCGATACTTTTATTTTGCCTTTTTCAGCATCTTTCAATATTTCCTTGTTCATACCTGCAAGACCCCAATCATATCCTATTGCATCTATTTGCGAATCTCCAAGAGCACCAATTACGGCAAGGTACGCCAAATCGATATTATTCGTATCTATAGTTTTGGCAAGTATATAAGTAACACCAGCACCTGAAATTTCATCATCAATTCCTATTAAAGAAGGGTTGATATGTACGATATTTTCATTTTTCTCTCCTTTAGTTTGATGATGATCGCATATTATAACTCGAGAAGGCAAAAGTTTCTTTATCATTTCTATTTGTCCCGAGCCCATATCAAGAAAAATCACCAATTTGCGCCTTTCTTCGCTAAGTTTTTCTAAAAACTTTCTGCTCAATTGCTTTATGATGCTTAAATGAAAACTTTTATTCATGCGCATAAGCGTTTTTATCATGATTGCAGCAGAGCATATACCATCAGCATCGTAATGAGAAACAACCCTTATTTGCTCTCTCGTTTCCTCTATCCATATTTTTGCTTTTTCTGCTTCGCTCAAAAGGAAAGAAAAATTTTCTTTCATAAGCATCATTTTATATGCATTTTATATGATATTTTAATTTTTAATTGTTTAAGCAAATTTGTTTTCGGGAAGATACAATAAATTTTGTGTAATTAAATTTTTATTGCAGTTAATGTAGATTTTAATGAGGATTTATTAAGTTTTGGTGTTTATAATTCTTTGTGGGGGGTGGGGTTAATGAAAATAACAATTTCTGCAATAAAAGCAGACATAGGTAGTATAGGAGGACATATAAGACCAAGCAAATTGCTCTTAGAGACGGTTTCTGAATATTTAGAAAATTATGGTAAAAATGTGCTTAAAGATTATTATGTGAGTTTCACAGGAGATGACATAGCGCTTCTGATGACTCATACAAATGGGAAGAATAGTGAAAAGGTTCACAAACTTGCATGGAACGCATTTAAAGCAGGTACGCTTGTGGCTAAAAATCAAGGACTTTATGGAGCAGGTCAGGATTTGCTAAAAGATTCCTTTTCAGGGAATGTTAAGGGCATGGGTCCTGCAGTAGCGGAATTAGAATTTGAAGAAAGACCTAATGAACCTTTCCTTTTCTTTGCTGCTGACAAAACAGAGCCCGGTGCATTTAATTTACCTCTTTATCTTGCCTTTGCCGATCCTATGCATTGCTCAGGTCTTATTTTAAGCAAAGGCATGAGCAAAGGCTTTCGCTTTACTATAATGGATGTGGAATATACGAAAGGGGATAGAATCATTGAACTAAATGCCCCAGAAGAACTTTACCAAATAGCCGCTTTATTACGTGATAACAACAGATTTGTAATAGAATCGATTCATTCAAGACAAACAAATGAAGAGGCGGTTGCAGTTTCAACAACCCGTTTGCATAATATAGCTGGGAAATACACAGGGAAAGATGATCCCATAATGCTTGTTCGTGTACAAAAAGATTTCCCTGCGACTGGTGAGGTGCTTTCACCTTTTGCTATAGGTCATTACGTCTCCGGTTTTATGCGCGGTTCACATATTGGACCTTTGATGCCAGTAAAGTTAAATTCAACCATATCATACTTCGATGGCCCTCCTGTTGTTAGTTGTGCAGCTTTTTGTGTGCATGAAGGGAAATTGACAGAAGTTGTCGATGCTTTTGATCATCCATTTTGGGATTATGTAAGAAGTAAAGTATCGAAAAAAGCCTTAGAGATTCGCAAGCAAGGTTTTTCTGGGCCAGCAATGTTGCCATACAAGGAATTAGAATATGGAGGTATTGTGGAAATACTCAAAGAACTTGACAAAAGATTCAAAATAAGGGGAACAAAGAAAAAGTAGTATGCAAATTTACATTTTCACTTTAACATGTCAGCTTCCTTTTTTAACATTTTGAAAGTTTTTTCAAGTGTTGTTGGCATCACTTTTGTTTTTCCAATAATTTCCATGAAACCGATATCTCTTTCAAAACGAGGCACAATATGGATATGAAGATGTTTGATGGAAGCCCCAGCTACTTCCCCTCCCAAATTTATACCTATGTTGAATCCAGATGGAGTTAAAACTTTTTTAATTAGTTTTATACATTTTTTCACCATCACAAAAAGCGATGTTATTTCATTCTCGCTTAGCTCTTCAAAATTTTCCACATGCCTGGTTGGGACAATTTGTAAATGACCTGTATTATAAGGGAAGGTATTCATTATAACCATCATTTTTCCATCTTTGTAAAGAATTTTTTGAGGTACGCTTTTGTCGCCTTTAGCTATTTTACAAAAAGTACAGCCTTTTATCTTTTTTCTTTTAACCCATTTCATACGTATGGGTGAAAATAGATAGTACTCGTACATCATCTCACCTCTGAATAAAACCTTTTAACAAATTTTTAACAGCCTCTTCTGGCTTTTTCGCTTTAACCACACCTGACGCCACAAGAATTCCATCCACACCTAATTCTTCCGCCTTTCTAACATCCTCTTCGTTTTTTACACCCGCACCGCAAAGAATAGGTATAGAAAGTTTTTCTTTCACTTCCTCCACAAACTTTTTTATAACTTCCGGTTTCGCTTTCGAAACAGATATGTCACCACCTATTAATTCAGGAGGTTCAAAAGCTATATAATCCGGTTTTAATAATGCAATTTTTATCGCTTTTTCTAATGTTTCTGCGCAAACTACTGTACGTAATCCAATTTCTTTACATCTTATAATAGTTTCTTTAAGTTTTTCATCTTCTAAACGTCTTTCTGAATGATTTAATAGTGTACCTTTCGCTCCTGCATATTTTACAGCTTCTGGAAGAATCCAACCAGTGTTTGCTCCAAACTTTATAGGATCGATGTGCTGAGAAAAAATCGTAAGTTTAGTATTTTCAGACAAAAGGCGAATGTCAGTTGGTTGTACGGCAAGTATAATTTCTACCGATTTCGAATTTGCAAACTTTTCTATAACTTTCGCTAATTTCAAAGCATTTTTACCGGTGGCTTCTTCATATGTTTTAAAATTTATGATCAATAATGGTTTCATAAATTTTAATAGGCATCTTTGTTTTTATACTTTAAAACCCTTTTAAATGAAAGTTATTTAAAGAAAAGCATTAATGACAACAAATTAATTTAAATCTAATTATGATAAAAATAACCATGAAGAAAGCATTTTTATTGGCTTGTCTATTATCCTTCGCATTTTTAATAGCTAACGCCAGTGCGATTGAAATTAGCGTCACACCTTCTTTATCCGAAGTTAGGGTAGGAGAAATAGCTTGGTATACTATTAAAATTTACAATAATCAAGATTATGCTGATGAATTTATTATCAGCATCTTCGGACCGCATTTGGAGTGGCTTAACCTTCAAAGTTATTATGTGTTTTTAGGTCCAGGTAACAATAAAGAAGTTAAAATGTTCTTTTATCCACAGATGGAAAATACATACGTTTATGAAATAATGGTTTATTCTAAAAATGATATCGAAAACAAAGCGATAAAAAAAATCACTTTAAAAGTTTTGCCGGAAAAGGAAGTTAGAATCACAGATTTGTCTTCAAGAAAGATTAATGAAAATCTTGAGGTAAGCTTTAAGCTTTATTCAAAAGAATTGCGAAAACTTAAAATAAATTTGCTTGTGCTTGACGGAAAGGGTAATGAAATAAAAACAAAGGAGATTATCAAAGAGGTTCAAGGTTTCAAGGATATTAAAGAAACCATACCTGTCAATGACCTTCTTGCTGGAGCTTATCGCCTTAAAGCAGAAATAAAAGAATTTGATATTAATGAAGAAACTACCTTTACCATACCAGTGGTGCATAATGTGATAACAAAAAAGGAAGTGAATTCAGGTCCCTTCGGAGAAGAAGTTGTGATAACTATAATAAATGAGGGTAACACAAATGAAGATTACGTTTTTACAGAAACTTTACCCTCTAGTCAATATTTGGATTTTGCTGTTGCGCCAAGTAACGCTTATGTTGGAGGAGAAAATGCAGAATATAGATGGAAAGTTGAAGGTCTTGCGGTAGGCAAAAGTACAACCATTAAGTATACAAAGAATAAATTGCCATTTATAATTGGTTCGTTTATTATGATATTCTGCTTGGTTGTGCTTCTTGGTATGGCAGTCGTTAAGGTTAGGGTACCTTTCATAGATAAAACTCATGTAAAAAGGAAAGGTGAACATGTAATCATACTTCACATAAAAGGTTCTTTAACCACCACATTAAAGGGGGTGATAGTAAAGGATAGGGTAACACCGCTTGCTAAGGTTGTACCAGAATTCGATGGGCCTAAACCTGTTGTCAGAGAAGGTGAAGATATAGGAACAGAATTAATATGGCACATTGGAGATCTAAAACCGAGAAGCGAGATATATCTTTCTTATAAAATAAAACCGCTTGTTGAAGCTCAACTAAAAATGCCAAGGGCATATATGAGCTATAAAGTAAATGAAGAAGAAACAAAGATGCGTGTTTTCTCCAAGCAGATAATAATTGAAACTTGAATTTTCACAAAAGTCACATTTTTTTAAACACCAATAATTTTATAACAGCCAAAATTTTAAATTTAAATAAATTTTATAAACTATATCAGTTAAATCTTTTGGAAATCCCGAGGTAGCTCAATGGCAGAGCGATCGGCTGTAGACTTTCGCGCTATGACTTTGCTCTCGGTTTTACGAGTGCGTTGGTCATTCGCAATCGCTCTGGAAACCGATAGGTTGTGAGTTCAAAACCGCTTTTCCGATGGCTACCGCTTATGCAAAGAAGGTGAAGTAAAAAGAGAAGCGGTGAACAAATCTCACCCTCGGGATTTTATTTTTTTACAATTTGGCGATCAACAAATTTTTAAAGGATTGACATTCCATTGAAAATGGCAAAATTTCTTAAAAGCTTTTATCATATCCTTTAAAAGAGGTGTATGAAGCTTGTTTATTCGTTGCTTAAAAAAATTCCAAAAGGAAAAGTCACGACCTATAAAGAGTTGGGAAGGGTCACGAACCTTCATCCAAGAGTAATCGGCATGTTGATGAAAAAGAATAAGCATCCGGAAAAAATACCATGTTATAAGGTTGTTATGTCTAATGGTTCGATAGGAGGTTATTCATGCAAAGGTGGGGTTAAAAGAAAAATCATGTTACTTAAAAGAGAGGGTATTGTTGTTAAAAACGGAAAAATTGACCTCAAAAAATATCTTTACTCTTTTATTTCATAGAAAAATCTCAAAGGTTTTGATTACATAAATTTTTAGATCTTGAAAATCTTAAAAAACCATTTTACAATTTTAAAGCATGAAACCAGGAATGAAGATGGCCAAAAAGGATGTTATTTTATTTGTCATAAAAGAAGTGATGCAAAAAAATAAAGAAATACACTCCCTCCACTCTCTTAAAGAACTTGTTAATACGCGATTAAAAATGGTCGATTCGAAACTTTCTGTTTCAGAAAGACGTTTGAAAAATATAATCCTTGAAATACCGGAAGCTAAAATTATTGTAGAAACAAGAAAGGGCAAAAAACCAATGAAATGCCCTGTTTGTTTTTCCTCTCTTAAAAATGTATACACAAAAAATCTTGAAGGCAAAAAAATATTATATAGGATGGTTTGTAAGCGTTGTGGTTATTCAGGTGTTAATGGCAAATTTGAACCAAAAAGATACAGATTCGTAAAACTTTGATTATCTGCTAACTTTTCATATATTCAAAACCACCTGTGTAAAAAACACGGACTTTTTGTAGTTCCTTTATGTTCTTTGCACCTACCAAAAACATAACATCTTTAAGTTCTTCAATTATCTTTTCAAGACGTGTTTTTACTTTTTGCCATGATATTGTCGCTGGCTTTAATAAAGGCAAAGCTATTCCTACAAGAGAAGCGCCCATTGCAAGTGCTTTGGCTACTTCAAGTCCGTTACGTATGCCGCCAGATGCAATAACTGGTATTTTTACATTTTCCAAAACATCTTTCAAGGCGAAGGCAGTTGGTATACCCCATTCTTCGATATGTTTCATATCTCTTTTATTTCTATATCCTTCGACTCTTGTCCAAGAAGTTCCTCCAGCGCCTGCTACATCAATAGCCTTTACACCAGCATCTTCAAGACTTTTTGCTATTTTACCTGAAATTCCACAACCTGTTTCTTTCACTATAACAGGAAAATCGGCTTTTTTACATAAATCTGATATATCGTTATAAACACCTTCCCATTTTTTATCCCCTTCTTTTTGTGCAAGCTCTTGCGCAACATTAAGATGTACGGCAAGACCATCAGCTTTTATCGCGTCTACAAGCCAAAAAATACTTTCAAAATCATAGGTCTTCAGTTGCACGGCTCCTATGTTACCAAGAAGAAAGATATTTGGTGCAACATCACGGACATAATAAGTTTTTACCAGTTTTTTATCCTCCAACATTGCACGTTGTGAACCAACACCCATTCCTATTCCCAATGCTTCAGCTGCCTTTGCCAAGTTCTTGTTTATGTATTCGCCTTTTTTCGTACCCCCTGTCATCGCTTCGATAAAAAGTGGGGCAGAAAATTTTTTTCCAAGAAACTTGGTTTCTAAATTTATTTCACCCCTTTCAATTTCAGGCAAAGCTTTATGCTCCAATTCAACATACTCGAATCCGTTAGTTTTTTTAAATTCGACATCTTTTTCTAAACATATTTTTATATGCTCATCCTTTCTCGATTTTGTTAAAGAAGACATATTTAATTTTTATTTAATCACTATAAAATACTATTTATTCCAGCATTTACCCTTTTATTATCGTTCCTAATCCTTTTTCACCCAATAAAGCTCTTTTTAGAAATCCTGGCTTAAGACCATTAATTATTTCAACCTCTCCATCCATCTGTAAAGCCAATTTAACCTTTTGCAACATCCCACCCGTTACATCTGCTATACCATCAGACTCACTCAATGCCTCCTTTATTTCATTGAAATTCTTTTTGTTAATTTCTTTTATAACCACCCCCATCTCATTCAAAACCCCATCTGTTTTACCTGCCATTATAATTCTTTTTGGCTTCAACTTTCTTGACAAGAAACGCAGAATCTCTTCAGTCGAAATTATACAAAAACCTTTGGCTGTATCTAAGCATATGTCTCCATATGGAACTGGTACAAGATTTTTTTCAACAGCGATTTCTATTGGTTTTGTATACCAATCAATTATGCGATCGTTTTTAGCAATACAAGAAGCAGATGGTTGCACAGAAAAGGCGTTTTCCCCCGCTTCTATTAAAGATGATACAATGATTCTATTCAACTTTGCTGCATCATCCTGGACCTTTGCAAAACCTTCCCAGCTATTTTCATTTATAACTCCTTTATGTGCTTGGTATGCCTTTGCTGAAACGTGAGGGAAGCTCCCTCCTCCATGACCGATTAAAAGAGCGAATTTTTCTTCTTCTCTTGCTTCATGAATTTCTTTGCACAATCTTTTTATCACATCCAACCTTGCTGTATAGGGCTTTGACTTGTCTGTAATCAAAGATCCACCAAGCTTAACAAAGATCAGATTTTTCATAAATTTTATTTGTAGGCTTTATTTAAAAGGTTCAGCTAACTAAAATGAAGAGGTTTGTCTCGTATTTTTGATCGTTTTCAAAAATCAAAAAATCCATTATAAGGAAAATTTACCTTATCTGTTATTGGCTAATTAATCTAAAAGAATTTAAGAAAATCAAACTGCTTTAGGTAAGAAAATCAGAAAACATTGTTTTGGTAGAAATTCATATTCTTTTTCAAGAACATAACCAGCATCTTCCATTTCTTTTATTATTATTTTCTTATCCACAAAATGCCCAAATAGAGAATGGAAATTAAAATTGCCTTTCTTATTTTCGATTATCACTATTTTCCCATTCGGCTTAAGAAAACGTGAAGCATTTCTGAAATATTCAACTCTGTCTGATATGTGATGATAGGTGTTGCGAATAAAAATGAGATCCAAACTCTTTTCAGGAAGGTTTGGTTTTTTACCATCATAAAGGATAGGTTTTATATTTTCAAACCCCTTTTCTTTTGCACTTTCCGTAACAAAACTGAGAAATTCCTTATTAATATCAATCGCATATACTATGCCGTTTTCACCAACAATTTCAGCGAACCTTATGGCAAATAACCACCACCAGAACCTATGTCAGCTATGTTTTGCCCTTTCTTTATATCAAGAACTTTCAATATTTCATCTGGTTTGCTTTCATTTGAAGATGCTTTTCTATTGAAAACTTCAGCCTTTTTGTTTTTTCTAAACATCAATTACCCCATCTTTTGTAAATCTCGTTTTCTATTTCCATAACATCAAGAATCTTGCCAATAATATGGTCGATTATATCCTCAATTTTTTTCGGTTTTGAGTATAAAGTCAAAACCGGAGGAAGAATTATGCCGCCAGCGAGCGTAATCTTCCTCATATTCTCTATATGTATAAGGTTCAATGGTGTTTCTCTTGTAACTAACACTAGCTTTCTCCTTTCCTTCAAACAAACATCAGCAGTTCTAAGCATGAGATTATCCGAATACCCATTAGCTATTCCTCCAAGCGTTTTCATACTACAAGGAGCGATAACCATACCATTTGTTTTAAAAGAGCCTGATGCTATTTCTGCAAACAAGTCTTTGTTGTCATAAACTTTCGTTGCAAGCTTTTCCACTTCCTTTACTTTATAAGAAGTTTCGTGTTCTATCAACCTTTTTGCTGTTTCGCTAATTATAAGATGCGTTTCTATGTTTAGTTTTTTCAAAACCTCTAATAACCTAATGCCTAAAATTACGCATGAACTTCCAGAAATCCCAACTATAATCCTTTCTTTTTTAGGCATACTCTACAATTCCTTTGGTAGCGTTTAATTTTAGTTTGTCACCGCTTTTAATCTTTTCGATCTCTATTCCATCAACGCAAGGTATACCCGCTAAAATTACACCTGTGGCAACTATGGTTTCTGTCTCTTTATTTATTATCGCCTTTGGGGCAACACCATTCTTTTTCAACCCATAGATAACGTAAGAGCCAACAGTCGAACCCTTTCCGTTTGGGAAAACAAGTATTTTATCCTTTATGCATTGTCCTTCTAATTCATGCCCCTTTTCTATAACTATTCCTGTTTTAGGGTCTACACCTCCATAAAAACTCAAAGGTGTTTTAGAAACCAAGGCTTCACCTTCAACTTCCCCAGGTGAAATACTCCTTCCTTTCATCCTTTTTCCCATTCACACCACCTCAAACTAAAAGTTCATCTACTCTTTTGAAAACCACATTCTGCTTGCAAAAGCCAGGAAGATAATTGGCAGCTTTTCCTGAATCAACAGCTGTTGTTTTGAAACCCATTTGTTCAATAGGCGAAACAACCATGCATGTATCTGCAACAATTTTGCCCCCTGCATCCTCTATTATTTTTTCTAAGCCCATTCTCCTCGCTGCATCTTTTGTTATCCTCGAGGTGCAAATCCACAAAGGCCTTTTTAAACGTTTACCCTTAACCTTTTTTGCAATATAGATTATTTCTTTGAGAGAAGCATGCGGGCAACCGATAACTACAATGTCAGGTTCATTCCCTGTATTAAGCTTTTCATACGCTTCTTTTATTTCCTTTTCACCAACCTCAATTTTTTCCAAATGCTTTGTTTCCATCAAATGCGCTTCTGGCGTTATATTTTCCACATGATATAAACCAACAGCACCGCTCGCTGCCATTGCAGCACCCAACGCTTTTAGGTTATCGGTGTCTGCATTCTTAATCCCGACAAAATATGGGACTTTGTTTTGAACAATTTTACCTACATGATAACCCAAGGCTCCAAAATCCGAGTTAAATTCAAGTTTTGCATCTACTTTAATCAAAACATTCGGTTTTCTATTCTCGTCTAAATGAAAACCATAATTGGGAGTTACGCCGCAAATTGCAGCTGCCAAAGCTGAAGGACCACCTTCTCTGTTTGTCCTTGCTCCTATAACCGAGTTGGCAAAGGCAACAGCAGAACTCTCAGACCATGCTATATGCTCGCGAAATCTTGGGAGATTACCAACAAGATAAGGCGTGCATGTAGCTGATAAAATTATGCCCATTTCTTCGAACGCTTTCATTATTCTTATTTGTTTTTCTGCAAAATCTTTTGGAAAGCCAAGCTCTTTCCAATTTTCCATATCCATTCCAGCAGGGTTTAAGGTTGTTACAACCCTAACTTTCGCTCCTTTAGTTGCGATATCTTCAAGAAATTCGAGTCCTGGATCGCCTATGGATTTGTAAGAAACCCCGGCTACTTGCGCCGAACTTATCTCAATCATTTTATCCGCTTTATAGATCTCGCCTAATCTAACCAAAAGGCGCATCTGCCTTTCTACAACTTCTCCATATTCTCCATTCAACATCTTTTCTTGCTCTTTTGTTAGATACATAACCACCCTCCTCAATCCTTCAAATAATTTTCAAGGTTTATTTTCATTGGCAAATCTGGCCTGCTAAAATCTTTACCTTTAGTCACCAAAGGTTTTGTTAAATCAAAACCAACCTTTGTGGTTTCTCTTGTTTGTGGGTCAGCAGAGGGGTCTAAAGATGAGCCTTTTTCTTTCGTTTTTATAACCATGTCTTTGTCACCTTGGAAACGAGTCGCCATTGCCCATTCTATTTCTAATGGATTTTCTATATCTATGTCTTCATCAACCACAAAAACGTGCTTCATGGATGCGTGTCCTTTGAAAGCGGCCTCTATCGCTTTCTTTCCATCATCTTCATTTTTCTTTCGTATCTTTACAGCACCATGCAACCAAGAGCAACCTCCTGGTGTTATGTAAACATCAAGACATTCGCATACCTTTGAAACTTCTCTGAATATTGTTGGTTCCCTAGGCATACCCATAAGTATTTTATGCTCAAGGTCTCCTGGTAAAAGTGCATGGAATAAAGCATTTTTCTTTGCATAAATTTTCTTCACATGCGCAACAGGTTGTTTTCTCACGATATCAAATGTTTCAGTCAAGTCAAGGAATGGACCTTCATCTGCTAGTTCTCCTGTAAACTCGCACATCATCACAATCTCACTTTCAGGAACAATATGACCATCAAGTTCAATTACATTAGTTTCTCGTAACGCATTTGCTATTGCCAATTCGTTTTTACCAAGCTCTGCTGAGATTGCCGCAGCGATCAAAACGCTTGTTGGGTTACCTATACAAAAAGCGAATTCTTTCAAACCACGCTTCATATATTCGTGGAGATGTCGCTCCAAAATGCGAAGTACAAGCTTGTCTTTGCCTATGACCATAGCCCTATGATAAGATGCGTTTATGCCATATTCTTTATCTTTCGCAATAACTATGCCAGACGCTATATAAGGACCGCCATCTTTAGGATAGTATGTTAGAATTGGGAGCTTTGAAAGGTCGCATGCCAATTCTTCATAATCTTTCGCTTTCTTTATTTTAGGCTCTTTCGGATGATCTATTGCGTCTATCAACTTTTTTATAAGATCTTTCTTTTCAATCCCAAGGCCAAGACATACTAAATCACGCGTTGCGCAAACATTGGAAACTACCGGCATCGAAAAACCTTTCACATTCTCGAAAAGTACAGGCTTACCCTTAAGCATTTTTACAATTGTAGAAATTTCATACTTTACGCTTACCGGCTTTTTGACTTTTACAAGCATGCCCTTTTTGTCAAGTAAATCAACGAATTCGTGAAGATTCATGCAATACACCCCCTCCCTTCCAACATACACAAATCAATTTAATCAAAATTTTGTTTTTGTTTTTAAATTATTAATTTATGGGTTTCGTCAATAAACTTAAATTTTTGGTTCCTTATTTCTCTTAAGAGATTTAAGAATGTGACAAAAATTCCACTTTCTTAAATAAAATGAAAATGTGATTTGAATACTAAAATGTATTAAATAAATCAAGGTGTTCTAAAAAATTCTTAGAGCAACTAAAAACCAATAACCCACACAGCTTCTATCCTGACAGCACGATTATAATGGGGATATACGGCTACAAACCACGGCTTTTGAAATAATCACACGCCAATTTTCGTCATCATTGCCCTGTAGCCTTTCGCCTCTATCGCCTTCGCCACTTTCTCCTGTGTTTTTTTACCTGGTGTGAGAAGAATGACATATCCTCCACGACCCGTTCCTGTTATCTTTGCCCCTATCGCACCGTTCGCCTTGGCAATGCTTATTATTTCTTCCGCTTCTCTACATGAAAGATTCATTTCCTTCAAAAGGCGATGGTTTTCATCCATAAGCTCACCGAGCCTTTTGAGATCGCCTCTTTCAATCACACCTCTCGCTTCCTTCACAATCTTCAAATAATCATCAAAAATCCTCCTGTATTTTTCAGGCTCCGCTTCTTTCGCTTTCCTAACGTCTTCCACAACTTTTTTAGTGTCTTGAGAAATGCCTGTGTTTCCTAAAACTATTTCTATGGGCTTTTTTGCCTTTATAAGCTCTATTTTATTCGGCCCACCTTGAAGGTTTTTCTCAAACCAAAGCAGTCCGCCGAAAGTTGCGCAGGTATTATCTATGCCTGATGGTGTTCCTGCTGAACCTTTTTCACCTTCATATGCAATTCTATTTATTTCTTCATCATTTAGTCCTAGTTCAAAATAATCAGATAAAGCTCTTGCTATTGCAGTTGCCATCGCAGCGCTCGCCCCTATTCCACTTGCGCATAAAAGATTTCCTGATAGCGTTATGCGCAGAGGAGTTTTGTTAAGATCGATTTTCATAAAATCAAAAATCATTTTCAATTCCCTTTCTATTTCATCCTTTTTTGTTATTTTATAACCTTCTGTTTCTGGTCTTTTGTCTATAAATTCAAATTTTTCTGCCTTTTCAACTTTCGCAATGGTCTTATCACCAATGGCAGAAGCTATCGCGGGCAGACCATAAACCACGAAATGTTCTCCGAAAAGAATAACTTTTCCATACCCATATCCTTTACCAACCCTTTTCATCTTACCACCTTAATCAAATATTTAAAAACAGATTTTAAAAATAATCCTATTATTCATATCAAAGGAAAGGTGTTTAAATGGTTGTAGTTGCGGATAAAAATAAATGTTTGCGTTGTGGAGGATGTGTTGGTGTATGCCCAAAATTAGCGCTTGATTTAACAGAGCATGGCATAGTTTGCGATGAAAGAAAATGTGTGAATTGTGGCGCATGCGTCAATTTTTGTCCTGTAGAGGCGATGAGTTTGAAAAAATAAACTTATTTTAAACTTTCAAATGTTTATTATGAAAAAAATTACAAAAAAAGTTCTCGTAGGTGGTGTTTTCAATATCGTTCATCCAGGACATGTATTTTTTCTAAAAAAAGCAAAATCGCTAGGCGATTATCTAATAGTTGTTGTGGCACACAACAAAACTGCAGAAAGGACAAAGTCTTACCCTATAGTAGACCAAAAAAAAAGGAAAAAGAATATAGAAAAATTGAATATCGCTGATAAAGTTGTCATAGGAGATGAAAATGATTTTATGAAAGTTGTGCGCAAAGAAAAACCTGATATAATAGCGCTTGGATACGATCAAACCATAAAAGAAAACGAGTTGGCAGAGATGTTAAAAAGAAATGGTATTATTTGCAAAATAATAAGGATAAATGAATATTTGAAAGGTTACAAAACAAGCAAACTAATAAAAAAGAAAAATAAAAATTTAAAACTTTTAAAAACTTAAAATTCTTCTTCCTCTTCTTCTATCCCCTCTTCTCCTTCCCAATCTTCTTCCTCTTCTTCTTCCTCTTCGAATAACAAACTAATCACCCCTTGTTTTGATTTATATTAACAACGAAAGGTATTTAAGATTTTCTGTACTATCTGACCTGTTTTATCATTCTCCTATTGCCAATTTCCCAGTATTCAACTTCTGCTCCTGGTTGAACCTTTTCCTTTAAATCCTCTGGTATTTGCACTTCAAAAACTGAATAATCAGTTAAATCCATTAATTGGGCATTATTGCCGCTAACTGAAATTACTTGCGCACCCTTTTTCAGTATTATGGGAACGTTACAAGTCGCTGATGTGGGTTTTAATAAAGTGCGTTTCTTGTCATCAAAAATACCTATCGCCTCTACCCTTGCCTTTGTAGCTCCATGCTTACCAGGTTTTGAAGTTGCTATTTTCAAGACTTTACATGGTTCGCCATCTATCATAACGTAAGATCCAGGTTTCAAATCCTTAATTTCAACGACCTTTTCTGCCATACTTGGACCTCACCATTTTCAATAGTAATATTCACTTCATCGGTATATAAATAAATTTGCATAACAATTTTCTTTAAAAACTGATTAGCGCTTATCATTAGGGGTTAAATTAAAATGAAAACCATAATTTTGTAGTTTGCTTTATTTTTATCCTCATATCATCGATATATAAATTATTGGCTTAATATAGAAAGCTTTATAAAGGGGTAAAATAAAAATATATTAGCATTTAGGTTATTATAATCACTTTAAGGGAGTAAAATGAATAAAAAAATTGGCTCAAAAAAGAAAAAAGTAAGCGCATCTAAAGTTACCAAGAAACCTACAAAGAAAGTATTAAAACTTGAGAAGAAAAAAAAGAAAGAACCGATTAAAAAATTTGAAGAATCTCTTTCTCTTCCAAAAGAGGAATTTGGAAAAGATAAATCTCAAAGATGCCCAGAATGCAATTCAACAAATTTACATTATGACTCTTCTAGAGGGGAAGTGACATGTGGTAGTTGCGGTCTGGTTATAGATTCATCCATGATAGATACAACGCAAGAATGGCGCGCTTTTGATGATAGTCAAAGGTCAAGACGCGTTAGAACAGGCGCACCTCTGACGGTGACCAAACATGATCAAGGTCTTACAACAGAAATAGGTAAAGGAAAAGGTGAGCTTTTTAAGGTAGCTGCAAAGAAAAGAGCACAATACTATAGACTTTCAAAATGGCACAAAAGATTGATAAAATCAAAAGACCGTAATCTTTCTTTCGCGTTCTCCGAACTCCAAAGGCTTATTTCATATCTAAACCTTTCACAAGCTGTTCATGAAAAAGTGGCTAAGCTTTATGAAAGAGCGGTGGAAAAAGGTCTTGTCCGCGGTCGTTCAACAGAATCTATAATCTCAGCTTTGCTTTATACAACTTGCCGTGAGGAAGGTGCACCGAGAACTCTTGATGAAATATCAAAAGCTTCTGGCATCTCTAAAAGAGATATAGGTAAAACTTATCGTTATATTTCGAGAAAACTAGATATTCGTATATTACCAGCAAAACCACAGGATTATATTCCAAGATTTGGTTCTTTGCTAGGGTTAGATGAAAAGGTTCAAGTGAGAGCGGTTAAAATTCTCGATGAAGCCATGAGACATGATGTTACGAGCGGTAAAGGTCCAATAGGCGTGGCAGCTGCTGCTTTGTATATTGCTGCAGTATTGGAAGGAAAGAAAAAGACACAGCGAGAGGTTGCGGACGCAATAGGCGTAACAGAAGTAACGATAAGAAATCGTTATAAAGAGATAGTAGAAAGGTTGGGCATAAAGGACGAAGTAGAAGAAAAAGTAAAAGAGGAAGAAATGTCAAAGTAATGCAAATATGCATTTTTAAGAGCAGTGTAAAATTTGTTATTCAGCATTTTTGTTATTTTATACATTCCAAAATATCTTTTACACTAGCATTAGTTTTAATACCAGTTGGGCAGAGGTGTGTTCTTGTAGCTTCAAATCCCATTTTTTTTAAACGCATCAAAACGTTTTCAACTTTAGGCGGACTTTTTTTGAGCATTTCAGCCATTTTATGAATATCAAAATAAAATGGTACATCGCTTTCTTGAGAAGCAATTAATAACTCCTTTTTTCCATCAAAATTGAAATTAAAAAACAAATCTTTACAGAATTCCCTTTCCTGTATTTTCCCAACCCATAAAGGACCTAAAATATGCATGCTACCTTTACAATTATCGCAAAACTTTTCTACACCTATTTTTACATTTTGACATTTTTCACAATAAGAAATCATTTTTATGTTATTCAAATTTTTATCAGGTCCGTATTTTACTAAACCTATCACTCTAAAATAATGGTTTGCATGAGAATATATAGGCTCAAAGGTCATGTTGTGTTGTGCAATGTTTTTTATGATTGATGTTACGAGAACGCGTATTCCAAATTCTTTGGAAAAAGATGTTTTTATTGCATAAACAAAATATCTTCGGAAGCATGCATTTGTAAATTTGCCACATAAAGCACCCGTATCCGTTGCTGTTACGCCCAACAAAGAGTTTTTATGTAGAGCATAACCTACGTTAAAAAGAAAACGTGAAGGCGAACCGAAAGGGTCAATATCAACATAATCATATTTTTCCTTTTCAAGAAAAAGCAAGTTTGCATCTTTTTGTGAGATAGCATAAGCATTTTCAGATATTTTATTTAATTTCAAATTTTTTTCTATAAGTTTTGTTGCATTCGGATTGATGTCATTAAACTTTACATATTCAACATCAGCTTCTTTTATCAAGCGAATGCCCCTTACTCCACTAGCTGCGAGTGGGTCGAGGATTTTTTTCTTTTTTAATAATTTTACACAAGCAACTGTGACATTTCTTTGATGCTCCATTGCAGGATTGTAAAAAGCGTAAGATTTTTTTGTCAAGGTTTCTTCTGGCAATAAAAGTTCCGCTTGACCTTCTTTTATTTTTTTCATAAAAATGAATAAATAAAGAAATTAAAATTGTTTGCCTTGTGATTTTTCAAAAATAAAAAATGGGACAGGTGGGATTTCCAAATTAATTTGAACCCACGACCTGCCGGTCTTCAGCCGGTCGCTCTCTTGCCCGTTTCTTATAAACACCGGGCTGAGCTACTGTCCCATATACCCAATAATTATTTCACATTTTATTTAAAAATATAGTTTTTCTTTAAAGTTTTCTAACATTTATGTGACCTTCGATAATTAATAATTTTTCATATATCCGATTTCTTTATTTTGTAAACTTTTCCGTTTACAAATTTACCTACAACATCTCCTAAAATTTTTTCCATCTCTGTGTAATGTTCGTCGCATAAATAAAGCGATATTATTTCCTTTCTTTTTACTGTGTTCATATCAAGTTGAATTATGAGCATTTCTTTTTTCGGCTTTTTATAACAACCTTTGAAATTGCAAGAAGTTTTTAGAAGACGAATATCGCAATGTTGGTTGATAAGATTGAAAAGTTCCATATTATTTTATTGATAAGAAGATTCAAAAAGTTTACAACGTCCCGGGCAGGAAAATCGACGCAATGGAAGATAATTTTAATTTTACATCCTTTGCGAACTCGAACCTGCGACCTTCCGGTTACCGCCGTTTTAACAGCCGGACGCTCTTTAATGCCCAAATTATTTCGAGCACCACTGAGCTACCGGGACATATATACAATATAAACTGAATTAAATAAAAAGTTTAGGAGATTTTTATATGTATTTTTCTACATTTCTACGAATCCGGTTTTTGATGTTATTATCCATTTCATGCCCCGGCCGGGATTTGAATTCCCGAACTTTTGTTCCACCAATGAAACAAAAGTTTCCCGGGTCATCGGATCGAGAGTCCGATATCCTTGACCTTTACCCAAACCTTTCTTCACAGAAGATAAATTTCCAAGACTTCTGTGAAGTTTTCTAGACTACCGGGGCTTAACGGATGAACTTATGCACACTTTTAAACCTTATAAAGGAAAATTTATATATAAATAACTCATATAACTTATTGCTTTCAGGTGGTTAGATGACTATTATTCAGGTTTTAGAAAAAATACCAAAATTGAGAAACGCTGTTCTTATCGAAGGTTTGCCTGGTGTTGGCAATATAGGACGCGTGGCGGTTGGTTACCTTCAAGAAGAATTGAAGGCAAAAAAATTCGCAGAGCTTTATTCTGAATGGTTTTTCCCATTCGTAATGTTACACAAGAAATACAAAATCCATTTACTTAAAAACGAGTTTTACTATTACAAGGCAAAAAATAAGGGGCAAAGGGATATAGTTATGCTAATAGGAGATTGTCAGTCTCTTTCTCCTCAAGGACATTATGAAGTTTGTGAAAAAATTCTCGATTTCGCCGAAAAAATAGGTGTTACAGAAATCATCACCATAGGCGGTCTTGCAACTGGCGTGCTCGAAGGACCTACAAAAGTTATAGGTGCTGTAACCGATGAAAAGATTCTTGAAAAATACAAAAAATATGATATAGACTTTGATGCTGGAGATAAGGTTGGATATATTGTAGGGGCTGTTGGTTTGCTGCTCGGATTATGGAAGCAAAGAGGCAAGGATGGTTTATGCCTTTTGGGTCAAACTGCAGGCTTTCCAATAGTAACTGATCCAAAAGCAGCTGAAAACGTATTAAAAGTGCTCACCAAAATTTTAAATTTATCAATTGATATGAAAAAATTGGACGCTAAAGTGAAAGAGATGGAAAGTTTCATAAAGAAGGTTGAAGCCCTTCAAAAACGCGCGTTAATGGAAATAGCAAAAAGTGAGGAGGGAGCAAAGGAACAGAAAGGTGAAGAACAAACAAGATATATAGGTTAAGGTGAAAGGTATGAGAGAATACACAAGATATGAAAAGGCAAGAATTATCTCAGCAAGAGCCTTACAAATTGCACAAGGTGCACCTGTACTTATAAAAGTGCCAAAAGGTGTAACCGATCCAAAAGAAATCGCGAAACTAGAATGGGAAGCTGGCGTGATTCCAATAGACGTAAAGAAAAGAACAGTATAAAATTCATGGTCAGGCATCAGCATTTACTAATTTTTAGTTTTTGAAATGATAAAAAGAATTAAGTTCTGCGAACCTAAATTCTGTATTCGAAAGGTTTTAATTTGTCGAATCCTTTTTATCAAAACACACAAAAAACATACAAAATGAAAAACCAAGATTTCATCATTCCATATTTGATTTCTCAAGAGTTGACCCATAAAACTTTTTACTTATCGAAATCAAAATTTATCTATGATTAAAGATGTAAGGATTTACAATGTTTTTAATTCAAAGGGCGAAAATGCGTTAAGAGTTAAAATAAAGACAGAGAATGGTTTTTTTACTGCAACTATACCTTCTGGTACTTCCAAAGGTAAAAATGAAGCAAAGGATTTGGAGATAAACAAAATTTTTGAAATTTTCCCCAAGGTTAGAAAAAACATCATAGGTTTAGACGAGACCGATTGGATAACAGCAGATGAGATAATAGAGCAGACGGAAAATTCGAAGGATTATAGGCACATGGGTATAAGTCTTGCTCTTGGTCTTTCCATTGCCATTGCAAAGGCATCGACCAATAATGAACTATGGAGGTTAAGAGGTACAAAAGAAAGATACAGCTTTCCTTATCCTGTTGGAAATGTGATAGGTGGGGGTAAGCATGGAGGCAAAACGACATGGCAGGAATTTCTAAGCATCCCATACAAAGCTAAAACGCCTATGGAAGCAACCCATTTGAATTACGAATTTTGGAAGGTTGTTGGTGAAGAGCTTAAAAAAAATGGGTGGTTGACTGGTAGAAACATAGAAAACGCATGGACTACAAAACTTGATGATCTGAAAACCCTTGATGTTTTATCAACAATAGCAGAAGACTTCGATGTAAAATTGGGCGTGGATTTTGCAGCATCTTCTTTTTGGAATGGCAAATACTATGTTTACAAGGCGTTGAACAAAAACTTGGATAGGGACAAACAGATAGATGCTGTTACAAGGGTTGCCGAAGTTTACGATCTTTACTATATCGAAGATCCGCTTCATGAAGAAGATTTCGAAGGCTTTGCTGAACTAACCAAACGTTTACATGGAAGATTGGTTATAGGCGATGACCTTTACTGCACAAATCCTGAAAGAATAAAAATGGGCATATCGTTTAAAGCTACAAATGCCGTGATAGTTAAACCAAACCAATACGGCACGCTTTTACAAGTGAGCAAGGCGGTAAAATTGATGAAAAAGTATGGTTTAATCCCAATTTTATCGCATAGATCAGGCGAAACAGAAGATACATGGATCTCTGATCTTTCATTGGTTTGGGATTCCCCTCTTATAAAAATAGGCAACCTCGGACCCGATATACCTAAGCATAGCAGACTTGCAGAAATATGGGAAGATGTTCCAGAGAAGAAAATGACATCGCTCCCATTTCTAACAGAAAAAGGCGAAACAAAAAAGGAAGAATTGTAAAATCTGTGTCCTTACAATTTGGCTCTAAGAACTTAATTCTAGAATTTTCGATGTATTTGGCTTGTGTACATCGTTTTTATCGAAAATTAAGATAAAAATGAAAAATCGAAGACTCCGAAAACATTTTCCATATTATCTAGAACACAATCCTTACGATTTTTAAATATTTATTTTAAAATTTTCTTTTAATTTAAATAAAGTTAGGGGTTGTTTAAAGAAAAAGCTTTTAAAAGGTAAAAACCTTAAAAAGAAGGTATATATCTCTTGATTATATGGTGGAAAAATGGGTGTTAAAACAAAAGAGGACCTCGCGACAGGTAGTAATTTACTCGTGGATAGAGCAGAGTATTTAACTTCAGGTGTGCATATAGGTTTAAAGGTTTGCACAAAGTACATGAAGCAATTCGTTTATAAAATAAGAGAAGACGGTTTGGCGGTTTTCAATATACAGATGATAGATGAAAGGATAAAAATAGCCTCTCAGTTTCTCTCTAAATTCGAAAAAATTATGACCGTTTCAAGAAAAACAAATGGCATGAAGCCAGTTGAAAAATTGGCAGAGGTTATAGGAGGAAAAGCTGTGACTGGAAGATTCCCACCTGGCACGCTAACCAATCCTTCTTTCCGTGATTTTTACGAGCCAGACGTGATTTTTGTTGTAGACCCATTAGTAGATAAACAAGCAATTGTGGAGGCAAAGAAAAAACGCATACCTGTTGTGGCTTTGTGCGATACATTTAACGAGGCTTCTGATGTTGATTTGGTCATCCCAGCCAATAATAATGGTAAAAAAGCAATTGCCCTCATTTGCTGGATTTTAGCACGGGAGATTTTGAAAAATAAGAAGAAAATAAAGGATAATAGTGAGTTTAAATACACACTTAAAGATTTTGGAGCGGAGTGAATTTTATGAAAATGCCAAGTGCGCAAAAAAAACTTGCAGCGAAACTTTTGAAGGCAGGTGTGTCTAGGGTGAAAATTCTTGAACCAAAAGAGATAGAAGAGGCAATAACAAGAGAGGATTTCAAAAGATTGATAGCAAAAGGAGTAATAGTTAAAAAACAAAAGAGAGGGCAGTGCAAAAAATACGCCAAATATAGATTGGCACAAAAGAAAAAGGGTAGGAGAATAAGAAAAGGTAGTTGGAAAGGTAAAAAATACGCCAAAAAAGATAGTAAAGAACATTGGGTAGATAGAGTAAGGGCATTGAGAAGATTATTGAAAGAATTGAGAGATAGTGGAAAAATTGAAAAAAAGGTTTATAGAAATGTTTACCACATGATCAAAGGCGGTGGTTTCAGAAGCAAAAGCCACTTACTCTACTATTTGAAGAGCAATGAACTCATAAAGAGTAAAAAGAGTGTGAAGGATGAGAAGAAAAGTTAAATATGTGATGCCTCATAGAAGGAGAAGGGAAGGAAAAACAGATTATAGATTGAGGTTAAAACTTTTAAAGTCAAGAAAGCCGAGGTTTGTTGTGAGAAAATCTAACAAAAATGTAATCTGCCAAGTTATAAAATACGAAGAAAAAGGAGATAAAACCATAGCATCCGCAGAGGCAAGGGAGTTAAAACATTTTGGTTGGTATTTTAATTCGGCCAATTTACCATCTGCGTATTTGACAGGTTTGTTATGTGCTCAAAGAGCAAAAAAGCATAAGATAAAGGAATTGGTATTTGATATCGGGCTTTATGCAAAAACACGTGGTAATATTTTATTCGCTGCTCTAAAAGGAGCCTTGGATGGTGGCATGGAAATACCGTACAATGAAGAAATTTTACCTTCGGATGATAGAATTTGTGGTAAGCATATAGTTGCATATGCAGAAAAATTAAAGGGGGAAGATCCAGCAAAATACAGAAAACAATTTTCTGGCTATTTAAAAGCAAAATTGGATATTAAAGATCTTCCTTTAATTTTCGAAAATGTCAAAAATAAAATTTTAGAAACCAAAGGAGAAAAAGAAAAGAGGCACGCAAATACGAAACATAAAACGAAAGGTGAAGAAACGCATCGTGAAGAAGAGGCGCACATTAAAACAAAATCAAATTCTTAGAATTTTATGTGTTAAAATCCACGAATAATTTGTTAAAAATTATGATTTTTCGCTACTTGCTTAATAATTGCTTAATAATACCCTAAAACAAATTAAATTATATATTATGAAAAAGGCAATTTCAATTTTCATCTTTTTATGGTTCTTTTGGCTTTTGTTAAATGGATTTGCATTTGAAGAGGTGTTTATAGGAGGCTTTATTTCTTTGATCATAACTTTAATCTTCGCTAATTTGTTTTCAATAAGAAGAGGAAGAATTAATGTGAAGGGCTTTTTCGTTTTTTTCTCATATATTCCTTACTATCTTTTTCAAGAGACAAAATGCGTGTTGGATGTGAGTTCAAGAATAATAACAGGAAAAATAAAGCCTGTAATCGTAGAGGTTCAACATTCACATGAAAGTCCATGGGGCATAACAATACTAGCCAATTCCATAACCATGACTCCAGGAACGTTGACGCTTGAAGCAGAAGGAAGGAATTTATATGTGCATTGGTTAAATGAAAGTGGTGATAAAAATCAGATAGTTAAAACTTTTGATAAGTTTTTAACCAAGATATGGGGTTGAGAGTATGATAGAATATATTGCCATCCTTTTGACAGTGGCGATATTTATATCTTTGATGAGGGTTTTGAAAGGACCAACTATAGCGGATAGAGTGATAGCCCTTGATGCCACGAATTCCATTGTGATATCGATGATAGCACTCCTTGCTTTATTTTATAAGAATGGGATGTTTATTGATATTGCAATAGTTTATGCAATGCTTTCGTTCCTTGCAACTCTTGCTCTTTCAAAATACTTGATGGGTGAAAATAAAAAGAAAGAAAAAGGTAATTAACATGTTAGGTGAAATTTTAATGTTTATAGGAGGGATTTTTTCTGTAATAGGGGCCATAGGTCTTCATCGCTTTCCAGATGTTTATAGCCGTTCGCATGCTCAAACAGTAATCAATGTAGGTGGAACTTTATCTATTCTTTGCGGCATTATTATAGAAACCTTTTTTTCTTCCCTTTCAATAAAGGCAATTTTTTTGGCAATTTTAATTTTTTTAACTTCACCTGTTGGGACGCATGCGATAGCAAAGGCAGCTTATCTTTCTGGTATCAAACCAAAGGTTAAAAAGGACGAATGGGGAAAATCAAAAAATATAAAGTGATTCTATGCTCGGTTTTCTCAAAAAGAAGCTTTCGGAATCTGTGGAAAAATTAAGTGAAAAAATTAAGGGTAAAGAGGAAGTGGAAGTCAAAAAGGAAGAAAGAAAGATAGAGATATTAGAAAAAAAAGAAGAAACTCGAGAAGGCTTGAGAGAAAAACTGGTAAGCAAAGTCATTGAAAGAAAGATTAATGAAAAAGACATAGATGATCTTTTCGAAGAAATGGAAATCGATTTCATAGAAGCGAACATGACAATCGAAACTATCGATTTTCTTAAAGGCGAGATGAAAAGATTGCTCGTTGGAAAGCAGTTGAGAAGAGGAGAAATAGAAAAAGAGATAAGGGCAACGCTTGAAAAAATACTTTTGGAGATTTTTGATTGCGGGAAAATAGACCTTGAAAAACTTGCAAAAGAAAATAAACCAGTTTGCATAGTTTTTCTTGGTTTTAATGGAAGTGGTAAAACCACAAGCATAGCCAAGCTTGCGAAGTATTTGAAAGATAAAAATTTCCAAGTGGTGCTTGCTGCTGGCGATACTTTTAGAGCAGCTTCTATAGAACAATTGGAGACGCATGCCAATAGGCTTGGTGTGAAGCTCATAAAACATAAATATGGAGCCGATGCTGCAGCTGTTATTTATGATGCGATAGAGCATGCGAAAGCAAAAGGCATAGATTTTGTTCTTGCAGATACAGCAGGGCGTTCACATGCGAATCGAAACCTTATGGATGAACTTAAAAAAATAGTAAGGGTGAATAAGCCTCAATTGAAAATCCTTGTGATGGATTCACTTGCTGGCAATGATTTAGTTGAGCAGGCAAAAAGATTTGAAGAGGCAGTCGGTATTGATGGATTTATCTTCACCAAAGTAGATGTTAATGAAAAGGGTGGAGGCATGCTTTCAACTTGTTTGGCTGTTAAAAAACCAATTTTGTATATAGGAACAGGTCAAAGTTATGAAGACCTCGAGGTATTCGATGCAAAAAAATTTGTGAAAGATCTTATGGGAAATGAATAACTTAATTCTCTACCTCATCCAAAACTTTTTAGTTCTTGCAAACTGTTTCTCAGCTTCAAGGATTTCGTTAAGTAAAGCTTTGCCTTTCAAACCTTTTCTCAGAATTCTTGTTGCTGTTTTTACTCCTATGCCTATACCAGATAAGCACAATAGAGCATCTTTACCGTGCGTAAGTATAAGTGAAGCGGAGTCCAAAACGAATTTTAAGTGTTTTTCTTCTTGTTGGGTTAACCTTTCTTTTCTCAAATACTTTTTTATAAGTTTTGATGCATCAGTGGTATAAATGTAAGGCGCATATCCAACTAACTTTGCTTCGCACTTTTTGCATTTTATTTTTTCTGGTAAATTTTCCAAAGTGCTGTGAAAAACGATTTCACCGCAATTAACGCAGACGAGACCGATTTTGGTTTCAAGCAAACGCTTCTCAAAGGCTTTTAATATTTCTTCGGTTGGTTTTTCTGGAGCGACTATTTCATATTTTTTAGTAAGACCTTCTTCTCCTAAAGGAGAAAGACCTGGCTTAATATGAATTTTTATTTCCCCAATTTTTATCAATTCTAAAATTTTTTTTGAACCTTCGATATCCAATTTTTCATGAAAAATTTCATTTAGCGTTTCGGTGTATGGAGGAAGTCCATTATAAACATCGATTATTTTTTTAATATATGCCTTTCCGTAATCAGCATTTCTGGATATCATACCAAAGCGTTGGGCCACATGAATAAATTTCCATTCAAAAAGTTCATTGGAAGGTAGCGCGTTTTCAAGAATTTCTTTAATACCCCCCTTATCAATGTTTTTGAATGTTTCTATCACATCTTGATATTGGTATCCAGGCAGTTTGATAATGATTCTATAAGCATCAGTTTCAAGACCAACGGAACCAATTTTTTTAGTTAATAGATGCGCTAACACCCTTCCCAATGTTTCGTTTATTAAAGAACCAAAAAGTGAATGTATGATAACATAATCATTCCAATATTCGATGAGTATATTTTCGTGGTCTGGTATCATTCCGTATTTAAATTGAGCTCTTATGGGTTTGATCATTTTTAATGCCACATCTTTCGTAATTGGATATTCCTTCAACAATCTTTCTGCTATTTCATCATTTTCCTTCCCAACTTTAATCATCTCACCAATTTTTCTTCTCAATTTTCCAACCTCTTGCGCAACTTCAAAAGGAATAGGTATCAATTCACCTTCCCATGCTGGTATCGCTGCTTCAGGATTTTCTTCTGCTTCAACAATAATGCTATTTTCTTTCACCTCAACAATTCTCCATGGAACACCTTTGACTATAAAAGATGTGCCAGGCTTTCCATGGAGAGCTACAAATTCTTCGTCTAACGTTCCTACCGGTTTATTGCTTACAATATCTATAATCTTGTAACTTTTAGTATCTGGTATCGTTGAAAGATTTTGATAATAATAAGACCATGCTTGCTTCCTTCTTCTCAAAGGCACATAATCATCAAATTTTGAGCCAACCCAAATATAACCCAATTTTTCCATCATTTTAGCCACAACAAAAAATTCCTCTTTTTTTAAATTTCTGAAAGGATATGCCTTTTTTACTATTTCATATGCCCTTTCTAAAGGAATTTTGTACTCTTCGAGAGAAAGACCTACAATTTGATGAGCAAGCACATCCAAAGCCTTTTCATAAATTTCAGTTTCTTCTATTTTATTTTCAAGTGCAAGTTTTGCTATGGCACTTGCTTCGAAGCAATCGTCGGTATCCGTAACTATTACCACACCTCTTGAAACCTCAGAAATTTTATGCCCCGCCCTTCCTACACGCTGTATAAGCTTTGAAACTTGGCGCGGTGACATGTATTGCAAAACAAGGTTTATAGAACCTATATCTATCCCAAGCTCAAGTGAAGATGTGCAAATAAGCGCTTTAATTTTTTCTTGCTTGAATTTTTCTTCAGCCTCTATTCTTACCTCTTTTGATAATGATGAGTGATGAGTTTCGATCGGAAGTGATGGTTTAAGCATACGAAGTCTTGAAGAAAGCACTTCTGAGAATTCGCGCGTGTTTGTAAAAACAAGCACAGATTTGTTTTTTTCTATAAGTTCCGTTATCCTTTTCAAACGTCTAAAAATTTCTGGCGGAACGGGTATCTTTTCAGATTCTTCAACATCGCCTTTTAATGGATTTGGTGCCTCCACAATTATTTCCAAACTACCTTTTTCATAAGTATTTACAATTTTGCAAGGCTTTCCTGCTGTCAAAAAATTAGCTACCTCTTCTGGAGTTCCAATAGTTGCTGATAAACCAATCATTTGAATACGATCTTTCTTTTCTATTATTTCTTTAAGACGTTCAAGACCAATGGAAAGTTGAACGCCCCTTTTATTGCCTACTAGTTCATGAATTTCATCCACAATTATCCATCTCACATTTTTAAGATGAGAACGCATTTTCTTTCCAACTAACATGGCTTGTAAAGTTTCCGGTGTTGTAATGAACATATCACTTGGGTTCTCTGCTTGCATAGAGCGTTCGTATGTAGACGTATCGCCGTGTCTAACGCTTACATCAAAATTTAATTTTTGAGCCCACCAAAGTATGCGTTTTAGGATATCGCGATTCAAAGCTTTAAGAGGGGTGATATAAAGAATGGAAATGGGTTTGAGCTTCTCCCTTTCCCTTATAAATTCATCAAATATAGGAAGAAGAACAGCTTCTGTTTTCCCTACACCTGTTGGGGCAAGGAGTAACGTGTTTTTCCCTTTTATTATAGGAGGTATACCTTTTTCTTGTATAGGCGTTGGTTTAACAAAACCTCTTTCTTTTATCGCTTCTTGTAATTCTTTCGAAAAAAGTTCCCAAACCATACGCAAAAAATATTACATTTAAAAATAAATAATCCACGAAGTTATTCCAACTTAATTTTTGAGCAGTTTGGCTTATGTGTCTTTAGGCTTGACATAATTTTATCAAAAATGCGCTAAAATGAAAAACAAGTTTTCGGCATTTCCATATTTAATTGGCAAAGCCCATATATACATGGTTAAGAAGTTTATTTTATGCCTAACAAATCCGATTTTGTTATTATTCCAACAATGCGTCCTTTTTCTGAAACAAGGACAGCATGTGAAAGTTCGAGAAGTGATGGTAGAATATCGATGTTTTCATTTGCATCAACAACAGGAAACGCTTTATCACATATGTCCTTTGCATTAAGCTTCATTAGATTTCTGCCCATATTTCGCATCAAAGTTTCTTCGCTTATACTTCCTATTGGTTTATCTTTTTCTATAACAGGTACTTGAGAGAAACCAAAATCTTTCATTATTTCCACAACCTTTTTTACAGGTGTGTCAGGTTTTACGTACATAACCCTACTCATTATATCTTTACATCTTTTTATTACCCTTTCCTTTTTTGAAAGCACAAGCAAAATTCTATTGATTGTTGAAAGCCTTGGATCAACCTTCCCGCTTTCTATTTTAGCTATGTGAGCTTGCGAAACATTTGCAAATTTTGCAAGCTCTGTTTGCGAAAGACCACTTTCAATTCTCAAGGCCTTTATATATTCCCCTGTAATAGGTATTTGTATATTCGGTTTTTGCATTTTGGACTTCATATTCTTACCAGTTATAATTTTATCTTATTTAATATAAAAAAATTTATAAAGATATTATTCATAGAAAACTATTAATTTCGAAAAAATTTAATGGTGATGTTATGAAACCAAAAGGAAAATTTTTGTTCACATCAGAAGCTATGACAGAGGGACATCCTGACAAAATATGCGATCAAATTTCTGACTCAGTACTTGATGAAATTTTGAAAAAAGATCCTATGGCAAGGGTTGCCTGCGAAACCATGGCAGGAATGGGTTTTATAATAGTAACTGGAGAAATAACCACAAAAACTTATGTAGATGTTAACAAAATCGTTAGGAACGTTTTGAAAGAAGTTGGATATACGAAACCAGAATACGGCTTCGATTACCAATCAGTCGGTGTTTTAACATCCATACATGAACAAAGTCCAGACATAGCGAGAGGTGTTACAAAAAAAGAGAAAAAAGAGGTTGGTGCTGGAGATCAAGGCATGATGGTTGGATATGCGACGAATGAAACACCAGAGTTTATGCCATTGCCTATCGTTCTGGCCAATAAATTAGCTCAAAGATTAGCAGAAGTTAGAAAAAAGGGCATTCTGAATTATTTGAGACCCGATGGAAAAACGCAAGTTACTGTTGAATACGAAGATGATAAGCCTAAAAGAGTTGAAGCTGTTGTTATCGCTGCACAGCATGATCCAGATGTAAGGTTGGAGAAATTGAGGAAAGATATCAAAAAATACGTAATAGAACCTGTTTGTGGAAAATATCTTGACAAAAACACAAAATATTACATCAACAATACAGGAAGATTTGTGATTGGAGGTCCAGTTGCTGATTCTGGATGTACGGGTAGAAAAGTTATTGCAGATACATATGGGGGTATGGGAAGTCATGGAGGTGGAGCTTTTTCTGGAAAAGATCCCACAAAGGTTGATAGAAGTGCTGCTTATTACGCTAGATATGTGGCGAAAAACATAGTGGCCGCTGGTTTAGCGGATAGGTGTGAAATTCAAGTGTCTTATGTAATAGGTGGTGTCGAACCAATATCCATGCGTATTAACACTTTTGGGACCAATAAAATACCAGAGGAGGAAATAGAAAAACTTGTTAAAAAACATTTCAATTTCAAACCAGCGTCTATCATAAGAGAATTGAAATTACGCAGACCTATATATAGAAAAACTACATGTTATGGGCATTTTGGTAGAAACGATCCTGATTTCACTTGGGAAAAAACAGACAAAGCAGAGATTTTGCGCAAGGAAGCGGGTCTTTAAGGTTTTTAGAAACTTCTAAATCGGGGCTAAAAATCAAAATTGAGTTTTTTCTTTTATTCTCTTCTTTTTTCAGGCTATTAATATTTTTACCCAAAAATTAATTATTAGATATGAGGTTTTGAGGGTAGAACCATGAAAAATTACAATTACATTCTGACATTTCTTTTTTTATGCGTGTTTTTAGTTTTGGCAATATCCATACCTCAAATTAACCTTACAGGTTTTTTCATACTAAAATCAGGAGAAAATGCAAGTCTTGCTTTATGGGACAACACAGACACAGAAGGAGGTTCGCAAAAAGTTTATGCAGAAGGTAGTTGGTTAGGCGCAACCATAGCAAAATTTTATGCCAACTATACGAATAAGACTTCAGGCGAACCAATAACAGGCGTAGAATGTAACATAACGTTTAACGTTTCTGGTGGTTGGACTTCACCTGCTACAATGTGGTTTAACACGTCCTCTAATCTTTACACATATAACCGAACATTTCCTTCAAGAGGCTTTTATTTTTGGAATGTCACATGCTACGGTTCTTCTCTTGGCTTTGATGATTTAGAAGCTTCGGATAATATAACTATAAGCAATACACGAGCAGATATTTATTCACCTCTTGAAAATCAAACATGTTATGAGGATACGCTTTGCTATTACAACTTTGCAAATGATTGTTTTGATGTTGATGATATAGATGAAAATAATCTTACATACGGGTATATAGCAGGAACAGAATTCAATGGTTTTAGTTTGGATAAGTCCGGAATGGTTACAATTGATATAAGAAATGACACATCATGCGGGGTTTTCAAAGTCGGCCTTGCTGTCCAAGACCCTATGGGTGCAGGCGCAAATGACAATAAAACTTTTATCATCAACGCTGTCAATGACAAACCCGTTTTTGGCTCTCTTCCTCAAAATGTGAAACAAAATTCAACACTTTTTTATGATGTTAATGCAACAGACGAGGAAACACCAAATGGACCTTTCTTTTTCGAAATCGTTTTCCTTGAATGTTACAGACCCTTTAACAACGAACACACTAATGTTAGTGACTGTTCGAATCTATTTACCATAAACTCAAGCAATGGTGTGATAAATAGGAGTGAAATTTTTAGAAATGATGAAGTTGGCAATTACACTATAAACATTTCTGTAACAGATCCTGGCGATAATCTTACAGGTACGAATATACCTCCTTATACATGGTTAGAAAATCAAACAAAATCGATAATTTTCAATTTTACTGTCATTGATATAAACGATAGGCCGATAATAGAGTATGTTCCACCTCAAGTATGGACACAAAACGAAAACATATTTCTTGTTGTAAATGCAAGTGATATAGATAATGGCACGCTCATTTTCAATGCAACAACTTTGTATAGAAATCTTTCTCTTTATGTAAATTCAAGCCTTTTCCCGATATCCACGAATGAAACTGTTTATCTTGATAACGGAACTAGTTTAGGAAATGCAACTTTCAATTTCACTCCCATCATCAACGATCAAGTTGGAAATTATACGCTAAACATTACTGTTGATGATGGAAGAGAGAATGGAACGTATTCTATCCTTGTTAACATAACAGTTTTGAATATCAACGATCCCCCCATACTCAATTTTACATGTTCTAAATACGCAGTAGAAGAAATGCCTTATGTGTGTAATGTAGGCGAAAATACAACAGACCCGGATGCCTTCCCTTCGTATGTACCTTATATTGATCCGGTTAATGGAACATTGACATTTAATTTAAGCTTCATAAGCTGTTCGAAAGTTAATGTGAGCGATACGAACTGTTCGATTTTTGAAATAGACCACGAAACTGGTTTAATAAACTATACAAATCCTCAGAGGAAAGATGCAGGAAATTATACGCTTAATATCTCTGTAACAGATGGAGGAAATCTTACTGTGTGGGAAGAGTTTAATCTCACAGTTGTTGCAGACTATGCACCTGAAATTATAACATCTGTAGATAATCAATTTACTACACAAGGCGAACCTTTCTATCTTGAGATAAATGCGACTGACCTTGATTATGAGAAGGATACACTTTACTTCAGAAGCGAAACATATTATAATGGTGTTTTGCTTGAAAACACAAAATTTGAAATTTCTACAAACGTTTCCTTATGGCCTTCAGGACCTGTAATAGGAGTGATAAACTATACGAATATAAGCAATTCACAGGTAGGAAATTATACATTGAGAATAATCGTAAATGATACATGGGGAAGGGAAGATTATATTGTTTTTAACATAACTGTATATAATGCGAATGATCCACCCATTCTAAATTTCTCTTGCATAAACTATACATACGAAACTACATACTACAATTTGACACGTTACGAATGTAACGTAAGCGAAAATACAACAGATCCTGATTTTGAAACACCATATGGCGATAACCTTACTTATAACATTTCATTTATAAATGGACCTCCATTTTTCACCATAAACTCAACAACAGGTGTTATAAATTTCAGCGCCTTAAACGATTCATGGGCAAACGATTCATTGAATTTTACTTATACAATTAATATCAGCGTAAAAGATGAAGGCGGATTAGTTGATTGGAAGATTTTCAACATAACAGTTTATGCTGTCAATGACCCGCCTGTTTTCAATTTCACCAACACAACTGTTTACACAGGTTCACTTTTCTTTGAAAATGTAAGCGCAGAAATGGTCGATGAAGAGAATAATGCCCCTTATTTCTTCAATGTAACTTTCCTTGATTGTAAGAAAGCGAATGTAAGCGATACGAACTGTTCGATTTTTGAAATAGACCACGAAACGGGCGTTATAAGCTTTTATGCTCAAGAAAAAGATGTTGGCAACTACACATTTAATGTAACGGTAAAGGACAGCGGAGAGAGCGTAGAGCCTTATAATGCAACTGGTTGGAAGATTGTTAATTTTCGTATCCTTCCTTCTAACCATCCTCCAAGCGTTTGGCTAATAAGCGTATGGTTGGATAATGGCACATATTATAGTAGTTCAGAAAAAGCTGTTTTTTATGAAAATCAGACCGCTGATTTTTACTTCAGCATAAGCGACCAAGATGGCGATCTTGTCAATTGTGTTTGGTACAGAAATTCAACATATATCCAAACAGTTCCCAATTGCCATCTTTTAAATATCTGGACCTATACGCCTGGGTTTGACGAAGCTGGAGATTGGATTATTAAGGTAGAAGCCAGTGATTCAAAATCAATCACAACTGATGAATTTGATGTAACCATTCTCAACAAAAACAGACCGCCTGTGCTTTTGTATCCAATACAAAATCAGACATGGAATATGAACACGGTCAACAAAAATATAGTACTATCGTATCATATACACGATCCAGATAATGATAATTATGTTACGAATGATGACAATAATGTAACTTTTAATTGCAGCATACCTCAACATATAAGCGTTTTGATTGATGACCAAATACCACCTGTTACAATAACACCTGCTAATTGGACAGGAAAAGCGGTCATTACGCTTACGCCTCAAACAGATTGGTTTGGCAATGAAACCATGTTTTGTATAGCAAATGATTCAGAATATTTTGCTTACACAAACAATATTTCGCTTAATGTAGTTTATACAGAAACATCAACAGAGACGATTGTTCAACAAGTTGGTGGTGGGGGAGGAGGTGGCGGACCTTCTGGTACGAAAATAGCATCACTTACCATAACAGTCGCCCCTTTCAAAAGGGTAACTTCATACAACAAAACGTATACGAATGTAACCTTTACCAATACAGGACAAGTACCTCTTAACGCTATCCATATTTCCTCTTTTGTTAAAGAAACAGATGAAATAAAAACTGCATTTGACAAAATTTACATAAGTCAACTTAATGTGGGTGAAAGCTTTAATTCGACGCTTGAAATCACAACATTTGAACTTAAACAAGAAACATATGAAATAAAAATTACAGGAAGTGTGACCGAGCCAAGGTTTAACCAATCAGCAATAGTTTATATACGACCTATTTTCAATGAAACAAAGCTTGAAGAAAAAATAAAAGTGATCAAAGATTTCTTTGTCGACAATCCAGAATGCTTAGACCTCATGGAACTTCTTGTTCAGGCAGAGAAAGAGTTGAAAGAAAACAGATTAGAAAAAGCGCAAGAATTGACAGAAACTGCTCTTGAAAATTGTAGAGATATAATAAGGTACGCAAATATGACAAGAAAGGTTACAATGCCTACAGAAAAGATACCGGTTAACGAGATAATTATAGTATTTTTGTTGATCAGTTTAATCTTAGCCTTATCATATGTTTTGTTAGAAAAAAGGGCGCTTGAAAGAAAGCAAAAGGAGAGAAAATGATATCTGCTATTTGCTCCATATGCGGGAAGGTAACGAAAAAACCACATTCTTGTTTAGCGTGTGGTTCAATTGTATGCGAAGAGCATCACGATTTCACTTCAGGTTTTTGTGCTCGTTGCAGATTAAGACTTAAAAAGATGGAAAAATTTGGATCAAATGAACAGCAAGTTTAATGATTATATGAAAAGATGTTCTTCAAATAAAATTGGTTTTAATTAATGTCCGCGTTTACATGAAAATAAGGGATTTAAAGCAATGTGTCAAATAAATTTAATATGGATGAATTCATCATCTTGCTCATAGTGGCTTTTGTGATCATCGGTGCTTTGATGCTTATAGGAACACCGCTTGCAAATTGGTCTGAAGGCAATTGGAGCGGAACTGGTGGTAAATTTAAGGTCATAGCTTCTTTTGATTTAGGCAAGGTTGGAGTGAGCGAGAGTCAAGTTTCAAGAACTATAAAATTCGGATCTTTTACTCTTGGTCAAACGCAGACAGAGACTCTTAAAGAAATGTCATCTCTGATTGTGAGTAGAGGTTATTTTGGTGAAGATTCAAAAAAATTTGAAATAAACATTGGGGCTCATATCCTCAATAACTTGAAAGATGTTAAAATAACTTTTGGAATTGAAGAGACGAATCTTTACGGGAATCTAATAGTTAAATGGAATGATAAAGTGATTTTGGACACCTTGGCAAATCTTAATAGATATGAACTTACAATAGATAGAGATAATGTAAAAGATACGAACACGCTTGAAATTTCTGCAGGTACACCAGGCATTTATTTCTGGGCGGCTACGCAATACAAATTAAATAATTTCAAGGTCATCGCCGAATATGGTCCTGAGAAGTTTGCTTCATTTCAAATATACCCAAATGAGATTAGCGCTTGGGACAAGGGTGTGCTTCGCTTTTATACAACAACCGGACAGCAAGGTCAAATAAGCATAAAGCTTAATGGTGTTGAGATATATTCTTCAAGCAACCCTAAACATCTTGTTGAAGAAGAATACGAATTTTCAGAGATAGGAAACGCTATAAAAGTCGGGGACAATATAATGTCTTTCAAGGCAACGAATGTTTTTGAGATGGATGATGTTGAATTCGAGATTTACGTATCAAGTGGTTCTATGGTAAAGGAAAGAAGCTTCAATATAAGCAAAGAGGATATGAATTTGCTTTCCGGCAATAACAAAGGCATTATCGAATTCAATGTTGATAAAATTTATCGAGAAGGCGTGCTTACCATAAAATTGAATGGAAAAAACCTTAATGTGCAAACTATAAGAGAAGGTAAAAATACGGTTAATTTTGATGATAGTGATGTGAAGGAAGGGATAAATGAGATTACTTTCTCAGGAACGGGTGGTTGGGAAATTTCTGGTGTAAAGATTGGTGTTGCCTAATTCCTTTGGGGCGTGCCTTTTATGGCTGAGTGCGAGATTTGTGGAAAAAATGTAAATTCTGTTAAAAAAGCTGAAATAGATGGTGTTTTACTTGAAGTTTGCGAAGAATGTGCAAAATTAGGAAAGGAAGTTTTACAACCAAAACCTGTTGTTTTGAAGAAGGCGGTTGTTTTACCTCAGATTGAAGAAGGAAAAGAGCTTGTTGACGATTTCGCGCAAAAAATACGAAGAGCAAGAGAAGAGAAGGGTTTGACACAGGACGAAGCTGCTGATAAGATAGGCATTTCACGTTTAGTCTATAAACGTATAGAAAATGGTTTAAAGCCCGATGAAAAAAGCGCAAGAAAAATAGAAAAATTTTTTGGAATTAAATTGTATGCAAATGTTTAGAATGGAAAAATTAAAAACTTATTTTATTCTCCTATCAACTGTATAATTATTTCTCTTTCCCTTGCTCTTGTATCGAAATCAAGAATAACGATTTGCTGCCATGTACCTAAAAACAAACGTTTGTTATTGAAAGGAATCGTTATACCCGGTTTCATCAAACATGCTCTTATATGCGCGCTTCCGTTATCTTCGCCCCATGTAGCATGGTGATGATAGTATTTATTTTCTGGCGCAATTTTTTCGAGCACTTCTTTCATATCTTTAACCAAATTAGGTTCATATTCTAATGTAGAAATAGAAGCAGTTGAACCTTTTACAAAAACGCAAACAATACCATTATTTATTTTCGATTTTTCGATTACTTCTTCGACCTTTTTTGTGATATCAATTATGTCTGTATGACCTTTGGTTTTAACATTTATTTTATATGTTTCGATCATCACCTCACCTATTTTTTAGGGTATATGAAAATTTTAAATATTTAGCCTTTTAAAAGAAAGTAATGAAAGTTCTATGCGTCTCTGATTATCATAAAAACGAGGAGATAGCCAAAAATGTGGAGAAAGTTGCAAAAAAAGAAGATGTAGATGTTATAATAAATGCTGGTGACTTTGTTTCTGATGTGTTTGCCAAAAAAGTTCTTGACGAAACCAAATTTACGACTTTTGTTGTCCATGGCAATTGGGATGTTAATTTAAAAACAAGAAACAAGAAAGTTTCAATACTTGTAAACGAAGTTAAAGAATACGAAGGTTTTTATTTTTTAGGCATTGACTGGGGGCATTATAATGAAATAAAAAAACTTGCAAAGGACATCGATCCCAAAAGACTCATTTTGATATCACACGATCCACCTTTTGGCATACTCGATTTAACCTTTTTTGGCGGAAATGCAGGCATTCTTGAATTAAGGAAAGTGGTAGAAAAAATAAGACCAGTCCTTCATGTTTTTGGTCATATTCATGAATCTGCTGGTTTTTTGGTTCACAAAGGTACGCTTTATGTAAACGCTGCTTTACCTGAATTTAGGAAGGCAGTTGTTGTAGATCTACCAAAACATAAAGTAAAAATTTTTGATGTTTGAATTTTATTACGCCGCTTAAGGAAGGAAGTCACCTTGCTTTATTTTTTGCGGTAGATATTTTTCTGAAATGAATTTAATACCTTTCGCAGAAAGTGCTTCAAGTTCGAGTTTGTATCCAACCTTAAGCATGTTTTTAAGCTCCTTTTGCCACTCTTTTGGCTTAAACCAAACATATTGCATCAATTCCTTTGTTCTTTTTATGTCGAGATTGTTAAGCTTTATGGTTACATTTTTAGGTATGTTGAATTTTTCCACATCGCTTGTAGTCAAACCAATATATTTTGCATCAGGTGTGCCTAAGCGGTCTGAAAGGAATGAAAGATTTATCGAGCCCTGTTTTATAACAGAATAAATATAATATCCATAGCAGTCAGCATCGCATAAAACATATACAGGTAAATCGAATTCTTTGTGTAATCTGTTTATTAAACGACGCGTGCCCCTTGCTGGTTGCCCTTTACCCGTAATTATAATACAATTATGCTTCTTCCAAAACTTGTCTTCGTTCAACCTTTGCCAAACTGCATCTTTTTCTATAACTAAAATATAATCAGCATCAACGTCTTCAAATTTTATCACATCTTTTTCAACATCACTTGGTATTGCCCATCCAGAACTTCCCATCTTAGCACAGTTTATTCTATCACCAGCATCTGTGAGTATAACCTTCCCTGCCATATAACCTTTACGATCAGCCTTCAAATTCAAATTTTCCCTTAAGGTGTTCAGCATGGCTTCAAGATCTTCTATTATAGGATCGCTTTCATTCTGCTCTTCAAATGTGTTTTCGTGAGTTTTTGGTATAGTTCGCTTTAAGGCGTAATAAAGATCACGAATCGATATTGTTACATTTTGTTCCTTAATCTTTTTGCACTCTGCAGCCACCATCAACGTTTGCATAAATTTTTTTGTGTGAGCCACATTGAGATAAAAGCGTTCACTCTTCTTGTCCCCAAGTTGAATGAGACCGCTTTTCTCGTCGAAATATATGTTCGAAAGTGACCTGATTGGAAGTTCGATTTTTGGATTCTCCTTTTTCGCTATCTGCTTCAAAATCTTCATCCCCAACTCCTTCAACTTTTTCTCCTCCTCCATTTTCTCCAACCTCCGTCAATTTACCTTTCTTTTCATTTATAAGTTCATAGAACATTTTCTTTATTTTTTCTTTATCAACATCGGTCAATATTGAAAGCGAATTTATGGTTTCTTCAGCATATTTTTCAAAAGTCAGTATTCTTTGATAATGATACTCCTTTTTTCTCTTTCCAGAAAGATAAAGCCATAACTTTCGTGCGCATTCTTGAAGAGCGAGTTTAATTTCTTTTATTATTATAGGATAGCTTGCAACCGCTTCTTTTGATTCTGAAGTAAATGGGACCCATACAGAAACAATGTGGGCAAAAATTACAATAGGATCGGGATTTTCGCTATCTTTCATTACATTATTCAGTCCATATCTTTTCCATTCAACCGAGGTTATGGCTTTAGTTATTGCACAATCACCTTGCTGATAGAGAAGAGGAACCCGATTTGCAAATCTTAATATTTTTTGCTCCTTTATTTCTCCCCCGTATGCTATGCCTACTTCGACTTGAAACGGCCAACCTCTATAAACCTCAGGCTCTCTCGTCACCGCTTCGCACCATTCAGGAGAAAATTCTTTTTTCAAACTTTCTTTTATCATCTCCTCCCCCAAAGGTGAAAGGCAATCTGTTGGTGGTTTTAAAAGTTTGGTATTTTTTATTACTTCGATGAGTTTTCTTACTTCTTCATCAGTTATTTTTTTTGGATTTTTTATTTCTTCTATTCCTGCTTTTAAACATATTTCCTTTGCGGTTTTCCTCCCAACTCTTGTGAACTCGTTTGTAAGAAAGCTTACAAGAGTCCTATTTTTAGTTTCTCTAATCATTCTTAAAAAAACTCCGATTTCAATACCATGCAAATGCGGCATTATTTCTTTAGGTTCTTTTGGAAGATGATCCACAACCCTATTGTATTCTATTCTTCCAGAAGGAGAATCAAAAACAATGTGAGCATGAGGATTGGCAATAGCAGTTTGTTTTATATACTCTGGAATAGACTGCTTAAATTCTCTGTAGAGACCTTCTGTTATAAATCTTAATTTAACACCGCGCCAATTAGTACCTTCTTCTACATTTTTTTCAACTATTATAGGTTCATTCTTTTTGACGTCTATTTTTATTTTATATTTGTAAGTTTTGCCATCACCAATAGAACTTTCGATTTCAAGAGGTTCACCTGTTGTGAGTTGAGTGTAGAGTGTAGCTGCTGAAATGCCTATGCCTTGTTGCCCTCTATTTTGCTTCAGTCGATGAAATTTAGATCCATATAGAAGCTTCCCAAAAATTCTTGGTATTTGTTTTTCAACTATTCCAGGTCCATTATCTTGAATTATTATTTCATATCTTTCCTGTGCCAATTCTTTAACACTTACATAAATTTCTGGCAATATACCTGCTTCTTCTGTTGCATCTAATGAATTATCTACTCCCTCTTTAACTATCATCAGTAAAGCTTTTGCTTTGTTGTCGTAACCAAGAAGATGACGATTTTTCTCAAAAAACTCTGATATAGAAATTTCTTTTTGTTCCTTTGCTAAATCTTCTGCGGTTTTTTTCATTTTTTATTCACCTCTTTCAAGACATCGATAAACATAAGCATGAGTTTTCCCCTCTATTAACATATTTATAGCCTTTGATGCTTTTTCAACATTTTCCCATTTACCTATTATAGATATAGTTTTACCATAAACGCGTATGTCAGTATCTGTTAACATTTCTATGTTTCTTCTACATTTGCCACCCTTTCCAATAACTCTTGAAAAGACCCTTCTCATATGCTTTTCTGTTTTATCACCTAAACTTATTACCACAAGCCTGAATTCTTCGTCGAGCAATTTGAATGCTTTTTCTGGTGGAAAACCTCTCCCAATCGCTTTAACTACTTCTATTGCTTTTAATACATCGAGCACTTCCCCCTCTATTTCTACAAAATCATTAACTGAGATTTTTGTATGAGTTTTATTTTCTAAAGCCCTTTTAACAGAACCATTTTTTCCTATCAAAACCCCTTTTCTTTGTTCGGGAATTCTTATTTCTTCAATCATAAAGAATTAAATCATATGCAAACTTAAATGTTTTAAATAAGATCTTTAATTACACCTTTCTTTTTCATCCATTCAACTTCAGCTGTTCTGTACTTCCAAATAATATCGCCTTTTTCATCACTTTCCACTTCCCACGGCTCTACGAGAACGACATCGCCAGGCCTTATCCACTGCTTTTTTTTGAACTTTCCAGAAACTCTACATAATCTATTTTTTTTATCAAGACATCTAACTCTGAATCTTCCTGCACCTAACATTTCGTCAACAATACCAATCGTTTCTCTGCCTTTTGGCATTCTAACTCTGGTAACTTCAGATTCACCCCCTTCTTCGTAATTTTCATAAACCATAATAATTATTCGATGCTGATATTAAAAGTTTTTACTGCATATTCAATTTTGTTTTAGGCAGTATCGGCAAATGAAAAATTCATATAAACTAATAAACATACCCAAGTTCCAAAATAATTTTCACATTTTGAAGCATATCCTCATTCAAGGTCTTATATATAAATGTAGAAACAGGTTTTTTGATGTCCGCCATTTTTACCCGATATTCATCACCAGCAACCCAAACCAAGAGGGCTTTAACCAAAGTTTTATATTCATCAGATGTGTATTGCGTAGAATTAGAAAGCCAAACTGTTCTACCCTTTCCTACACCTTCTATATTATAATTTATTATGCATGCTGATGTGCGGGTTCCAATTTGTTCAAGCAAAATTTTATTTTTATCATCATAAACTTGTGTCGTATTTTCATTTTCAAGGAAGTTTTCAAATATCTTATCATCTTCAAAAGTTATTCGTAAATTGTCAATATAGGCCTCCCCACACAAGCTATAAAAACTTATATTCGAAGAAATCACTCCTGCTATTTGGGCTGAAGCAACTTTTTTACCGTCAATATAAAGAGTTAGCTCGTCTAACCTCACACTTATTTTTACATGATGCCATACATTTGGGTTTGTGATATAAGAATCATTCCATCCTATGGATTCTAATGATGCAGCCTTTCTATAAAAAGAAGAATAGCCTAAACTTTCATTGGAAGATATGGATGCGAAGTAATCGTATGAAGAACTCCTACCTGTTTTTATGAAGACACTTGCACCATCTTTAAGATACACATCGAAATCAATATCACCTGTTGTAAATGAATTAAAAAATCTTGTAAATGTTTGCTCAGGCGAGGAAATACAATCATGGGAAAGGTTAAGGGAAGGAGAAAGTTTTCCTACGTTTCCTAGCGATGCATCAAACCATTTTTCAGTGTCTTCGAAAGTATCATAAAAAAATGGTATGTGCTCAAAATATGTATAAATTTTTTCTGCCTGATTCCCCAATTCTTTACTTGCATCTGAAAAAATAATTTTAGAAGATGAGGACAAACTTCCTTTTGTGTCCACACCGAAAATAGTTTTATGTGAATCATCTGCAATTTTAAGATCTGATATTTCCATCACACCTTTATCATACCATAAAAATCTTTTCAATGCTTCTTTGTTTATATTTTTTTGTCCGTATATCAAGGCAACGTCAAAATCAAGAGAAAAAAGTTCTTCTGCATTGCTTACCTTTATCATTTCGAAAGTGATATTCACACCATTCATCGGGAAACTTTTTTCAGAAAGTATGCTTTCGACAATGGCATATTCCTCATCACTGCATAAACAGCCTATTTTTATTTTTGGTTTTATTACATTCTTTAAAGTTACAGAATAGATAATGTTCTCTCCAAAAACCTTATCGAATTTTTCAGTGATTAAAGTTTCATCAAACCAATTAACATTCTTTTTTTCAAGGGCTTTAAGCATATCATTCCCTGTTACCGAAAGTTTTATTTTTGACCAATCTTCACCAACGCTTGGTATTTTTGTGAATTGCATAAAAGCAAAAAAAATAAGAATGACTACAAGTAGGATTTCAACAATATGCATAAAACCTTTCATGCATCTCCCCATCTTCATTTTAATATTAAGCGCAATATTATAAAATATGAATTGGCACACAGTTTTTCACTATCTTGGATGGGTTATGCTTTCCTTCGCATTTTTTTCTCTCACACCTCTTATTTTTACCCTTGCCTTTGATGATGGGGTTTACATACCTTTCGTTTTAACTTCATTTATTTCTTGTATTCTTGGATTTTTTCTGATCAAAAAATTTAAAAGAGGAAATCTTACAACAGGTTCCGTGATGGTTTTGGCAAGCCTTTCATTTTTAATCGTTTCTTTAATCGGTAGCGTTGCGTATTTAGATCATCTTTCGCCTATCGATGCTTTTTTCGAGAGCGTTTCAGGTTTTACCACAACTGGCTTGACGACTATAAAACCAGAAAGTTTACCGCCTTCTATACTTTTCTTCAGATCCCTTACACAATGGCTTGGAGGTTTAGGCATTTTATTAGTTATTATTCTTCTTTTACCCTCACCTGGCATGTCCTCATATTATGTTTATAAAAACGAAATAAAGACAGATAGGCCAGAAAAAGAGATCTCGCTCTTTATAAAGAAAATCCTAATTTTCTATGTTGGCTTCACATTAATCGGATTCTTCCTCTTTGCTTTTGTAGGTATGCCAGTTTTTGATGCTCTTAATCATGGAATGACAGCAATATCCACAGGTGGTTTTTCTGTAAAAAATGAATCTTTAGGTTATTATTCAAATCCATGGGTTGAAGTCATTGCCATTTTCCTTATGATAATTGGCGCGACCTCATTTTTCATGCATTTAAAAATTTTCAACAAACAATTTAGCGAGTATGCAAAAAGTAGCGAAACCCAGCTTTTCTGGCTTTTGATAATTGTTTTTTCTTTATTGCTTTCCTCAGCTTTCATGGTTTCAGCAGAACCTTTAAGAAACGGTATTTTTTACACTTTTGCAAGTATTACAACAGGCGGGTTTAATCTTGGTTATACCCAATTTCCTGATCTAGCCAAATCCCTCATCATCATTCTGATGATAATAGGCGGTTTTGCGGGTTCGCTTGCTGGTGGTTTGAAGCTCGTACGTGTTGGTGTGATTGGAAAAGCAATGACATGGATAAGTAAGAAAATATTCTATCCAAACTCTGCTGTAGTTCCTTTAAAGTATAATAAAAGGGCTATTGGTGATGAAGAGCTCACAATGATTTCTTTATTTTCTTTTGCCTACATTCTCATTCTTGTAATTTCTTCGCTTATTTTAAGCTTTATGGGCTATGCAACCATTGATGCATTTTTTGTTTCTGCATCCGCTGAAGGCACAGTTGGCCTCACGACGATAGACATCGCTTCAATGAACTTCATCGGAAAAATAATTTTAATATGCGATATGTTCTTAGGAAGATTGGAAATAATACCTTTCTTTGTCCTTTTCTTCTCCATTTACAGAAGGATAAAATTTGGTTAGGTTTTGAAAGCCCTCACCCAATTTATAATGATATCACATTCTTATTAATTTTATCTAAATGCTTTTCATCCGCTTCATCATTTATAGCTTTTTAAATTTTACCAAATAAATAGTACATTTATATAAATTTTTTTCGAAAATTTTTCGCGGTTTAACAAACTGTTAATGTTCCAGAACGGGGGTAGGGAGGAAGGCGAAGGAAAATAAATAAGATGAATGTATAAATTTTGAGGGTTATTTTATTTACAAACTTTGTTACCTTTTCCTAAACATTTTCAGGTCTTTCTCCCAACGTTACATTGAAATAAAGCTTATCTCCATTCCTATAAACGCCAACTTCAACCTTATCACCAGGTTTGTATTTAAGAAGTGTGTTCAAAAGGTCTGAGTTATTCGTAATTTTTTGTCCTCCTATGGAAATTATAATATCACCCAAAACAAAATCTGGTTTACCAGGACTCGAAATAGTTTCATGCAAACCAGCTTCTCTTGCAGGGCTGTAATCAGCAAAATCGATTATTAAAACACCATAATCAACACCCAAATTCCACGTATTTACCATTTCTTTATTCACATTAGTTGTCATAACTCCTAACCAAGGTCTTCTTACACGACCAGTTTCTATTATTTCATTGTATATTTTTTTCACCGTGTTTATGGGTATGGCAAAACCTATACCTTCTGACCCACCCGAAGTTGAGATTATCGCTGTGTTTATGCCGATAACATTGCCTTCCAAATCGATTAAAGGACCTCCTGAATTTCCAGGATTAATAGCAGCATCTGTCTGTATAACATTTTCTATAATAAACCCACTTTCTGTTTCTAGTTTTCTATTGGTTGCAGAAATAATACCAAACGTTATCGTGTTTTTCAATCTGAATGGACTACCTATGGCAACTACAAATTTACCTTCTTTCACGCTGTCAGAATCACCCATTTTAAGAGGTTTCAATGGAGAAGAAGGCGTAATTTTTATGACAGCGACGTCATTAAGAGGATCAGCCCCTTTTAACACCGCAGGGAATTCATCACCATTATAAAGCACCACAGTTATATTCGATGCATCTGCAATAACGTGATGATTAGTTACTATGTAACCATCATCAGAAACAATGAAACCAGAACCAGAAGATTCTGATTTTACAGTACCAAAAAGGGTCTGGGCTGTTCTAACTGTATTAATATAAACAACCGATGTTTTTGTCTTTTCTAAAAGTTCAATTATGCGGTCTTCGAGAGTAACATTCTCATTGTAATAGATACGCTCTATTACAACGTTTGATTCATTCGACTTGTTGATCGGTTGAATTTGCGTAAATTCTGGTGAAAGAAGATGAAAAGTTATAACAGAGCCAAATAAACCTCCGAGTAAAGATGATAATAAAATTAGATAAAGAAGCTCTTTAGCTGTTATTATCTTCTTTTTTGCCATGAAAATAATATCTAATTAACTTTTAAAAAATTTTCATATTCGCTGGCAATTAAATTATATTAAAGGGATGTTATGAAAGGTGTGCTTTACCTCATTTTAACTGGTTTTCTACTTGGGACAACAGGTATTTGGATAAAACTTATAGGAGAAAGCATCTCACCTTTACTTCTAACATTCATTAGAACTTTGATTTCTGCACTTCTCATTTTATTTTTGATCATCTTTTCAAAAGACATTAAAACCATAGAGCATCTGCGTCTCCAGAAAAAAGCAATAATACCTTTTCTTCTTTCAGGTTTTTTTGGCGTGGCAATAGGTTTCGGTTTTTACGTCAAGGCCTTTTCTTACATCCCTGTAGCCAATGCCATAATTCTTGTTTACGTATATCCTCTTGCAACCACTTTGCTTTCATCAGTTTTTCTCAAGGAAAAATTAACTAGATGGGAATTTATCTCCTTAATACTTGTTGTAATGGGTATATGGGCCGTATACATTTCTGAAATCAGCATAACCTCCAATTCATTTGGTAATTTTCTCGCGCTGACGGCAGGAGTTGGTTATGCTGTTTTTATTGTTTGCATGCGATATTTCGAGCGTCAAGGTTATCCTTATTGGAAGGTTACGTTTTGGCCATTGTTTTTAGGCGGATTAATCCTGCTAACATTTCTGCCTTTTGAGCAGTTAAAATTTAGCCTTGTTGATAACATACCAATTTACATTGTTTGCCTATCTTTTACAAGTTTTCTTGGTTTCGTGTTTTATGCAAAAGGTCTGAAAACTATCGAAGCGCATAATGCAGTTATAATCACCTCACTTTTTGAACCTTTATTAGCGATAGCACTTGCTTTTCTCATTCTAGGCGAAACGTTATCTAAATACGTTATCATAAGCGCTATTTTGATTGTTAGTGCAAATATCATTTTGGGTAAAGAGTATGGTAAAAAGCGCACGCATAAAAAATGCTAAAAATTTTAATTTATATTTGAACCGAATTCGAATAGTACAAAACTATTTTATTAAATCTTTTACCAATTTCTAATCATGATGTTGGGTAGGATTACAGGGAGCGTGACCACAAAAGATTTCAGCTTTAAGGCAGAAGCGAAGGTAAAGAAATTGCAATATGTTGCTGTTAAAGATTATGAAGGAAGATGGATTTTAAGTTATATTGACAGCATAACCAATTATGCTAATTCTACTGTTGCAAAGGCGAAAGTTATAGGTTATCGTGATTCAAGGAATTTTTTGAAACCTTTACCAATCCCTTTCGAACCAGGCACACCCGTTTATCTTGCTGATGACGAACTAATAAAACAGACATTAGGTCTTAAGGATGAAGGTCTTTATATAGGGATTCTTGAAGGTTATAACATACAAGTAAACCTTCCTGTAAAACATTTGCTTACTAAACATGTTGCTGTTCTCGCTAAAACAGGTGCAGGTAAATCTTATGCTGTTGGCGTGCTTCTCGAAGAAATGATGGAAAAAAACATACCTTGTGTTGTGATAGATCCTCACGGAGAATATTGCACTTTGGTTGAAGAGAACAAAAGAGAAAATGAGATTTCTCAGATGAAGCGCTTCGGCATTAAACCAAAAGGATATCGCGACAAAGTGCAGATTTTTGATGTTGGTGGTCAAAATCCCATAAAACTTGATGCACGATTGTCACCAGAAGAAATTTTAGAAATGTTGCCGACAAAGGTTTCTCATGGGGAAGAAGGCTTCCTTTATGGTGCTTTTAAAAAGTTTGCAGATAAAAATTATACCCTAAAGGATTTGATAAAAGAGCTTGGCAAAGGTGAAAGCAGTTTTAAAAGAAATCTCGTAAACCTTCTCGAATATTTGGATGCCACAAAACTTTTTTCTGCCAATCCTACAAACCCAGAAGAAATAGTGAAGGAGGGTAAACTGAGCATAATTGATCTTAAAGATGCAACCCCAGAGGTACAACAAATACTTGTTTTCAAATTGGCTAAGGAACTTTTCAACGCAAGAAAATACGGCAAAATACCTGAATTCTTTTTTGTGATCGAAGAAGCACATAACTTCTGCCCTGAACGCAGCCTTGGAGAGGTTGCAAGCTCGAAAATTATACGCACCATAGCATCTGAAGGAAGAAAGTTTGGCGTGGGTCTTTGCATAATTTCACAAAGACCAGCAAAGGTGGACAAAAATGTTCTTTCCCAATGCTCAACGCAAATAATTTTAAAGGTTACGAATCCGAACGATATAAGGGCGATCATGGATTCTGTAGAAGGCATAGAACTTGGCACGAGAGAAGAGATAAAGGATTTGCCTGTAGGCGTTGCAATGGTAGTGGGCGTAACAGAGCAACCATTGATAGTGGATATACGTGTTCGCAGAAGCCAGCATGGTGGAGAAACGGTTGTAAAAATTACCGAAACAAAAGAAGAAACTGAGATGCCCATTACGTATGAAAGTAAAATATCTCTTATTGCTCCGAGATATTTTGAGGAGGATGTGCTACGAATTTTCAAAAGCGTTGATGATATACATTTTCTTAATTATCCGTTATGGAAAGTTTCTGCTGTACATCAAGGTAAGGATGTTGAATTTTATGTAGATGGCATAACAGGTGAAATATTTTTTTCTGAAGGTGATAAAATCGTTTCTAGTAAGGGCTTGGATATAATTTTGAATTTAGCACCAAACGAAAGGAAAATTTTGCTTTATCTTCTAAAAGAAAAGGGTGCAAAGATAGAAAAAATTGCAAAAGACATGAATATGGCTTTGAGCGATGTAAAGGAAATGCTAAAAATGCTTATAGAAAAAGGGTTTTTAATCAGCGAAGGTGAAAATTATTTACCAAGTAAAAATTTCAAAATACCTCAAAGCATAGAGGAAATGAGCATAGAACGTAAATTATTAGAAAAAGATAGAGAAGGCGAAACTTTGGATTTTGTTATCTCCTCAGATGTTGCCAAAAAAATAGCTAACATTTTTGATATGCATTCTCTCGAAATCAAACCTGTTTATTATCCATATTGGTTGATAACCCACAAAAAGAAAAAATATCTTGTGGATGCTTTAAGCAATAGACTGGAAATAGAAAAATCAAAGGCGCTAAAAAATATAATTTGATTTTCGATATTTATTTTTCGATTCCGCCTTTTAACCACCTTTGACAAAGAACGCTTAGAATGTATGTATATGCTGATTTTAAGTATAATGTAATGAATTTTATAGAAATATTCAATCATTATTGAAATCTTTCATTTTTTATGGCATGTTGAATTATTTCCAAATTACAACTTTTATATTTCTTGCACCACTCCTCACATTTTTAGCCCATCTCTTCTCTTTGTACTTTAGTCCACATATTGTGCATTTATAAAATTTTTTCTTGACATTTAAACATATTATAATTTTCAAAATGAAAAAATTTTAAATAAAAATAAAAAAAGGAAAGCGAAATTACTTCGCCTTCACAACATCTATGACAATACCTGCTGCTATTGTTTTACCCATGTCACGAATAGCAAACTTTGCCAATTCTGGGAATTCCGACTGCTTTTCCACCACAACTGGTTGCAATGGCTGGACTTTTATTATTGCTGCATCTCCTGGTTTTAACATATCTGGATTTTCCTGAACAACAGCACCTGTTTTGGGGTCAAGTTTCTTAACAAGCTCTATTATTTTACCTGCAAAGTGAGCAGTGTGGCAGTGGAAAACTGGTGTATAACCTTTGGTTATGACTGTGGGATGTTGAAGCACAATTATTTGTGCTGTAAATTCTTTTGCCACTGTTGGTGGGTTATCAGGATGACCTACCACATCCCCTCTCTTAACATCGGTCTTGGAAATGCCTCTTACATTAAATCCTATATTGTCTCCTGGTTCAGCTTTTGATAATGGTTTGTGGTGCATCTCTATTGATTTTACTTCTCCTTGCGCACCAGAAGGTTCAAAAATTATTTTATCTCCTGGTTTCAACACACCTGTTTCTACCCTTCCTACAGGAACTGTTCCTACTCCTGTTATGCTGAATACATCTTGTACTGGTATTCTCAAAGGCTTGTGGATTGGTTTTTCCGGTGGAACTATTGTTTGGTCCAATGCTTCAACAATTGTAGGTCCTGTATACCATGACATGTTTGTAGACTTCTTTACTACATTATCACCTTGGTACGCCGAACAAGCAACCATTGGTATCTTATCAACTTTGTATCCGAGTGTTTGAAGTAATTTTGTAACATCAGCCTTAGTTTTTTCGTAAGCTGCTTTGTCGTAATTAACAGCGTCCATCTTGTTTATGGCAACTACTAACTGATTTATACCCAAAACCTTTGCTAAGTATAAATGCTCCCTTGTTTGTTCTTGCACACCTTCCTTTGCTGATACGACCAATATTGCTGCATCTGCTTGTGAAGCGCCTGTAATCATGTTTTTAACGAAGTCTCTGTGTCCAGGGCAGTCAATTATGGTAAAGTAATATTTGTTGGTCTCGAATTCTTTATGCATCAAATCAATAGTAAGACCTCTTTCTCTTTCTTCTTTCAACCTATCCATGACGAATGCAAACTCAAATGTTTCTTTTTTCAATTCCTTTGCCTTTTCCTTAAGTTTTCTCAGTTCTTGCTCATCTATCGCCCCTGAGTCGTATAGCAACCTGCCTATCAAAGTCGATTTTCCATGGTCTACGTGCCCTGATGTTATTATGTTAATGTGAGGCTTTTCTGCCATACATATCTCCCTCCTTTTTTATATTTAATGAACAGTCTATAACGGTTTTAATATCTAGGTTTTATACTATTGTATAAAGGATTTATATATAAATATGATGCCTATGGACTTGGTTTTTAGTGAAATGGAGAGGTTGATCTTTGTAAATTGTCAAAATAATATTTTCAATTAAATCAAGGGTTTGGGAAATTAATGTGTATTCGAAGAATTGGGTTTATTTGGCTTGTTTATTTTTGTTTTAACCAAAACGCACAAAAATACAAAAGGCGCTTCGCACTTCGCTAAATTTCCATGTTTAAATTTCTCCAAACCAAACAAGTATATATAAATCCGCAACAATTAGATATATGGCTTTTAGAAGGCGCTATCCTTTTACACGTTCATTAACATTTATGATAATAATGTTAACGATAGCGGTGTGGGTTTTACAAATCATTTTTTATCCACTCATTGAGGAAGTTTTTGCCTTAAATCCAAAGGGCGCCTTGTTCGAAGGGAAAATATACCAATTCGCTACATACATGTTTTTACACGCCACATATATAGAGACGAATGAAGGCGTTTATATTTATCCGAACCATTTGTTTTTCAACATGTTTGTTTTTGCAATATTTGGTTTTTCTTTAGAGCAGGTTTTGGGCAGAAAAAAGTTTTTAATAGTTTATCTTATTTCTGGTATAGGTTCGGCCGTTTTTTACATTTTTGTCACATCTTTAATTTTTGGCATGTCTGAAACTCTTTTATTAGGCGCTTCTGGTGCTGTGTTTGGTGTTCTTGCTGCCTATGCCTTCCGTTTTCCTACAGAATGGGTATATATGCTTGGCTTTTTCCCCATGCCAGCTTCGCTTATGATAGTAATCCTTCTTATAGAAGAAACCTTTTTTGGTCTTCTTGGTCTACAACCAGGTGTGGCGAATTTCGGGCATGTAGGCGGTATAATAACGGGTTTGATTTTGATGGTAATATGGAAAATTAAAGAAAGGACGGAAGAAAAAAGGGAGCTTCAATTTGAATATGTATGGGAATAGTTTGTTTTACCATCATTTTAATTTTTATTCGTCATTCTAAAACCAATAGAAATGGGGTTAAACGAGGTTTTTAACCAAATTTAAATTTTCATCAGTCTTTGCCAATACCTTCTCTTAAAAGTCGTTCACCCTTTCTTTGCATATAATAAAGCCCTAAACCCAAGAAAAACAAGCCCGTACCAACGAGGATGAAAGAAACCCATGGCAAGCAATCTTCATCTGTTTCACCATTGCAGTCATCATCAAGATTGTTACCACATATTTCGAAATCTTCTGGCCCCATCCCTCCTTCACATTTTGTCCATTGCCCATTTCTACATATAGACCTTCCACTTTCGCATATACCAACATCTGTCCCACATATACGTCTATCACCATCATTGCAAAACTTCTCGGTTTGCTTCTCGGTTTGAGCACTAACGGTAAAAGTGAAAATGCATATGAACGTAAGAATGATTAAAAATATTCGCAAAATTTGCAATCTTCTCAAATGAGTGTTAAATAAAATCAACTTCATAAATAAAGTTTGTTGCTTATTTTTAAATGCTGTTTGTAAAGGTATGCGAACTTAATTGAACTTAATTATGGATCCGAAGTTTTGGCTTATTCGTTTTATTAAAATGCCAAAATGAAAATCAAGACTTTGCATTTCCATATTTAATTTTTCGAACCTCTAAAATGAACGTCATTAATTAAAAATAAATCACAATTATATAGTATGAATTTAGATGAAAAGATAGCGCTTGTTTCTCAGGTAGGAGAAGAGATAATCACAATAGAGGAGTTGAGAAAACTCTTCGAAGAAAAGAAAACACCCATCGCCTATGATGGCTTTGAACCAAGTGGAAAGGTCCACATAGCCCAAGGTCTTTTGCGTTCAATTAATGTAAACAAAATGATTAATGCTGGTTGTCATTTCAAGATGCTTGTTGCTGACTGGCATGCATGGGCCAACAATAAAATGGGAGGTTCCCTTGAAAACATACAGCTTGTAGGCAAATATCTTGTGGAAGTTTGGAAGGCATGTGGTATGCAGACCGAAAACATAGAATTTGTTTGGGCATCTGAACTTGTAAAAGATGATGAATATTGGAAAAAGGTTATGCAGATTGCAAGACATTCAACAATCAATCGAATAATTAGATGTAGTCAGATTATGGGAAGAAAGGATAAAGAAATTTTGCAGGCTTCTCAAATTCTTTATCCATGTATGCAGGCTGCTGATATATTCCATTTAAATGTTGATATATGTCAACTTGGCATGGATCAAAGAAAGGTTAATATGCTTGCAAGGGAGATTGGACCGAAAATCGGTTTTTGGAAACCTGTGGTTGTTTCTCATCATATGCTTATGGGGCTTTTAAAGACAGAAAGTTCAACGAAGGATAAGATCGAAAGAACAATAGAACTTAAAATGTCGAAATCGAAACCAGATTCTGCGATATTTATGACAGATTCGCCTGAAGAGGTTGAAAGAAAAATAAGAAAGGCATATTGTCCAGAAAAGGAAGTAAAAGAAAACCCGATTTTAGAATATTGTAAATACATAATATTCGAAAAATTCAAAACCTTTACAATAGAAAGGCCTGCAAAATTTGGAGGGGATGTAAGCTTTGAAAATTATCGAGAACTTGAAGAAGCTTATGTAAATGGCGAACTGCATCCTATGGATTTGAAAAATGCAGTAACATCAAAAATTAACGAACTTCTTGAGCCAGTTAGAAAGCATTTTGAAAAGAATGCCAAAGCAAGGGAGCTTTTAGAAATAGTTAACAAACTTGAGGTAACTCGTTGAAATCAAAGTTTGGTTCGTCATAATTTTATTATTTCATAAAACCCAATCGATATAAACCCCAACTTCTTTGACTCCAAATTTAACATTTTGTAAATTTCCATTTTTTACCTTTTGCTTGGGATAAACCCAATATGCAGAAATAAGAATATCCCACCCTATATTTTTTTCCGTGCGCACATAACAGCGAAGTTTTTTGACATAATCGCATATGTACCATTCTCTTCCAACTGCTTTTTTATATTCCTTCTTTTTTATTGACAAAAGAATTTCTAGCCAACCATTAATGATTTTTTTATTTCCTGTTTTGATAATTTCTTGCATGTCTTCTTTAATCGATTCTATATCATCTTTTGACAGGCGAACGCCTTCGTAAGGAGCAGGGTGTGAATGAAATCCACCACCTATTTTTTCGCTTAAAGAAACATTAGCTTTTATAATTCTTTTGAAAGCTTCTACGTTACCATGCACAACTTCAGAAGGCTTTCGTTTTTCAAATTGTAATGGATAAACATTTTTCACAGAAAAAACTTTTTTATTTTCTCTCTTAACTTTTTTAAAAGTGTTCCACCCAACTAAAAGGCCGTTGGTCTCTTTGTTATAAACCTCGATTGCAGAAGCAACGAGTTCTTTAAAGGCATGTTTTTCTATAAAAACATCTCGAAAATCATTTTTTAGATCGCTTTTTTTCAATTTACTCATTTTTATAATTAAGATGATTTCTTTAAATGTGTTTTAAAATTTCTTTCATGCTTTTTTAAACTCCAAAAAAAATTGTACAAAAATTTTATAAAGTCTTTACAAGAAAATAAATAACATGCAAAAAAATGAATTGACTACAAAAGTATCTTCTCTACTTTTTGATAGATGTAAAACTATTTTTATTGATATGCATTTCTGGCTCTATTAATGGCGTTAACACCTTCTTCTGATTTCTACACCATGAGGTGTTGACATGCGATTTCACTATATTGCTGGGTTGAAAGAAGATATGTGCGAAATACGTGTAGACGAACTTTTTAACTTAACCCTTAAACTAACACAAAAAGTGGTGAATAAAAAAAGAATAGAGATATTAGAATTCATTTCGAAGCAAGAAGAGCCTAAAACCATAACTTCTATGGTCGATGCAATTTCCCGAACTTTGAATTGTCCTAAATCAACAGTGTGGGTAAATATTAATTGTTTGAAAGAGTTGGGTTTCATAAAAAATGGTCGCGGCCAACCTGTTAGATTAACGAAACTTGGCGAAGTGATACTCAAAAATTTCAAGGATGTGGATAAGAATGGAAAAAGATATGGAAAAGAATCTAACAATTGAAAATCGTTTAGGTTAAAAAGAACTTTTTGTTTATTTTCTTATCACAGATGTTTATTAAATGAATTCAGCATTAGCCAAAGAATATAAAAAATCTCTTGAGCCTGTGAAACAAAATGGAGGTGAAAGGAATGTATAAAAATGTAATGGGTAAAGTTATAAAGATAATGGGTTACAGACCAGTTGGTTGGATGTACGAGCGATGTAATTTATTGCTTACTGACAGAGGAGACATTTTCCTTGAAAATGGTAGGGATGTGATACCTCTGCAAGGAGAAGAACGCGAACAGGCTAAAAAACTTTTTGAAATGGAAAATCCTTACAGAAAAAACACGTACGGCATTTAATAAGTAAAATTAAACTAAGATAGTGAATGTGGATAAAACCAAAAGATAATATATACGCATCAAAATAATTAAAATTATTATGAAAATCGAAATAAACCCATGGGGCTCGGAGGATGTAAAAGATTACGAAAAACTTTATAAGGAATTTGGCATTCAGCCTTTCGCTCCATTACTTGAACGTATAAAGAAACCACATCTACTCATGAGAAGAGGAATTATTTTTGGGCATAGAGATTTTGATAAAATATTGGACGCTTTGGAAAGAAACGAAAGTTATGCGATGATAACAGGTTTAATGCCATCTGGTAAGTTTCATTTAGGGCATAAAATAATTGCAGAGCAAATAATCTATCATCAGCAAGTTTTAGGGGCTAAAGTTTTCATTTGCGTAGCAGACATAGAAGCATATAATATGCGCATAGATAATATGGAAGAACTTAGAAGGATAGCGATAGAAGAATATCTTCTAAATTACATCGCCTTAGGCCTTGAACCTAAAAACTGCGATTTTTATTTTCAAAGCGAGAGGTCGCAAGATGGAAAGCAAGCCAATGCTTACTATCGCCTTGCATCAATGTCTGCAAGAAAGGTTACGCTTAATGAAATGAAAGCTATTTATGGAGAGCTCACACCAGGAAAAATAATATCTGTTATGACTCAAGTAGCAGATATACTTCATCCCATGCTTCCTGAATTTGGAGGATACAAATATGTTGTTGTTCCTGTTGGGGTTGATCAAGATCCACATATACGTTTAACAAGAGATATCGCTTCACGATTCGAAAAAGACTTTAAATTTTCTTTACCTGCTTCTACATATAATCGTTTCATAAAGGGATTGAAAGGAGGTAAGATGTCGAGTTCTGATCCATACTCTTACATCGCCTTGACGGATGACCCCGAGACGGCAAGAAAAAAGATAATGAAATATGCTTTTTCTGGCGGGCGGGATACAATAGAAGAGCATAGAAAAAAGGGTGGTATCCCAGAGATAGATGTTGCTTATCAATATCTTTACGCTCAATTCGAGCCTGATGACGAAAAGATAAGGCAGATATATGAAGATTACAAGTCAGGTAAACTTTTGAGCGGTGAATTGAAACAAATCTTAATAGAAAAATTGGAAAAGTTTTTAACAGAGCATCATAAAAAAAGGGAGCAAGCAAGAAAAAAGATAGACAAATTCTTAAAATAAAAGCACTAATAATTCTTATTATGCGGGAGTTCCCGAGAGCTTTCGTTTGCGAAAGCACGGAAATGGCCAAAGGGGCAGGACTTAAGTCATCGGCTTAAGTTATGAGGTCTTCGACCTATGAATAAAGCTGTAAGGAATCCTGTGGCTTAGAAGTTGTTTCATTAGAAACAGCTGAGCAATGCCTTCCGGAGTTCGAAATTGGAAACCTATAGCAGGTTTCCATACATCCATATAAAAATTATCGAAAATCTCCGCTCCCGCATCCTGTTTTATTGTAGTGCGGTAAAGAAATTACAAGATTTATTTTGTATTCATAGTTTATTCCCACTCTATTGTGGATGGTGGTTTATTTGTTATGTCATAAACTACTCTTACAACTTGAGGAATTTCGTTCGTAATTCTTGTAGAAATATTTTCTAGAATCTCATAAGGAATTTTTGCAAAATTAGCCGTCATAGCTTCTCTACTCTCAACAATTCTGATAGCAATAGTATAACCATACGATCTTACATCACCTTTCACGCCAGTAGTCTTAGTATCTAAAAGAACTGCAAAATATTGCCAAAGATTATCGCTTAAACCAGATTTTTCTATTTCTTCTGTCACAATTTCGTCAGCTCTTCTAAGTAGTTTTAATTTTTCCTCTGTTACCTCACCAATAATTCTAACTGCTAATCCTGGCCCAGGAAAAGGTTGCCTGTGTATTATTTCCTTCGGTAACCCTAATTGCTTAGCCAATTCTCTTACCTCATCTTTATAGAGATCTTTCAGGGGTTCGATGATTCCTTTAAACTTGATTTTAGTAGGCAATCCAGCAACATTGTGGTGTGTTTTAATTTTATCCGACTTCTTAGAATAGCCAGACTCGATTCTGTCAGGATATATCGTGCCTTGTAGTAGATATTCTGCTTTTATTTTCTTAGCGATATCTTCGAATACTCTGATAAACTCCTTACCTATTATCTTTCTTTTTTCTTCAGGATCTGTTACACCTTTTAATTTTTTCAAGAATCTATCCTTTGCATTAACAGAGATAAAGTTTATATTAAACTTGTTGAATATTCTTCTGATTTGCTGTGGTTCATTTTCTCTCATGAATCCATGATCTACAAACACTGCTGTCAAATTTTTTCCTAAAGCTCTAGAAGCCAAAACAGTAGCAGTACTCGAATCAATACCACCACTTAAAGCGACTATAACTTTATTGTTTCTAGCAATCTTTTTTATTTCAGCAACATATTTATCAATCAGATTGCCGATATTCCAGTTTGGTTCACACTTGCATATGTCAAAAATAAAATTCTTTAATACAGTATTCCCACTTTCAGTATGCGTAACTTCTGGATGCCATTGAATACCATAGATAGGTTTTTGCTCATGTCTGAAAGCAGCCACGGGACAATTGTCGGTATGGGCCATAACTTCAAAATCATTTGGAAGACTAAAAACGGTATCACCATGACTCATCCAGACTTTTTCTTTTTTATTTAATCCTTTGAGAATATCAGTAGCGCTGTCAATTGTAGCAAAAGAAATTCCATATTCTCTTTTCTTTCCTTGTTCTACTTTACCACCCATGTAATATGCAATTAGCTGATGACCATAACATATACCCAATATTGGAATCGCTAGTTTTAATATATCTTTACTCATTTTTGGAGAATTCTTTTCATATACACTAGATGGGCCACCAGATAAGATTATTCCTTTGATATTTAACTTTTCTTTTAGATCTTCAATTTCTTTTAGCGATGTATCGTGCGTTACTATTTCAGAATAAACATTGTTATCTCTAATTCTTCTTCCAATTAAATGGCAGTATTGCCCACCGAAATCAAAGATTATAATTGTGTCAGGTTTCATAATTAGTTTTAATTAACTGTTATATAATTGTTTACTTTTTAGATGAAGTCAGTTGTAAATATTTATTCTGCTATACATCTACTAAGTTAAGCGCATTACAGTAGAACTGGATTCCCACCTCCCGCATTTCTTAGAAAATTTTTCAAAAAAATCTTATTCTTCAGATTAAAATTGACTAAAATATAAAATAAAAAGAAAAAGTTAGTCGTTACCTTTGTGTGCTTGCACGCAAATCGTTGTTTTACTTCGTAAGCTTTATGTCAATCGTTGATACGTTAAGTTCCTGATTGTTTTCTGCTTGTATTTTCTCTGTCCCTATTTCTATCGAATGCTTCAAATTGCTTATGAATCTGTTTTTGACAACTTCGACAACGTCAACAGCCCTCGAAATAGAGCGGCCTCTCGCTTTTACATGCACTTCTTTGGCCCCTTCTGAGAACTGGGTTATTACTGCTAACACGTAAGACATTGTCGGTTTCTTTCCTACGAAGATGACGTTGTCTTCTGTTTTTGCTTTTGCTTTTTCACTTTTTGCTTCTTTCTTTTCTTCTGTCATGCCAAAGCACCTCCTCCAGATAATTTTCTAAAGTTTTGCTTTTTTCTACTTATAGCCATTAGCTATTGTCTATTAATAAATTAATTTGTCGCTTTTAAAGTTTATGTGCAGGTCAGTTTAATCAAAAATTCTAGCTTTATATACTCAAAACTTGTATCCTTACCATTGAAAATTGGGTAAGGTTTAGTAACTTCATTCAAATGAACTCTTACAATCAAATTTGATGTTTCCATATCAAAAATTTCGGCATCTACAACAAAACCAGAAATATCTTTTTTGTGATATATTTTATCTCCATAGAAAAACTCTTCACATTTTTTACCCGCAAGTTCATTAGAAATTTTGTTATAAATTTCTCTCCCTAATTTGTAAAGATCTATATATCTTATTGGATAATTTTTTGAGATTTCAGGTGAAATTTTAAGATTTATCTTTTCTATCTCTTTGAAATTTTCGCTTGTTATCGAAAACATATCATCGCTATTTATACTCACATTCAAAAATCCGGTTTGATTTTTAATTTCAATTTTTGATTCTGGATAGTTTGGCAATTGCACATAATATTCCATGAAATTGTAATAATCTTGTGTATATTTTGCCATTTCATTCGCTATACCTTTCTTCAATTCTTCTATCATTTTATTTTCATCGGGGCTTTGCGGTTCCCACACGAGAAGAGTCCTTATATTATCTTCGCAGTCATCGAAAAACTTGCTGCAATCTCCCCATTTAGAGGCAAAAACCTCTTTCAATTTTTCAATGGTCTGTTTATCAACAACACCTGTGGAAGGAAGACCATTATCCTCTTGAAAACCTTTCACCGCTTTTTCGGTCACATCTTTAAAGTCGCAATCTATCTGTTTTATATCATCTTTTTTGAGACCATAATAAATTTCTCCAGTCTTTTCATTTCTCAAATTTGAAAGAATGCATTGGAGAAGTCCAACAGGATAGATGTTGAAATATTTCTCATCTTCGTACTTCATACCTTCAAAAATTTTCCTATCTTTATATTCCTTTTTTGTTTTTGTTGTGCATCCATCAAAATTCTTCATTATTTTATTGCATTTAGGAAAAAGTTCATTTGTAATTTTCCTTTCTGGCGGAACCTGAGAAATGTCAAAATAACCTCCATATCTTGAATTGTTGTAAATAGTTTGATATACCGAGAAATCAAGGGAAGTTTCGGTAAAAAGCCTCGCGGTTTTCAGAGCGTTTATCATAGCATAAGAATCCCTTATAAATTCTATATCAACCTCTTTTGCAGGAAAGAAAATACCAACTATAAGGGTTCCTAAAACTATAAGAATTATCAAAATGGTAAACGCAACATAAACTTCTGGTGCTATACCTTTTTTCAAACCTTTCATAATATCAGTTCCAATTTCCCTTTTTCACCATTAGGCAATGGTATGTCAACATAATTTGCTGAACCTTCCCTAACGCCTCTTTTCGCCATTTTCAAGGATTCTTGTTCGCAATTAGATGGTGGATTTGGAAGATATGGGCAAGGATTTATAGAAGTTTCGTCATTTTTTATTTTATCTTTGTTCAATTCAAAATGGAGGTGCGGGGCTTCGGAATAACCTGTGTTGCCCGATTTTCCTATAGATTTTTCGTTGGTTATAACTTCATTTTCTTTAACGTAAACGGCACTTAAATGATCATAATGGGTATAAAACACTTCACCATCAGGCAACGTGTGTTCCAAAACAACAAAATTTCCAAGCCCTCCATTACAGCAACATTCTTTATCTTCCTTTTCACATTTCTGACCTATACATGATTTTTTCACTTCCTCGCAACCTTCACCAACCCTAATGACCTTGGCCGGTAAATAGGCAGGATAAATTTCTGTTCCAACAGGCACTGCCAAATCTATACCACCATGCGCATCTACACGACCTGATAAAATTCTGTAACCATAGCCACTACTAATTTTAATTGGAGATACTTTCACTGGCCATTGAAGTTCTATTTCTGTATTAAGGGATGTTCCCAAAGGTTTGTTAGTTGCTGTCGTTGAAGGTTGCGTGACTTTTGGGGCAAGACCGTAACTCTTTATCAAATTTTCTCTATTAGAATCCCAAACATTAAAATAGTAGTTTGTAGAACCTTTGGATGAAGCAAAATTGTTTATTGAATTTCTTAATTGATATTCTAAATCCTTGGGCATGTTTTTTGCGCTTGAAGCACCAAGCAAAAACATGGTTTTATAATAGTTTTTTTCTGTGGCAAGAAATGTGTAAATTTCATTTCCTTTGTCGTTCTGCTCGATAAAAATGTTAACCTCACCTTTGAAGCTTAAAATTTTATTTGCGTGAATTGCTTTTAGAACAAAAAGTATTACGAATAAAGAAACCCACAATAAAATTAAAAATATGAAGGCAACAGCCGCTTTTTTATACTTCGACATAAAGTCTACCCCCATGAATTTCTTTTTTATATAGATTTACCGAAATATAACCATCAAAATATTCTTTTAATTCTTTGAATGTTATATGTCTACGAAGTTCTTGATAGAAAATTATTCTTTTTTCACTTCCTTTTTGTAAATTTTTCATTTCTGTAGCCAAATCACTCATCTGAGATTCCCCACCTTCTTTTTCACCTTTAATTTGAACTGTCCTAAGAGACGAGATTTCTCCTTCATACCTTTCTATAGGATAAATATCGAGGTTCAAATTACCATCTTTTTTTGAAAATACGATCACGTAATATTTCCAACTTTCAAAAATTGATTCATCATCGGTGAAATAGCTTTTCTTTTCATAGAGTATTGGAACAAAAATTTCATGTTTTGGTTTGGAAGTTTGCCTTTTTCTATACCATATCGTCTTTATTTTTTCCCAAACCCATAGGTTTGTTGTTGGAACTTTAGAAATGATTTCATATGATTTATATAATGCTTCTAATGCCTCTATCGTTGTTGGTCTCTTAAATTCCCAAGTTTTTCCGTTTTCGATATCTTTAATTTTAGCATATATGGGTGGATATGTAATATTACATAATTTTCCTATAAATTCTCCATTTTTTTCATCTAACAAATCAGAAGTTATATATTCCTCCTCACCAAGGCCAACAAGACATGACTCAACCTGATAAGCTGCTTGTACAGATTCCAGATTTTCTATTGGTGTTTCTACACCACCCGAATAAGAAATAAAATATGCTCGAAGAAATAATGCAAGACCTGTAACACAGCCTATCATTACTAGTGTTGCAAAGATGTCAATCATGTCACCTTTCATTTTTTTCATACTCATCGACCTTTAAGCGTTCCATCTATTTTTGCAAATTTCAAATTTGTAACAAAATTCACCTTTTTGCAAGCAAGCGTTAAAGCATTCATAAAGCCTCATAACCCTTTCTACGTAAGGGATGGTTTCTTCAGCTTTGCAATAATTTTTAAGATTTGGTTTGATTATTTCCCAGCATTTGCTTTTTTCATTACCACAAAATTTATTCACAGCATTTCTGACCCCAAAACAATTGTAATTGGCCACAGCCAAAGTTTTCATCTGATTTTCAGGGAAGTTTCTATTCTTATAGTAATTTAAATTTTCTTTTAGAACAAGCACTCCGGCATGAATATTGTCTTCTGGTTTTCTGATGTCCAGATCTAACCCATACTCTTTATTTATACCTTCTGCAGTTTCTGGTAAAACTTGCATAAGACCAAGAGCATTGGCTGGAGATGTTTGCAAAGAAAATGAACTTTTACAATGCTTCATCTGACTTTCAGCTGATATAACAGCAAGCACTAGCGCTTCTTCTACACCATATTTATTAGCATATTGTTTTACATAAATTTCCAATTCTTCTGTTGTCGGTTCTTTGCAAACAAGAAAACCACTTTCTTCAATAGTTTTGAAGCATTCTAAACTTATTTGCTTACCAGAAGCCTTTCTAAATCTTACAAAAGTTATTTTCTCTGTCTCTAAACACTTTCCAGCCTTTTCACAATTTTCAATGCTGCCCACAAAAGAAACATCTTCACTTTCAGCAAGTTTATTACCTTTGTTGTCATAAAGAGTTACTTTAACGTAATAATTAGAAATGGGTATTGGTTTTTTTAATAGTACATTTTTAAAATTTTTCCAAAAAATGTTCCATCCAGAATATCTACCAATTTCTATTGTATACGTTTCATTCAAATCCTTTTCTATAACACCTTCATCCACAGATGAAAGGGTAGCAAGATAATAAGCAAGGGTATGCGCAGTAAGAGAGGCACGGGCTTTATGTACATTTGAAAGTGATGGTTGTATTTGCTGATAAACAAAGGCAAGAATTATAATGCTTACTATTATAGCACCTAAATAAATGAAGGCTTTTTGATGGATAACGATATCAAATTGACCTTTTTCTTTTTTTGTTTTTTTCATATTAATCAGCACGGACCTTCCTTAACATGTATGTTGAATTTACCAGATATCTCTTCTATTTTTATACAATAGGTTTTGCCATTTTTTCTATCACCTTCAAGAATGAGAACGCCATTTTGTACAAAATTCCCTTCAAAACTGTTAATTTCATAATCTTTTGTTAAACAAGCATCTCTAAGAACCATCTTCACAGATTCTGCTTTGGCTTTATCTATTTGAAAAGTCACAACTTTTCCAAGAATCCCTAAAAATGTTGGTTTCGCTCCTTTATTTATTATGACCACTATGAATGTATTGCCTTTACAAGGCTTTCCTTTTGAATCTAGACACATATCTTTGCATAGCGAATGTCTACATTCTTCGTTTTCACCTTTGAAAAACATGACACTTTCAATATATGTTGGTAAAAATATAGTCACACCTTCACCTTTGTATTTTTGTAGATTGTTCAATTTGTCTATTAGATTGCCCCACTCGCTTAAACCAATTGCCCTTAAAATCATCGGAATTGCAGCCGCAAGCAAAAATATGGCTATGAGAATAAGCAAAACCCAAAGAAGACCGAATTCGACCACACCTTTTTCCATGTTAATTAATTTAATTTTGTTTGATTTAAGTTTTCATTTTGGGGCTAAACCGCTGAAAAGGTTTATAAAATTATTATCAGAGGAAGAAATCCCAAAATAAATCAATGCTATGATTAAAACTATAACCATGCCTACTATGAAAATTACAATTGGGTTAAAAAGATAATTAATAAATCCTTTCATGTATATACACCTTGTGCACCTAAACCACCTAATATCACGGCAAAAAAAATAGCAACCATTACTGCTACAGTAATTAAGGCCATTGTGATTTTGATCATCATCATATCCATTTTATCACCTATTTAATTTGTAGATATTTAGTAGCTAATAAAATTATTACCAACAATGTAATAACTCCTAATAAAACATAAACCATTTCAGGGCTTGTGCCCTTCATATTTTTTTTAGAGTATGCGAATTTTTTCATTTTACACCTATTATTCCTTTTAAAAAACTATAAGCTCCGTCGATCACATTAGAAGATTGATTTGTCATCGAGCTATATATCATCAAAAATACCATTAAGGCAATAATAACAATTGCAAAGACGACTAATGTTTTAATGGCAAATTCCATAATTATATTTTGTTTGTTTAATTTAAATTATACTTTTGTGGCTCTTTTCATAATTTTTGCTAAATGCGCTTAAAATGAAAATTTTAATAGTCATTTTCAAAAATTTAAGAACGCTTAACAAATAATTTATTGATGAAGAGCAAAAGAGAAAGGAAAAAGGTGCAAAATAAAAAAGGTCTTCTTGAAAGTACATTTGCGCAATTGATTTTGATTGTGGTATCATTTGTTTTAATTATACTTTTAGTTTCAAAAATTTTTTCAGGGACGGGTGCGCTTCAAGATATGATTTGTAAGGCGGTGCCGTTTTTGTGTGGAGCTCAAAAAATTGATGATTTTGAGAAAGCTAAAGAATCAACAGAAGCATTAACATGCGCTATTAATTCTGTTTTAAAGGGTGAAAAAATAAATAGTGGATTTTGCAACGATTATTCAGTAAATTATACCAGTAGAACAAGTGGTACAGGTTTTTTAACAGCTTTATTAACTGGTTTGCAAATAAGTAAAGAAACACAGGAAGAAATAAAACCAACTTTTGATTGTAATTTGCCTCCTCAAACACCAATTCAATTGACTAGTCCAGATGAAACTAAAAATAAAAAAAATACAAAGCAAACAAAAACTTCTGATATCCCACTAGACACATGTAAAGTAACAAATTTTTACTTACCTGAAAGATTTAATGGTTGGACAGGAAGCGCAAAAGAATATATTTCAGGTTTTGGCGATCCCACATTTTTAGTTTATTTTCAAAAATTTCCTGAAGGTGAAGATGAGGCCTGGGCTTCTGAAGAATCTTGGTTTCATGGAATTGGTACCATGATATTTACAACTATGTGCGTTTCTCATTTCATAGCACCCTTTGTAAAAGCAGGTAAGTGGGTGTTATCCATTACTAAACCAACGAAAATTAAAGATGTGACACTTAAAAGTGGAGAAAAATTAACAGATAAACTTTCATTTCTAAGGGATGCCCTTAAAAAAGCAGGCAAAACTGAGGAAGAAATTAATCTTATATTAAAAGAGGATAATACACTGATAGTAAATTTAGAAAACATAAAAAATCGTGAAGATTTGATCAAATTAGTAACCGATTATATCAAAGCTGAGGCAACAAAAGATATTAACCTAAAGATAATTGAATATTTTAATAGAGATTTTTCTGCCTTTAAAAAGGCAGTAGAAGAATATTATGGTTCGGAAGCAATGGCCTCAGAATCAATGAAAACAATGCTTAAAAGAATGGAAACTATATTCAAAAATCCAGATTTAATGAAAGATAGCGAGGATTTATCACGTTTCATACCAAAAGAAACTTTAGAAAAAATAATCGAGACAACAGAAATTTTAGGAACTTCGGGTAAAAAAATCAATTCTGGTTGGAAGGTTTTTTCACAAGTAGCTAAATCTAGCATGGCACCAACTGCAATGTATACCGGAATTGACAGCATTGGTGCTTATATTGCTGCTATGATAGATAACCAAATAAAGAAAACTATTCCGATACCATCAGCAATAGTATTAAATTCTCCTTTCAAAGAACTCACATCTTATGAATTGTTGAATTACGAGAGTTATGGAAAAGAAATTCCTATACCAATTCTTTTAAAAAAATCTAAAAAAGATAAAACATCCTTTTATCTTGCCTCGCCTTGTAAAACCGATTTGTATATAACAGAAAGTATGGTTTATTGCTCTGAATACATTTACAAAAAGGGTTCAAACTATGTTGAGTGCAAGGTTGTTAGTGAAGATGATGTGTATAAGGAGTACTATGAAGGTATGATCATTAAGATACCTTTTGTTGGAGTAGTGGCAGACAAAGAGGAGGTTCTGCAATATGTTCCAAGTTGCAAAAATGTTATTTATTATGGAGGAAAAAGAAAGATGTTTAACGATGCGAATAATGATGGCAAGTGGGATGAAATAATATTATTTAGCGATTGGGGAAAGGATTATATACACGAGGATGTTAAAATAAAGGACAATAATTATGATGGTATCTTTGATGAAGCTATGATATTTAAAGGACGTAAAGTAATTGTTTTAGATGAAACTGGTGGTAAAGAGGATTCTGATGGGGATGGTGTGTTTGAAAAGGAATATAAAGTTTATTATGATGATTCAGTTAAAAAAATATCTATAATTGAAAATGGTATGAAGTTATGCGAAGATAAAATTGAATACCCTTATGACGACTTATTCATAGTGCTTAATAATAAAATTTATGTGAATGAGCCAAGTTCTTCATGTAAATATATTACACCTGTTGTTTCACTAAGGCTTGAAGGAAGTACTGGTGCATGGAATGAAATTTATGTTGGCGTTTATCCTTTAGAAGAAGGCAACCTTCAAACTATATTTAAAGATATTAATGGTGATGGTAATTGGGAAATAAAGCAAGAAAAAGGTAAAAATAAACCTACAATTGAGGTGACAGATACCGATGGAGAGGTATTCAGATCTGAATGGTGCGAAACTGATGCAATTGAAATATCTGCTGATGAAAACAAAATTGACGAGTACAAAATAACAATAAATGGTAATGAGTATAATTTTTGTTATGCAAAAAATAACGCTATTATATCAGACGTGGTCACAGTAGGAAGTATTTTTGTAGATGTTTTTGTAAAAAAATCAGGTGTTGGTGGCTGGCTTTTAGGAACAGCATCCGATTGCGCTTTGGCATATTTCAATGCAAAAACAAAGATTGGCATATGGCCTAAAAGATAATTTTTAATAAAAATAATTGAAGAATGTTTTATTTTATAATTTCATCAAATCCAATTGATATGTTATTGACTCTTCCCTTGCTTACAATTATAACTTCCTATATAATCCACACACCTTATTTTTTCTCCCTTGTATGTTGGATTAAGACCGCTCTTATCAAGCTCATCAGGAGTGACAGTTTCTTTATCAGGATGTAAAAAACAATATTGAGAGTAAGCATTCGCACAAAGACTTATCATTATTTGCCTATCAGTCGTAGGATTGAGAATATTCATTAAATTTTGGATACCACCAGTGAAAACGCCAATAACAACAAGCGCCACTATTAGAATAACTATCGCTACAACTACAATCTCCAAAGCCATTCTCGGCATAATTTATTATTTGTTCAAATATATATAAAAAATTGGCTATGCAAAGTTAAGTGTAGAAAAAATTAGTTAGTGTGGATTTTCGTTATTGGGCACATTCTCTAAAAACTTATGCAATCTTCACCAATCTTCAAAATTTTCAGAATTAATTTATTAGAGCTTGATTTTGTTTCTATTTTATCGTAACCTTGATTAACATTCCCATCTGTAAGGTGCTGTGTTTAATGTTCCTGTACCTTTGCAACAATTTGCCCAATCATCTACAAGTTCGCTACATGAAGTATAACCACCATCTGGTTTTCGTATATCTTTTGTGTTCCAATTGAATGGTGCCATTCCTGTTGTTTCACAAGAAGTTTTTCCTGAGCTAATGCAATTTGCTTTTGCATTTGTTAAACCTCCAAATTGACCCATTCCACCGCCAAAAATCGTAAGAACAACTAAAGCAGCAACTATAAGCATTATCGCTATTATCACCAATTCAAGTTCTGTCCTCATATTGTTATATATGTGTTAAGATGTTTATAAATATTCATTTGGGTGTCTTTAGGATAAATTTCAGATATGCGTATTTTAAAAATTTGGCTTTTGATAATGTTTTGGTGCGAATCTAATAAAAGAATCTAATTGAACAAACCTAGAACTTAAAAGGGCTTATCTTTCTGAAAAAATCGAAAATTGAATTTGTAATATCCTGCGAGTGTCCAGTATAACCAATGAACACACTCAAAATTAAAAATGCGCATATTAAAATTAACACCATTATAACCAAAATTTTGAGACCAATATGCATATTTTGAATTTATTTATCTGTATTTTTATTTGTATTTGTTTGTATCTTATAATTTTGTATGCTTATTTTCGCGTATAAAGATTCAAAAATTATTAAAGAGAGGGACGAGCATGTAAGTTTATAATTATCCGCGTAAAGGGTTTACCTTTATTTGAAAATTTTTGATCTCGCCTTTAATCGATTTGACGCAAATTGAAAATTTATTTCGTTTACGTTTAACTTTTTTGATTCCTTGTCTTCAAGAATTATCCTTCAAAATTTAAAACTATAATACCAAATTATTATTGGTAAACGAACATGGAAAGAATCCCTCCAATTAGCCATATCCGTATAATTCTAAAATAAGATAAAAAACGAGATAAAAATGCGGATGGAAAATATAGTTTTGTTTATAGTTTATTATATCGGTTTTTTCGGATTAAAATTTGATTAAATTGCATCTTTCAACTTCATACCTTTTCTTATCTCAAGAAAATTCGCATCAAATCCTAATAGAAAAGTTTTTAAAACGCTGTTATAATTTAAATTTTGCAAAAAGCCTCGATTTCCAATTAAATTTCGGTGAAGTTATGGAAGAAAGAAGCCCTAAACTTGTTGCTACGAGTGTTAAGGCATGGTTAGATAATCCCATATCAAGAGCGAGTTTGAAGTTCATATGCGGTAAAACAGAAAATGGTGAAACAAGGCTTTCCTTGGCTATTAAAAAATACTTAGGAGAGTACGTACCAAATGGTTCTTTCGCAGACAAAGTAGCATGTAAAATAACAAAGCTAATGATAGAAAAAGGTGCAAAAGCTTTTGGGGTTTCAGAGAAAGACATGAAAGAGATATTAAAAGATGATATAATGAGGAGGGCTTTAACAAATGTACTTGAAGGCATTGCTTATTATGGTGTGAGAAAACCGCAAATCACAATTGCACCTTTCCTTGTTGTTTGGAACTTCACTCATGCTTGCAACCTTCGTTGTAAACACTGCTATCAAGATGCAGGCAGTTTTTTTGCAGATGAACTTACAACAGAAGAAGCGAAAAGGGTGATAGATGATTTTTATGAGGCTGGTGTAGTTGCTATCGCCTTTTCTGGTGGCGAGCCATTACTCAGAAAGGATTTTTTTGAGGTAGCAAAATATGCCTCAGAAAAAGGATTTTACCTTGCTCTCGCAACCAACGGAACGCTTCTTACAAAGAAAATTGTGAAAAGATTAAAGGAAACAGGAATAGAATACGTTGAAATTTCGCTCGATGGCTTTGAAGAAGAGCACGACAATTTCAGAGGTATAAAAGGCGCTTGGAGAAGGACATGTGAAGGTATAAAAAATTGTGTTGAAGAGGGTATAGACACATGTGTAGCCACTACCATAACAAAGCACAACTATAAAAATATCAAGAATCTTGTTGATTTCGTTGAGAAAGAACTTAAAGCAAAAAGGTTCATAGCATTTAATTTCATCCCAACAAGAAGAGGTAAAGAAATAATAACCCAAGACATAGAACCAGAAGAAAGGGAAGAACTGCAAGAATTTTTGTATTCCAGATTAATAGAAAGCAAATGCAGATTTTTTACACTTTCCACGGCTCCTCAGTATGCAAGAGTGGCTATGCAGTTTGGTGAAGGACCTTTCATATCTACACATTTTGCAAATAAAAGTTCTATTGAAATTATGAAAGGGGATGCAAAACTCCTCGGTGAATTCATAGGTGGCTGTGGTGCTGGAAGACTTTATTGTGGTCTTGAACCAAATGGTGATGTGCAACCTTGCGTTTTCATACCAATTAAAATTGGGAATGTGAGAGAAAAAAGCATTAAAGAAATATGGAATAATTCAATTGTGCTTAAAAAAATGAGAGATAGGGATGCGTTCATAGGTTGTGGAAAATGCGAGTATCGATACATATGCGGAGGTTGCAGGGCAAGGGCTTATGCGTATTTCGATGATGTTCAAGCCCCTGATCCAGGGTGCATTAACAACAAAAAATATTGGGAATTAGCTAAACGAGGTGAAAAAATAAAAATAGAAGTTAGGCGTAAAAAATTATTTTTCTTTTAATTTTTTGCGTTTTTAGCAACAAGAACAATTCGCGATATTAGTATCGTGCTTATTTTCCCAAACTTGAATAAAAATTATCTTGTAAAATCGACGATATGTTATTTAAATACTTTAACTAAAATTATCTCTATGTCAAAAAGACGATTTAAGAAGATGGAAGAGAGCAAAAAAGAGGAAGAGAGAAAGGAAGCAGAAAAACCAAAGGAGGCAAAGGAAGCAAGAAAACCACAACTTTTATTAACCATTGTATTAGCAGTAATTTTCTTTGTTATAGGCTTTATTTCAGCATCAATAGCAGGATTTGGTGGGCTCTCCGTGAAAAGTAACGATCAATTAATATTTATTTCACCCCCAGGTTGTACTAGCTGTGCGCAAATGGAGCCTATAGCGATGGAAATAGCAAAAACCCTCAACATACCATTTGTGAAGACAGGTTTTGGTCAGCAAGTAACAAATCCGGGCTTTATACTTATTTACAAAAACATTTCGACAATTGCTGGCGTTGGCGACGAGTACACATTTAAAACACAGATTTGTCTTATCACAAACAATACAGAAATTTGTAATCAAGCAAAAAAGTTAACACCAACAACTGAAGAGGAAGAAGTAACACCAACAAATGTTCCAAAAAGCGATAGACCAGAGGCGCATGTTTTCATAATGTCTCATTGTCCTTATGGTGTGCAGTTCTTGAAGGCATATGTTCAGGTAATGGAACTTCTTGGAAACAAAGCCGATTTGAGCGTTAACTTCGTACCTTATATAATGCACGGAGAAGAGGAGATGATACACAACACACACATGTATTGTATACAAAAAGAGCAGAAGGAAAAATTCACAAGTTATATCAGATGTTTCGTTGAGAGTGGCGATTCTGATGGTTGTATAGCAAAGGTTGGTGTAGACAAAGCAAAATTAGATGCTTGCATAAATGCAACTGACCAACAATATCAGTTAACAAAAACATTTTCTGAGAGCAAAGAGAGATTCCCACCATATCCCATTGATAGTGAACTAGCAAATGTTTATGGTGCAAGGGGTTCTCCAACCTTTGGTATAAATGGCAAACAGGTCAGCGTTTCGCGCTCAGCAGAAGCGATAAAACAAGCGATATGCAATGCATTTAACAATCCACCACCAGAGTGTAATCAGAAATTGAGTTCAACCAATGAGGCACCAGGTTTCGGTAAAATAGGTGCTGGAAGTGGAAGTACGAGCGGTTCTCAGTGTGGTTAATCAAATTTAGAAAATTCTTTTATTTTTTCTTATATTTTTTTACTCGTCGTATAGCGGGGAAAGCAATGGCTCTTTATTAAAAAACAATTCAAAATCACCCTTTCGGCCGCAGTTAGGGCATATTTTAGGTGGCGTTTCACCTAAATAAACATAGTTGCATTTTTTACACTTCCACTTTATTTCAGCCGTCTTGACCACCAAAGCTTGAATGGCTAAATATAAATTTCATTTAAAAATTTATAAATTTGAAATCTCTTTTTTCTTGCTTGGATTTGGTAATATGGCAAAATCTACATTTTTATCAAAAACTTTACACAAAAAAGTCCGGCAAACAAATCATTTATTAATCTCCAAAGCTATTTTGAATTTTTCACTTTCAATATCCTTTCTTTTTGGCTTGCCTATTTTTATGTGATTTATTTTCAAGGTCTTTTCTATTTCTCTTAACAAAGACTTGACCTTAGGCGAGCCTATAACAACATAGTTTAAAGGATGTGCGACTGATAGCGAATTTTCTGATTTGAATTTTCTTATCGCAGCTATGACATCGATTGCGATATCCCCTATCCTTTCCGCCTTTTTGTCTTTAAGCGAAGTATCATAATTAGGCCAAGGTGAAATGTGAATGCTCTTGCAACCTTCTATTTTATCAAAATATAAATGATATATCTCTTCGGTGATATGAGGCATTATAGGTGCGATTAATTTTAGTATAGAAAGCATAGCGTAATACAAAGTCCAATTAGCAGACTCTATTTCCCATGATTCGTAACCATCTTTATTGTACATGCGATCTTTCACAATCTCAAGATAGTAATCGCAGAAAGTATGCCAGAAAAATTTCTCTGTCTCTGCTTTTGCTTTTGAATACTCGTATTCATCAAAGGCTTTGGTGGATATTTTTATCAATTCATTTAATTTAGAGAGAAGCCATTTGTCAATTTCGCATAATCTTTCAGGTTTTGTTTTCGGCTTGTAGTCCTTCAAATGCATGATTACGAATTTAGAAGCATTCCAAAGTTTCGTAATAAATTTGGTGCCTGTGACAAAATCTTTTTCTTGGAAGGGCAAATCCTCTCCTAACTTAGAACCAGCTGCCCAAAAGCGTAAAGCATCTGCCCCGTATTTTTCTATTAACTCCTGCGGTTCGATTACATTACCTTTTGATTTGCTCATTTTTTTACCTTCCTTATCAAGCGCCCATCCAGAAATCATTATCTCCTTCCAAGGATTTACATTATTATGAAGTTGAGATTTCACGACTGTATTGAAAAGCCAAAATGTTATGATGTCATGTGCTTGCGGGCGTAGAGACATAGGATAAAGCTTTCCATAAATTTCTGGGAATAAAGAAGCGGCAATTTGAGGCGTAAGGCTGGATGTGGCCCATGTATCAAGAACGTCAGGATCTCCTCTGAAAGATTTTGAACCGCATTTACATGCTTTTTTAGGTTTGTCTATTGTGGGGTCTACTGGCAAATCACTTTCTTCCGGTAGCATCACTTCTCCACACTTTTCGCAGAACCAAACAGGTATAGGAACTCCATAACTGCGTTGTCTTGAAATGTTCCAATCCCATTTCAAACCCTTTATCCAATTTTCATAACGAGAGCGCATATAAGGTGGATACCAATTCATCTGTCTTCCAGCCTGTATAAACTTCTTTTTGAGATCAAGGTAGCGAATGAACCATTGTTCTGTCATTAGGATTTCGATTTCTTTCCCACATCTCTCATGCGTGTTTACTACATGTTTTATTTTTTCAATTTTTTCTATTCTACCTTCTTTTTTCAAATCTTCTATTATGGCATTCCTTGCCTCTTCTGATGTCATCCCTTTGTATTTCCCAGCCTTTTCGTTCAATCTCCCATCTTTGCCCATTATTTCGATAGGTTCTATCTTATATTTTTCCATCCATTCAACATCATCCATATCGCCAAAGGTACAATGATAAACTGCACCGCTGCCAAAATTAGGATCAACATCAGGATTGGCTTTTATTTCAACTTGCCGATTGAAGAACGGAACAATAGCTTTCGCTCCTATGAATTTTTTATACCTTTCATCTTCTGGATGCACATGAATCATTACACAAGCAGGAAGAAGTTCTGGTCTTGTAGTTGCGATTACAATAGGTTCTCCAATGGTTGTATCAAATTTCATGTAAACGAACCTTGATTCTTTTTCTTTATCTTTCAATTCGACCTGCGCAATAGATGTTTGGCATTCAGGGCACCAAAGAAAAGGTGTTCTCTTTCTGTAAATTCTACCCATTTTATAAAGATCAATGAAAGATTTTTGCGAAATCCTTTGACAATGCTCATCTATGGTTGTGTAATAAATTGACCAATCGCAACTCATACCAATCCTTTTCCAATCATGTATATACCTCGGCCTAACAACTTTCAAGGTATCCATAACAAGTTTCACAAATTCTTTTCTATCCATTTCTGTTCCTTTAACTCCTTTCTCCTTTTCTACAAGTCTTATGGTTGCAAGTCCGTTATCATCCGTACCAAAAGGGTAGAAAACTTCGTAATTTCTCATTCTCTTGTATCTTGCTATAAAGTCTTGATGCGAATATGAAAAAGCATGGCCTAAATGCATTTTACCAGAAACCGTTGGTGGAGGTGTGTCTATCGAAAATATAGGCTTTTCGCTCTGCGGATTAAATTTGAAAATCCCTTCATTTTCCCAAAATTTTTGCCATTTTATTTCACTTTCCCGGAAATCGTATTGTTTTGGAAACATATTTAATCGTTCATTATTAAATAATATTTTTTAAAGATGTTTGATTATAATAAATTTTCATATTCTCGCTATCCAAAGTCTGAAAGGCTTTTTTGTTTTTTAACCTTTTTTGGAACGATTTCCAAACTTTCTTGTAAATCTTCTGTTAACATTTCGCTTTCTTTAATCTCATAAAGCGTTCTTCTCATAATCTTTTCCTTTTTATGTGCCGTCCAATAATATGCTTCATCTCTTGTGCGTTTAGCTATGAGAATAATAACTCTTCCTATCTTCGTTCTTCCAACACGACCTCTTCTTTGTATGGAGCGTATCTCACTTGGCACAGGCTCGTAAAATACGGCAAGTTCCACTTCTGGTATATCAATGCCTTCTTCTCCTATGGATGTTGCCACGAGTATGTTATACTTGCCTTCTTTGAATTGCTGTATGCGAATTTTCTGTTCTTTTTGCGTCATCCCTTCTTTTTGACCCATGAATTCAACAGGTTTAGCATTTTCTATAAAAGAAAGGGTTTTAGCTATCTCTTTTACAGTTTCTCTATAATTTGCAAAAATTATGATCTTCGCTTCTGATTTTTTGCGTAATTCCTCACTTACTATTTCACACAATTTCCCCATCTTAGGATGTTTGTAGCCCTTTGAAGCCAGGTGAGAGGAAAGCTTCATTGCCATTTCCACATTCTTATCTTTTAGAATACTTCGTGAAGATTTGGTTTTATCTTGAAAAAGCTTTTTGAAATAATTTTCTAATGATGTTATGCCTTGTGTTTCGAGAAGGCTCAATGCATGCTCGAGTTTGATGGCTTGAGAAACAATCGAAGCGCCAAAAAATTTAATATACCCTTCTTCTTCAGAAAGTTTTTTTTGTAATTCAAGCAAATCCTTCTTTGTAACAAGCCTTGTGGGTTTGCTGAAACCTATTTTCTTTAACTTTTCTACCCTTTCTTTATAAGCTTCTTTCAAGTAATCTCTTATTTTTATGAAATCTTCGGGCAGTGAAACATAAACCCATTCTATTCTCTTTTCTTTAACCCAAGGTTTTACATCAGCATCTTTTTCTGTGCGTATCTCAACTTCTTTTATTCCAAGGTTGTCCATTATTTCCTTTATTTTTGTTTTTGTTCCACCAGGTGATGCGGTCAAGGCAAGTATGCGTGGATTTTTTGCAGAAGAGACGTAAACCTTTGCTATGTAAGGATAGGAATACGCTCCTATTGAATGATGGGCTTCGTCGAATACGAGAAGGGAGAAGTCAGAAAGGGAGATGCGATTTTCTTTGAGGTCATTTTCTATCGTTTGTGGAGTTGCAAAAATTATTTTAGCTTTATTATAGAGTTCTTCTCTTTTCTTCGGTTTTATTTTTCCAGTTATAAGAAAAAGCGAATCTTCACTAATTTTAAGCGTCTTTTTGAAGGTTTCGAAGTGCTGCTCTGTTAAAGGTTTTGTAGGCGCCATCACCAAAACTTTTGAGTCAGGATACTTGGTTAATCGATAAGCTGTGAGCATAATAGCTATGGGTGTTTTGCCTAAACCTGTTGGGAGTACGCAGAGGAGATCGTTTGCTATTGCCTTATTCAATATCACCTCTTGATATAAACGCGCTTCTATGGTCTTCTCCTTTATCAAAGGGTGTTCAACGAATCTCATAGATAAAGAAAGCGAAAGAAGTCATAAAAAGCTTAAATATAAACCCTAAAAGTTGAAATTGTTTATTTTTTATTTGCTCCAAATGACAGCGAATTATTCGCGTAATATCTACAAAACTTTGTGAAGGGGCATATTTCACACTTTGGCTTTCGAGTAATACATATCTCTTTTCCAAAATTTACAAAACCCAAATTCACAAGGAAGCGTTTGTTTGGAGGCGTAAGATTTTCAAGCGTTTTGCGTATTTCTTCGTATTTCGACTTTTCTCTCACAAGTCCTAGACGTTTTGAAACAATTTCCACATGAGTGTCCACAGCTATTACAGGTTTTCCATATCCATACGAAAGGATGATATCTGCAGTTTTAGGTCCTACCCCCTTTAAAGCAAGCAATTCTTTTCTTGTGGTCGGAAAAGAGCTTTTATATTCTTTTGAAAGTTTCTTGGAAATTTCTATTATCCTCTCGGCCTTTTGGCGGAAAGGTCCTGAAGGGTATATGATTTTTTCAAGCCTTTTCTTACCCAACAAGATAATTTTTTCTGGTGTGTCTGCAACAGAAAATAACCTTTTACTTACCATTTCTGTAGTTTCATCCTTGGCTCTTTGTGAAAGTATTGTGGTAACGAGTAAACGGAATAGTGATTTTCTATCCATTCTTTTTTTGAGGGCGAAGTTTTCGATAGATTTCCCGTATCTCTTTTTGAAAAAATTAAGAACCTCGTGCATTTTTCTTTTATTTTGCGTCATATCACTTTCACTTTAAAGGTCAAAACTTAGAAATTTTCTAACCTCTTTTGTCTTAATATGAAACTCTTTTTGATATATTCTTCAAGCGGTGTTTTAAGGCGGGTACGTATATGTTCAAGGGCTTCTTTTAAACTTGAAAATTTATGTGGCGGTGAGCGAAAAGCATTACGCACATTTTCTAAACATTGCCAAACACCAACAGGAATTGTATAACCTTGATGAATTTCTCGAAATATAACGCATCTTGCCTGTCTTTTCATGCTTTCAAGACCTTCAGCTAAACCAAGCCTATTGGCGTAAAATCCGCCTCCTTGTTGATCAGCGTATGTGGTTCGTCCTCCATAAGGTTCGTATTCAGCGATAACTTCTGGCTTTTTCAAATAGTATGCCCAATAAGAGCCAGGGGACCAGCTTTCAAAATTTTCATATTCCCATGCACCTGGCATGAGAAGGATTTCATAATGATTGTCTAAATAATCGCTTGAAAAAACCATGTATTCGTTTACAGATGGGTATTGTTTTATTTTCTCGATTAAACGGTCTGCTATCATCGTATGTATTGCTGTTATGCTCCATCGAGTGGGCACAAGCTTTTTTCGCTCTTTCTTGCCAAAAACACCAGCTGACAAAATGGTGATAATTTTGTAAACATCAACACCAAGTGTATAAAGCAAAAATGCAGCCTCTTTAGTTTTTAATTCATCCTTTACGATATTTTCAACCTTCTCTGAAATTTTCGGATTGCTTGCAATAGAAAATTTTTCTATTGTTCCGGATGGTCCTATGGGTTGCGTTACGTCAGAAAATTCGAAAGAAATTTGAGGTTTGTTTTTGAATATGATTTCAACATCAGTGGGTTTTTTGGCAAGAGCCAATTCCTGGTTCTGTTCCACGAAACGAGATTTTGAGAAAATGTTTTCCGATTGCTTACCTCTAATTATCAGGGATCGAAGTTTGAGTATTTCGCCGTATGGTTTTCCAAACCATGTTTGGGGAGAATCGATTATATCAATATTTTCCTGATCTATCGCCGCCATTGGGCCTACATAAACATTTGGGTAAAAATTATGTCCTACAAAAACTGAAGTAGAAGGCCCGAAAAACTCTTTTTTTATTGAACGCTCAATCTGTGGTATGATCTGAATTTTTGCATATAGAGGACATGTCCTCCATCCGCAAAGTCTTCTTGCACCCTTGCAAATAATGCACAATCTTGCAGGAGAAACCATATTGAATTAAATCGAAAGAAAAATTATAAGGTTTACTTTTGTTGGCTCTGTTAAATAAATTCTGGAAAATTTGAAAAATTAGGATTGCATGTTGGTTTATCAAAAATGTGCAAAACAAAAAAACAAACGCTTTCCAGCCATTTTACATATCTAACTTAGAAGACCCCTTTTATTTACCTTTCTATCAGGAACATCGAGCCACCGAAGTGCATTTAAAACTAAATGTTAAAAATAAAATGATTGAAATGAATACAAAGTTTTTAGTTTTAGGCATAGTGCTTTTTATAATAGCAGGTATAAGCGTTTTTCAATTAGCCAATATAACAGGTTTTTTTGGTTTGGGAGGCAAACCGACTGTGGAAGTAAGAATAGAAGATGGTGAAAAAACATTGGTATATAAAGTTGAAATAGGTTCAAGAGAAAGTGCTCTTGATACCCTCGTAAGGGTGGCTACGGTCGATTACAAAACCTTTGGGGAAATGGGAGCAAAAATTACAGAAATAAACGGCAAAAAGGAAGACGAAGAACATGTTTGGCTTTTCTTAGTAAATGGGAAAGTTCCATATGCCTCATGTTCCCATTATTATCCAAATAATGATGATGTTATAACCTTCAAATACGTTTCAATAGATGAAGCGGCCAAATATATATAAGTTTATGACTACTAAAATTTGGGCTATAAACCCGATTATGAAAATTTTTGATTGGTATGATATCTTCTCAAATAATTAAAAATGAAAAAATAGATTGGATGCGAGTACTTGGTAATTTATATTAAGTTAGAAAGCATTGTTTCTTAATCTTTATTCATCGAATTCTCCTAAAATCCTTTTTGCATCATTTCTTACTTTCTTTTCATACTTCCAAAGCTTCCAGATAGTAATTTTTTTGTCGCCAATCTCATTTTTCAATTCAATGAGGTATTTATCAATTTTATCAATTTTTAGATGCCTGAGGTCCCCTTGTTTTTCGAAAATAACTTTGCTTATTTTGTTCTGTGAAAGTTCAATCTCGGATTTGTCAAGTTCGCCGATATAACCCTTTACAAAAAACAACGGATTTTTTACGTATATACCTTTCCTTTCATAATTAACAAAGATTACAATACCTTCCTTTTTATTTGCTTCATCTTTGTTATATATAAACATAATAAATTTTATGAAACAAAAATTTAAAAAATTATCACTTTAAAGTAATTATTTACTTAAATTAAAAGTTTCAACAAATTCCGAATCAAAAATAAAGAATTTTTTAGCATCAAAAATTAAAGATGTTAAATTAAAGTTCAAATTAATTTATTCAGCTAACATAAAATATTATAATATGCCTTCTGTGCGTCATGTAAGAAATTGGGGTCTTATAGAACGTGTCATATTTGTGATTATAGGTGTATGTTTTGCTTTGTTCATTTCTTCCTATCTTCTTGGTTTTGGTACGCAACAGCAAATGGTATTGGCAATAACCATGATTGCCCTTGTTTTTTGGCTCTCTGAAATCGTACCACTTCATGTAACTGCTTTGCTAATTCCATTTTTATTGGTAATTTTTGCAGGATTCAAACCATCAGAGGCTTTTTCTCCATTCTTCGATTCTGTCGTTGTTCTTGTTTTAGGCGGTTTTGTAATCGCGCTTGCTCTTAGTAAATACAAAGTTGATGAATATATAGGACATAAACTCATTCATCGTGGTTCAAGACCCCGTCTTGTTTTATTAAGCCTCATGTTTCCAACAGCATTCCTTTCCATGTGGATGGCAAATTCTGCTGCGGCGGCTCTTATGATGCCTATTGGTTTGGTTATTCTGAAAGAAAACAAACTATTACCAGGCAAATCAAGTTTTGGGAAATCTATGGTGCTTTGCATAGGCTTTGCTGCAACCATTGGTGGTTTAGGTACGATGGTAGGAAGTACACCAAATGTGCTTACGGCAAAATTCTTAAATCAGGCTGGGTATCAATTCGGTTTTTTAGACTGGTCCTATTATGGATTTCCGATGATGATTTGCCTTATTTTTTCAACTTTCGCTATTCTAACACTTCTTTTCAAACCTGAAATCAAAACAATAAACTTCAGAGAAACGAGAAAAAAACTTGACAGTAAACAGAAAAAAGTACTTTTCGTTTTCAGCTTAACCATTGTTTTATGGCTGACCACAGAGTTACATAAAATAGACATAGGAACTATATCTTTGGTCCCTGTATTCCTTCTTTATGCTTTACGTCTGCTTAATACCGAAGATTTCAAAAAAATAGATTGGCCGGCTCTAATCCTGATAGGCGGTGGTATTTCTTTGGGCTTTGCTATGCATGCTTCTGAATTAGATGTAAAGATGGCTCAATTATTAAGCACATTCATAATGGAGCAACCATCCTTGGTAATAGCATTTGTTGTTATCACATTTGGTGTTGCCTTAACTGCATTTGCAAGCAATACGGCAGCGGCGTCTGTTTTGATACCTTTGATGATTCCTTTGGCTGTAACCACAGGTTTAAATCCAAGAACTCTTGCGCTTCTTGCAGGCATTGGTGTTTCACTCGATTTCATCATGCCTAGTGGGACGCCACCCACCACCATCGCTTATTCTACAGGTTATGTTAAATTAAGAGAATTGCTTATTGCAGGATTGCTTGTTTCTATAGCAGCCATACTTATTTGCACGTTTATAGCAGTTCTGTTATAATGTGGGAATGTAAAATTAAATTTAAAATATAAGGTTTGAGTTTTAGATTTGTACAAAAAGGATAAATAAAAATTTAAAGATTATTTACCTTTAATAATAAGGTGATTAAAATTACATGGGCAAGTGAGATGGAAAAAGAATCCAAATGGCAGAGAAAAATAAGTGGTATGGTAGTAAGGGGATGTGAATACATAGAAGAAAAATGCAACAGGTGTTCTTTGACAGATATCTGTGAAGTATATAGTGATAATAAAAATAAATTTAAGAAATTGGGATTGAGTGATACTGCAAAAGCAATAGAAGATTACGGAATAAACTGCTGAAATTTAATAAAAATCAAAATTTGAATGTACACTAAACTATGAAACCATTTCTTATTTTTTTCTTTCATTTTTGCTATAAAAATTATTTGAAACCCATTTTACTTCTGCTTCATCTGTACGCCATCTTGGATCAAAGTCTATCTCTTTTGCAATCTCCCCTGAATTGTAGGCAAGAATACCTGTCCAAGCAATCATAGCACCATTATCTCCTGAAAATTCTTTTGATACAACTTGAAATTTTGCTTTCCTCTCTTCACACATTATTTTCATCATTTCTTGTAGACGTTTATTTGCGGCAACTCCGCCAGTGAGCAAAAGTTCGTTTTTACCAAGATGTGCCAAAGCCCTTTCTGCTACTTCGGTAAGCATTGAAAAAAATACTTCTTGTATCGAAAAACAGAGATTTTCAACCTTTTCGCCTCTTTTATACAATTTAATACATTCTGTAACGATGCCTGAAAAAGACAAATCCATACCTTTAACTACGTATGGAAGCTTTATCCATTCACCCTTTTTTGCTAACTCTTCAATTTTAGGAGCTTGAGGGAAATCCAATCCAATAGCCCTTCCAAATTTGTCTAAGGCATTCCCAATTCCTATATCCATGCATTCACCAAAAACACGATAGCGATAAGAAGCGAAGGATATTATTTGCGTATTGCCCCCAGAAACATAAACTACAACAGGATCTAAAAAACCAGAACAAAGTTTTCCTATTTCTATGTGAGCTATACAATGGTTTACACCCACGACAGGTTTTTGGTGTTGACGGGTGATATCTTTCACAAGTTTCACCCCTTCATGAAGACATGGTGGAAGTCCAGGACCTCTGGAATAGGCAATGACATCTATTTCTTCCATTTTCAATCTCGCCTTTTTTAATGCTTCATTTAAAACATCATTTTTCATTTTTTGATGATATTTTGCTGCCTCAGAAGGAATAATACCCCAACCTTTCGCTGGTTTGTACATCGATTTTTCATTTGCAACTATTTTCCCATTCTCGTCGCAGATTCCAACACCAAATGTATGCGCAGTAGATTCTATTCCAAGGCATAACATAATTCACACCTAAAAGAAAGTTAATAAGACGAATAAAAAACTTTCATAAAAAGCTTTATTTAATCAAAGTTGAGCATCGACAAGAAGCAAAACATCTTACATATCAACTTATAAAAACAATCAACTAATATTTCCATATATTATGTTTGAAATTTTCATAAATTTTCCCTTTAAGTGATGGAATGACGCTAAAAATCGGTGTATTGGGTTCTGGTGAAGGCGATATTTTAGAAGCGTTAATTAAAGCGATAGAAAATGAAGAATTGGATGCAAAGATTGTTTGTGTAATATCTGATATAGAAGATGCACAAATACTTGAGATTGCAAGAAAGAATGGCATAGATGCCTTGTTTTTAGAATACGAAGGTGAAAAAGAAGTTTTGTTTGACAAGGCGGTTGCTAAAGAAATGGACAAAAGAGAAGCGGAACTCATCCTTTTACTTGGATTTATGAAAACGCTTTCACCTTGGTTTTGCAAGCATTATGAAAATAGAATTATTAACGCATATCCTTCACTTTTACCTTTATTCATTGAGAAGAAAGGTTTAGGAATATACGAGGAAGTTTTGGGTATGGGTCTAAAAATAACAGGTTGCACTTTGCATTTCGTTACTCCAGAATATGGTAAAGGTCCTATAATAATGCAAGTTCCTGTTGAAGTTGAAGACGAGGATACGAAGGAAACATTGAAACAAAAAGTTCATGAAGCAGAAGAAAAAGCTTTGATAGCAACAATAAAATTGTTCTATGAAAAAAGACTAAAAATCGAAAACGGAAAGGTTAAAATTGTAAAGTAACATTGGATAATTACAAGTTCTATTTGCATACGTATTTAAAGGTTAGAGAACATAGATAAAGATTAAAAAAGGAGAGAGTTGAATGTCGTTTAGAGAAAGAGAAAGGCATTTTGGCAATAGAGATGCAAGAAGAAACTTCACTCCAAGAGAAATGCACAAGGCCGTTTGTTCTGAGTGCGGAAAGGAATGCGAAGTTCCCTTCAAGCCAACAGAGGGAAGACCTGTCTATTGCAAAGAATGCTTTTCTAAAAGAAGAAGGTTCTAAGAAGTAGGTTATTGGAAACATAACCATTTTCTAAGGTTATGGAAAGCGATTTTTTAGTCGAATTAGGATAGAAAATAAGATCAAATTCGTTAAAATCGTTTTTATTATTTCATTCTATTTTAATACTTATGAAAATAGCAATACTTTCGGATTTTCATTTTGGCTTCGGTTCAGGTAGCGAAAGGGAAAGCGATCCTTACGATGCATTTCAAGAGGCAATGGAAAAAACAAGAGATTGTGATCTTTTCATTTTCGCAGGTGACATATTCGATAATCGCACGCCTAACGCAGAGACCTTTGTGAAAGCCATGGAACTGATGCTACCTCTTCTTTTAAGAAAGAGCGAAGTTAAGCTTTTGGAAGGCATAAACAAAGATGTATCAAAATTATCTCCGATAACCCTTATGGGAACACCGATTGTGGCTATACATGGGACGCACGAAAGGCGTACTAAAGGTTTGTTAAATCCTGTGGAAGCGCTTGAAAAGGCAGGGTTTTTGATTTATTTGCATCTTAGTGGGGTAATTTTTGAAAAGGATGGAATTAAAATCGCCATCCAAGGTATGTCTAGCGTTCCTGACCAATATGCAGAAAATGAGCTTGAAGAATGGAAACCATCTCCTATACCAAATTGCTTCAACATTTTAGTTCTTCACCAATCAATAACAGAGTTTCTTTACGCTCCGCACACGCTTGATATGAAAAAAATACCAAAGGGTTTCGATCTTTATATAAATGGTCACATACACGAAGCCAAGAAAACTTTTTATGATGGAAAGTTCTTTCTGCTTTCAGGTTCTCTTATCCATACGCAAGTGAAAGAAGAATCGGAAAAAGCTAAGGGTTTTTGGGTTGTTGATGTAAGCGATAATAAAGTTTCGATTGAATGGAGGGTTTTAGAAAAACAAAGGAGAATTTATCTTTTTTGTTTTGAAAACCCGAGAACTGAAGAAGTAGAAAAGGTGTTAACACGTATAAACGAAGAGCATCATGAAAAGAAACCCATTGTGAGGATTGAATTTAAAGGCGAGGTTAATGAAAAATTAATAAGAGAAATTGAAATGAAATTCAGCGATAAGTTTTTGCTTTCCTTGAAAAAGGAAAAAGAAGAAATAAAAATAGCTTCTACAAGCATACAAGAACATAAAATGTCTGTTGATGAAATGGGTAAAAAGTTGATGCGAGATAATCTTGAGAAGATGGGCATGAAACCAGAACTTTTTGAACATTTATTTGAATTGCTATCAGAAGATGAAAATGAAAAGGCAATAGAATCGCTTCTTGATTATTACAGGCATTCAAGTGAAACGAAAGAAATAAAGGAAAGGAAAAGCGTTAAACAGGCAAAGCTTTTCGAAAAATGAAAGTTTAAATTAATGTGAAGATTTATATAAAACTTTAACCCATATTTAATTATCTCCGTAAATCGTGTAAAAGGAAGGAATCTTCTTTTTCTCGATTTTACGAAGAATATAAGCACTTGGTGCATAAGAGTTGAAAAAATGACGAAAAATGAAAAGAGAAATGAGATTGTAAAGCGTGGAGATGTTGTAGAAATCGAGTATGAAGGAAAATTGGAAGATGGGACTGTTTTTGACTCTTCAGAGATGCATGGCAAAACCTTCAAGTTTCATGCAGGTGCAGGCGAGGTTATAAAAGGTCTTGACGAAGCTGTTATCGGAATGAAAAAGGGAGAGAGCAAGACATTCGAAGTCAAACCAGAGGAAGCTTATGGTGAGCCGGATCCGATGCTAATTCAAAGAATTCCAAGAAATCAGTTGCCGAAAGAGCCAGAGCCGAAAGCAGGGACAATGGTTGTGCTTACGCTTCAAACAGGTGAGCACATACCAGCGAAGATAACAGAAGTTACAAAGGAATTTGTAACCCTTGATTTCAACCATCCGCTTGCTGGTAAAACTTTGATCTTTAAAATAAAGGTCATCAGCATCACAGCCGAGGCAAAAAGTTCAGATAACGGATGAGACTTAAAAAGGAAAAGTTAGAAAAAGTGATTTGGGTAAAAGCAAAATTCCTTTATTTTTCAATTTTTAAAACCGAGAATCAAGACCTTCTAATTTGTAATTGAAAGAAAAGCCCCAGGGGGGACTCGAACCCCCAACCTATCGATATCATTCGATCATAGGCTTGGAAAGCCTCAAAATATCGATACAAGTCGATCGCTCTGCCAATTGAGCTACTGAGGCTTGGCATTCGATTTCTTTACCAATAAAATTATTTCCTAATTTTTAAATTTATTTTTAATTTTCTCATCAGCTTGTCTATTTTTTGGTAATAAGCCTTAAATGTTGTATTGTTATCAATAGAAAAGTCAGCAAGTTTCATCGTACTTTCAATCGGTTCTTCGGTTGCTTTTTTGTCTATTTCCAAAAATTCTTTAAAACTCAAATTTTTCTCACCCTTTGTCGCACGCTTTCTCACCCTTTCGTAACGCTTTTTTGTTTCACATTCAATTTTAACAAGTTTGAAATCTCCATCAAAATGCTTTTTAAAACATTCAACCTCTTCAGGATAACGAACACCGCTAATGACCCAAAAACCTTTTCGTTTCTTTTCGATTTTCTCGCATAACATCTTCGCTAATATATCATTCCCACTTTGCTTTCTCATCTCCAAAGCCAAATCAATAAGATTTTCCCTTGTTACATCTTTACCCATTTTTTTAAGGAGAGGTGCGAGCACGTCATCGGTAAAAGTTAGCGTATGAAAACCATATTTTTTTCGCAAATATTCTGCCATTGTATCCTTTCCGCAGCCCCTTTTTCCTGTCAAGCCAAGAACAAGAAATTTCATTAATAAAAATGGCGAAATTACTTTAAAAAAATTACTTTAAAACTTTCAAATATGTCTAAAACAAAAAACTTTAAAATCAAACAAATGTTTCGAGCCTTTTTATAGCATTCAATTTTTCTTTATCACCAAGCTTCGCTTGTTCAATCGCATTCCTTAAGATTTCATTACTCTCATCATAAACTTTACGGTTTACAGGATAAGGCGTTCCGTCTTTTCCGCCACGAGCAAAAGAAAATTTTGCAGGGTCTTTCCAACTAATTTCCGTACCATAAATTAATTTGCTTGTCAAAGCAAGCGCTCTTATCGTTTTTGGTCCAACACCTTGGAAAGAAAGCAATTCTTCGAAATTACGAGGTTGAAATTCGTTCAAATCCAAAAGTTTTTGATAAACATTATTATCTATCCAATGATACTTGCCCATAAACAAATATTTCCTTACTTCCTGGAAGCCGTCTTTCACAAGATCAACAGAAATTTTTCTCAACTCACTATTCTCTTTAGATGTCATATCAAGCGTTTTACTTCGTGAATCGCAACATATTGCAGTATGCGGTTCTTCAACAAAAGATTCTAGTTCATTGGATAGCCAATGATAGCGACGTGCATAACGATTAGCTTCATTCATGCCTTGTTGTATCACAGCCCATTTGCCGTTTTCTGCCAAAATAAAACTATGGTGATAAAGCTGATACCCATCTTGGACAGCAGCAGAATCGACTTTTGCAACCATCCTGCTTGCATATTTTAGGTAATCTGTCTCTTCCTCTGTTAAAGGAAAAATTTCGCTCATGCGTTCTATTTCATTAGGCGTTTTCTTCGATGCAAATCCTTTACCTCCTAACACAGCAATGCCATGCTTTTCAGGGTCTAGCGCTTCTTTCAAAGCTCCGAGCGTCGTAGTTGTAAGGCCAGAAGAATGCCAATCAAAGCCAATCACACAACCGAATGACTGGAAGAAATAAGGGTTCGCTATTCTTTTTAAAAATTCATCTTTGCCATATTCGATAATTATAGCTTCGCTTATAAGGCCAGCTAAAGTTTTCATTCTTTTGAAAAGCCAAGGAGGGCATGCTCCAAAATGCAAAGGTAGATCTGAAACACCAGTCCTTCTAATAGTCCCACATTTAGAAATTCGATTTTAAAAATAAAAAATTAAAATTACAATAGTAAATTTTTACCTAACCTCTTATTTCTTTGTCAAACTCTGCAATTTGATGTTTTAAAGCTATTAACATATCGTTCGTCTTTTCCAAAGATTTCATTGCAAGTTCCTTTTCTTTCTTGAGATTTTTTATTTGCTGGTTAAGCGATATTTTTTCTGCTTCTAACGCTGCTTTATCCTCTTTTAGGGCATTGATTTTAGAAAGCAGTTCTTCTTCCTCCGCTTCCTTTTTCTTAAGCTCTTCCTGCATCTTATCTCTCATATTTTTCAAATGTTCCACAACTTCTCTTAACTCTATTTCTTCGTTTTTTAGTTGCCTTATCTTTTTTTCAAGCAACTTGCGTTCTTCTTTTATGTCCAAAGCCTTGGTAACATCTTCTGTTAGCGTTGTTAACACATCATCCAAATCTTCATGAATTTCCTTCATAGATTTCTTCGCCATCAAGACACCTCAATATTTTATATTGATGCAATTTTACTTATATTTATTTTATTCGGGCCCTACGAACTCAATTATGCAAATTTTCTAAGAATGTGGTTTATAATCGCTTTTATTAAAAAAGCACCAAAAATGAAAAGGTGAATGCTTTGCAATTCAAGAAATTTTTAGCATCTCTTTTTTATCCATTTGTACAAAAATCGCAAAAAAATAAAAATCAAGGCTTCGCCACGGCGCGATCATATTTAATTCAGGAGTTAAAGTTAATTTTTTATCGCAAAGCGAATAAATTAAAGCGAGTGAAGGGTGTTTGGCAAAGCCAATATTTAAGGTGAATGTATGAAAATTTTGCGAAAGGATATGAAAGAGCAAGAAATAAAATTGCAAGTAGAGAGCTTAGAAGATCTTTGGCATTTGAAACATGTGATCGAAAAAAACGATTTGGTGACAGCGAAAACTTTTAGAAAAACATCTGTGAAAAGCGGAGGAGAGTACTCTTATGGGGATAAAAGGCCCATGATTTTGACAATAAAGGTTGAGAAAAGCGAATGGAAAAGCGAAGAGGGCTTTTTGCGCATTACAGGTCAAATTGTTGAAGGGCCAGAAGACGTGCCTAAACAAGCTTATCATTCTCTTAACATTGAATTGAATTCGGTAATTTCTATAAAAAAAGAGAAATGGAAAATGCGCCATCTTGAAAGGTTAGAAAGGGCAAAAATAAAGAGAAATGAAATTCTTGTGTGTTTGCTTGATAGGGAAGAAGCCGACTTCGCTGTCCTTCGCGAATCTGGGATAGAAATGAAAGCGAAAATTGAGAATTATGATAAAGAAGATATGGAGAAATTTTACGAAAAAATTATCGCTTATATAAAAGAGTTAAAGAAAAGCGGTAGATATGAAACCATCGTTTTCGCAGGTCCTGGTTTCGAGAGAGAAAATGTTTTGAAATATTTAAATGAAAAGAAAGAAAAGTTAGGCAATGTAATCCTTGAACATACAAGTTCAACAGGTGTTAACGGCGTTCATGAACTTTTGAAAAAAGCTTCACATCGCCTTATCAAAGAATCTAGGATAGCAAAGGAAAGCGAATATGTAAATGAAATATTAAAACGTATAAGAAGCGAGGGGCTTGTTGTTTATGGAAAAAAGGAAACGGAAAAGGCAGTTGAAATGGGGGCGGTTGAGATACTTTTAATTTCTCAAGAAAAGGTCGATGAGTATGAGGGTTTGATGGAAATGGAAGAAAAGATGGGTGGGAAAGTTGTTATTATAGGGAATGATCACGAATTAGGGGAGCAGTTTTTACATTTGGGTGGCATTGCTGGGTTTTTAAGATTTAAGTTTGTGGCGGAAACTTGAAATAGAAATTTAATCATCTTTTTTAACGAAGGCTAAATAAATCAATGTAGCTAAAATGGCAAGAATGAAAATTGAAAAATTGTTAAGTTCGGAAAAATCAGGTGGAAGGCTGACAATTATTTTCAAACTGTCTGTATCTTGTGTGCCATCTTTATTGGAAACACCTTGTAAAGTCAGTGTGAAATCATTGGCGGTTCCGACCAGCCTTGCATAAACTATTTTTTCTTCTTGCGGAAGTAGTATGATTTTTAGCTCGTTTAAATTCGTCTCCACGAACTTTGCAAGATTAGAAACAGGGCTTGAAATAAGAGTAAGCGTCACGTCATCGTTCACATCTTTTATATTTCTTACTTGGATAGGTACAATATCACTTGAACCTAATATTGTTTTAAGCACATCTTTTGCAAGGAAATTGCAAATGGGATGATGGTAAACTAGATAAAAGAAATATCCTGAAGGTGCATTTGGTGGAAGATACTCACTTCCTAATGTTTTATTTTCAGCATATATGTAATAATCAACCTCTTTGATACCTTCTTCTTCATCAACAAACAATGTTATGCTTGCGTTACATTCTCTTGTGTTTTCACATGAAATAGAAAACCATTGAGATGGGGCGTAACCTAGCGTATGATTTGCGTAATAAATGGTTATGTTGAGCAAACCTTCAACATCAGGTTTTGCTTTCACATTTATAATAACCGTTTTGTTGTTTGCAACTTTACCCCCATTCCTAATAACCCTATTAATTTTATTTTCTATCGTATTGTATGTTATAAGTTTTGGTATGTATATAGTAACATTCGTATCCCAAAGCGTTTTTATCTCTGTATTGCCAGCGTTATCAACGGCGAGCGTTTTGAAAAAGAATGTGTAATTATTGGGATCTGAAATCCAATACGCATCTTTTGAAATGTCAAACTCGTAAAGCGTTTGGCTTGTGCATTGCGAACCGCCAAAGTTTATGGTATAGTTAACATCAGAGCAAATTTTTGTATTCATATCGCAATACGAAAAAATAGCCTGATAACAGTTAACACCACTGTGAGAATCGCTCCCTGTCCAAGAGATGTTGAATTTCGTGGTGAAAACAAAAGAGCCGGGTGGCATAGGTTGGGTCATCACAGAGGTTGGAGCAACATAGTCTATCCCGATATTTACGGTTTTATTTTCACTATTTCCTAATGTATCATTTGCCCACACTCTTATTGTATAATTACCTGAAGCCACTGAGGTTATCGAGAATGTTGCGCTGTAATTTCCATCAGCTCCTAAGGACATTGGAACCCACGGACCTATGTTACTTGAATTTTCCCATCGATAAAGAACGCTTGAAACCCCTTGATTATCCGTAACCCTTGCTTTTACTTCAAAGTTTGTGTTGTACCATTTTGATACAGGGGATATTATCGTTATTTGTGGTGCCTGTCTATCAATCAGGAAATTAAACACTTTTGCCTGATTTTCATTCCCTACACTGTCATTCGCTTTTATCGTAAGATTGTAATAACCATCTGCTAACGAGCTTATATCAAAACTCGCAGTATAATAATTTCCATTTCTGGTTAAAGGTGTCCATCCGCCATTTTCGCTTGCATTTTCCCATCTAAAGAAGGCGGAATTAACACCGGAAAGCGCGTCGGTAATGCTTGCATTCACCAATATATTGTTTTTGTACTTTCCTCCATTAACAGGACTATGAATGGTTATTGAAGGTGGAGTTTTATCAATGTAAAAATGATAAAGCGTGTTGTTGAATTTAATCTGCCATCCGCCGTTCACAATGAAATCAGACCATAAACCACAATAAGTTATATTCCATTCTCCTTCTGGGTCTGATGAAGAAATCGTATAATTGAAATCTATGTTACCGTTACCCCAGCTGTTGAAATAGATTACATTACCGTTCGCTTTCGCTACTTCACACTCTGTTAAAATGGAGAAAGCAGAAGGGTTAGAAGCAACATTAGAAATTATTATGTGAAAGGTTTGACCGACCCCGTAATAACCAGAAGCAGGTGTGTAAGAATCCCAATTACCAGTTATTCGTGTAGATGCACCGCCAGTTGTACAATAACCGCTCGTTATGCTATTCGCGCATACATGTTCCACATCACACTTAGTTGCGTTAGAGCGTCCGCAATTTTGTTTGAACCATATTCTTTGTTGACCTGGTCCTAGTGATGGGACAGAACAATTAAGCAAGCAACCACCATTTGCATAACAATTGCCATTCGTGGCGTTGCATACACCTGGCGCATAAAGACATGATTCTCCGCATACACGACCTTGACATGCGTTTGTTTCTAAATGAAATATTTCGCTAACGTTTACAGCTTCTTTGTTACCTGCTTTATCAACCGAATAAAAACAAACCCTTTTTTCGCATATTTGACCGAATGGACATGTAACCATTCCAGACGTTCCATCGGTGAAGCCTGTTGTTCCGCAAGCTTCACCATCGTTTATAATCTTGTAATACGTTTTATCGCATCCAGAACCTCCTGTATCAGAGCATGTAAGGGTAAAGCTTGTGACATTTTGACCGGTGAAATCACCACCATTAGGGTTTATCGTCGTACGCGGTGCTGTGGTATCTCTCCAAACTCCATTTACACAGGTTGCGCCTTGTTGCGTTGGGTGTGGAGCACCGTTATTATAGCATACATCATTCCAAACACAATCAGTTGTTTGATCACAACATGCGTTGTCATTCGGATCGCTTGTGCAAGCATAGCCATCGCATTCTCTTGTTCGCACATATTCGTTTGCATCATCTCCACAACAATTCGGTATATAGCTGATGTTCCATTTTCCATCACCTAAACAAGTTTTGCATGTATTTGCATTTGTATCCGCATCATAATCTTTCGATGTACAAGAATCAAGACCAGGACAAGCGTCAGACGAATCAATTGGGTAGTATTCACGATACACGCAAGAGTTTGTTCCTGTTCCACATGTACCTACGCATGTATCCGAGCCACCGCCTGTACCAGAGGATGTGGAGAAAGCATTGGAAGAACATCCAGCAGCAGTTCCTACTATACATTGGCCGTTTGATGAAGGATTGTCTCCTCCATCAGTATCGCTTGCAGACACTTCGAAATCAGAACATGTATATGTTTTCGAAAGGCAAGATGCACCTGAATTGTAATATTCGGTGAGTTGCGTACCAGAAACACAAACATCTGCATAATTTGTATAAGAACAGCTACCTGCAGAACATGTTGTATAATCCGTACACGTTCCCGCTGTTCGTGGAACATCCCCACCATCAGAATCTACCGATGGTTTTGTGGAACAATCCTCAGTTTGAGACCACCAACCACTTGAACATTGCGCTATTGCATTCGAATTCCATGGTGCACAACCTGTCCAACCACTACTATAACATACACTATTGTATACACAGTCTGTTGAAGAATCGCAGCAAGCATCATCATTCGAATTTGATGTGCACCCAGATGAACATTGCCTCGTTCTTGCATACTCCCCATAATCATCCCCACAACATACCGTACCGCTGACTTCTCCTCCAATGTTCCACGACTGACTGCAATTAATGCAATAAGATTGGTTTTCATCGGGGTCGTGAAGGTCGTAACTATCGCAATTTGCTCCAGGCGTATTCATATCACAACATATCTGTTTCCAGTCTTCACATCCTGTTGATGAGCCATGGCAGTAGTGGGTTTTATAATAACAATTAGGACAACTACCATTACAAGAATTGTAATCATGACAATATTTCCACCTACCTTCAATTCTATTACATATACATTGGACACCACATTCAGTACCGCTTTCGCACGAATATAATTGTATTGCTTCATTCCCATCTGCATCTAACACACAATAATATCCGCTATATGAATCACAATTTTGGGATGAAGAAATATCACTAAGAAGGAAAAAAAACAAAGCAAAGCAAATAGCATAAAAATATATTTTCATACTATAAATTTAGATTTGGTTATTTTTATTTTCATGTTTCCCCCACTCCACAATCAAAGCATGGAACTCTTTATAAAGCTCAACGTCCTTCGGCAAACGCTTCTCAAAATACCTTCTCAAACTTTCGTAATCCATTTTCGTTTTTATGCCGAGGAAGCGAACAAAGCGTTTCGTGTAGGCATCAATGACGAAGAACGGCCTGCCGCAAGCATAAAGCAAAATAGAGTCGCACGTCTCGAAGCCGATACCTTTAACCTTCAGCAATTCGCTCCTCTCCACCTTCTTCTTGAAGTTTTCAAAACTTCCGAATGAAAGCACGAAGTCCACAAATGTTTTGAGCCTCAAAGCTTTTTGCCTGTAAAATCCAGAAGGTCGGATTAACTCTTCAAGTTTTTCTATCGCTAAACTTTTCACATCTTCAGGCGAAATTACGCTTGCTTTCGCAAGATTTTCAAGCGCGCGCTCAACATTCTTCCAGTTTGTGTTTTGTGTAAGTATCGCGCCTACGCAAATCTCCCATTCAGGAGGCTGAAAATTATGTTTCATGGGCCACCAATTTTGATGCCCGTGTATTTTCAAAAGTTTTTCATACGCTTTCATCAAACGGCTCGGCATAAAATTCACCAATTTAATTTGGAAGTGCGAATGTAATCTAAAAAATTATGAAAATGCGGTTTTTATAAATGTGTTGAAACATCTGCGCTTCAAATTATAAACACGAGGTTCAACAGACATAGTGGTAAACAAGAATCCTGGAATTCATAATAAGCTGGAAAATCCAAGATGCGAATATTTTAAAACCTGAAAATAAAACTTACGTATGAAATTCGAAGCCGTTGGTTTCGATTATGGCAATACCCTTGTTTTAGACCCATTTGAAAAGGTCATGTCTTTGAAAGCGAATGACTTTGTAAAAATAATGGAAAAAAATGGATATGAGATTACGAAGAAAAAACTTATTGATGTTTGGAGAGATGTAAATCTCAACGTGAACTATCCTTTTTGTTCGCACTTTGCTCAAGAAATTCCTCTTTTACGCGAGTTGCTTGAAAGATTGGGTGTTAAAAGAAACGATTGTTATAAAATAAGTCAGCAACTTCTCGTCGCATACAGAAGCGGTTTAAAACAAGTTTTGAAGAAGGATGCAAAAATTGAAAAAACAAAAGAAGTTTTGGAAGTTTTAAAAAATCGTGGCAAAAAGCTTTTTATAATTTCTAATGAAAAGGTGCACACGCTTAATGCCCAACTTTATTGGACAGGTTTGTACAAATTCTTCGATCGCATAATAGTTTCGCAAAAATTAGGTGTCGAAAAGCCTGAAATTCGCATATTCAAATACGCCTTGAAGTTTTTCGACTTTCCTAATGATCGCATACTTTTTGTAGGGGACGACCCTTTGCGAGACATAAAACCAGCGAAGAGTATTGGCTTAAAGACAGCGCTTTTGGAACATCCAAAGGAAATGAGCTGTTCTTGGAGAGCTTATGATGTTATCTTAGAAGGTGAAGAAAAACCCGATTTTGTGATAAAAGACCTTTCTGAACTTTTAAACATAGTTAAATAGAAGAGTTGTTTTAAAATCAGTTTTTACAAATCCCCACTCATAACCACATTTTTATACAAAATTAATATTTTCATTCCTTCGCCTTCCTCCCTACCCCCGTCCTGGAACATTAACAGTTTGTTAAACCGCAAAAAATTTTTGAAAAAAATTTATATAAATGTACTATTTATTTTGTAAAAATTCGAGGATCGAAAGTTTTGTTTCTTCATCCATTTTCCTTTTAAGGGGTTTGAGCGGCACAAAAATAATTTCGCACATGGGCGAAATAACAGCTTCGTTCAGATGACCGCCATACACCTTGAAATTTTTATCAGAAAACGTGATGTGAGCGTGAACTTTTATTTTATTTTCAAAGATAGCGATATTACCATTTATGTTCAGAATTTCATAAGGAGGGTTTTTGAAAATCGAAGATTGGTATTTCTTTTTGTTTGGTGAATAGTAAGCGACTTCTAATTTTTTTAGCCCCACCTAAGCCAAAGAACCATCCACCCTTTATCTTTTTATCCCCGCAAAAATTCGTTAAACTTTTTATTATCTCTTCACCATTCTCAATTTTGATTGCATAAAACATTCTCATTTTTTTATATTGCATATGAGCCCAAGGGGACTCGAACCCCTAACCTCTCGGTTTCTTCAAACCAACCATTCTCTCATAACATAGGAAAATCCTTGGAAACTAATTCATTTTTGTATCGCTGAGATCATCGCTGAAAAATACAGCAACTACTTACTATTTTGCCGCTGGAAGTACAGAAACCCGCTGGAGGTTTCTGTACCGAAGCCGAGCGCTCTATTCCAGAGAGGTTACTAACACTTCTTTCCTATTGAGCTATGGGCCCAATTTAACTATTTCAATATAGATTTTTCAAAAATATAAAATTTAGAAAAAATTTAAAAAAGCACATTAGATTATCAGAAAAGTTTAGTACTTATCCTAAACAAAATCCTAATTAACTGTACGAAACCCCATCATTCGTAAACTAATTCTTTCTTTAATTGCTCAGCCTGACTTTTTCCAACGAGATTGCGAACAATTTCCAATGCAAAGTCAAAAGCTGTTCCAGGGCCTTGTGATGTGATTACATGCCCATCAACTATGACCTTTCCATGCCTTGGTCGAGGAATTTCCCTTTCCATGCCAGGATAAATTGTTGCCTTTTTGTTGTCTAAAATCCCAACTTTCGCTAATATTGAAGGCGCAGCGCATATTGCTGCTATATGCTTTTTTTGAGAATCAAACTCTTTAACGAGTTCAAGGACTTTTTTAGATTTGCCAAGGTTGATGTAACCCGGATTACCCCCTGGAAGTACAAGGCAGTCAAAATCTTTAGCGTTTACCTCATCTATCCTTTTATCTGCTATTACCTTCACACCTGACCTTCCTTTTACCATTGTTCCTGGAACACCTGCAAGCACAACTTGTAAACCAGCCCTTTTCAAAATGTCGGCCGTAGCCAAAGCTTCTATTTCTTCAAATCCATCAGCCAATGGAATAAGAACCCTTTTCATAAAAACCCCTATATAAATAACAACAAGAAAGTTTATAAAAACTTGTGTGGTTATGGCGAAGTTGAAGAAACAAAAACGCCTAACAAAACACATCTGAATTGTATTGATAAAGTTAAGTGTGCATTAAATTTTGAAAAAATACCTTTTCACTCTTCATTCTTTTTTCTGTATCTTTCTATCATCTTCAATATCTCAGCAAGTTGCAAGTTTATGCTGTCTATGGTTGTGTGTGGCGGCTGAGAAGGTGAAAGTTTTATTTTACCCATTTCTAACGCTTCTTTTTCAACCCACCCACCATGCTCATAAGAATAAACATATTTACTTCTTATGTTAAGTTCTTCAGATAATTTTTTTATTCTTTCTTCCATGACTTCGACAAGTTTTATGAGTGCTTCGTTGCTTTTTTTTAATGCATTTACTTCTTCTTTTAGTTTTGCATTTTCGATTTTAAGCTTTTTAAAAATCTCTTTATCCTTTTTAAGAATTTCCTTTGGATCCATCACAGAAGCCGCAATTATTTTCTTTTCCCAATAGTCCATATTATTTTTTTAAGATGTTTACTTAAAAAGTTGGTTTGTAATTTCTAAGTTTTTGAAATTTATTAAAATATTGCTTTTGTGCTTTTGTTTATGTTATTTTACAAAATTTCAGCAGAGAGCCTGCCCAGAAATAAAATTAATTTCTCTTATAAATTTACAAAACTTGCAGAACTCAAGACCTGTGTTTTCCGGTTTTACATCACCTATAGCAATGGCTTTCACCACTTTATCAATCATTTCCATTATTTTGGGATTTTTAAGCATTGTATTTTTCTTACCCCTCAATTCACGTATATATTGAGAAATTGCCGGTTGTGTTGTATTAAGCATTTCTGCTACTTGGGTTTGGGAAAAACCGTGATCTTCTATAAGCTTTTTGGCAACCATCGCTCGGAAAGATGGTAAAAATTCACTTATCATGTATTCGCAAAGAGGTCTCATTTTTTCACCTTTGAAGTCGATAACTAAAATCAATTGACATTTGGGTTTATAAATTTTATCACAATGTTATATTTTAAATTTTCGATTTATGTGGCAATGCAAAAAGTAAAGTATCCATTTTCATTTTTTCCAGAATTTATTGTCCAAACCAGACTCTGCAAAATTAATTCTAAGTTCTAAGAATTGGTTTGTATATTTCGATTTCATCTAAAATGCGCAAAAGTGAAAAGGTGAATTTCGAAGTCCAACATTTAATTTCGGTCCTCAAAACCAAAAATTAAAAAGATTAAATAAATAAAAAGATTAAATAAAAAAATAAAATGTTGATAAAAAGGTGAGGGGATGGAAAAAGAATACAAAAATGACGGGAAAGTTGGTTGGTATACTTTTACTATAAGAAAATTTAATTCCCTTTTGAAATATCCATTATCACTATCCAATTACCAAGGTTTCCTTGAATTTTTGGACCTTTCCAGAACATACATTCTTGAAGCGGCGAAAAAAGCGGAAGAAAAAGAAAATATAGAAGGCTTTGCAAATTACATTGATAAGATGTTGGATAAAATGAAAACCAACATACCTAAAAACTATAAAAATAAAATCCTTTTGATGCTTTTGATGGTAGCGCTTTTTTCCCCAAAGTTTTTCGCGGCATACCATTTGGGAACAAAAAAAGAATGCATCATGCTGAGTAAAAAATTACTCGAATTAGGAATGTAATGTTTATGCCCATTGTTTCGCAACTTTGATTAATTCTTGAAGCAGAGTTCGCAGCAACTTTTATTCTACAAAGCCAAGGTATTTAACTTTTCTTCTCAATCGGTGTTTTCATAATAAACTTGACCATAAGGAATATTACAAAAGCTATTATCACGAAATTTATTAAAGCACTGAGGAAAGAACCCCACTTCAAAGTTATTGGACCTATTTGAAATATCGCTTCCTTCCATTCGCCTGTAGCTGAGAGTATCGGAGAAAGTATTGGCATTATTATGTCATTCACAAGAGATTGAACAAGAGAAGTAAGCGCTGCACCTATGATGAAAGCGACTGCCAAACCCATTACCTTATACTCTTCCAAAAATTTTTTGAACTCCTCTATCATTCCCGTAAATAACCCTCCTTAATTTATATAAAAAGCGATTTTAAATAAAAAGCTTTATGTGAAATATTGTGAAATTAAAAATTCAAAGAATCCACAAAATTCTGAAATATATTTTGCATTATACAAAAATTTATAAACACCTTATTGCTACAATATATTGGCATTAAAAAATAAAAAACCACAATATATTGTGTTTTTATGTGGTGGTGAAATTCATCAAATCTCGTAAATTACTATGGGGTTGGGGTTAAGATGAAATGTCCTTATTGCGCAAACAGCGAATTGAAAGTTATTGACAAGCGAGATTCTGACGACAAATCTATTTGGAGGAGAAGAGAGTGCTTGAAATGCAAAAAGAGATTTACAACATATGAAAGGATAGAATTGGCTGATATCATAGTCATCAAAAAGGATGGTAGGCGTGAAAGATTCGACAGGAATAAAGTTAAGACAGGCATACTCAAAGCTTGCGAAAAAAGACCTATAACAAATGAGATGATAGAAAAAATTGTTGACGAGGTTGAAGCAGAATTGCGAAGTGGAAAAAGCGTTGAGGTATCAAGTAAAAAGATTGGGGAGCTTGTTATGAAAAAATTGAAAAGGATAGATAAAGTTGCTTATATACGTTTCGCATCTGTTTATCGAGAATTTGCTGATATCGAAAGTTTTCGTGAAGAATTGAAAAAATTGGAAAGGAAGAGGTGATAAAATGACGATTAAAAAAGTTAGGAAGAGGGATGGAAGAATAGTGGATTTCGAAATAGAAAAAATCGCCAATGCCATATTCAAGGCAGCGAAAGCTGTTGGCGGTGAAGATTACGAATTAGCCAAAAAACTTGCTGAAGAAGTAGCAAAGAAAGTAGAAGAAAAGTTTCCCAAGGAAATACCTTCTGTTGAGGATATTCAAGACATTGTAGAAAAAGTTTTAATAGAGAATGGTCATGCAAAAACAGCAAAGGCTTACATTCTTTATAGAAAGCAAAGAGAAGAAGCGAGAAAGGCAAAAGAAATGTTGGGTGTGAAAGATGAATTAAAATTACCTGTTAATACAATAAAAGTTTTGAAAGCACGCTACCTTTTGAAAGATGAAGAAGGAAATGTAATAGAATCTACATCGGAAATGTTCAGACGTGTCGCACGTCACATAGCTCTTGTTGATATACTCTATCATGAACTTGTTTTTGATAAGAACAAGCAGCAAACTATAAAAGATCTCCCAGAACTTGAAGGATTGCCAAAGAAGGCGCAAGAAATAGGTTTGAATATACATAATGTAAGGATGCTTCATCGTGCCTATCAAAGGTTGAATTTACGGAAACATATGAAAGTGACTTTTGACGAGCTTCTCGAAATATTAAAAACAAAATGGAACGAGATAAAAGCAAAGGAAGACGAGTTCTACGAAATGATGTCAACTTTTGATTTCCTTCCAAATTCCCCAACTCTCATGAATGCTGGTGCTCCTCTTGGTCAGCTTTCTGCTTGTTTCGTGCTTCCAGTAGGTGATTCGCTTGAAAGCATATTTGATACCCTCAAATACACGGCTTTGATACACCAATCAGGTGGTGGAACTGGATTCTCATTTTCTAAACTCAGACCTAATGGAGATGTTGTAAAATCAACCAAAGGCATTGCATCAGGTCCACTTTCTTTCATGCGCGTTTTTGATGTCGCTACCGAAGTAATCAAACAGGGTGGAAAGAGAAGAGGAGCCAATATGGGTATAATGAGAATTGATCATCCAGACATCCTCGATTTCATAACATCGAAAGACAGCGAAAATCGTATACTAACGAATTTCAACATATCTGTTGCAGTGACCGACAAATTCATAAAGGCTTTGGAAAACGATGAAGAATTCGAACTCGTAAATCCGAGGACAGGTATGTGTGTCAAAAAACTTTTTGCACGCCAGGTTTGGGAAATGATAACCTATCAGGCTTGGAAAACGGGTGATCCTGGCGTAATTTTCATAGATGAAATAAATCGTCACAACCCAACGCCACACATAGGTATGATAGAAGCAACAAATCCTTGTGGAGAACAACCTTTATTACCTTATGAATCTTGCAATCTAGGTTCCCTCAACCTTTCGAAAATGGTTAAAGAAAAGAAAGATGGATATGAAATAGATTGGGAAAGGTTGAAAAAAATAACCAGGTCTGCTGTGCATTTTCTTGATAACGTTATAGATGCGAATTCGTATCCCATCAAACAAATAGAATTTATGACTTTGGCAAATAGAAAAATAGGTCTTGGTGTAATGGGTTTTGCAGATATGCTTATAAAATTGGGTATACGTTACGATTCTGATGAAGGTTTGAAAACAGGCGAGAAGGTTATGAAATTCATTTCTGAGGCAGGAAGGGAAATGTCTGAGGAGCTTGGAAAAAATAGAGGAAATTTCCCTAATTTCAAGGGCAGCATGTGGGATAAAAAAGGTTATAAGCATATGAGAAATGCGACGATAACTACCATAGCACCTACAGGTACGATAAGCATAATTGCTGATTGTTCAAGTGGAATAGAACCTTTATTCGCGATTGCTTTTGTAAGAAAGAATGTTTTAGGAAATGAGGAGTTAGTTGAGGTTAACAAACTTTTTGAGGAATATTCAAGAAGGAAGGGCTTCTATTCAGAAGAACTGATGAGCGAGATTTCTAAGACAGGTTCCATCCAAGAGATAGAAGGTATACCTAAGGAAGCAAAAGAACTTTTCAGGACAGCGCACGACATTGATTACGAATGGCACATAAAGATGCAGGCTGCATTCCAAAAATATACGGATAACGCTGTGAGTAAAACCATAAATATGCGTAATGACGCGAGTATAAAAGATGTGGAAAATGCTTACAATCTTGCTTATAAACTCAAATGCAAAGGCATAACGATTTATCGAGATATGAGCAAAACTGTACAAGTAATACACATCGGTGAGGAAAAAAAGAAGAAAATAAAATACGTAAAAGTTGAAAAAGAAGAGGAGTTGAAAGAATCCGAGGAAAAATGCCCCGTATGCAAATCAAAGCTTTATTATGCAGAAGGTTGTTACACATGCCTTAGTTGCGGATATTCAAAATGTGGTTAATTGAGGTGTGTGAATGGGTTTGATATGCGTTTTGACAGGGGATGGAAAGGGCAAGACATCCGCTGCTTTCGGTATGGCCCTTCGCTTTATAGGACATGGGAAACGCGTAGTAGTGGTGCAATTCATGAAAGGGAGAAAGACAGGTGAAGTTCTTGCTAAAAAATATTTACCAGGCCTTGACATACTTCAATTTGGAACAGAAGATTTCGTTAATTTAAATAACCCTTCAAAGGAAGACAAGCAACGTGCTATAGAAGCTTTGTTTTATGCCAAAAAAATAATCAAAGGTCCTTATAGACCAGATCTTCTTATTCTCGACGAAATCAACGTTGCCATGGCCTATGGTCTTATCGAAGAATCTGATGTGCTTGAACTTTTAGAAAACATTCCAGAAGAACTTACTATCGTTTTAACGGGCAGAGGAGCAAGTGAGAAAATTATAGAGAGGGCGGATCTTGTTACCGAAATGAAAGAAATCAAACATCCTATGGAGAAGGGCGAAGAAGCTAAGGAAGGAATGGAATATTAGGAGGAAAACTTAATTATGATACTTTGTGATAAGAGCATAGAGGAATTGATAAAGTCGAAAAAACTAGTAGTTAAACCTTTTAAACGAGAAAACATACAACCGGCTTCTATCGATTTGAGAATATCGGACGAGATTCTTTTGCTAAAAGGGAAAGAAATAGATTTCGATAAAGAACAGGAATACGAAAGAATAAAAGCTAAAACTTTAGTTTTGCCTGAGAAGACGAACGTATTAACGAGAACGATCGAATACATAGAACTGCCAAATGATATCGCTGGCATAACAAAGCTTCGCAGTTCAGTTTCGAGAATAGGCATATTTTTGAACAATGCTGGTTGGGTTGATCCGGGTTTCAAGGGGACTTTAACTTTAAGCGTTTTTAATGCAAATAACGCACCTGTGAAAATAAAAGCAGGTACAAGATTTTTTCAACTTATTCTTGTAAAACTCGATAAAGAGAGCAGAGGTTATAAAGGAAGATATAACAATCAATACGTCATAACAGGGAAAAAATAGAATTGTTAATTTTATTATTTTGATATCTTTAGTTGATTTTGGCAAATTTAATGGCTATAAAACTTAACTCTGGAATTTCGAAGCATTCGCTTTATAATATCGTTTTTATCAAAAATACGCTAAAAAAGATTTTACACCTTTTCTCGTATTTAATTTCTCAGAGCCAGTAATAACATAAATAAATAACCTAATCCAATTGATTATTGATAAATTTTTTAATTTGCGTTAAAGAGCGAGGTGTAAAATGAAAGAAATTTTTAACGAGATATTGAAGCAGACAATATCAAAAAGTGGATGGAAATTTGGATTTTCAGAATTTTGTCCACAAACAGGTTTTTTTGAAATGGGAGGGAAGTTGTTCGCTATTCGCGTTGATAGTGCTGGATCCAAAACATCCATAGGTTGTATGTTAAGGAAATACGAAACCATTGGTATGGAATGTTTGGCTCTAGGTGTAAATCATTTAATTTCTATGGGTTTTACCCCAACTCATATTTTTTATTCGCTTGGAATTGAAAAGGAGGATGAAAGAATTGTAACAGAAGTTTTGAAAGGTTTGACAAAAAATGCAAGAGAAGCTAATGTGTCTATTTGTGGAGGAGAGATTTTCGTCGAACATGAAACCATCAAAGGCTTTCATTTTTCTGTAATCACGTTAGGAAATGCGTATAAAGACAGGATAATCAAAAACGATGCGATAAGAGCGGATGATATTATAATAGGCCTTGAAAGTTCTGGTTTACAGAATGAGGGAATATCAATAGCCAAAAAGGTTTTGTTGCAAAGATATGATATAGGAACGCATGTAAAAGAGCTTGATTGTTCTGTTGGCGAGGAGTTGCTGAAACCTACTTTTTTATATGCAAAACCTGTTCTCGAAATTATAGAAAATTGTAAGATTCATGGAATGGCTTTTATAGACACCATTTATAAACTGAAAAGCATTGGAGAAAAAGCGCATGTTGGTTTTGATATAAAACTTCCAAAACCCATAAAACCTATTTTCAGGCTTGTGCAACATCATGGCATATTAAGCGATAGGGAGATGTTCAAAAATTTTAATATGGGTATTGGTTTTGTGATAATAGTTCCTGGTGAAGATCCCGAATACTATGAAAGGGTTGCTGATATCCTTAAAAAATATGGAATTAAGCATCATATATTAGGAAAAGTCACACGCATACAAAAATTTTTGATTGATGGAGTTGAAATGTTATGAAAAATTCAAGAAAGAATATAGAGGTTTGGAAATTCCTTATAGGAATAGGCGTAGGCGCTGGATTAATGCTTTTGATTTTATACGCATCTTTGTTTTCAAGCGGAATGCCATTTGGCAACAAAATCGCAATTATAAATATACGTGGCGTTATTTCATCAAGTCCTGACCTGCTTACAGAAACTTTTACATTGCAAGAAGCCTTTTCGTTATTTAAAAGGGTTGAGGATGACCAATCCATTAAAGGCGTATTGCTTATCATCGATTCACCTGGAGGTTCAGTGGTGGCATCGCGAGAAATAGCTTATGCGCTTCGCGAAATAAAAAAACCAAAGGTGTGTTGGTTGGGTGATATAGCGGCAAGTGGTGCATATTGGATTGCGTCTTCATGCGATCGAATAGTAGCAGACCCTTTAACCATCACAGGTTCCATAGGCGTTTCAGCTTCTTATCTTGAATTCTCAAAACTTTTTGAAAAATATGGCGTTACATACGAGCAGATAACATCTGGTGAAAGAAAGGATATAGGTTCTCCTTTCAGAAACCTTACAGAAGAGGAGAGAGAAAAACTTCAATACATGACAAATGAAATTTTCACCTATTTTTTGAATGATATAAAGGAAAGAAGAAACTTGATAAAATGGCAAATCGATAAGATATCATCTGGTGACATATTTCTTGGAAAGGATGCAGTATCACTTGGGCTCGTTGATTCTCTCGGAACCTTAAGCGATGCAAAAGAAATTGCGAAAAAACTTGTGGGTTTGAATAATATCGAATTCATAGAGATAGAAAAAAAAGGTATAAGCCTTTTCGATTTGTTAAGAATGGGGTAAATTTACATCGATGATAACTTGTTATTAAATTAATGTAATAAAAATCAAAAACATTCGAAATTTCCCAACTTCACTTGTGTGCAAAATAAATAACAATTTCTTTATTTTTATTCTCATCAACTCTTCCAAAGCCTATGCGCTCCATTTGTATAATGTCATTTACTTTCAAAATTACCATTTCAATTTCTCCTATACCTTCTCGTATACCCTCGCTATCTACGATCTTTACTTTTACATTAGGCTCACTAACCCATTGAATTTTTTGCATTTCTTTGATGACTTCATCACCTACACATTTCACTTTTTTAACAAGAGAAATGTTGCATAAACCTTTAAGGCGAACAACCTGTCCTCTGAATTTTTCATAATCTTCTCTTGAAATGTAAATTTTTTTAGGATTAACAGGAATTTTCTTTTTACCCCTTTCAGGAAAGTTCGGATGTAAAGGTTCGAAGATTTCGTGCTTTTCAGGAATATTTTCTATAGAGAGTTCGATAGGGTCTATCACAACCATGTAGCGATTAGCTATTGGATCAATTATTTTTCTATTTTGGGCATCCAAATTTTCCCAACTAAGTTCTATATCGTTTTTAGAAAGTCCACATTGCACAGCAAGATTTTTTATCGCTTCTGGATGAAAACCGCGCCTTAATAAAGCGCGAATTGTAGGAAGTTTTGGATCATCCCACCCGCTCACTTTCCCTTCAGCAATCATTTTCTTTATATCCCTTGTATGCAAAGAGCCTCCGGGAAAACGAATCATGCCGAAATTAACAACATATGGGAAATCCCAATCAAACACATTCGCTATTAACTTTTGCACCGTCGTATTATGCTCATGCTCTTTACCGCGAAATATGTGCGTAACTCCTAATTCATGATCATCGACAGCGCATGCAAAATTGTACAAGGGCCAAACTGAAAATTTCGTGCCTTTAATAGGATGCGGTGTTTTGTTTATTCTCATTAATGGAGGATCGCGCAAAACAGGATTTGGATCGCTCATATCATGTTTTAACCTTAACACTGCAGAACCATCTTCCATCCTTCCTTCCAACATCTCATTCCACATCTCAAGATTTTTTTCTTTGCTGTTGTTTCTACATGGGCATTCATTTTTTGAAATTTTATACTGCTTAAAACTTTCGCTATCGCATACACAAACATACGCTTTACCAATTTCTATCATTTGTTTTGCGTATTTGTAGTAAATGTGAAGGCGATCAGATTGAATAACCAATTCATCCCAAGGAGTTCCCATTCTTTTCAAATCTTCTTTCAACCATTCATAAGCTAACGGCTCTATTTTTTTAGCATCCGTATCTTCTATCCTTAAAATGAATTTGCCTTTGTACCTCTTTGCATAATAATAGCTCAAAAAAACAGCACGCATGAATTGGCCTACCGAAAGAGGGCCTGTAGGAGATGGGGCAAATCTTGTTACAACTTTACCTTCCTTTGCACCTTCCAATTCAGAAAGTCCTTCTTGCTTTTTTTCACCCTTTTCAAGCATTTCCGGCGCGATCATCTCAAGCCTTCTTTTCTGTTCATTAAGACTCATGAGATTAACTTCTTTAACTATCTTTTCTACCAAGGAGCGCGTCTCGTTTATGTTTCCTCTAGCTTCTGGGATTTGTGCAACAACTTTACCAAGAACTGAAGATACGTTAGCTTTGCCATTATAAAATATGGCATTTTGCAAGGCATATTTCAAAATGGCTTCTTTTAGGTTCATAACAAATATTTTTAAAATATTAATTAAAAAATAATTGTGGTGATATGAGATTTGATGTGAAATGTGTGGATTGTGTATTTTTCAAATTAAAAAATATACCCTCGCATATTGATTGCGCCAATAATGAAGGGGATATATGGGATCCAAAAGAGAAAGCATGCGACAATTTTATAGCAAAAAGAAAAAAGCAGAGTAAAGTTCTTCTGAATATAGAAACGAAATAGGCGAATGTTATAAATTAAATTTGCTAACAGCTCTGATAAATTAGGATATTGATAATTTCTCTAAGCTCGAAAGTTTTGATTTTTCATTTTTGTGTTTTGATTAAAACTAAAACACACGAAGCAAAAAACCAAATTATTTGAACACTTAATTAAGTTTGCAAAACCCAGAAAATAAAATGCGTCTAAATTTTTCTTTTTAAATTAAGATAGTAAAATGCAAAGGAAGCGTAAAAGAAAAGGCCTAAGTAAGAAGTAACGAAAGTTCTTATTATCATAAAAGAAAGATCAGAAATAGATAATGGAGTGGGCAAACCTACAAAAAATCCGTAAATCAATTCTGGAATAGAACCTATGATGGAAATGGCAAAAAACATGAGTATTATAATTATAAAAAATAGAGATGTGCTGAGTTTGTTTTTAGAGACCAATTGGAATGATTTTTTAAAAGATTCGAGAGATCGGGCTTTTTCAAAAACGCACACAACAGGGGAAAGGAAAAAGAAGAACATAAGCACTACACCTATAACAGAACCAATTATGAACCACAAACCAGCCAAACCGATTAAGGTTAAATCCGAACCTGAAATGACAGCGTATATGACCAACAAAAAACCACCGAAACACGCCAAAATCAACAAGCCGAAAATTATGAAAATGCCAAGCACAGGAAGAAATCTTTTTTTCGATGCTTCAAAGCTTTCAAATAAAGGTTTTCTTTTGCCTTTGTAAAAATGAATAGAGTTTTCTAAATACATGGGCATGAGGAAAATCCAAAAAATCCACCCGATGATGTTTATGGGAAGTACATAAAAAATAAATTCTATGAATTTTTCTGTGGTTAAAGAAAAATCGCTTAAATTAAACATTGTATTTGTTATGTACCATCCTAAAAAACTAAAAATCAAATTTACCAAGAAAAAAACTAGTAAAACATCCTTTCTGCTAAAAGGGTATGCTAAAGCCTTCCCAAAAATTTTATTAAAAGCGATTTTGCCCATATTTATATTTTATGTGCTCACTTAAATATTGAATGCACCATAAAATTTTCAAAAGGAGAAGAATATGAAAATAATCTTTCTCGGAACTGCAGGTGGGAGAATTTTAATAATGACGCAATTGCGAGCGTCTGGTGGATGGATATTGGAAATGGACGGTGAAATGTTTCATATAGACCCTGGACCTGGCGCGCTTGTAAGAGCGAAACAATATAGGGTGGATTTGAAAAAATTAACAGGTGTTTTAATTTCTCATGCTCACACAGATCATTACACAGACGCTGAAATAGTAATCGAAGCCATGACGGATGGGACAAAGAAAAAAAGGGGCGTTTTAATAGGCAATGAATTTGCTATGAATGGAGGCGATAACTATCGTCCTTCTGTTTCTCCATTTCATCTAAAACTTCTTGAAAGATACGAAATTTTAAAACCAGGAGAAAAAACACATATAGGAAAAATAGAAATCACAGCAACTCCCACGAGACATGGGGAAAAGAAATGTTTGGGTTTTGTTTTTCGTGGCACGAAAACTTTGGGCTACACTAGCGATGGAGAATATTTTGAAGGGCAGGAAAAATATTTCGAAGGTTGTGATTATCTTGTTCTTAATGTTCTCCGACCACGCGGCAACATATGGCCCGAGCATATGAACAGCGAGCAGGCTGCAAAGCTCATTGCAAAAGTGAAGCCTAAGCTTGCGATAATCCAACATTTCGGTATGTTAATGGTAAGAGCGGGGCCGGAAAAAGAAGCGAAATGGATCGAGGAGCAGACAGGCGTTAAGACGATCGCTGCGAAGGATGGGATGAAAATTGAATTGGATTGATTCTTGCTAAAATCAACAAATCAATTTCAAATTTATAAATTATAAATTTAAAAATAATTGAGATAAAATAAATAATATATGGTCGACCAGAGGCTTATCGATTATGTTATTTCTGCTGTTAATCAAGGAAAATCACATGAAGAAATAAAGGCAATTTTGCTTGAAAGAGGATGGTTGGAAAAGGATATTGATGAGGCGATTTATATCGTAACTAAAAAAGCAGGTACACAAGAGAAAATTTCTGAAAAAAGCAAAACTGGTCATAAAAAAATTTATTTAGCGGGGGCTCTTATTGCTATTTTGATTCTCTGCGTTACAGGTTATTACATTTTCTGGTTATTTTCCTTACCAGGACCGCAAACCGAATGTGGTAATGGGATATGTGAAAAAGGAGAAACCTATGAAACCTGCCCAAGCGACTGTGAGCAAAGTCCACCAACACAAGAAAACCAAACATCTGAAAGTAGAATAAGCATAAACCCTCCTGTCAAAAATGTGGCAAATGGGGAAATATTTACACTTGATGTTCGGGTTTCTGATGTTCAAGAACTTTATGGTTTTCAGTTTGATGTGGAATACGATTCCAATATATTGGAATTTCAAACAGCCACAGGAAGCGATTTCCTGAGCAGAAATGGAAATGACAACATATTTTGTGTTGATTACAATGCACAGACTCTTGGTATAGTGAAAAACATAGCATGTACACGCACGGGTCAGGTTGGTGGGGTAAGCGGTAGCGGAACAATACAGACCCTAACCTTTAAAGCACTAAAAACTGGAACGTGTGAGATTAAATTAAGAGATGTCAAATTAGTAAGAGTAAATTTGGAGGAAATTAGTGTAACAATAACAAATGGTAAGGTAACGATCTCATGAAAGGTAACAAGCTTGTCCAAAATGCAGGATATTTGTGTATTTTTATCTTTCTATTTTTGTCGTCCTCTGCTGAAGCCGCGGTTGTAAAGATAGAACCTCAGACAAGAATTTTGAGTGTATTTTCAACTACAAACTTCACCGTTAATATAAGCATAACAGATGCCACAAACCTTTATGGTTTTCAATTCGATTTAACCTACGACCCTAACATTTTAGAATTGGTTAGTTTTTCAGAAGGTAATTTTCTTAACAGAAGCGGTCAAGATAGAACTTTTTGTGTAGCCCCAAATACAACAACACAAGGTCTTATAGACAATTTTGCATGCTCGCGGATAGGTTCTGGAAGTGTAAGCGGAAATGGCGTCTTAGCGAACATAACCTTTAAACTAAAGGTAATAGCAAATCTTCCAACAACGAGTAGTTTGGTTCTTTCTGATGTAAAACTTTCTGACATAAATAGTCAGCCTATTAGTGCTACAACACAAAATGGTCAGGTAACAATTTATGAATGTTTGAGCGGAGAAACAAGAAGCTGTCAAATATTTAGTTGTCAAGGAACAAAAACTTGCGGAACAGATAATAAATGGGGTTCTTGTGTTGTGAATGCTCAGCAAGAAATTTGCGATGGTATTGATAACGATTGCGATGGTTATACTGATAATGCACAAGGTGTTCAGCAAAATTACACTCTTACGCGACCTTGTTCTTTAACTCATTATGGTATATGTTCCATTGGAACAGAAAGATGCCAATTAGTTGGAGGTACACCAAAATATGCGGGATGTCCAAGCCCGCAAGAAGAAATATGCGACAATGGGATTGATGAAAGTTGTGATAATACCGATCCTCTTTGTGCGGGCGATGCAGACGGAAATCGCTGTGTAAATATTCTTGACCTCAGCTTGGTGGCTTTGCATTTCGGGAAAACTTCAAATTTCGATCAAAGAGCTGATAGAAATAATGATGGAAAAGTTGACATTTTTGATCTTGTTAGGGTAGGAAAAGATTTCGGTCTTGGAAGTGCTTGCTGATTCGAAATTCACCAAAACCTTTCCAAAATTTTTTCAACTTCTTCTTTCCATGCTTTACCCGTATCTATCACAAAATGTTTTTCGCTTATCGCTTCGAATTGCTCTTTTATTTTTTTATAAACACAAAAATCTGCATCGCTAACGCTTTTTTCCCCTGCTCTTTTTTCAAGCCTTTGTTTTGCTATTTCTTCGCTGCAAACAACTTCAATTAAAACGAATTTGCTACCGACTTTTTCAGCCAATCTTTTCGCTCTTTCTCTTAAAATTTTTCTGTAAAACGTCCCATCAAGCACAACATTTTTTGAAACTTTCTTTCTCGAACCTTTCAAAGCCTTTTCAGCCAATTTGAAAAGCATGTCATAAACCCTTCCCTTTTCACCTTCGCTGTATTTCGGTTTTTTGAAAAGTTTTTTCCTTATCACATCGGTATTTAAAAGAAGCGAATTTGTTTTTTTGGCTATGTACCTTGCCACAACAGATTTTCCTGTGCCAGGCAAACCGCAAACTAAAAACAAGATTTTTTCATTTTTCTTTTCCTCCCCCCTTTCTTTCATCAATTCATTTCTCTTTGTCATATTTCACAACTTCTCCTGGAAGGGTTGTGGTGAAAGGCCAAAGTTTTCTGCCTGGATAAATTGATGTATTTATCCCAAGATGTACATCATGTCCTATGACCGAACCGAATTTCCTTCTGCCCGTGTCTATAAGCACACCCTTAACCATGGACTTTACGTTTTCATTATCATGCCTTAAATTCGCTATCTTTGTCCCAGCGCCGACATTAACATTTTCATCTAATATCGAATCGCCTATGTATGCGTGATGTCCTATGTGCGTGGAGTCCATAATTATAGAATTTTTTACTTCTACAGCATTCCCTATCCTACAATTGTTGCCTATGGATGTATATTTACGTATATAACAATTAGGCCCTATATCACAATTCTCTCCTATTATCACAGGACCTTCTATATAAGTGCCTGATCTTAAAATCGTACCTTTTCCAACAACAACCTTCCCCTTTATCATAACATTCTTTTCTATTTTTGCTTTCACCTTTCTTTCCATTTTTTCAAGCAAAAATTCGTTAAGGTTTAGAAGATCCCATGGATATGTGATCATAAAACACTTATTTGTTTCTAAAATTCGAACCTCGTATTTTTTAGCAAAATGGTTGATAGCATCAGTCAACTCTATTTCACCTCTTTTTGATACCTTTGTTCTTTTAAGCATGCTGAAAATTTCTTCATTTAAATGATAGAGACCGCAGTTGACAAGATTATTTTTCGATACCTTTGGTTTTTCTATTATGCGAAGAAGCGAATTTTCATTTTTCTCAATTACTCCAAAAATTTGTGGGTTATCATTTTTTATGGCAAGAAGAGAATATTTTTTACTGCATTTTAAAATGTCTTCTTTCAAATAAAATGTATCACCCATGAGAACCAAAAAATCCCCATCAATCAAAGCCTCAGTTTGTAAAAGTGCATGCCCTGTACCCAACGCCTCTTTCTGCTCCGTATAAACAATCTTCATTTTTCCATATTTTTTCCCTAGCAAATTTTTGATCATCTCTTTTCCAAAACCTACAACAAGAATAACTTCTTTTACAACATCTTTTAACTGATCTAAATTCCATTCAAGAATAGTTTTATTGGCAACTTTTAAGAGAGGCTTAGGTCTTTCAATTGTAAGAGGATACGTTCTTGTTGCTTTACCTGCACATAGAATAACAGCTTTCATATATCGTTTTGTTATCTCTGAAATTTAAAAACTGCGTTTCAAATCTTATCTTAAAAGTTCCTTTCTTTTTATATTCTCCGCTATATGTTTAAGAGGCACTAAAATGAAAAGTACAATTATTGTGGTTACAATCGCAGCAAAATAGTAACCAATACCTACAGCAAGGCCTATGGCGCCTAAAACCCAAAGTTCTGCTGCTGTGGTAAGACCTATTACTCTATCCTCTGATTTGTATATCAAACCACCTCCAATGAAGCCTATGCCTGTTACCACTCCAGCTGCAATTCTTGACGCATCAACATAATTTCCTGTAAAAGATATTGAAATCATGGTAAAAAGCGTAGCGCCCATGCACACAAGGGAATGCGTTCTTAAGCCAGCAGGTCTTTTATGAATTTCTCTTTCATATCCGAGTATAAGACCTAATATAGCGGATAGAATAAGTTTGCCAACCATTTCAATTTCGAAAGGTGATGGAAAAACCATATTAAAATTTTGGTTTTATCTTATTAATAAGGTTTAAAGCACATATTAATTCTATGAAGCATCCAATATATGCCACATTGATAATAGTACTTATCTTCTTGCTTTCGCAGTTGATAGGACTTTATGCATTGAATGTGAATGCGGTTGTGACGCAAACACCAGAAGGAGAAATAAAAGTTGAATACGCAGAAACAGCGATAGGAGAGAGACCAGAAATTTACGGCTTTGAAACCTTTATATACGTCATTGTGGCCATTCTAATAGGAACTGGTATAATCCTTCTTCTCACGAGGTATAGAAAAACCAATATTTGGAAATGTATGTTTTTCTTTGCTGTTTGGATGACATGTTCGATAACACTTGGCGTTTTCATAGACCCAAATTTAGCTTTGCTTATTTGTTTTGTGCTTGCGTTTATGAAGGTCTGGAGGCCTAACATATGGGTACATAACCTTACAGAACTTTTGATTTATGCAGGCATAGCTATTATTTTCGTGCCTCTTCTCGATATTTTTTGGGTTTCTGCTTTGTTGTTGGCAATTTCAATTTACGATGTTTTTGCTGTTTGGAAATCAAAGCACATGATTTCTTTAGCCAACTTTCAGACAAATAGCAAAGCATTTGCAGGCGTGTTGCTTTCGTATAAGGTGAAGGGTGAAAAAGCTGAAAAAGAAGGAAGTGAGAAAGGTGAAGTAAAAAATGCAATTCTTGGTGGTGGAGACATCGCTTTCCCCATGCTTTTTGCTGGTGTTGTGATGGATTCTATGATTCAAGGTGGGTTTGCAAAAAATTTAGCGTTTTTATATGCTTTGATAATTCCATTCATCGTTACCATATCGCTTCTTTTGCTCCTTGTCTTCGCAAAAAAAGATAAATTCTACCCTGCCATGCCATTTTTAACTTCTGGCTGTTTTATAGGTTATGCAATTCTTTGGATTTTGCATCTAATTTAATTAGTTAATTCCTAATCAAGAACCCATTTTATAAGCCTTCCATATGATTACAATCAGTATCAAAAGTGCTATTATCCATATAAGATTCGTGTTTGAAATTATGCTACTCTCAGGCCAATAATCGGTTACGCTCATGCGTGCGAGGAGAATGAGTATGAGAACGAGAATAACAATTATTAAGACAGGGTCAGAACCACCTTTTCCACCAGCGCCTTTTAGAGGTTTGAGGATGATCCATATTAGAAAAAGGCATACGAAAAATCCAGCGGCATATGGTAGAATCGAATTGATGAACATCACAACTTCATAATTCATTATGGAAAAGAAGGCGAAAACAATCGCTATTATCGCCTTTACCGCACGGTTAGCGAAAACCCTAGATACTTCAAGTGCTCCATAGATAATCGCTAAAACTAAAAAAAATGGAAGCAAGATTTCAAGCGAAAAAATTTCGGGTAACATATTCTATTCACCAAATAGGTTTTTTACCTTCCATCGCTTTTTTAAGATTTTCAAGAAGTTTTTTGATTAACGGGTTCTGACGTTTTCCTGGTAAGGTTTCCGCTAGAGCGTCTATATCCTTATGAACCCTGTTTATAATTTCCTCTATATGACGTCCACCTTTCTCCCCGCTAGCAACAGATCTGTATATAAACTCAATATTCGCTTTTATCATATCCACTTCTTGCTGAACCTTACCGAAAGGGTTGATTTGATCAAAAATTTTACCAAAGGAGAGATTTAAACCATCCAAAACTTTCCCTCGTGCTCCACCGCCTCCAGAAGAACTTGGTTCTTGACCTCTATTGAATATAATATAAATAAAGCCAAGGAATATGATACCAAAGAGCCAATATTTACCCAGATAAACAAACCATTTGTAATAGCCTTGAAGAATGATAAAAGCATATATAGCAACCGCTATTAATATTCTTAAACCCCTGTGAGAATGCATCACATATCTGGAAATTATATAGATAAAAAATATTATGAAAAGTGTGGGGAAAAACACGAGATAAAAAAGCTGGTAAAGAACACCTTGTGATGCGTATTCACTAACGATTGAATAATCGAGTTTAAAAATGTCCATGAAAAAATCCATGAAGTCCATATTAATTTATTGTTTGTTAAAACTTAAATAAAAGTAGTTTCTGTTCCAATAACTAAATTCCGGATTCGAAAGTTTTGCTTGTACATATCGTTTATCAAAAAGAGCCAAAAATAAAAATTAACATTCTGTGCTTAGTTCCATTTTCCGTATTTAATTTCTTTGAGCATCCAAAAATAAAAATATAAAGTCAATAAAAATCAAAACGTCACATAACTTTATCTATTTTCAATTTGTTGAGTAGTAGCTTTATGTGTAATGGTCCCTTTCCATATAGCCTTTAGGCTTCAAAAGTTCTAGAAGTGCTTTGTATTCAGCTTGAAGGAATCTTTGAGCCGCATCAGGACCAAAAGGCTCAACCAATCTGTAGATTGTGTTGTCAAAGAAATCGTATATAACATTGCCTATTTCGTTGTCAATCCAAGTAAGAATAGGCGAAGCTCTCTCATGTTTTACTATTCTTACCACATTTCCTCTATCATCTTTAAATGTACCTAAGGGAGTTTTTCCACCATATTTAACCATTTGATAAAGGGTTAATTTAGATAAACCATAATAGAATGGTCTAAGGTCTTCTACTTTTTTAAGGTCACCATTAAGATATCTGTTAGCCGCACCAAGGTATGAAAAGTCATCATTATAAAGCTCTACTAATCTCTGGTTGTTAACCCCACTATATTCTCTGGTATTTTTTATAACTTGTTTGTAAATTTCTTGAAGTTGATTTAATGTAAGTTCACTTTCACCTTTAGCCTTTATATATAAAGGCACATGCCTTCCATTTATTTCAGCAGTATAATATGCATCTATTTTAGAAGTACCAAGCATGAAGCCAATTCTATGAGCTAAAAAAGGCACATTTCTATTTAATTCTATAAAAGCTTTTCTATGAAGTACCTTCGAACTTTCGGTTGTGAAATGTTTTACAAATTTAGATAAGACATCTTCACCTTTAACATTCCTTCCTATTACCCCCAAAATTTCGGATCCCACATATTGTGCTAATATTTTAGGTAGCGTAAATATTTCAGGTTGTTTATATGTCCAGTGATTATTTTTAGGTGTATTAAGCAAGGCTTTTGATTGAGCGATGGCTTTAACAATCTCAGGACTATGCTCTACATAAAGTTCATTCGCATCCGGAAGGATCATTTGAGCCCTCATATTAATTCCACCCTACTTTTTCAGCTCTTTTTTAGCATATTTTTATACATTTCTATGGCGCCTTGGGTAACCAGACCTATATCTATTATTTTTTTAATTTCATCTTTGCCATATTTTTTTGAAAACTCTCCAAGTGCGTAAAGGTCACAAAATGTTTCTTCATCAGGGTAAATATCTTTCAAGCTCAAATCTTTCAAAATCATTTTTTTATAGATTTTATGACCAAGTTCATGAAAGGTAACATAATCTCTTACAACTTTGTCTTTATTTAAAGGATTATCAGTCAAGAGAATTTTGTCTGTGTCGCCCATATAAAGTCCAAGGACCTGTTTAACCTGTTTATCATCAATTCTGAGTATTTTTTTTGCCTCATCTTCTGGAAATTTACCTAAATCTGACCCATAATTATTAGTATCTGGATATTCCGGAGGCTGTAAAAATGAAAATATACCATTCACCATTTTCATTAAAGTTTTATATTCAATTTCCATTCCAACCCCCATTTTGTTATCTCTATTAAGTAATTAAAAATTGTATTTATAAAGCTTTCGTTGGGTGTTTTTCGATATACATCGACGATATTTTAGGGTAGAAAATAAAGCCAAAACATATGAAAAGAAGAGTTTTTTAGCCTTATTTTCGCAAGAAAAGGATGGAAAAGTTTATATAACAAAAATCTAATAAATAACTGACAAAATTTTAAGCGGTGTAGAAAAAGGTTTAATTCGCAAGTTTGGGGGAACTTGCATCAATTCGAGGCCATTCATCTTGGGGGAGATGAATGCTTCGATGAAGCTTATTTTGATTTATCTTTAACTATAAGCTATTTTTCTGAAAATAATTGAAAACCATAAATAAAAACATTTCGACACTGGAAAATAACATTTAGAAAATATATTTTCTAGTGTTGGAATGTTTCAAGGAGGGGTGAAGATGGAGGAAAAGGTTGTGGGACAAGGCGTTTTGGCATCGGATTGCTATGAAAAGATAAAAGAGGAATTCGACTTGGAGATGACAGGGGCAAAAATAATGGTAATGGGCGTTGGGGGCGGTGGTAATAACACGGTTACGAGACTAACAGACATAGGCATCCTGGGAGCGAAAACAGTTGCAGTAAATACGGATGCAAAACATCTGAGCATTTCAAGGGCGCATGAAAAAATCCTCATAGGCAAGGAATTAACGAAAGGTCTTGGCGCTGGTGGCTATCCTGGTATAGGGAAAAAGGCAGCAGAGGAAAGTGCAAAAGAGTTAAAAAAGATGCTTGAAGGCATAGATATGCTCTTCCTTGTTGCTGGAATGGGAGGTGGAACAGGAACTGGGGCAGCACCTGTTATCGCAAAGTTAGCGAAAGAACAAGGGGCTATTGTTATAGCAAATGTTACAATGCCTTTCAAAATAGAAGGCGCAAGGATGAACAAGGCAGAAGATGGACTTTACGCTTTAAGACAAGTATGCGACACAGTGATAGCGATAGAGAATGACCGCCTACTCAAAATAGCAGGCAATCTCCCATTAAGACAGGCTTTCTATTTCGCTGATGATTTGGTAGCTAATATGATAAAAGGCATAACAGAAACAATTTCCCAACCTTCTTTGGTGAATCTTGACTACGCTGATGTCAAAGCAATAATGAATGCAGGCGGTGTTTCTACAGTTGGCGTTGGAGAGGCAGATGGGAATGAAAGAGCAGAGGAAGCAATAATAAGGGCGATGTCTCATCCACTTCTAGATGTCGAATATCATGGAGGCAAAGGCGCGCTGATACACATTACAGGAGGACATGACCTTCGTTTGGAGGAGGTCAGTAGAATAGGTGAATATGTTTCAAAACAGCTTGACCCAGAAGCACCTGTAATATGGGGAGCAAGAATAGATCCTTCTATGAAAAATAAACTTAAAGTTATATTAGTGGTAACAGGTGTTAAATCGCCTTATATAATGGGCAAAATTGGTGAAGGTTTGCCTGAAAACATTTTCGAGCGTGACATTCACAAAGAATTGGGCATACCCGTGCTTGCGTAAAACTTCCGAAAGAAGAAATCGAAAGAAGAAATTAGCATTAACTCTTGATACAGAATCATTTGAAATAAAATCTTAGACTCCTAAGTCCCACCCCTATTTATGCAATTACCCCTCTTATCATTCAAAATTAAACAAGAAAATGTATTGTAATAAACATGAAAAATCACTGCCTTATCAAATGAAGAATATTCAATAAATTTTATATTCGAACCTTTACGATTGTTTTTTATCCTACTGTGAAAATTATTAATAGTTATGCAAAGAAAACGTTCAAAACATAAACAAAAAGGACAGTTGTTTATAGTAGCGATAGTTTTTATGATAGGTTTTATATTTATCGCGCAAAGCATATTTTTTAAATATTCACAGATAGAGAACAAAGAGCCATTTGAAGCAAAAGATATAGAGCTCTTCGAAAACATAGTTAAGGTTATAAATGAAACAATCAAAAAAACCTATAATTGCGATGACGCAAAAGATAGTTTTGATAAAAAAATGGAGAAACTTAAAAACTCTTTGTTAGAAGAATATGGGAAGATGTATTTGATAGAAATCAACTATGATTTAAACTGCTCGAATTGGTTGGCAGTTCCACCTTCACCAGGACCTCTAAATGCAACGATAATAATTACAGGTAAAGGTAGGGATGTTAGAGGCACATTTCAATTTTATCACATTTAATCCATAGCCCCGGGCGGATTCGAACCGCCGTCGCCGGGTTTCTTCTTTCACTGCGGAATTTCTCCGCTCAAAGTTTTGGATTTTATGCATCCAAAGCCCGACATGCTTGGCCTCTACACCACGGGGCTGTTGGAGAGTAAGTCAATTTAAAACCATTCAATAATTGTCGTTCAATAAAATATAGATGCCATTTTATTAAATAAATTGAGGGTGGGTATATAGAAAATCAAAAATTAAAAAATATCACATGCCAAATAAAAAGATGAAGTCCAAAACTTATTTTTTCAACGCCCTTAAACCTTCTTGTGTAATTGTATAACAAGGTAATCCTACTGCTTCAACAAGTCTTAAGTAGCCGAGGTTGCTTAGTTTTTGAATTATAATGCTACCATCATTGATGTTGTTTTCTGCCAAAACTTTTTTAATCTCATCTTTCCTTAGCAAAAGGCGTTTGCTGAAAATCTCGAGAATCTGCCTTTCATTTTCTGTTAGCATATTTTATAATTTGCTATTTACCCATTTTTATATTTTGCGTTTTGTATCGCTATTCTGAATTACTGGATTTTATACAGAAGGTGCAAATCCCATTTAATGTTTAGAAGTTGCTGTTGCAACACTTATCCATAAAAGACCTGCAAGAAGAATGAAAACGAAGCCTATAAAACTTACGAGTACAGAGCCGAAAGAAGAAATATTTTCGAAATACTCGCTATGAGATATCAACCAAATAGAAGCGCTAACGAAAGCACCACCTAAAAGCCATGAGCCAAGAAGTTTGAGCGTCATTTTACAATCCCTTTAATTGCTCTTTGAATTCTTTGGCTTTTTCTTCTAATATCTCGATTGCCTTTTCTACGATGTAGGCGGGCTCAAGTCCAGAAATGGTTTCTACATTGAAAACGAACTTTGTTTCATCACCTTTAATCTTTACTTCCCCTTCGCTCACTTCTTCACAAACTTTGCATAAATCGCATTTATAAGGATCAGCCAAAACAAGTTTTTTATTTTTTATTTCAAGCACGCCTTTTGGACACGCTTTAACTATTTTTTCCAAACTTTCTGCCTTAGGCGAAACCCCCAACAAAGGTAAATAACCATATGAAGCGTTTGCTGCCTGAAATTTAGCATGTTCTTTACCCCTTCCTAATCTGGCTATGGCTTCTAATTTTATTTTTTGATCTTTAAGCAATTTTACTATTGGAAAATCAGGTGATGTTGGCTTTACATTTTTATCGGAAGATTTCAAATCTGAGGAATAGACTGTACAAGGTCCTGTTTTTTCTAAAGCAAAGAAAACTTGGCAAAGTGGGCAACCTTTACCCCCACACTTACATTCTTCTGTGAAATTGAATTTGGTAGGATCAAAAACTAATGGTATCAAACCCAACCTATGCGCGATTACCTCATCAAAAAGCGCTGAGGTATTGTCGTAAAACTCAACTATATCAATAGCTAAATTTGGAATTTCCGTTATCATTATTCTTCTCAAGGTGTTTGCAAACGCAGCATCCGAATCTTCAAGAATGAATTTCAATTTTTCTTCATTTTTTTCTATTATTTTAACTTTCAAGCCACCACCTTTTCCTATTTTAATCTCTAATTATTGTACGAATGGTTTATAAATTTTAATGCGGGGGCAGGGATTTCCGTAAGCTCTTTTCAAGAAAGAGCTTAACCAGAAAGGAGCTTCACTTCACTCTGTTTCGTTCGCTTCCACGAGGAAGTGAGAGAGTATGCGAGCGAAACTCCTTCTTGCTCAAGCTTCTTCTTGAAAGAAGCTTGTTTCGAACCCTGGAAGCTACTAAAGCACTAGGCATTTTAAGGCCAGTCCTATTTTTTCAAGCCTTTGGAAGGCCCTCCTGAACTTGGCCATACCTAAACTTGGCCATACCTTTCGATTAGGTATTCTAGCCCCTTTGGTCCTGGCACTTTGACCGCTTGGGTACCCCCGCATTTTAATTTATATATTATTTAGCAAGCCACATTTTTCTTAACTGCTCCTTCCTACTAATTTTTTCTTCCTCTTTTACAGGCAAACCTCTACACTTTGGACATAGCATTTTTCCGTTAACATTTTTTAGCTGTGTGCTTGGCTCGCCACACTTATCGCAATATTTTTCAAATATTGGCATTTTTATCACTTCGCTTTTTAATACATAAGCATTTCGCCTTAAAAATCTGTTCTTTTCAATTTTCTAAATTCAAGAATTGCTTCCTTATTTTTTTCACGAATTGTTTTAAATGAGAAATACAAATACTAAAAATGGGCCCATGGGAAACGGCTATAGAAAACCTTTATAGTTTCGGTTTTTTCAGCCTTCTTGCTGCAATACTTGTTTTTGTTGTAGTTTATTATATTTTGGTTATTTCTTTGGAAAAGGCAAGGAAAAGATCAGCTAAAAAATACGAAAAAATACTATTTTTTATCATCGCTATTTTCTGCGCTTCGCTAATTTTCATTTTTTCTCTCGGTGAAGCCGCATCTATCGTGGTTACATACATTTCCGTAATATTTTTCTTAATTGTCCTTTTCCTGCTTTTTATGGTTTTGTTTGTTTCGTTTTTTGGAAAACCCAATAGTTGGAAGTTTTGGGAAATTAAGAGCGGGTGAAATATTTTAAGATACGATATCAAAGTGATTTTATATGGAAAAAGTAAAGGATTATGATATCGAAAAAATAAGGCAAATAAAACTCGCTGAAGAAATGCGTCTTGCAGGTTTTCAAGCAAGTAAAATAGGAGAAGGTATAGAAATAATAAGGAAAATGAAAAATGAAAAGGTAACTATTTTCTTTACCTTTACAGCCAATATGGTGGCAAGTGGTTTACGATCTATTTTTGCCAAACTTTGTGAAAAAAAGTTTATAGATGTTATAATAACAACTGGTGGGGCAATAGAACATGACTTCATACGCTCTTTCAAACCATATTATATTGGTGATTTCAACGTTGATGATGCAAAACTTCATGAAAGGCATATGAATAGGATAGGCAACATAATCGTGCCGACAGAAAGGTATGTTTTCTTCGAGAAAAAAATGCAGAAAATTTTTGAAAAGATTTACAAAAATTCGAAAATCACAACACCAAGCGAGATAGCGCGAATTCTTGGAATAGAAGAAAACGATAAAAACTCCTTCCTTTATTGGTCTGCAAAAAACGGCATACCTGTTTTTTCCCCCGGCATAACAGATTCTGCCATAGGGCTTCAGGCTTATTTTTTCAAACAGGATCATCCAGATTTCATGATTGATGTAACAGGTGATATGAAAAAACTTGCAGATATCGTTCTCAATGCTGAAAAAACTGGTGGCATAATCCTTGGTGGTGGCATATCTAAACATCATGCGATTGGAGCAAATGTGGTAAGAGGCGGAATGGATTATGCAGTTTATGTTACCACCTCTTCTCCTTTTGATGGCTCACTTTCAGGCGCGAGAACGAATGAAGGGATTTCATGGGGTAAAATTAAACATAAGGCGAGGCATGTAACGATAGATGGGGATGCGACTATCGTATTTCCCCTTCTAATCTCAGAATTTTTGTGAGGTTTTAAAATGTTCACATTCTTTATTCTCTTTATTTCCGGTTTTTTGATTAAAATAGGCGACAGCATAGAGGATGATGGCCTTAAAATTAGAAAAGAATTCGCTTACATTATCGGTTTTTTATCCGGTTTTTTACTTGCTTATATAATTTCCTCATATCATGTACTTGCGACTCTTGGTATATCTGTTGTAATCGCAATCCTTCTTGCGAAAAAAATTGATTGCAGAACGCACAGCATAGTTGTAGCATCGTTGTTTTTCTTTCTTGCTTTTTTTGGCTTTCCTAAAATTGACATATTTTTGACTGCTTTTTTCGTGATTGTAGCTATACTTGATGAAATTTTAAACGATCTTCTAAAAATCAAAAATATAAAAAGACCACTTAGAATATTTTTTAAATACAGACTTTTGCTTGAAACTTCAGCTTTTTTTGTATCCGTTTTAATAGGAGAATGGTTATTTTTTGCGGGCATATTAACTTTTGATATTGGTTATTGGTTAGCAACCAAATTCAGCGAAAAATTCACAAGAGTTTAAATAGAAGAATGTCATAGTTATGAATATTATAATTTCATAAAAAGGTTTGTTATGATTCAGCTTCAATTCCTTGGCGGTTGCAGAGAAGTTGGAAGAATGGGTATAGTGATAGATACAGGAGTTGAAAGATTTTTATGGGAATATGGAATCAATGTAGAAACATGGGAAAAGCCCATACAACCAGAAGTAAATTTCGATGCGGTTTTTGTTTCTCACGCCCATCTTGATCATTCAGGTCTTTTACCACAACTTTATTCTTTGGGTTATGAAGGCGATATGTATATGGAACCTGTAACTCTTGACCTCCTTTCTATCCTTTTGCGCGATTCGTTAAAACTACAAAAAAGGGAATGTGATACGCTTGATTTTCACATGCAAGATATAAAAACTTTGGAGAAGCAAACACAGTTTCTTAAAGCAGGAGAAACCCAAGAATTTACAATCTCTTCTATAAGTTTTTATCATGCTGGTCATATACCAGGCAGTGTGCTTATCCTTCTTGAAACAAAAGGCAAGCGCATTCTTTTTACAGGTGACATAAAATTTTTGGACACACAACTTATGAAGGGTTCTGAAACAGAATTTGAAAATATCGATGTGCTTATTTCAGAAGCTACATATTCCTATACGAACCATCCTGAAAGAAAAGGTTTGGAAGATGCTCTTAAAAAAATTGTTCAAGAAACAGTTTATGGTGGTGGGGTATGCCTTCTTCCTGCCTTTGCTGTTGGTAGAACACAAGAGCTAATGCTTGTTTTGAAAGATCTTGGTGTCCCAGTTTATATCGATGGCATGGGAATAAAAGCTACAGAAGCGATATTGCGCCATCAAAAAAGCGTTAAAGATTACAAAAGTTTAACTACATCATTTTCTCGCGTAAAGAAAATAACGAATGCACATGAAAGGGAAAGGGTTATTGAAAAGCCATGTGTTATAATTACAACAGCTGGTATGCTTAATGGAGGACCTATTGTTTATTATATATCAAAGCTTTATGATAGGCCTGATTGTTCTCTTATATTGACAGGTTATCAGGTTAAGGGGACGGCAGGAAGGATGTTGTTGGATACAGGGCGCTTTGTTTGTAATGATATTGATGTAAAGCCGAGGATGAGGATAGAGTTTCTTGATTTTTCTGCTCACACTGATCACGATCATCTGCTCGAATTTTACAAAAAAGTAAAGCCGAAAAAAATTTTGCTTGTGCACGGGGAAAAAACCAATGAATTTGCAGAAGAGTTAAAAAATTTAGGTTTCGATGCCTACACTCCAAAAAATGGAGAAGTAGTCAAAGTTTAAAAAGGTTTTTTATATCTTTTGGTCTCAAAGCACTATCGATACCAATTTCCTTCAACATTTTTTTGATATTTGTGTAATTTTGTTTATCAGTTTTTTGATACGGCATTAATAAATTTGGTGGTGTTTTACAAAAGAAAAACACATCTGATAAAAGTTCAACTAAAGCCTCTAAATTGTAAGGTAAAAAAGGTGGTATATTACGATTTCGATAAAATTCTATTAAGGAAGAAAAAGCCTTTTTTTTAACTTCTTCTATTACCTCGCGTCGTGATATAAAATTTTTTAGATCATTAATTGTTGCTATTTGCCCATTAGTATACTCTTCGTATAATACTTCTTTAATTCCTTCAAAGGCAAACGAAAAAATATTTTTTAAATATTCTTTTTGGTGATCGCTAGGAGGGGCATAAGGCTCTTTGCCATTTATTAAATCTGAAAAATAATTACAGCATGGTGGTATCATCTTTTCACTAATAATACAAAAAGGGTGCAGTTCACAAGGTCTTCGTGTTATAGTTCCTCCCAAACAGTAGTTATTTTTAACCATTTATATAATTTATTTGAGGTGATATATAAATTTTGCATCATATTTTTATCTCGCATATTATAAAAGCCAAATTTTGCTTATTAATTTCCTAAATTGAATTTACAAAATCCGTGAATTACAACTTATTAATAATATTTCGAGTTTAAAATAAATAATCATGATGGAAATTCAAGGAGAGTATGGAAGCGGTTCTGGGACAATAGTACGTTTGTCCCTTGCTTTATCAGCGATTACAGGAAAGGAAATAAAAATAACAGACATTCGCGCTAAACGTCCAAATCCTGGCTTGAGGCATCAGCATCTTGAAGTAGCGAGAATAATTGCAAAAATGTGTTCTGCAAGAATCGAGGGAGATCAAGTCGGTTCAAAAGAAATCCTATTTTCACCAGGTAAAATAAAAGGTGGAAATTTTGAAGTTAACATCGAGACCGCAGGTTCCATAGGTTTGCTTTCCTACGCTACTTTGTTAACCGCCATTTTTGCAAAAACCAAAACTACTGTGAACATAAAAGGAGGTTCAACTGCAAGCATGTGGTCACCACCTATTTATTACATGGAGAATGTGCTTTTACCCATTCTTTCTTATATGGGAGTTAAAGCTAATTTCGAAATTAAAAAGCATGGATTTTATCCAAAAGGCGGAGCGGAAGTTATTTTAGAAATAAATGGCGTCGAAAATCTAAAACCATTGATTTTAACCGAAAGAGGTGATATAGAAAAAATAGAGGGTTTATCCATCGCTAGCTTTTCACTTAAAAGAAATAATGTTGCTGAGCGTCAAATAAATGGTTATCATAGAGTAATGAAAGATGGCAATATAAAAACTCTTTATGTCGAAACTATTTCTCCTGGTTCTCTTTTTATTGTTTGGGCTAAAACATCAAAAGGGTGTATAATTTCGGGAGATTGTGTTGGCGAAGAGAGAAAGCCGGCAGAAGTCGTTGGTGAGGAAGCGGCTTTCAAGCTAAAGGAAGCGATGGACTACGGTTCTACTGTTGATTCCCATCTTGCTGATCAACTCATCCCATTTTTGGCTTTGGCGAATGGCAAATCAGAAATCATCGCTCCGGAATTAAGCGAACACACAAAAACAAACATTTGGCTTTGTGAAAAATTTTTGGAAACGAAATTTAAAACAAAAGAGGAAGGAGAAAATTTCAGGATTGTTTGTTATGGAAAAGGTTAAAGAGAAAAATGAGCGACGTTATTCCTATACTTGCAACTACGCTTTCAACTGCTAAAAAATTCAAATGATCAGGAGGTATGCGCGTTACAGTACCTAAAAAATAATCGCAATAATCGTTAAACAAAAAGTATAGGGCAACAGCAAAACTTTCGTAGATCTTAGATTTTATTTTTGGTATAAGAGCCAAACCTTCTAGAACCATACCCAAATGCAAGAAAAAATCAAGAATGCCAATTATCTTGTCTTCTAAAAACACGTAATTGGTCCAGTATAACCATAGCGTAAGCATAGTCCATATACCATATTTTATTACATAAACACAAGCCAACAATTTTAGAGGTTCGGGCGGTGTTTTACGTAAGTAAAACATTAAGCATACAATAGCAAAAAGCAAAACGGATAGAGGAGAATCTATGATAATTGGCCAAAAAACCGGTGAAGAAGTCATGAGTTGAGGTAAGTAAAAGTAAAGGCCAATGAAAAAACCCGAGATATTCGCTAAGATGAGAAAAATTAAAATTTTTTTATTGCTGAAAATTTTTTCTGAAAAGCGCATAAATTTAGCTTTCATTTTGCTATCTCCTTTATGGGAACTCCACCAACAAAAGCACCATTTGGAACATTTTTGTTAACAAGGGAATATGCAGCGATTTTAGCATCATCTCCTATTTCAACTCCTGGTAAAATAAGAGTCATAGAACCTATTAAAACGTTATTACCTATTTTCACTTCCCCTTTTTTATAATGTCCGTTGACAAATTCATGTGTGAGGATTGCGGTGAAAGAACCAATTGTGCAATTATCACCTATTTCTATTAGTTCGGGAAAAAATACATCAAAATTCGAGCCGAATATACGAACGTTTTTACCTATCTTTATTCCAATGGCTTTGTAAAGAGTATATTTTAAGCTTATATCAGGAAGACGCTTGCATAGAGAAATGATAAAATAATTAAACAAAACCCTTAATGGATGTCTTACTTTTTTCCATTCTCTTAAAGATTTTTCTTGAGGAAATTTGAAGCAAGCTATCATTCTTTTTAAATTGTCCTTCTTTTCCATAAAATTTCTCCCTCCATTCTTATTTCAAGAACTCTGTGATTAGGTATATATATTTCTTTCCCTCTTTCCATATAACAAAAATGCGACCTTTTTATTTCCGTGACTGAACTTCCATAAATAATTTTTTTATTGTCTTTCGCCCCTCGATGGATTATGATAATTTCCGCTTTACCAAGTTTACCAGTCCACTTAAGCCTGTTCAAAGTTTCGAAAACCATTTTTAATTTTTTAATTTTAAAAATAAATTATCCAAAATCTCGAAAAAATTATATGCATATTCGATTCAACAGCAAGTTTAAGATTGTCCCGTCTCTTCAAAATAAATTTCAAGCGTTTCGCCTTTGCCGCAACGAGGGCAAACATCAGCCTTTTTAAAAACTATACCACATGCTTTACAGATATTTTTTTCTATTAGGCGTATAGGTGATTTTTTCACGGCCATAATTTAAAATATTTAGAAATAGTTATAAAAATTACTTTTTAGATTACAAAAGCTATTTAATGTGAGTTATCAACTTCCTCTATTTCCATATTTTCCAGATTAACGATTATTATTTTTGCATTGCCTGGATTTACACATAGTGTTTTACCTATCCTTTCATTTATAAAACCTGAAATCTCTCTCGATTCATGAATATGTCCATGTAATGTTAACAAAGGTTGATATTTTTCAATAAATTTACGAATAGCCTTGCTACCTTTGTGTTCTCGGTTATAAAGCATGTCAAGCTTTGTGCCATATGGAGGCGCATGAAAAACGAAAATAGTTTTTGGCATTTCACAGAAACATGAAAGTTTTTCGAGATCCTTTTCTATTTCCTTTTCTTCCTTTTCCCAATCTTTTAGGAAAAATGGCGTTGGGTTTATGTAAGGATAACCCGCTATCGTTAAATTTTCGACACGATAAAACATTTTGTGAAGAATGGCGATTAAACCTTTTTTGCTTGCTTTTTTCAAAACATAAAAATTCGAAGAGAAATCGTCGTTACCCATCATAATGAAAATTTGCTTTTTTCTATGATTTTTTCTAAACTCTTTTATACGCCTCAAAAGATAGAATTCAAGGAAAAATCTCTGACTTTTTGGTGTTACGCCAGATGTTATGTCTCCACCAAAAACAAGAAAATCGATATTTTTTTCACTTCCCAACTCAAAAATTTTTTCATAAGTTTTGATATCTCCATGAATATCCGTAACATAAAGAAATTTTACCATATGGGTTATTCTTAGAGAAAAGCATTTTAAATTTTACCCATTTTATTAACCCCGTAAATCTGCATGTGTAATTAGTGGACCGGCCGGGAATTTCTGAACTTTACAAGTTCATTCGAACCCGGGGCCTCTCGGATGCGAGCCGAGCACTCTATTCAGTAGAGGTTTTAACTTTCTAACCTCCCCACTGAGCTACCGGCCCATTTACATATTTATGTTTTAAGATAAAAATAAAACTGAGAATATGCAACGGGAATATGATATGCTTTCCGGCTTCGAAACAGACCTTGGAAGTTTCACGATTAAGAAGAGAATACCAACATTCTGGGAAATGACACTTGGAGGCAGCATAGTATGCATACCTATTTTTCAAAATGACATAATGTATTTTGGCGCATGTGATGGCTATATCTATGCTGTGGATATCTTAAAAAGGAAAGAGATATGGAGATTCAGAACTGGGGGTTGGATTTGGTGGCAGCCTGTAGCATGGAAAGACCGCATTTATTTCACTTCATGGGATTGTCATTTGCATTGTGTTGACCTACAAGGTAAAGAAGTGTGGAGATTTGCCACTTCCACCCTTACGCAAACGAAATTACCACCACCATTCGAGGCATGGCAAACAGAAATAAAAATTAAAGAAGAGGATTAAGTGAAGAAAAAGCCACCTATGCATCAGGTTTTTCTTCAAATTTTCTCGAAGGAGAATACCAAATTAAATCAGAATACACCTTTAAAAGTGATTATAAAACGAGGAGTGAATATAAATAATAAAAATAAATAGAAAATATGAGTTTGCTATCTTCTCTTTCAAAGGAAGTAGAAGATATAGTAAAACCTTTTGGCCATACTGATGTGCTTCTTCTTTATGGTATAGTTGCAGAGAAGATGAAGCGTTTTTTGAAAGGTAAAGAGCTTGCTTCCAAGGTTTGGCTACCTAAGGGAAATATAAAATATTTTCTAAATCGAGGCTCAAACAAGCCAAAACTTTTTGTTGAGGATTTTGTCGAGGCTATAACACCAGAATTACTTGAAATAAGAAGTGAACACCATCTTAAGGATGTTGAAAAGCAGTTGACCGAAAAGCAGAAACTTGTTTGGTCGTATTTCCCGCCAAGGAAGCTTTCTGATTTCTTCTATGCAACCAATGGTGAGGGTGCAGGGAAATCGATAGATCGCATTTTCTTCGATATGGATAGGGGCCAAGGCTTTCCGCTTGAAAAAGCACAGGAGGCAACAAAACTTTTCTGTGAAATTATAAGAAAAGATGGGGAGTTGAAAAAACTTATTGGTAAGGTAGAACCTTTTGTTGCATGGACAGGCAATTCTTTTCATGTTTACATTATGTTGGACAAACCAAGACCAAATGAATTTTACGAGAGATATTTTATGTTTTCAAAAAACAACCCTCTTGCGAGTTTTACAGGTCGTTGGGCTGAAGAGATAAAAAAGGAACTCAAAATAAACGTGGCCGGCGGGCATGAGAAAATTCCGGGCGTTCTCAGCATTGATCCTTCGCAGACACCTTCCGGCAAACTTGCACGCGTTCCTTTAGGTTCGCTTCATATGGCTGATGCCAAAACGATAAACGGTGTTTCCATTCCACTTTCTGAAAAGATGCTCGAAGACAGCGAGCTACCGAAGAAATTAAATGAACTGACGCCCTCATATGTGGTGAAAAATATAGAAAAGTTTTCTGCAATGTTGCCAAAGGTTGGATAGATAAACTCAAAATAGAAAGTTTATTTTTCTTTCAACAGATTGATAGAAATGAAACTTGCAGTAATGCCGAAAATAATTCCTGTATAGTGTATGAAAAAATCTGCGAAAGTTCCTTCAAACACAAATTTAATGGGAAACAAAGTGTAAGGCAGCAAAAAGAAAAGCAAAGGCGCGAATATGATTAAAAAATTTATAATTGTGTTTGTTTCTTTGTTAAGAAGATCTTTTTGAAGTAGCTTAAGAATATTTTTTGCATCGTTCCTGTAAACATAGAGCGAGAAAGAAAAAAACAAAAATAAAATCAAAACGATACTTATGTCCTTATGAAAAAGGAAATATGCAAGAGCGAGCGATAAGGCAATGTATGAAAGGCAAAGGCAGTATAATTTTGCAAAATCCAGCCTAATTTTATGTTTTTGTGTTAAATAACAAACCCAAAAAAATGGCAAAAAGCCGACCATAGCTGATACTATTCCTGAACTGCCTTCTGATGTCTGCAAAGATGGAAAAAGAGATGGATACAGTTTTATTACAATAAGCGAGTCAACAACCGGCAAAATGAGGATAGTTGCCAGAAGCAGGCGGAAAAAGAATTTTTTAGCCCTTCCGTGATTTGATAACAGCAAAAGTGTAATGCCTACTATAAAATAAAATAGTATGTTTGAAATGAGATGATTAAAATCAAGATGAATAAAAGAGGATGTCCACAACTGCCATATCATTGGTTCATGAATCTTAAGAGCAAGCATGCTTCTCATTTGCTCAGGCAAAAGCATGAGAAGAGCGAGACTACACGGAAAAATGATAAAAATGGCGGCATCCTTCCATGTTATGCGTTTTGCATCATCGGATATCATGATTTTAAACATCTTCTGCGCACCCATACTTTAAGTTTTGCTTCATGATTAAAATAAAATCCTTGTGTTTAAACCATCCTCCCCATCGCTATTTTAACTTGGCCCTACAAAATAATCTTATGATTGATATTTACACATTTGTTGAGGCTGTCTGGCTGATGTGGCCTGCGTATGGAGCGAACGGTTTGTGCATACTCGCAAAAGGGAAAAGGCCAATAGATGGAAATCGCACTTGGCGAGGCAAGCCGATTCTCGGCCAGGGAAAAACCTGGGAAGGCTTTGCGCTCGGAGTTATTGTCGGCGCGCTTGTAGGCGCTTTGCAGATGTTTGCTTATCCCTTTCTTCCTTGGGATTTGTCGCCGGTGAAACTCGATATTGTTCAAATGACCCCATTGATAGGCGCTTTGCTAGGCGCAGGAGCTATGTTCGGTGACATGGTAGGTTCTTTTATAAAAAGACGTATAGGCATTCCAAGGGGCAGACCCGCTCCTTTGCTTGATCAACTTGACTTCATTTTCGGCATGTTTCTTTTCTTGAGTTTCGTGCATCCTTTGAAATGGGAATGGGTTGTTATATTGGTAATTATTACTCCAGTAATACATTTGACAGCAAATTTCATAGCATATTTGTTAAAACTGAAGGATGTGCCTTATTAAATAAAATTGACATATTGATTTTATGCAAGGAAAATTCATCGTGTTTGAGGGCATAGACAAAGCGGGGAAAAGAACACAAGCAAAGATGTTGTGCTCGCATCTTCGCAAAAAGGGATTGAATGTAATTTACACAGAAGAGCCAAGCCCAAAAAATGAAATAGGCAAATTCATAAAGCAATGGCTTTCAGGAAAGTTTGAAATAGAAAGCGGAGAGGCGATAACCTTGCTTTACGCCGCGGACCGCTTCGAGCATTTGAAAAGGGAGATAGAGCCTGCGCTGGAAAAAGGAACGCATGTGATATGCGATCGATATTTTTATTCAACTATCGCCTATGAATCCGCAATATTCGGCGTTTCCCAGGAGTGGATAAGAAAAATGCATGAAAAGGCGAGAAAACCGGATCTCGTAATTTTCATTGACATTTCTCCAGAAATTTCGCTGGCAAGAAAGAGGGAAAGGCCAGACGATAGGCTTGAAAAGGTGGAATTGCTTAAAAAAGTGAGAGAAGCGTATCTAAAATTAGCAAATGAGGAGAAATTTTTCGTTTTAGATGGCAATAGGAGCAAAGAGGAAATTTTTAATGATGTTAAGAAAATACTTGAAACATTGCTAATGAAAAGATAAATTGAGCGGAATGAAATAAATATTCAAAAATTTAATAATTCATATCCGATGGTTATGTTCTCAAAGATATTTGTTGCATGGAAAAAAAATTACGGAGAAAAAATAGCTTTGAGCGTATGTTCTATTTTGAGAAGTTTTGACTTGGATTATACATTTGACAGCCCAAAAAACTGCGATTTAGCAATATTAGTCGGCGGGGATGGAACGGTTCTTAAACATCAAACATCAATTAGCTGCCCTATTTTCGGTATAAATCCAGGAAAATCTGTAGGTTTTTACATGGGAGCCAATTTTAAAGATTTTGAAAAAAAGCTAAGAAAAATTTTAGCAGGGAAAGAAGGAAAAGATTATTTTATATTTAAATTTTCAAGGCTAAAAGCAGAAATAAACAAAATACCCTTACCTTTCCATGCCCTTAATGAAATTCTTGTTTCGCCAATATATACGAGACGCATCTTGAATGCAGAGTTGAAAATAAAAGGCAAGATTTCAAAAGAAAGAAATTCAGGCATAATAATTTACACGCCAAGTGGTTCATATGCTTACGCTAATTCTGCAGGGGCAAAAATCTTGAAAGATGAAAATAAATTTGGAATTGTTGCCATTGCGCCTTATGAAGGTACTCTCAAAAAAGGAGAAATAATATTAGATAAAGGAAAAATCGCAATTAAATGTTTGAACGAGGAAGGCGAAGTTTGTGTGGATGGTCAAGAAGAGCAGGTGTGTAAAATAAAAAAGGACGATATTGTGAGTGTTTATAAAAGTGATGAGCCAGCCAAAATAATAATGTTCCATAAAAAAGGTTAGAGAAGTATATTGAATGCGTATTTTAACATTTTTGCCATAATTTTTTACTAAATTAAAGGTTCGATAATAAGGGGAGAAAGTTTTAAATAACCATCATCAAATATATATCAGATTCCTATGAACAAGGAAACAATTGGAAGGGTAGCATTTATCGTTGGTCTAGTGATTTCAGTAGTTGCAGGTTTTGTAACATTGGATGCAACACTTTATGCAGGCCTAGTCGTGCTTGGAGTCATTGTAGGATTCCTTAATGTCACAGGCGAGGAAGTACAGAGATTCCTTTTAGGGACTGTCGCTCTTATGCTTGTTGCGTCTTCATTAAAAACAGTCCTTGGTGAAGTAATTGGAGGCATAATTTCAGCATTCACCGCTTTCGTAGCAGGTGCAGCGTTGTTAGTAGCTCTTAAGGAAGTCTATACAATCACAAAATCACAATAAAACGAATCAGAAATAAACCAACGATAAAATTTTCCTTTTTTCTTTTACTTTTTTATTTATTTTCCTCTTTACTCAGCATAATAATTAGCATAATTCTTTTAACTTTCTGATAACCGAAAGCTTTTTATATTTAATGAATATATATTCATTATGAGAAATGAATAAATATTCAAAATGGAGGTGAAAAATATGCCATGGGGAGATGGAACAGGACCTTATGGAACAGGACCAATAGGATGGGGTATGGGACCTTGTGGTCGTGGGATAAGAAGAAGGTTTTGGGCGTGCAGGCCTTTTTGGGTAGATCCTTTAAGAACGAGTGACATCGAGTTCCTTAAAAGAGAAAAGGAGGTCCTTGAAAAAGAAATAGAGATGATAGACAAAAGGTTAAAAGAACTTGAAAAAAAGATATAATATGTCACCAAGGCCAAGAATAATGCGAAGGGTTTTTTGTAACCCCGAGTTCACTTATTTCAAACCGGCTGGAGCAAGGCTTTCAGAATTAGAAGAAATAATACTCACAGTTGATGAATTTGAGGCAATTCGCCTTAAAGACCATGAAGACCTAGAACAAACACAGGCAGCAGAAAAGATGGGCATTTCACAACCCACCTTTCAGCGAATTTATGAAAGCGCGAGAAAGAAGATAGCCGATGCTATTGTGAACGGAAAGGCGATAAGAATAGAAGGAGGTAATTACAAAATCATACGTTGCGGAAGGCATGGAAGAAGATTCTGTGGGGCGCGACTAATTTGAGTTTTGCTTTCCCTTTATCTTTTTCAATTCCTTTTCGAACTCATCCATAACTATCTGCGGATCGATTTTCCCACGCACCACCTGCATCACAAGCCCGAACAATACTTTTTCTCCTCTTTCGTTTCCAACAAGCTCGCTATTTTCCTTTATGGTTTTTTGTATAATGTTTTTCAAATCATCCAATGTAAGCGAAACAATCTTAGTTTTTCTTATCGCTTCTTCTATCGTTATTTCAGGTTCTTTTGCGAAAACTTTTAAAATCTCCGGAATCGCTTCTTTCGCAATAACCTTTGCTTTTAACTTTTCAAAAATTTCTCTGTAGTGCCTTTCTTCAAGTTTTTCTATTGGAACACCCTCTCTTTTCAAAAAAGCCAAAGTTGATGTGAGTGTGGTAGCGATGATTTTCGGGTCAGCACCCATAGAAATCAAATCATCAAAAAGTTTTTTCTTTCCGCTCGCTACTAATTGATGTGCCAATTCCTCGCTAAGTTTGAATTTAGAAATAACCTCCTTTTTGTGCCTTTCATGTTTTTCTTCAAGAAGTTCTGGAAGATTTTTTCTTATTTTTTCAATCTTATCCTTCGCTATTCTTATAGGTGGCACATCTGTCTCAGGGTAAAGCCTTGCTGCCCCTGGAAGTGGCCTCATATATTCGCTATCACCATTTTCTAACGCCTTTCTTACTTCTTTCGGAACACCTATTAACAAATAGTTTATGCGTTCAATCGCAACCTTTAAACCCTTTTTTACCTCTTCTCTCTCACCAGATGCAATTATAATGAGATCATTTCCCCCCGCTTTAACTTCCTCTCTCAATTTTTTGAATTCATTTACAAGTTGGTATTTACCCAAATCTTCATCACTATGTATAATACCTTTCAATCCGCTCTTCACGCGCACATAATTCGCTATTTCGTTTCCAAGTGTTCTCGTAGGTGTCAACTGTTTTTTGAGAAAACCTGCAAAATTAGGAACAACGATAGCGTAAGTGTTTTTGTCCTTTGTTATTTTGCATAACGAATTTTTGAATATGTGTGTGGCATCTATAATTGTAGGCGAAAATTCTTTGAAGCCTTTTGTTTCGAGTTCGTTTTTAATTTCGATCAACCTTTTCTGTCTCATAACTTCGTTTTCAACAAGTTTTGGTATTAACTTCAATTCTTGCGCGCCTTTTATTTCAACCCTTGCACCACCTTTTATTGATATGTTGAGGTCTTGCCTAATCGTCCCTATACCTCTTTTTACCCTTTCTGTCGAACGTACAAGCATGCCGAGTTTTTCTGCAACTTCTTTTGCATGTTCAGGAGATTTTATTTCTGGTGCTGTGCCTATTTCTACAAGAGGTATGCCAAGGCGATCAAGACCATAAACAACCCTTTTTTCTTTGCGCTCAATTATTTGACAACTTTCTTCTTCCAAACATACCGTATCGATGTGTACAACACCAAGAGATGTTTTTAAACTTCCATTCAAACCAATGAGGGCGGTTCTTTGAAAACCAGACGTGTTCGAACCATCAAGCACAATTTTGCGCATAACTTGTATCTCTTCTGGCACATCGCATTCCAAAAGATTGGCAATCGTCAAAGCTATATCAAGCGCTTCTTCATTAATAGGATGAGGAGGCTCTTCATCAAGTTCAACCAAACAGCTTTCTTCTGGATAAACCATATATACGAATTCCATACCTTTTTCAACTTCTCCCAAAGCTGCAACATCAATTTCTCCTGTCTCGCCCGCTACTGCTCTAAGTTTCCTTACGACTTCTTTCACAGGTTTGCTCTCAGAAAATCTTGCTTTACATTTACAAAAAAGTTTGTGTTGTGTGTCAAGTTGTTGGTGTATTTCAATACCGCATTTCAGACCAAGATCAGAAAAAGAATTCACATCCATTTTTATCCCTCAAACTATTCGTCACCCCGGATATTTTTCTGTTAAAGCATCAAAACTGCTGCGCATGGTGATTTCACCAGCATAATTGGTAAGCATCATCTCTCTTATTTTTTCCATGCTTTTCGTTTTTCCAAGCACCCACATAAGTTTTACATACGCCACTTCTGTGAGCATATCCTCTCCTGGTATTGCCTTTGCCTCAATGAATAATTTACGCAAATTCGTATACACATAAGGATTGACCCTTCCATAAATGGTTTGAGTTGTGATAACGAATGGGATATGATCTGAATATTTTTTTATGGCAAGCGTCCATGGTTTTTTGGAAAGTTCAGTAGGTACATGCCCCATACCCGTACCTTCTATTACAAAGCCCTTTATGCCTCTTCTAACATAAAAATCTATTACTTTAGGATCAGCCCCTGGATAAACTTTTAATATGGCAACATTCTTTTCTATTTTAGCATCCACCTCAACCTTTTTATTTTCATCCCTTCTCTTGTAATTCGAGTTTAAAATTTCAATTTTGCCGTCAGCAAATACTTTGGCTAATGGTGGTTCATTTATTGATTGGAAAGCATCCCTTCGTGTAGAGTGCATTTTTCTTGCTTTTGTGCCTCTTATGAAATAACAAAAACTATCGTTTACACTTCCATGCATACAAATGCCTACTTCTGCGAAATTGGAAAGAGCAATATGCGTAGCACATATCAAATTCATTCCAGCATCCGAAGAACCCCTATCTCCAGATCTTTGGGCGCCAACTAAAATAATAGGCTTGCCAAGGTTTTTGAGAAAAAATGAAAGGGCTGCAGAGGTGTAATGAAGCGTATCTGTACCATGTGTAACTATCACTCCCTTTTTTCCAGTGTTAAGTTCTTTGGCAACATGTCTTGCAAGCAAAATCCAATCATCAGGTCCCATATCCTCGCTCATTTTATTTATTGGGCTTGACATTTCCATATTAGCGAGACCCGCAATTTCAGGTATGTTGTGCAAGAGCTCTTTAGGATTTTCTACAGCGTAAACACCACCTGTCCTATAATCAACCCTTGAAATTATTGTACCGCCTGTTGAAATAAGTGAAATTTTTGGTTTAGAGGGATCGAATTTAACTTCAAGCAAACTTTTTTTTGTCCTTCCAAGTTCGTATTTTGCCTCTTCTTCAACATTTTTTGGCTCCTTTTCTTGCGATTTGTAAAATTCTATTTCATTCGCTTTGAACCCTACATTATATCCATTGTCAAGTTTTATCACGATGATATTTTCATCTTCGTATTTCGTTTTTGGCATGAGAAGACCTTCGTATTTTTTTCCATTCCTTTCTATTACAACCCTATCGCCTATTTTTATGCCCTTCTTTTTGAAAATTCTTTCGATTGTTGGAGAATACATAAGTATCTACGCCTTAACACATAATTTAGAATATTGGAAAGTTATATTAAATAAATTAGGCTTTCCTGCCTAATTGCAAATTGCTGAAATTTTAACCTTTGTTTCAAAAAACAATTAACAAAAATTTTAAGCCATGCGCCAATATAAAGACATGAAAGTTGCTAAAAAGATATTGATTGTTGTCATGCTTCTTGCAGGTTTCGTTTTTGGCGTTTCGTTCAGCACACTCTACGCGCAAACGCACATATATGAAGGAACTGCTTGTACTTGTACATTACCCATACCTTTACTTATCCCCACATTCGCTTCCTTAGGTGTTTTGGTAGGGAGTGTTGTCTATTATATAATGTTTCCTAAATCTGAAGATAGCAAAGAAATAAGTAAAGAAGTGATAGAAAAATTTTTAAACTTCATACCTGGTGATGAGGGCGAGGTTTTGAAACTTCTTTTTGAAAATAATGGAGAAATATCGCAAAGCAAAATCTCAGCAAAACTTGGAAGGGTAAAGGCTTTTAGGGTAATAGAAAGGTTGAAAGCAAGAGGGTTAATTGAAAAAATGCCATATGGTAAAACCAATATGATAAAACTTTCAGAAGAAATTAAAAAAGTTCTTTGAAATATTAATTTTCGGTTCAAATTTCATTTAAAACTTTAATCCAATTCAAACTTTAAATATAATCTCTTTTAATTACAATATACCTATGGCCGCGGTGGTGTAGCCAAGCCTTTTTCAAGAAGAGGCGCTTCCTATCGAAAAAGGCTCTGCAATGGTTTAGCACAGAGGCCTGTGGAGCCTCCAGCCCGAGTTCAAAAACGAAAATTCGTTTCGCAAATGAAAATCTCGGCCGCGGCCTCTCTTTACATTTTTGTTTTACTATACGACTTTTGCTATGTGACTATACTGCTTACCGCTTGTTCTATCAAGCCGCCGAACATTATGGATGCTCCGATAGCTATCATAAAGTACATAGTTAGTGCAATGACAAGCATTTTACCTGCAGAATACCACTGGTAAACCTTGTTTTCACCTTGCGAAATCTTTGTCATAAAAATCGCGAGTATGATAATGACTTCGATTAAGTAAATGCCTATTATAATTTGAAAAATTTCAGGCGAAACCGTTTCGGTTGAGGCAGTGCCGGTTATAAAACCGCCTGTTATGTTTACGGGCAATTCAGCACCACCGGTTGTTATAGCAGTTAATCTTTGCCCAAGAATAGAAAGCACTTTTATAATGATTTGTGCCATGGAAACAATTAACCCAGTAACCATTGGCGTTAGCATATAGGCTTGAAACTTCATAGAAGAAACGGATTCTTGAAGCAGTTCTCTTATATATTCTTGTGTTTCGCGTATGTTTCTAAGATATTTTGAAACTGTGAGCATACCTTCAGCAGCATATTTTACACCTTTTTTGGCGATGTCTATGACCATATACATTATATTTCGTATCAAATTGCTTGGATAATATTTTATAGCTCCATATTTTTCATTCAACATAGCCTCCTTAAAGGTCATGCCAAGATTGCGTATGTTGCGAAGAGTTATGCTATAAAGACCTGCTATGTTGAGATCTTTTACATCTTCAATCGATTTTTCAAGTGCAAGTTCTGTCGGCATTCCACCTGATATTCTATTACCTAACTGGAAAAGGGCAATTTCAAATTCACTTTCTGTTTTAAGCACATCATCCTGTATCCTTATCCTCTGGAAATTCGAAAGTATAAAATATGTGGCCAAACCAAAGCCAACACCTAAAATTATAAGCATGGACATCATCATTGAAAATATATCATGCTCACCTTCAGCTGACATTAAAAGTTCGGGGTTTTCTGCGAAATAGAGAAGAGCAGGAATTATGAAAATTAATGCTACCAAAATGGCAAAGGGTGCAACGGGCAATGAAATTTTTTTATTTCCCATTCTTATCATAAAACTGCCGGGAGGAGGAAGTTCGGGATGTGCTGAAGTGTCGACCTCTGAGAAGGTTGCGGGTCTTTTCTTGAGAATGGAATTTATAAACCATATTATGAAGAGAGGAAGAATAATATCGTAACCTATGAAAAAGTATTCTGGGCGAGCGATATCAGCAAGAAATACTGCCGCCATGGGAGCCATTATACTCCCTAAAATTGGAAGAACAATACCCATCATGTGGATTACGCTCACCGGAAGTGTGAGGTCTTGCGCATAATGTTTCATGCGGGTTTTTGTCCCATTTAATATGACATCCAAGGCTTCATCAAGCACGAGTTCTGCTTTCTCTGGCGTATGTGAAGTTGAATCTCGAATTAACCTCAATGCCTCTGCAAATTCTTCATTTTCAGGTTTCCATTTAGCGATATAATCTGTAAGCGCATGAGCAGCGGAATAGTATCTGCCCATTTCTATATCCCATAATAATCTGCGCATATCCCATGCAAGAGGACCAGAAATATTAGCGGCTGAAAAACGAAGGGCATTTTCAAGATTGGGCGTAACCCTCATGGCAACAACCATGTAAAGTACAGCCAACACCACTTGAGAAGACGCTTCTATTCTATATGCTTTCATTTGGTTTATGGGGTATTGTAAAAAATAATAGGCCAAACCAACACCCATCATAGAAATAAAAAGTATTCCAATTACAGGTATTACACCACCAGCCACCAAAAATATGGAAGAAGCAACAAAGCATAATATTGTAAGGAAAACCAAAGCCATTACATCGTTTGGTGTGATTCTCATACCAACAAAATTTATCGCCTCTTCTAATTGCTTTCTTGTTTTTTCATCAGGTGGTTTGACAGAAATTATTTTACCTGCTAATCTACAAAGTCTTTCATACCATGTTAAAGGGATCTGCTCCCTTTTTTTATAAAGTTGGTATTCTCGTGAGGTTATAGTAGGTTTTTCTGACGTTTCAGGAAAGTAAAGTCTCTGATATCTTTTTATATAACCTTCTGGTGTTGTTGTTTCTTGAGTTTCTTTTTTCTTTTTACGAAAAAAACTAACCATATTTAATTATTTGCATTGCTTATATTTCAAAATCACACCTAAAACTTCATCTGAAAAAATTACAAACGCTTTTTAACATGTTGCCTAAGCCACTTCTCCCATTCATTGTAGGCAATTTTTGGATCAACCGCTCCCATTTCCTCTCTCAACCTTTCAGCAATGAGATGGAATTCATTATTTGACAATACAACCCATTCAGCTTCCATAAGTTCAGGCATCTTCCATTTTTCAGCGTATTTTACTAAGGCTTCTTTTATTTTTGCTCTCAAATTTATGTTTTCCCAAACCGCTTCCCAATTACCTGCCCATTCTTTTACATGTGAAGCAATCCTATTTATCACCTCAGATTCTCCGTTCAAAAACGTTCCTGTAGGCTTTAATGTATCCTCCTTTCCAGAATATTCCATAAGATTAACAAACCCACCTTCCTTTAATGGGTTTTGCTCCCAATGCTTTCTCACTTCAGTTATTTCTGTCAACCTTCTGAAGCGATGGAGACCATCTGCCGACCTAAGCGATTTGCATATGATTATTATATCTGTTGCTTTGAAACTTGTGGGCGGAACACCCAGATCATTTACAACCCTATCGTACACCCCATAAGGCGATTCTCCATGAATTGTGCCTGCTACAATGTTTGATAGCGCACCAACCCTCATTGCCTCATAGAGAGCGGAAGCCTCTTTCGAACGTATCTCTCCTATGATGAGGGCCGAATCACCAAGTCTTAATGCTGTGCGCAGAGCTTCGTCAGCAGGCATTTCTGTTTCTACCCTTGTTATCACAGATCTTGATTTCAACGACTCAATATTATAACCTATGTTTCTCAATTGCTCCACAGGTAACTCAAGCGTATCTTCTATGGTTACAATTCTTATTTTCGGCAACACTTCAAGCATCATAGCACCAAGTATGCTCGTTTTTCCAGCGCCCCTGCCACCTGCAACAAGGATTGAAACTGCCCCATCAACGAGGAAAGAAATTAAACCTGCTGCCAAAGGGTTTATCATATTTGTTTTTATGAAAAGTGGAAGTGTCCATGGTTTATCTCTGTGTCTTCTTATGGCAAAGCCAAAACCATAAGGTGATAAACCTCTTGTTATAACAGCAAATCTTGCTTTACCTCCTGGCACAGCGATATCCGTGTCTAAAACAGGATTCGCCTCATCTAAAGGCCTTCCTGATTGGATGCGAAGGCGTGTAGCCCATGCTTCTGCATCTTCCCTCGTGGGTATAAGATTAGTTTGGCATTCTTGATAATCTTGATGGAAAACCATTATGGGTTGACTTTCAACAGGAGAATTGATGTAGATGTCTTGAATCTTTTCATCCGCAAGCAAGACCTCAAGCACACCTAAGCCAGCGGTGTATCGTGTTAATATTTCAGTTAATTGTTCTATATCTTTCGAAGCGAGATAAATACCCATTTTATCTGCCACCTCACGAATCATATCCTTTCCGATATTGTAAAAAATTTCCCTCACCTTTTCGGAGCGAACGAATTCTGCTGTCTTAGGTTTATGGGTAGCCATATATCTTCTTGCTGCATCAAGCACAGCGTATTTTTCTTCTGGTAGATTGAACTCAGGCGGGGTTACATGATAGATATAATGTGTGGAATGAGGAACTTTGTATATCTCAACTTGTATATCGCCAACTTTGTATCTATCAACAGATTTTCCTCCTTCAGGCGGGGTTATCATATATCTTGTTAGCATGAAATTTGGTCTCACAGTTGGTGTGAAAATTTGACGATAAAGTTCTCGTGAACCTACATGATATCCTGTAAGATGAGGTTTCGCTAATTGTATGATACGAGTTGCTTCAAGTTTTTTCTTCAAATTTTCCACGATTTCTTCTTTGTAGTATTTATAACATTCGTAGCAACGATCCCTTCTATTCATTTTCACGAGCAATTCTCTACCTTCTCTAACAAGCTCTGCATATGCTCCTATGGGATCTCGTCTAAGAAGATTTATGGCTATGTATTGTATTCTTTGTGGAAATTCTGGATAGCATCTTCCACACGTTTCTGGTTTTAGTTTGGAATAAGAAATTACCCTTTCCCTAACAACACTTTCTATAACATTCGCTATTTCTAAAAGCATCTTAACTTGATCTTCGGAATATTCGTACTCCCTTTCCTTTGCCAAAACAATTGAACCAACATTTTTATTCGAAAGTAGTTTGTCAATCGTCATGGCCATGCATGCTTCGTAATCTTCTATGCTTGCACCATAAACGCAACCAAGACAATCTACCTTTAACCTTCTCGAATCTTCATCATACGAAGCTTCACAAACAGCCATAAGCAACAACCTCAATCTAAGCCCTGACTTTTATCTTTGTATAATATATATTTTTTTCCAAAATTAATTAATATGAGTTTGAGAAAGTCGCTTATTAACGGGTTCGAGACCGAACTTGAGGATTTAGAAGTGAGAAAAAGTGATAGCTTGATAAACAGGGTTTATAGTGTAGGTTCTGGTGGAAGCATACATTGTATACCATTAGTTAAAAACGGGATTGTTTATTTTGGTTCGGTTGACCATTATATTTATTGCATTAGATTGTAGAACAGGTAAAGTTGTGTGGAAATACAAAACAGATGGAAAGATGGTTGTAAATTCTCCTACAATTTATGAAAACATGTTATTTATTGGTACAGTGGGCGGTTCTTTCTATGCGATTGATATTGAAAGTGGGAATAAAATATGGGTATTTCGTGCTGGTGAAGGTCTAACCACCAAACCACTTTTCTACAACAATAGAATTTATTTCACTTCTATTGATGGAAATTTGTATTGTCTTTCTCTCGAAGGTAAAGAAATTTGGAGGTTTAAAACAGGGAAAGAAATATTCTATCCACCAAGTGCATGGGAAGGAAGAATTTATTTTGGTTCATGTGATGGAAACTTTTATTGTGTTAGGTCAGATGATGGAAAGGAGATATGGCGCTTTGCTACCAGCGATACAAACATTTCCAGGGTCGATCCACCATACAAGATTTTTGAAGTGGTCATTAAAAAGATGGTTGATAAACAAATCGAGGAAGGGAAAGAGAGATATGCTGCTGATTTTTCCAACAAACTTAGCGATGATGTATACAGTATTAGGAGCGAATATGTGACGGAAGTCACCTATTCGGTTAAGAAGGATTATGGCGCTTGAGATTTTCCTTCGTAAAATTTAAAGGCAGATTAATGCATCTTTGCTTTCCAAAATGCAAACACAAGAAAATTTGCAAACCCATTTTTACGCTGATGGTATTCGCTTTATTTTTTATTTAACAAAATATTATATATAAAGGTGATTTTGCATGCCTTTAGAATATATCGATCTCAACTACACACCCTCAAAAGATGACGTAATTGTTGAATTTTACGTAGAGCCTAACAAAGTTTCTTTTGAGCGTGCATGTAATGAAGTTGCGGGGGAAAGTTCGATAGGAACATGGACAGAAGTAGGAACCATGAATAAACGTATATGGCGTGATTTAAGACCTAAAATTTATTACATCAACAAAAAGGAAAAATTGGTGCGCATCGCTTATCCTCTTGATCTTTTCGAACCTGGAAACATTCCACAGCTATTAAGTTCGGTTGGTGGAAATGTTTTTGGAATGAAAATAGTTAAAAATCTCAGACTTGTTGACATCAAACTTCCTGAAAATTACATCAAGTTTTTCGAAGGACCAAAATTTGGGATTGTTGGCATAAGAAAATTATTTAGAATTAGCAAGCGCCCTTTGCTAGGAACTATTGTTAAACCAAAACTAGGATTAAATGAAACAGAACATGCCAGATCAGCTTATGAAGCATGGGTTGGTGGGATAGATATTGTAAAAGATGATGAAAATTTAACAAACATGAAATTCAATCATTTTGAAAAGCGTGTGATAGAAACTTTGAAAATGCGCGATCTCGCTGAAAAAAAGACAGGCGAAGGCAAGTTCTATATGCCAAATATAACAGCCAAGACAAAGGAGATGCTAAGAAGGGCGAGGTTCGTGAAAGATCAAGGTTGTGAATATGCGATGGTTGATATAATAACAGTAGGATGGTCTGCCCTTCAGACATTGAGAGAAGAAAACAATGAATTAAATTTGATACTCCATGCTCATAGGGCTGGGCATGCGGCCTTTACTAAAAATCCTAAGCATGGTATTTCAATGCTTGTCATCGCGAAATTAGCAAGGTTGATTGGTGTTGATCAAATCCACATAGGTACGGCTAACGTAGGCAAAATGGTAGGGGATGAAACAACAGAAATAGAAGAAGAGATCGAAAGCAAATTTGTAACCGAATTAAAGGGAGGGCATACCCTTGAACAATTCTGGTATCATATAAAACCTGTTTTTGCTGTTGCTTCGGGTGGTTTGCATCCTGGAAATATTGGAAAGTTGTTAAAAAAAATGGGAAATAACATCATAATACAAGCTGGTGGAGGTGTTCATGGGCATCCAAAAGGAAGTTTGGCTGGAGCGAAGGCAATGAGGCAAGCATTAGAGGCTTATATGAAAGGCATTGATATAGAAGAATATGCCGAAAAACATACAGAACTTGCAGAAGCAATAAAAAAGTGGGGCATTAAAAAATAATAAAGGTGTTAAGATGTTTTTGCGTGCCAAATTTATTCAATTAGAAGCTGATAAGCCCGTGGTTATACTAAACAAAGAAGATGCTGCGGAGTTAGGTGTGAAACCTTTGGAAAGGGTTGAACTTTCTTTCAAAGATCAAAAAATCATCGGCATCGTAAATGTAGCAAGAAGAATAGTTAAGGAAGGAGAAATAGGCTTGTTCCAAGAAATCCAAGAGCTCTTTGATGTCAAACCTAATGAAAGAATTCATGTACGTTTAGCGTGTCCACCAAAATCCATAGCTTTTATAAAAAAGAAACTTGCAGGACAAACATTAAGCGAAAAGGAGATCCAAACTATAATAGACGATACGGTTGAACATCGTCTTTCTGATATCGAACTTACTGCCTTCGTTACAGCCCTTTATAACAATGGAATGAGTATGAACGAAGCTGCTAGTTTATCGATAGCAATGGCAAAAACAGGCAAGAGTTTGAAACTTCGTTCAAAAAAGATTTATGACAAACATTCGATTGGAGGTTGTCCAGGAGATAAAACATCGATTCTTGTTGTACCCATAATCGCTGCTGCAGGTTTAACCATACCCAAAACCTCGTCACGAGCGATTACTTCACCGGCTGGGACAGCAGATAGATTCGAGTGTATCGCCCCTGTTAACCTTTCTTTAGAAGAGGTTCAAAAAGTTGTTAATAAGACAAATGGTTGTTTGGTTTGGGGCGGTGCTGTTGATTTAGCACCTGCAGATGATATTTTTATTCGTATTGAATACCCTTTGTCTATCGACCCTTTCCTTCTACCTTCGGTGATGTCGAAGAAAAAAGCGGTGAATGCGAAGTATCTTGTTATTGATGTGCCAACAGGAAAGGAAACTAAGGTAAGAACAAAAGAAGAATTCGAAAATCTTGCTTCGCAATTCATTCAATTAGGAAAGAAGCTTGGTATAAAAGTAAATTGCATTTCAACATTTGGTGATCAACCCATAGGTAGATGCGTAGGACCTATGTTAGAAGCAAGAGAAGCACTTGAGATTTTGATGAAGGGTCATGGAGCGTCTGATTTAATCGATAAAGCAACCACCGTCGCTGGTGAATTGTTAAAATTTGCAGGGTTCAAAAATGGAAAGGAAAAAGCCATGGAAATTTTAAAGAGCGGGAAAGCTTACAAAAAATTGCGCGAAATAATTGAGGCGCAAGGAGGCGATCCTGACATAAAACCAAAAAATCTCACACCAGGAACTAAAGTTGCAGAATTTAAATCAAATAAAGCAGGCAAGGTTTTGTGGATAAGTAATAAGTGTGTTGATATGATAGCAAGGGAGGCAGGTGCGCCAAAAGATAAAGGGGCAGGCATCCGCTTCTTGAAAAAAATTGGTGATAAGGTGCGAAAAGGCGATGTGCTTTTCGAAATTTATGCCGAAAAGCCAGATAAATTTGAAAGAGCCATAGAGCTTGCGCATAAAATGGACGTGATGGGAATTGGAAAGGAGCGAGGTATGCTTCTTGAAAAATTGCCAATGCCGCCTGAAGAAGAAAGATACTTTATACTTGAAAGGTAAGCAAGATACGCTTTCTCGTTATGCGATCATTTTTTATGCAAGCTGAAACAAAATTTAAAACATGAAAATCCTTTTCATAATTCTTGATGGATGCGCGGATGTAGGAGAAAAAACACCATACCAACTAGCTAACAAACCAACAATAGACAAACTCGCTTCAAACGGTATTTGCGGCCTTCTTGATATTGGATATAAAACAACACCCGAATCTGATTTCGGGTATTTAAACTTGCTTGGGGTTTATGATGAAAAAACATATCCAGGAAGAGGATATCTTGAAGCCTTGGGACTTGGTATAAAGGACATAAAAGAAAATGATATATGCATACGTGGCAACTTTGCAACCCTTGATGAAAATGGGACTTTAGTAGATAGAAGGGCAGGAAGGGATGAAAGTGGGTTAGATGAGCTTGCCGAAGTGCTTGATGGGATTGAAATAGATGATGTGCATTTTATGGTAAAGAAAAGTGCTGGCCACAGGCTTGTTATCATTATGCGAGCTCTCGACGAAAAAATGAAACTTTCAGAAAAATTAATTTCGAATGATCCAGAAAAAGAAGGTTTGAGCATCAATCAAATAAAGCCGAAGAGTGAAGAAGCTAAATTTACGGCAAGCGTGCTAAACAAATTTGTTTTCAAGAGTCACAAAATTCTTTCAAAGCACGAAATAAATAAGAATAGGGAGTTGCCAGCTAATATAATACTTTTGCGCGGCTTTGGAAGGAAAAAGGAAATTGAAAGTTTTGAAAAGAAATACAAAATGAAGGCTTGTTGCATTGCTGGTATCCCGATTGTGAAAGGGGTCGCAACTTTCTTGGGCATGGACATAATAACAGTTCCTGGGGCAACGGGATATCCAGACACGAATCTAAAAGGCAAGTTTGAGCATGCAGTCCAAGCTTTAAAAAAATACGATTTTGTTCTTCTTCACATCAATGGAACAGACATACTTTCCCATGATGGGAAATCGAAAGAAAAGAAGGAGTTTATAGAGAAAATAGACGCAAGTCTTGGCGAAGCGATAAAAAGCATTGATATGAAGAAAAATGTTATCATCATAACATCAGATCATCGCACAGCAAGCGATCCGAATTACAAAGCATATAGGCACACAAAAGATCCTGTACCATTCCTTTTTTCTGGGAACAGCATCAAAAAGGGCAACATCAAAAAATTTGATGAAAAACAATGTGAAAAAGGATTTTTTATAAGAGGCAACGCTCTCCTTCCTTTTATCTTTGCAAAAATTCAAATGAATAAAAACTAATAAACAAAGAAACAATTTATAATCATGGAAAAGTTAGAAATCTCTTCGCTTGATTTAAGGTTTCTTGTGAAAGAATTGAAGAAATTGCTTGAAGGCGGGTATTTTAGAAAGATTTACCAATACGAAATTGCTTATGAAAAAAAGAAAACTTATACTTTTCTATTCGAAATTTTCGTTCCAGGTAAAGAAAAATATTGGCTTTATTTTGATAAGAGCAAGATTTATTTGACAAGATATAAAAAACCTACACCAATAGCCCCGCCTTCCTTTTGTCGTTTGTTGAGAAAACATTTAGAAGGCACAAAAATTATCGAAATACAACAGCATGAATTTGACCGCATAATCGAATTAACAACCGAAAAAAATGTCCTTATTTTAGAGATGTTTTCAGATGGGAATGTGATTTTATGCGACAGCGAAAAAAGGATAATAGCTCCTTTTTATACACAGACGTGGAAAGATCGCAAAGTAAAACCAAAAATATTTTATCAATACCCTCCAACCAAAATAAATCCATTTGCTATCAGTTTTGAGCATTTTAGAGATTTTCTTGGAAGGAGTGAGAAAAAGATTATAGCAGTTTTAGCTGCGGATTTTGGATTTGGTCAAGTGTATGCAAAAGAGATTTGTTTGAGGGCGGGCGTTGATGAAAACATGATTTCCAGCGAATTAAGCGCATATCTTTATGTAAAATTATTTAATACAATAAAGGAAATTGATAACTTTCCCATAGAACCAAAATTATATGAAAATTTTGTTTCCCCATTTCCTTTGCAAAACCCTGATGTTGGCAATGTAAAAAAGCGCATGGAAACTTTTGCCTTTGCTCTCGATGAATTTTTTTCTGAACAAGAAATAAAAAGTGCCGAAGCTTTCGAAAAGAAATTAGAAGAGAGGCGAAAAGAAAAACTTGAAAGGATATGGAAAGAGCAAGAAGAGAAAATTGAAGAATGGAGAAAGAAAGTGGAAGAAAATAAGAAAAGGGGTGATTTGATTTATGCGTATTTTAATGTCTTGGAAAGTGCAATCGATACCATTAAAAGTTTAAAAGATTCGGGTATGAGCTGGAAGGAATTGAAAGAATCTGTAAAAGTTTTACCGAACATGGAAATGGTGAAGGAAATAAAAGAGAAGGAAGGTGTAATTTTAGTTGAACTTGAAGGAGAAAAAATAGAAATAGATTTTAGAAAATCACTTACTGAGAATGCTAACATGTTTTATGAAAAAGCGAAATCAATGAAAAGAAAGATTTTAGGTGTGGAAAAATCAAAAGAAAAAATTGCGGAAAAGATAGAAAAGGAAAAAGAAGTCAAAGAAGTTGCCAAACCAATCAAAATAGAAAGAAAAGAGAAACAATGGTTTGAGAAGTTTAGGTGGTTTAAGACGAGTGACGATTTTCTTGTAGTTGGCGGAAAGGATGCAACTTCGAATGAGGTTTTGATAAAGAAATATACAGAATCAGAGGATATTGTTTTTCACTCACTTATGCATGGTTCACCTTTCGTTGTTATAAAGGCTAATGGTAGAGAAATTTCTGAGGCAGCAAAAAAAGAAGCTGCTGAATTCACGGCTGCTTATTCAAAGGCTTGGCAAATGGGTTTAGGCACAACAGACATATATTGTGTTAAACCTGAGCAAATATCTAAAAAAGCGAAATCTGGGGAATATCTTGCTAAAGGCTCGTTCATGATTTATGGTGAAAGGGAATGGTTCAAAAATACTGAAGTTAGAATAGCAATTGGCGTTAAAATAGACAGAATTCAAAAAAGTACTAATCTCTTCTCAGGTCCTTTGGATGCAGTTAAGGCAAAATGTGAATATTACGTAATTTTAAAACCTGGTTATAAAAAAGCCGAGGAGCTTGCAAGAATGATTAAAACCCTTTTAATTAAAAAAGCGAAAGAAGATGAAAGACCTCTTATAGGTTCCATTTCATTCGATGATATTCAACGTCTCGTGCCTTTCGGTACAGGTGAAATTGTTTTTGATGAAACCCTTTTTAGATTTGAAAACGAACGATAAATTCCAAGAAAAAGTTCAAGTGAAAAAAATTTAAATAACTTTACATCAATCTAATTTTTAAAAGAAAAAAGAGGTGATGTTCGTGGTATTTTATGAACTCAAAAAAATAAAAAAACAAATAGAAAGTTACGGAGAAGAATTTGTAAAAAATTACATTACTGAACTTTATAAAGAAGGTAGAATTTTAGAATTTAAAACATGTATAAAAATTTTATATGCTATTGGGCTTGACAATTATATACCAAAAGAAAAAGATTTGGTATCAAATACACAAGAAATCTCACCAATCCAAGTTTATAGTAATTCCGAATCACCGAAAAAAATTAAATTAGAATCAAAATTCGCAGAGGTACGTAAAATTTTAGATAAAAATAACATAAGATGGTACATCTGAAATTAGTGAGTATAATAAATGAACTTGTGCAGAAAAGTTTGAAATTCCGTTGTTTTAATTTATTATTGTTGACAAATGTTCTAAACCAAAGACACGTACATAAGTGATTCGATGTTTCGGAACGTCAATACAAAATCTGGAAATCTTTAAATTCACCCTTATATTTTTCCCATTCTATTACAACATCATCAACCTTTGCACCTTCAGGGCCTTTTCTGCAAAATTCTATGAGACGATCAAGTTGAGGCTTTCTCCCTTCTGCAACGACCTCAACCATACCGTTAGGCAAATTCCTCACCCAACCTGTAACACCGATTTCCTTTGCTACGCGTCTTGTATTTGCTCGGAAGAAAACACCTTGGACTTCTCCTGATATTAGCAAATGCACGCGCGCATTCATATCAATCACATTTTATTTCAACCTTTTTAAAATGCGGATTGCCTACGCCTATTTTTGAAGCATAAGCTATTGAAGGGATATCATACCAATTTTTATCTTTTAGGACATTATCAAATTTTTTCAGAAGTTCCAAACCAAAACAGTCTAAAGCAACGGGATCTTCCCCCGCAAACATGTAACCTACATGAACTTTTACCCCACCATGGCGAAGCTCATTCGCATTTATAAGCGTATCCACCATATCGACAATGAAAAGATCAGGTTTTCTTATTTTATTAAGTTCTGCAATTGCAATGTTTATTTCTTTCTTGCCCCAAAAAATTTTTTTAGATATGGAAAAAGTTTTTTCTTTCTCTCCCAATAATCTTTTAAACACTCTGAAAGGCAACGTATTAGATGAGTGTAACGTGATCCTTTCTCTTGCAGAAAGCAAACCGAAGTTATTTTTAAGTGCACCTGTCATGCCTATTTCTCTAACGCAATGAGTTTTCATTACAGGTAAAGATATCATATAATCGGCATCAAGCGCAACGCGAGAGACATTTAAAGAAAAGCCAGAACCAGTCGAAATTTTTTTGAAATCAAAATCATAAAGATTATGCAATTCATATCCACATTCTTTACACACCTTCGCTAAAACATGATTTTTTATTATATCCTTTTTTCCAAAACCTATGGTTACTGGTGAATTTGGAACAGGCGCATCGGCTACGATAATCTCTGAATTTTGGGGTAGTTTTGAAAGCACAGCACGCAAGACATCAGGATGTGTAGTCGTTGGGTAAGGTTCGTAAGAAACTATGTTCGGCTTAACAAAAATTTTCTTTTCCCCCCTGATATCTTTTGCGAATTTTGACATTATTTTCTCAACAAATTTTACACGATTTTCTGTTTTGGAAAAATACACTTTTGGAGTTACATTCATATTTTAATCTTAATCTGTTTATTTTTATTTATGATTGGGGGAAGCGAGAAAGACATTGTAAAACTTGTGATGGAAAGATCAAAAATACAAAAACTTAACCCTGTGCAAGAGAAAGCGTTAAAACTTGGTCTGTTAGAAGGAGAAAATCTAGTGATAGCTGCACCTACAGCAAGCGGGAAAACTTTAGTCGCGGAAATTGCGATGTTAAATGCATTCAAAAAAGGAAAAAAAGCAGTTTATTTAGTTCCTCTTCGCGCACTTGCAAGCGAAAAGTATCAAGAATTTTTAGAGAAATATGAAAGTTTGGGTATAAAAATAGCTCTTAGTATGGGCGATCTCGATTCTAACGACCCATGGCTTGCAAAATTCGATTTTATTATAGCCACTTCTGAAAAATTCGATTCGCTTTTACGACATGGAATAAAGTGGTTGGATCAAATAGGCGTTTTGGTTATTGATGAGATCCATTTGCTGAACGATTTGGAAAGAGGACCAACATTGGAAATCATCATAACCAAACTTAGACATCTAATCAAGCCGCAAATAATAGCACTTTCTGCAACTATCAAAAACTACAAAGAAATAGCCGAATGGCTTGATGCAAAGCCAATGTTTTCAAACTACAGACCTGTGAAACTCTACAAAGGTGTTTGTTCAGAAAGAAAAATTTATTATCATCCTAAGAAAGAAACTTTAGAAATAGGCAACGAATTTTCACCTGACATAGAAATCGCAATGGATACAATAAAAAGAAAAAAGCAAGCGATAATCTTTGTGTCAACAAGAAATAGCACAGAAGCGCTCTCTGCAAATTTGTCAAAAATTGTAAGCAAATTAATCAGTGATGAAGAAAGGAAAGAATTAAAGAAAATTTCAGAAGGTGTGAAAAAAGCGGTTGAAAAACCAACCCTTCAATGTGAAAAGCTTTCCGGTCATGTGCTGAATGGCGTGGCTTTCCATCATGCTGGATTGACAAATGAACAAAGAAAGTTAATAGAAGATGGTTTTAAAAATGGCATGATAAAATTCATAGTTGCTACGCCTACCCTTGCATGGGGTGTTAACCTTCCTGCTTATCGTGTTGTCATAAGAGATCTTAAGCGATTTTCTTTGGGTTACGGGAGCGAATACATACCTGTTCTTGAAATTCACCAAATGATGGGTCGTGCGGGAAGACCAAAATATGATAGTGAAGGAGAAGCCATACTTTTGGCAAGGAATGATGAGGAAGCCGAGTATGTTTACGAAACTTATATAATAGGAGAACCCGAGGAGATAAAATCAAAACTTGGTGTGGAGCCAGCTTTACGCATGCATACCTTAGCCCTTATAGCGGGAGGTTTTGCATACACCAAAAAAGAGCTTTTTGATTTCTTTAAGAAAACTTTTTATCCACACCAATATGGAGAAATCAACCATCTTGAAAACAAACTCGAAAAAATCGTGGAAATGTTAAAAAATTTTGGATTCGTGAAAGGTGAGATGAAACATCAAGATCAAGAAAGTCCCTTTCGCAAAGCAAGTGAAATGGGAAAAAATGATGAAAAGTTAGAAGCCACTGTTATAGGAAAGAGGGTTGCCGAGTTGTATATAGACCCTCTTACTGCGAACTTCTTGATAAGGCACATAACAAATGTTGATGATGAAATTCACCCATTCGCTCTGCTTCAACTCATTTCAAGAACCATAGAGATGCAACCAAACCTTTCTCTGAAAAGAGATGATATTAAGAAAATAAATGAGTTGTTAGTAGAGTATGAAAACATTTTGCTTGAAAAGCCTCCGAATCCTTGGGATATGGAATACGACGATTATCTTCGCTCCTTGAAGACTGCTTGGTTTTTTTACGAGTGGATTGAGGAAAAAGGAGAAGATTATTTGCATGAAAAATTTGGAGTGGCTCCAGGTGAATTGTTCGTTCGCATTTCCAACGCAGAGTGGCTTCTTTACTGTATGCAAGAACTCGCCTTGCTTATGGGAAAGAAAAATTTACTTTCTCATATAAGAAAAACCCTTTTACGTGTAAGATATGGGATAAGAGAAGAGCTCTTACCACTAATTCGCTTGAAAGGAATAGGTCGCGTGAGGGCGAGAATGCTTTACAATGCAAATATTCGTTCATTGGAAGACCTTCGAAAAGTTCCGCTGGAAGCCCTTTCACGCGTAACTGGTCCGAATATAGCAAAAGATATAAAAGAACAGTTGAATGAGATTGGGGACGATCAAAAAATACTCGAAAGTTTTGATTGATGCAATAAATTTGCTCTATTTTTTCTTCTTAATCTTTTTAGTTTCGCTGACATCCCCGTAATAAATCTTTCTGACAGGCCATGAGATTTCTATACCTTCCTTATCGAAACGCTCTTTCAAAGCCTTTATAAACTCGCTTCTTAATGGGAATTTAGAGCCAAAATCTTTCGAGCTCAACAAAACAAAAAAATCTATATTGGATTCACCGAAAGCCTTGTATCTAAATACAGGTTCGAAATCTTTATTTGCAAATTCTGATGTTTTTTGAACTTGTTTGGCTACTCCAAGCGTAATTTTTTCAACTTTCTTTAAGTCTGACGTATAAGCAACGCCACAATCTACATTAAAAACATGGGTTTCATTTGGCATCGAACGGTTTATCAAGATTGAACTTGCTAATTTTGAATTTGGAATAACCACAATATCATTGTTCCATATTTTTATTCTTGTTGAACGCCATCCTATATCTTCCACCACACCACGCAAAGTTCCTGTTTCAGACAAACCGCTCTCTATTTCTATAACATCACCAACATCTATTGGTTTATCCGTCATTATATGCAAACCAGCAAAGAAATTAGAAAGAGTATCCTGCAAAGCTAAACCTATTGCCAAACCGCCAAGTCCTAAGGTTGCAACAAGAGGCGTAATTTCTATTTTGAAATAATCAAGAATGATCAAAATCGCTACGAGGTAGAAAAATATAGAAACTAATTTACCTATTAGTTGAGGTGTTTTTTCGTATCTTTTCTGCACCTTTAGCCAATTGCTAATCAATACACCAGAAATTCTACCAACAATAAATGCGACGTTCAAAACACCCGCTACAAAGAATATGTTGTCAATATACAAAGCGTATGTATGTAATGGAGAAAGTTTTTTAAAAGCAAAATAAAGACCTAAAATGATTACTAAAATGGAGATGGGTGTTTCTGTATATTTTAGGATAAGGTCGTCAATATCCGTTTTCGTTTTTTGCGCAAGTTTTTTTGCATAAGTTTTTAGCAAAAAATCTATAATTTTTGCTATTATCACAAAACCTAAGAATATAAGGAGGGCTACAAAATACTCATTTTCCAAGAGCTGCTGAGTTGTTATACTCATAGCAAAAAGTGCCATACATAAAATAAAATTAAAAGACTATAAAAACTTTTCTTTTTTAGTTTTGGGATTGGTTCTGCAAATTTTCTAAGAATTAACTTTGTATAGTTAGTTTTCATCTAAAACGCATCAAAAATTAAAAAGTATGTTTTCAAAAGCAAAAAAAGTAAAATTAGTTATTGCCATCAAATTTCCATATACAATTTGCATAACTTTTCAATCAAGTCCTTTCAATCAAGTTTTATGCCTTTCCACTCCTTAAGTGCACGTTCGTATCTTTCCAAAGTTCCTGTATCAAACCATTGACCAGAGAATGGAAAGCCGTAAAGTCTTCCCTTTTTCGCAATTTTTGGCAAAATCTCTCTTTCAAATGAGCAGAAACCCTTCGGTATCATGTCTATTACATCAGGTTCTACTATATACAAACCAGCATTTATAAGGTTAGAAGGTACCTCTCCCTTTTTCGGTTTTTCTATGAATTCTACAACCTTTTCCCCTTCAAGACTGACCACACCATATTGGCTTGAATCATCAACCGTTGTTAAAGCAAGGGTAACTAAAGCATGATTTCTTCTATGAACTTCATACATCTCCATTATGTTTATGTCTTTAAGCTCATCTCCATTTGAAAGCACGAAAGTTTTTGTAAGTTTGTCTTTAGCAAGTCTTAAAGGCCCACCTGTACCAAGAGGTTTATTTTCCTCTACAAAAGTTATATTTAATCCTAATTTTTCCCAATTATCCTTTTCTTTCATTATTTTTTCTTTTAGGTAACCCACAGAAATAATGATGTCCGTTATGCCGTATTTTCTGAGAAGATCAAAAATATGCTCTATGACAGGTTTGCCTTTAACAGGTACAAGAGCTTTAGGGATTTCATATGTGATCGGTCTTAATCTTGTTCCTTCACCTCCGCAAAGAATAAAGGCTGTTTTTAGCCCGCGAAAGTTTATGTACTTCGAAATAATTAATTCTATTGCATGGGAACGATTACGAACATTAACTCCATCTACCATATGGTCGATTTGTTGAAGTAAACTCTTCTCAAGCGTAAGAGTTATGCGCTTTTTCATACCAAGTATTATTTCATCATACAATAAAAAATTTTGCTTTCATCAGAAAACAATAAATGAGGAGACTGGTGAAAATGTGCCTGTAGGACTTCATACTGAAACTCATAATTATCAAAGAATGTTTGGAATAGGTATAAAGCCAATTATCACTTTTTTCCCATAAAAATAGTTTCAAGTTCGGCGATTTTTTTTAAACGCCTTATATGCCTTTCATCTCCGCTGAACTTTGTTTCAATGAAAATCCTCACAATTTTTATTGCTGTTTTTTCATCAATGAACCTCGCGCCGAGAGTGAGGATATTCGCATTATTATGCTCTCTGCTTGCTTTCGCGATCTCAGGGCTTGTGCAGAAGGCAGCTCTAATACCTGGAAATTTGTTTGCTGCAATACTCATACCTATACCAGACCCACAAATCAAAATGCCTAAATCAAAGCCGCTAAGAACAGCTTCAGCAACTTTTTTGGCGAAATCAGGATAATCACTCGCCTCTTCTGAATGCGCGCCAAAGTCTTCGAAATGATAACCGTTCGCCTTCAAAAACTCCTTTATCTTTTCCTTTAGCGCGAAGCCTGCATGGTCAGAACCGATTGCTATCTTCATGTTTAAAATTAGGGCATCTTTTTATAAAAATTTAAATAGCAAACCCAAATCTAAAAATGGTAAAAATTGCACCGTCAATCCTTTCAGCAGATTTTTCGTGTTTAGCAAAGGAAATAGAAAAGGTTAAGGAAGCCGAATGGTTGCATATAGACATCATGGATGGTCAATTCGTACCTAACATAACAATAGGGCCTTTGGTGGTAAAAGCTTTAAGGAAAATAACAAACCAATTTTTTGATGTTCATCTTATGATAAAAAATCCGGAGCGATTCATCAAATTTTTCGCTGATGCTGGTGCTAATCTCATAACCATTCACATAGAGGCATGTGAAAATGTGGAAAAGGTAATAGACCTTATAAAACAACATAAATGCAAAGTTGGCATTTCGATAAAACCCGCTACTAATGTTGAAGTGATAGAAAAATATTTGGATAAAATCGACCTCGTACTTGTTATGACCGTCGAACCTGGTTTCGGCGGACAGAAATTTATGCCAGAAGTATTGCCCAAAATAAAAAAACTCGCCAGGATTATACGCGAGAAAAAATTGAAAACACTGATAGAGGTTGATGGCGGCATAAACTTGGAAAATTGTGAAATGGTCGCTGAGGCAGGAGCTGATATTCTTGTTGCAGGTTCTGCGATATTCAATAGCGAAGATCCTAAAAAAACCTTGAAAGAGATGCAGGAAAAAGCAAATAAGGTTTTAAAGAAAAATTAATAAGTAAATATAAAATTGACACAGGTTTGGTGATGGTTTGGTGGTATGATGAAAATATACATCGATTCGGCAGACATTGAGGAGATTAAAAAAGCAAAAGAATATGGAATATGTGATGGTGTTACAACAAATCCATCTCTTATAAAAATAGCGATTGAAAAATTGAAGGCGAAAGGTCAGGGGGTAGAAATGGAACAATACATAAAAATGATGTGCGAACTTCTCGGTAAAAATAGACCAATAAATCTTGAGGTTATAAGTCTAAAAGCAGAGGAGATGGTTAAAGAGGCCGAAACGCTTTTTAAAAAATTCAATTCTGTGGCAAATAATGTTGTTATTAAAATTCCTGTGTGCACTGCAAAGCAAGAAGGAGAGGATTACTTTGAAGGTCTTAAAGCTATAAGTGCGTTGAAGAAAAAGGATATCCCAACAAATGCAACTTTAGTAATGACGCCAGAACAAGCGCTTTTGGCAAGCAAAGCAGGGGCAGATTATGTTAGTCCATTTGCTGGAAGGATAGATGATTTGATAAGAAAAAACATGGGCATAAATTTTAACAAAAATGATTACTTCCCAGCAGAAGGTTTGATAAGCGAAGGTAAAATTGTAAGCGATAATGGTATTGTAAGCGGTGTGGACCTTTTGAAAAAAGTAAAACAAATATTCGATAATTATGGCATCAAAACAAAAATAATAGCGGCCTCGTTGCGCAATGCAAGACAAGTAAGAGAAGTTGCAGAAATTGGGATTGAAATTGCGACAGTTCCTTTTGATGTTTTGGTGGATATGATGAAACACATCAAAACATTCGAAGGCATTTTGAAATTCTCTGAAGATGTTCTCCCAGAATACAAAAAGTTATTTGAGTAGTAGGGGCGATAAAATGCATATCTCGATAATAGGGACGGGTTATGTTGGTCTTTCAACAGGCGTTGGTTTTGCAGTAAAAGGTAATGAAGTGATATGTGTTGATATAGACAAAGAAAAAGTTGAAAAAATAAATAACGGCATTTCTCCTATATACGAGCCTCTGCTTGAAGATTATTTAAAAAAACTTCTGAAACAAAAAAGATTTAGAGCAACAACAGACTTAAAAGATGCTATAGAAAAAACTGAGGTGAGCTTTATTTCTGTTGGTACACCATCAAAAGAGGATGGGTCTATAGATTTGAAATACATAATTGATGCTTCAATTCAAATTGGAGAGGTGTTGAAAAGTAAAAAGGAATATCATGTGATTGTGGTCAAATCAACTGTTGTGCCAGGGACAACGGAAAATGTTGTGCTTAAAAACATAGAAAAAAGTTCTGGTAAAAAAGTTGGTAAAGATTTTGGTTTGTGTATGAATCCTGAATTTTTAAGAGAGGGGAAGGCAATGGAAGATTTTTTGAATCCAGACAGAATTGTAATAGGCGAGTTTGATAAAAAATCTGGTGATGTTGTTGAAAAACTTTACAAAAATTTCCAAGCGCCTATATTCAGAACTAGCATAAAAACTGCAGAAATGGTAAAATACGCGAGCAACGCGTTCCTTGCTTTGAAAATTTCTTATGCAAATGAAATAGGAAATATATGTAAATTGCTTGGAATAGACGTAAACGAAGTTATGAAAGGAGTAGGAATGGATAGACGTATTTCACCACATTTCCTTAACGCAGGTTGCGGATATGGTGGCTCTTGTTTTCCAAAAGATGTTGAAGCACTTATAAGAAAAGCGAAGGAACTTGGTTATGAACCAAAATTGCTTGAAGAGGCACAAGAACTTAATAAAAGACAGAAGGTGAAATTGGTTGAGCAACTTGAAAGAAAAATAGGAAGCGTAAAAAACAAAACCATATGTGTGCTTGGTCTTGCTTTCAAACCAGATTCTGATGACATAAGAGAGGCTTCTTCTATTGCGATAATTTCCAAACTTCTTGAGAAGGGTGCAAAGGTTAAGGTGTATGATCCAAAAGCCATGGAAAACATGAAAAAAATTTTCCCGCAAATAGAATATGCAAGCAATGCAAAAAAAGCGCTTGAAGGAAGTGATGCGTGCCTTATTGTTACGGAATGGGATGAATTCAAAAAACTTACAGATACAGATTTCGGTAAAATGAAAAATAAAATTATATTAGAAGGAAGAAGAGTTCTTGATAGAAAAAAGGTTTCAAATTTTGATGGTATTTGTTGGTAAGTTTTTCGCAATCACAATCTGATTTTGATGAAAATTAAAGAAAAATTTTAACGAAAATTAAACAAGAAAAAAAGAAAAAGAAAAGGCCTAAAATTTTAAATTAGGCCTGAAGATTAAATCTTTGTGACTTTTTCAATGCCCACCTTCTTCACAAAAGCCTTCTTTATCTTTGCTGGCAGCCATGCTGGTCTGTTTTCAGGGGCATCCACAACCTTAACACTACCCTTGAAAACGTGAATTGTGTACGTCCTATCTTTGTTTCTTCTACCCCTTTCCCTAAGGCGGATGTCTGTTATGCCCCTTCTTGCAGCTTTCAAAGCAGCTTGTCTTGGAGACCTGCCTGTAAACACTGAAACTTTGTTGCCTCTTTTCAGAATGTAGTATTTCTTAGCTTTGGAAGATCTCTTTCTTGCAGCCATCCCCACACCTCCATTTTAAAATCGATTACGTTTATTTGTTTTCTGATTAAATTATGGAAACGGTATTTAAATATTTATGCTTGAAATGATAGGCGTTTAACGTTTTATATGTTTTAAACATTTGATAAAAATCCATATTCAGAGATTTTTATGCAGAAATCAATAATAATTTATTATGGATGTGGATTGGATTATTTCCATTGTTGTATTTTTGTTTTTTGTTAGCCTTTCCTTCTCATTTTACTCTGCAATTATAAATCAAAATAAAACAGATTTTGAAAATATCGCCTTTTCAGAAATAGAAAAAATAAATTCTTTTTTGTCTGTCGATGTTTATGAATTGCCGGTAATTTACGAAAGTAATGAAGCAGTAACGAATGCTGTTTTAAAAGCGCAAGGTATATGGTATTATGGAGAAAAAAATGCTACCATTGTTTTGGCGGGCGATCAAAATTTGCCTTGTAAAATCGATGATGATGCTCTATATTGGCAGGCAGATATAGAACCAAATAAAAACTATTTCGTAGTTAAAATAGCAAATCTTAATACATCACTTTTATGCAATGCATCCTTTTCAACTTCAAATTACAATCTCACCATTCCTTTAGTTTTCGAAAAACAAAGCATGTTATCTCTTACAAAGATAAATGAGATGATAAACATGGATTATGAAAACTTCAAAAAAATTGTAGGTGTTAATAAGAATTTCAAAATAATAATTGACGATATGTATGAATACGGACGCTCACCTCCTAAAGGAGCGATAAATGTTTATTCAAAGAATTACCGCAAAAAAATATTCGAAAATTCACAATGGGCCAATGTGACGATTGTTTTATGGTGATATAATGAAAGGTTTTTGGAGAATTGTAGAAAGTGTGACTGCTGTAATTTTGCTTATGACTTTCTTGTTTGTAGCGAGTACCCCGTATTTAGCAAATAAAAATATAGATTATGTAAATAATTTGGGCTACGAAAAACTTAAAGAAATTACAAAAGATAAAGAGCTTTGCTACTATGCAGTTACTGGAAACATAACAGCATTAAATGAAAAAATAAACATACCTGGCTATAAACATTCTATTGTTATTTGTTACCCAAACGAAACGTGCATTGGGAATTATACAAAAGCTGAAAACGTAATTTTAACAAGCTATGTTATTGCGGGTTGTGAGGGTTATGATCCTCTTGAAATCAAACTTTATATGTGGTGATAGGTCGAGAAAATGAAGGGGCAATATTATTTAATAAGCGTATTTTTCCTCATATTATTTTTTTACATAGGATTGAGAGCTTATATTTCACCTTCCACAACTTTAATTTCTTCTGATGAGCTTACCAATTTTTTTGATAATGTAAAAAGCGAGTATACAAGAAGTTTTAATTTGGGCATGAAAGATGAAAAGGCCATATCATCACTTTCCAATTTCACACTGTTTGTTAAAAATGTTGCGAATAAAAGAAATATGAAATTGAAAACTTTTTGGATGGTTACAGAAAATGTAAGCAATATGCTAAACATTACAGTTGGTAATTATTTTGAAGAACCTATTGGTGTAACCATTAATGTATCTGGGGAAAGCGTATCGATCGACCTTGATAATGAAGAAATAAAGTCAGTCATTTTTTCAGATGTGCCTTCTGAATTTTCTTTACGTTTAGGTTTTAATAACAAAGAAAGTAATTTATTATTAGAAAAGTACAAGGCTAATCTTTATGTGTTTCTTGATCTTGAAAGAGGTGAGGAAAAATTAAAAGGGGAGATAAAGGCATGAAAGGTTTAACTTTTATTTCTGGTGTTTTATTTTTGGCCTTTCTTATAGCGGCCACATCAATAATTTTTTGGATGATTATGCCTACAATAAATAAAATGCAATGTTCCATTACATTAGAAAAAATGAAAAATACTTTTGTAAATTTGGATGAAGTTGTTCAAAAGGTGGCTTCAGAAGGAGAAGGTTCGAGAAGGACTTTAAGTATTAATTTAGATGAAGGGGAAATATATGTGGATTCAGAAAACAATACGATATACTGGAGATATACTTGCCCCACACCTGTAATTTCGCCAAGAACTTTTCAAATGCTGGGTAATGTAATCTTTGGATCGAATTTAGAAACACAAGCTTACGAAGGCATATGCGAAGGACAGAACGCTCTCGTACTTGAAAATGAAATTCTACGCGTTTGTTTTAAAAAAATTGGCACGCCTGAAATAAAAGTTTATTACAATATTTCAGAAGTTCTTCTTTCCATATATCAAAAAAAATTGAACAAGAATATGCCATTAGAATATCTTGAAATTACCATTGATGAAAATAAAACATCTTCAGTGGGTTATGGTTATACCGCACTTTCACGTTCAGGGCATCACCTTCCGTTTGGCGAAGTTATTGCGCATATGGAATCGGATTATGGTATAAATTACAACATAAAGTTTGTCCTTGAATCCGGCGCGGATTTTTTAATCATAAAAGGTGAATAATAAGTATGGAGCGTTTAAAAGGCATTTCCGAAATGATTTCTATTATCATATTAATAGGTATTGTTGTTGTGATGGCTGTTGTAGTAGGACCTTGGGCTATGAAGCTCGCTTCAAAAACAGCAGAAGGAACAGAAGAGAACGTGAATCAAGAATTGATATGCAGAGGGGTTGCATATGCTTTTGACACAGATTACGGAGTTTCAGGAGTTTTATGGAACTTCACAGACACGAAAGGTACGATAAGTGCGAAAATTATAAATACAGGAACGCAAAATCTTTACAATTTTTCTTTTGAACTTACAATGCAAACGGAAACGGGTATTAGGATGATAATATATCCAGAAGTTAACGTAACTGCAGAAACACAAAGAACTAAAAATAATCCTTTGAAGCCTGGGTATGAATGGATATTAGAAGCGGATGTGGAAAATATAAACAGCACATGGTCATTACTCAAAGTAAAGGTTATAAATGACGTTTGTCCGAAAGTTTCCCCCTATGTTGAATTTTAACAAGTTTTGAATAATATTGATTTTTAATATTTTTTAGCGATATCAAATCGACATCATAAATCTTTTAAAAATTTTATTTGATGAAAATAAATATGAATAAAATCAATGAAAGTTTTGAAAAAATTGTAGAAAATTATGATGTTGTGCTTCTAGACGGTTCTATAACTCACAAAAAATTTTCTCCATATAAAAAAATACACGAATCATTTTTGAAAGAGTTTGGTATAAAAATAAACACATGGATCAATATTCGAGATGATGTAAAGCATGTTCAAGAAATTACAGAAGCGATTAATCGATATCCACAAATACAAACATTGGAAAATGTAATCAAAGAATTGACAAGAGGTCTATCTAACTTAGGAGGAATATATGGAAAACACAAAAATGGAAATTTAAAAAATTACATAGCGGCATTGAAAGGTTTTAAAAATAAATTAAGTTCAAGGATTATCAAATTTGAAGGTGAAGAAGAAAAAAATTTTAAAGATCTTGAAAAAAGATATTTATATTTTAAAAAAATCTACAAGCTGAGTCCAACAGATTTTGAACTTCTGATTACCAGTGTAAATTCCGCATTTTATAAAGGCGATACTGCAATTTTTACAAATGACTGTGAACTTTTAGAAGCTACCATAGAACTTAAAGATATGATTTTTTTGGGAGGCGAAACTTTACGTTACAAGCTAGACGCTTATACAAATCTTTATAGAGAAGAATTTTATAGGTATGAACCATTTGTAAGAATTAAGATAAAGGAAGAATCAGGGTATTAATTTTTCTGGCGTTCGAGGGAATAAAATTGCTTCCTGCACATCAAGAAGGTTGAGAATTTGCTTCACAAAACGATCAACTCCAAAACCTATTCCACCATGTGGTGGCATGCCATATCTAAATGCATTGAGATAAAACGTGAAATTCTTTGGATCAAGACCTTTTTCTTTCATTACTTTTATCAAAACCTCATATCTATGTTCTCTTTGACCTCCAGATGCGAGTTCCAAACCACGATAGTCAAAATCTATGCCTCTTGAAACTTCACCATCAAACATTATATAAAAAGGTTTGATTTTTGATGGGAATTTAGTTATGAAATAAGCTTCATACCCCTTTTTCTCCATTATCTCAGCAAATTTTTTCTCTTGTGCATCTTCTATATCATCCCCCCATTTCAAGTGTATGCCCTCTTTTTCAAGTGTTTTCAAAACCTCATCATACGTTACTCTTTTGAGGGGCAGTTCAGGAATTTTTATGTTTATATCGCTACTTTCACTTTTCAATTTTTTAAGAATGTAAACAAACATTTTTTCAAGCATTTGAATAACATCCTCTTCACTTTCTATCCATGCCATTTCGAAATCAAGTGAAAGGAATTCAGAGATATGTCTTCGTGTGTGAAACTTTTCAGCACGGAAAGCCTGACCTATTTCGTAAACCTTGTCTAAACCAGAAGCCATCATCATTTGTTTGTAAAGCTGTGGTGATTGTCTTAAATAAGCTTCCTTTCCATAAAAATCTAGTTTAAAAAGACTTGAACCGCCTTCAGCGCCTGCGGCTTGTATGACAGGTGTGTGGATTTCAATAAAGCCATTTTGTCTAAAGAATTCATGAGCAAAACCAATAACTTTGTGGCGAAGGATAAAGATTTTTTGTACAAGAGGATTTCTCAAGTCCAAGTAACGATATTCGAATCTTGTATCTTTCCATGACTCCACGTGTTTATCCATTGGTAGCGGTTTCTCTGCTACTGCTAAAATTTTGACAGATGAAGGTATTATTTCATAACCTAACTTTGCAATTTTTGATTTTATGACCTCACCTTCTACTTCAACACAATCCTCATTTCCAAGTTTTTCAATAATTTTTAAAACCTTTTCAGAAACATCTCCCTTTTTAGCTGTTATCTGAACTTTGCCTTCTCTATCCCTGAGGACAAAAAATTTAATGTTACCAATATCCCTAACACTATCAACCCATCCTTTTACCTTTACCTTTTTGCCTTCTTCAAGTTCATTGGAAAACACTCTTTGCATTTTTATCCTTTGGACCGATAATTTTATGAGGATTATTATAAAGATTTGTTATAAAATTATATAAAATAAAAATACTAAATGTGTTGTCTTTCTTTAATATCTAATCACCCTTCCTTTAAAATAACGAGCGTCTCTGTACTTTCTATACCTTGCACATCCCTTAAATTTTCCACAATTACTTTATCAAGCTCTTCGACATCCTTCACTCTTATGAGCAAAACTATATCTATCGTACCTGTCACTATATCTGCTTTCTCAATGAAATCGAAACGCCGAAGCTCTTTTATCAAATCATGCTGTGTTTTGCGAAAGCCTTTAAGATATTTAGAATCGACTTTAACGAGCACATAAGCAGCAAGCCCCTTCCCTAATTTTTTATAATCCAATTCTATCGTGAATTTTTTGATAACGCCAGCTTCTTTCATGTGTTTAATTCTATTATGCACGGTTGTTATAGGAAGAAGCGAACGAGAAGCTATTTGTCTCGTGCTAAGACTTCCGTCTTCACGCAGAATTTCGAGGATTTTCAAATCCTTATTGTCAAGTTTGAATTCCATATTGAACATTTGTTCCATAAAATATATAAATTTTTGTATTTTTTTGAAAAAATTATCAAAAAATGATAGAAATGTTTATAAATAAGAGGAAAAATATTTAAAACCAAATCGGAGGTGATGGAAATGGAAGGTGATGCACGGAATTGAAAAAATTAAAAAATCTTTGCTTAAACTCGAGAAGAGGCACGTAACCATAAGAGAACCTTGGATGGTTTGTGTTCTTAAAATCCAAGGGGCAATACTTCGCGCTGCAAGCGGGTTTCTTACGAATGAGGGCTTTATACAAATTCTCGCTCCGATTTTAGGACCTGCGACCGATCCTGGCATACGAGGCGCAGGCCATGGATTTGTCGATTTCTATGGAAAGCGATTAAAACTGACGAGTTCTATGCTTTTGCATAAGCAGATGGCAATGACGCCACTCGGAAAAATTTTTGCCTTTTCTCCGTGTATACGATTTGAAAAGGAAGACAGCATTTACACAGGAAGGCATTTAGTCGAATTTTACCAATTGGATTTGGAAGCAAGAGGTTATGATTGCGAGAAAATAATGGACCTCGGCGAAAGAATGATTGTATATGTGATGAAAAAGGTAAAAAAACAATGCAAAGAGGAACTTGCATTTCTTGGAAGAAAGTTAAAAATTCCTAAAATTCCATTTAAGAAATTAACACACAAAGAAGCGGTGGAACTTGCAAGAAAACTCGGTTTTGATCTCAGAGATGATCAGGAAATTCCATGGGAAGCTGAGAAAGCACTTTCAGAACACATAGGAGAATTTTTCTGGATTGTAGGCTATCCAACGGGTTCACGAGGATTTTATGATAAAATCGATCCGCAAGATCCCAAAAAATTGAGAGCGTTCGATCTTTTTTATCCAGAAGGGTATGGCGAAGCGATATCAGGAAGCGAAAGAGAAACTGATTTAGAAATTGTGAAAAGGAAGATGAAAGATGCCGGCGTGGATTTTGATGGCTTCGAATGGTATTTCGAAATGCTTGAGCACGGAATTCCTGATTCAGCAGGTTTTGGTTTAGGTATAGAAAGATTTACACGGTTTTTGTGCGGTCTTGATTTTGTATGGGAGGCTGCACCCTTCCCAAAAGTAGCCGGCATTGTCTCGCCTTGATTATCATATAATTTGGTGGTGCATTTATATGCAAAAAAGTTTAACAAATTAAAAACAGTGTTGATAAATAAATTATATCAATCTTTGTAAATTTGTAAATTTGGAAACGAATGTTAAAATTTTACTTTACAAATGCAGGTGATGTTTGATGAACATAGATAAAGTTCCTTCGAGTGTGGGGAAAACCATAGAAATAAAAGGTTGGGTTTATAGAAAAAGAGAAAGTAAAGATATCATCTTTCTTGTAATTAGAGATGCTAATGACATAGTTCAAGCTACTATAAAGTCGGATCAAAAAGATTTTGAAAAGGCAAAAAAACTTACTATAGAGTCATCTGTTATTGTTAAAGGAAAAGTGGTTGAAGATAAACGAGCGCCGACAGGATATGAAATAAAAATCGAGGAGCTTAAACCAGTGCAAATAGCTGAGCCATTCCCCATAACAAAAGATCATTCACCAGAATTTTTGCTCGATGTTCGTCATCTATGGCTTCGTTCCCGTCGCATGATTGCTATAATGAAGGTTCGCCACACTGTGGTTGGTGCTATACATAAGTTTTTCAGGGATCGAGGTTATTATGAATTTCATCCGCCTATTTTCCAGCCAATGCAATGTGAAGGAGGAGCAACTTTATTTGAAGTCAAATATTTTGATACCGTTACATATCTAACCCAATCCTGGCAGTTGTATGCAGAGGCAGCGATATTCGCTTTGGAAAAGGTTTATGACGTTGCGCCCACATTCCGCGCAGAGCGCTCCAAGACTTCAAGACATCTCGCGGAGTTCTGGATGGCTGAGATGGAAGCGGCATGGATGGAATTAGACGAAGTAATACAGATTGCAAAAGACGAAGTGCGCTTCATAATAAACGAAGTTTTGAAAAATAACAGAAAAGAGCTCGAATTTCTTGGACAGGATGTAAAGAAACTTGAGGCAATAGCAAAGAAGCCATTCCCCACCATAACATATACAGAGGCGCTTAAAATTCTGAGAGAAAAAGAGGGGATGAAAATCCCATGGGGCAAGGATTTGAGAACAATAGAAGAGGACAAGCTCATGAAGCATTTTGACACGCCTGTTGTTGTTACGCATTATCCTAAAGAGATAATGGCATTCTACAAGCCGCGAGACCCAAAAGAGCCGAAAACAGCGCTTTGCTTTGACATGCTCGCGCCAGAAGGTTATGGTGAAATTATCGGAGGTTCGCAAAGAGATGTTGATATAAATGAGCTCATAGATTCGCTTAAAAAAATGGGAGAAAAGCCAGAAAATTATGAATGGTACCTTGATCTTCGCCGATACGGAAGCGTTCCCCACTCTGGTTATGGATTAGGCGTTGAGCGTCTTGTTGCATGGCTTTGCCATCTTGATAACATAAAAGATGCTATTCCCTTCCCAAGGACACAGAGGAGATTTAAGCCTTAAAAAATTTAGAAATTATTTTAAGTTATGTAGATAAATTTTTAAAGTTTAATGTAAAAATTATAAATGTTGTTTATGTATGAATCAAATAAAATAAATAGAAGGGATTTTTTAAAATATTTAGGAGCCGATATAATTGGTTTGGTTTTACTAAACCCTAAACTATACGGAGACCAGGTAACTAAAGACCCAGCACTTTTGAAAAGTTTTACAGAAATTTATAAAAAATATTCAAAATCAATAACAAAAAAAGAAGGTTACGAGCTGAATTTGGACGTAAATGGCGATGGTAGAGAAGATAAGGTAAAATTCACATTAGAAAATGGTTCAATTTTATATGAAACCGAACCGATTGTAGGAAAAAAATTTAGAATTGATTTAAACATTACCGGAAAACCAGGTACAACATCTTTGATGGGTATTATAGAGGGAGATAGAGCAATAGTCTTAAAAACCCAATGGGCACAAGATAGCGAAGTTCCCAAGTATCTCGATGCTTTAATTAAAGGCAAATAAATCAACTTTTTAATCCGATAAACTTGCAAAATTTGAAATTCTAATTTTTATTTCATCTTAAAAACCAAAATAACCTCTTTTGCTTATGTTCACCTAACATTTCTTTTGTCGTTTCCCATGAAAAGCGCACAAGGCCTTTTTCCGGAAATTTTTTGTTTTTTTCCAAATACTCCTTCATCCATTTAATCGTTTTTTCATCACTAGGATACCCCGTACCTTCAACCCCATATTTTTTTCTTAATTCTTCCATTTCTTTTTCTCTTTCAACCTTAGCAATTATGGAAGCCGCAGAAACGATTGGGTATTTTTTATCTGCGAAATTTTCTACTACAAGAGACACATTACCTTTCAGCATTTTCTCCATAAACCTTTTGAATTTTTCTACGTTAACTTCAGGACCATCAACATACGCCTTTTTAACTTTAAGAGAATCAATTATCAAGCACATTTTCATAGCTTCAACACGATTCAAATTAATGCCTTGTCTACTATAATCATCGATTTTGCATGGACCAACCTTAAGGACAACAACATCCTTTGCTATTTTCTCTATTTCCTTAGCCAACTTCTCCCTTTGCCTTTGTGTGAGTTCTTTTGAATCACGTACACCTATTTTATTTAGCTTTGCAACATCCTTTTCAAAAACAGACACACCTGCGATAACCATAGGTCCTATTACCGCTCCTCTCCCTGCTTCATCTACCCCACAAATTACAACACCAGTTTCTTTTTTCTCGTTTGCTCCTTTCATATACTTTACCTTGGTGATTATTATTATGTCTAAATATTAAATTACTTTCCTTGAAAGAAAATCCAAAAATTCATTCGATAAGTACCGGACCTTCATGCATTTCTTCCATTCTTTTTTCTAATGCTTCTATGCGCTTTATCAAATCTTCCATAGTGAGAGCTTCGCCTTTTTTACCCCATTCTGTCTTTTCAATTATACCCAATTCCCTTTTTATGTTTTCCACATCACTTGTTACGAGGTTTATATGATCTTCATTTCTCAGAATGGCTTTTTTAATCTCATTTAATTCATTATAAATTTCTCCTGTGAGCAACTTCTCATCTGATTTTAAATGTTTTTCTAAAAGACCTTTCTCAATCTCATCTCTTGTAACAAAATTATCTAACCTAGAAACTATTTGATCCAATTGGCGCTTTAACATTTCTGTATCTTCTGCTGGCTTTGCACCTTTTTTCCCTATTAATTCTGGAAGTTTTACGGGTTTTATTTCACTCATTTTCTCTATTTTTTTACCTAAATATTCGAGTTTTTGTTCCAAAAGCAAAATTTTTTTACGCATTTCAGGATCAGGTGGAATTTCTATTTTTGTTTTCAAGCCACCTTTTGAAAGAAGCATATTTTTAATCTCTGCCATAAATTTTCTATTCTCGTTTATTTCTTTTTTCAAATTTTCAAGTGCCATTTCCTCACTCGAAACCAAATTTTTAAGCTTTTCTATACTCGCTTTATTTGCTTCTATCGCTTTTTTTATTTCCTCCGCTTCTTTCAATCCAAATTTTTTGTTTAGTTCTTCAAGTTTTACGTATAACTCACGCTTCAAACTATCCATTTCCCCTTTACCTTGAGCCTTCAAAACTTCCTTTTGCTCTTCTTTCACTCTTTTAACTTCCTCTTCCAACTTAAGTATTTCTGCATGTAAATTTTCGATGTCTTTATGCACATTGGATGGTACGTAATCTGACGTTTCTATTTTCATCCTCAATTCATCCAAAAGTCGTTTGTTTTCTTTTGTCATATCTCTTATATAATCAATATCAGGAATGAAGCCTTTTGGTTTCTCTGTAATCATTATTTTCAAATTCTCAACAGCCTTCTTATTTTCTTCTATAGCCTCTTTCAAATTTTCTATATCTATAGGCATTCTGAATTTCTTTTTTGCTCTTATCTCCTTTTTCAGGTTTTCAATTTCTTTTCTTAAATTCTCTATTTCTTCGTCTTTACCTGTTACTGTTTGCTGCACTTCACTTTCAACTTTTGGAGAACTCAAACTCATAAGTTTTTCTCTTAAAAATTTAACTTCATCAACAGTTTGCTTCCATCTTTTAAATAGCTCAACATCTTTCGCTATCCTTTCAACTTCGCTTATCCTTTTACCAAGTTCTTCAGGCAAAGGATGGGTAGAAGAGATTAGCTTTAAACCCTCTATTTCATTTTTAAGGTTTATTATATCGAGTTGCAAAACATTATGCAAATCTTCAAGCATGGAAATTTTTTCCATAACATCTTTTAAATCAATCCCAACACCTTCTTTTCCTTCAATCGTACCTTCTTCCCCTACCATTGTATCACATTAAAATATTGACATTTTTAATATAAATTTGGCTAATCAAATTTTTAATACCCAACAAAATTAGGTTCCGCTAAGTTAAATATTGAAAACGGCTGTAAGCATTCAATCCCCATTTTTACCGTATTTTGATAAAACGACAAATACAATCTAAATTTTTCAAAATTTTAGAATTTATTTGACAAACCCCAAATTATCTAAACAAAATGATCATAACCCATTCCCAAACTCTTCTTTCTATTATTTTCTACGAGAAAAATCCCATCCCCTCTCTTTAAAATTTCGCCCACAACTGAAAAATTTCTCAATTCTTTTTTTAGAATTTCCAAATGTTCTTTGGGAAGTGTGAAAACAATTTCGAAATCTTCCCCACCATACAATGCGAAATCTGTAGCCTTCGCTTTTAAAATTTCTGCCGCTTTTTTAGTCGCATTAGATACTGGAATTTTGTCAGCATAAACTACTGCACCTACATGCGAAAAATTGCATATATGCCTGATTTCAGATGCAAGACCATCAGATACATCTATCATAGCATTTGCAAACTTTCCAATAATTTTTGCCTCTTTCAATCTTGCCTTTGGCTCCAAATAACCTTTTACAATTTCAAATTTTTTTGCTTTTTCACCATATTTTTTAAAAATCTCCAAACCCGCTTTGCCTTTGCCCAAATTTCCCGTTACACATATCAAATCTCCAATCTTTGCACCAGATCGTAGAACAGGTTTTTCTGTCTCACCAACCATCATTACATCTATACATATCTCTCTTCCATGTGTCATATTACCGCCAACTATTTCAATTCCATATTTTTTTGCAGCATGGTAAATACCTTTGTAAAGCTCTTCAACAAATTCTACGTTCGTATCTTTTCTTAAGCAAAGGGAAATCAAGGCATATTTAGGTATACCATTCATTGCAGCTATATCCGAAACATTTACCTCTATGGCCTTTTTCCCTACTTGATATGGCGAAAACCATTTTAGAGAAAAATGATCGTCCTCAACAAGCGTATCTGTCGTAAACAACATCAATTTACCTCCAATTTTTATGACAGCCGCATCATCGCCTATCTGCGTCAGTACATTTTTATCCTTGATGCGTTTCGTAACCCTTTCCAGCAACGCAAATTCCCCTCCTATATCTTTAATTTTCATTTTCCCTCCTTTTTCAATTCGAAAAAAGTTTTTACCTTTCTCACTTCTTTTTCTACATCATCCTTTCCTACTATTGCAGAAATCATACATACGCTTTCAGCTCCTGCATCTAAAACACTTTTCAAATTATCTAAATTAATACCACCTATAACTGTGAAAGGTATGCGCAAAACCTTCTTAGCTTCCTTTATCACATCAATGCCGATTGGTTCACCAGCGTCTTTCTTGGTTGTGGTTTTGAATATAGGACCTAAACTTACGTAATCTGCACCGAGCATTTCGAAATGCTTGGCTTCATTGATCGAATTAACACTTACGCCAATGATTTTATTTTCCCCCAAAATTCTTCTTGCGTCTAAAAAATCAATATCTTTTTTACCTATGTGTACACCGTCAGCATCACAGGCAAGAGCAATATCAACCCTATCATCCACTATGAACAAAACTCCATTTTTTCTACATATTTGACAAATCTTTTTTGCTTCTGAAAGCATTTCTCTATCGCTTAAATTCTTTTCTCTATATTGCACAATGCGCACACCACCTTTAATAGCTGATATAACATCTTCTATAACGCCTTTTTTAGAAAGCGTCCTATCTATTATAAAATACAGACCTTTAAGTGCTCCTCTTATTTCACTATTCTTAATATTTTTTACATTTTCTCCCATTTCCACACCTTATATTTTCACAACTTAATTTTTATACCAATATATTTATTTTAATCCCACTTCTTTCAAAAACCATTTTTTCTAAATCCTCCTTTCCGCTTTTTAATTTTTCCCTTCTGCTTTCAATTTCTTCATTTATTCTTTCTATCGCTTTTTCCAGTTCTTCCGCTTCTTTTTCTAACATTTCTTTTTCCATCTCTTTCCTTTTTTGCCTCTCCAAAACTTCGATGTTATCAAGTTCAACTTTTTTCTTTTTTCCCTCCTCTGTTAATTCCTCATACCTCTTCAACAGAGAAGAAGCATAACCATTCTCAATTTTTCTTTCCAAATCTTTAAGATAAGCAATTTCATTTTCTTTAAGGGGAAATGTTTTTAAAAATGCAATTAGTTCGCTGAGAAATTTTTCATCAATTTCTTTTAGGATCAGATCATCAAAGTTTTTGAAAAATTTTGAAAAGAAAGAAAACTTTTCTTTTTCTCTCGTCTTCGTTGAAATTAGCGCATGCTCAATTCTTTTAAATGGCTTTTTTAGTGGAGAAAATAATTCGTATATCTTACTTTTTAAAACTTCGCGCTCTTCTTCAAGCATTTTCAAAAAATCTGTAATTTCTTTTAATTTTTTCATTTCTTCGCTATCTTTCAAATTTTCTATCTCCTTTCTAACAATTTCTATTTTTCTTTTTTTCTCTTCGCTCTTTATCTTTAGCGCCTTGATCTCCTCATCAAGCAACGAAATGCTCTTTGCTAGTTTTAAAATCCCATCCTTCTTATTTATCGCCTCATCTAAAAATCTCAAGTCACTTTTTTCAATAAGATCAATAAGATATTTGCAATT
>Ga0078972_1000401_pt1 | contig 178673 bp, 141 predicted proteins | sample YelNatPaOPGAMG01_FD_67568 | JGI IMG/M metagenome (GOLD analysis project Ga0078972, IMG submission 67568) | Hot spring thermophilic microbial communities from Obsidian Pool, Yellowstone National Park, USA - OP-RAMG-01 (SPADES assembly) (version 2) | ecosystem: Environmental > Aquatic > Thermal... | reverse complement strand
AGTCACGAACGGTATTTCTTTACGTTTTACGCTCTGTGCTTTACGTTTTGTTTCAGGTTTTTAGAGTTGAAAAGTTCCGGAATGAAGAATGCCCTTTCTTCACAATCTGATCCCGGCGAATAGACGAAAGAAGAATGGAGAACAGTACTAAAAAAGTTCATTTATCTGCATCCGAATGAATGTTTCGTAATAAATGTTTGTCAAGCCATTGTTCCATCTCCCACAGCATGTGCAGAATGGATTCGCGTGCCCGGTAAATATGGTTTTCATGCGGCAGCAGAACCAGGCGCGCTGTGCCGCCGTTTCCCTTCAGGGCAGTATAAAATCGTTCGCTTTGCATAGGAAAGGTACCCGCATTGTTATCTGCTTCGCCGTGAATGAGCAGAAGAGGGGTTTTTATCCGGTGGGCATGCATGAAAGGCGACATTTTGATGTAGGTTTCAGGGGCATCCCAGAGTGTGCGTTCTTCTGACTGAAATCCGAAAGGAGTCAGTGTGCGGTTGTAGGCTCCGCTGCGGGCAATCCCGGCCGCAAACAGACTGCTGTGGGCAAGAAGATTAGCGGCCATGAATGCTCCGTAAGAATGTCCCCCCACGGCAATCTTTTCCGGATCGGCTACTCCCATCGATACCAGCTTGTCAATGGCGGCCCGGGCTCCGGCTACCAGTTGTTCAACGTAGGTGTCGTTGGGCTCGGCATCCCCTTCTCCAACAATGGGCAGGGAAGGATTATCCAGTACAGCATATCCTTTTACCAGAAAAAACAAAGGCGAAGCCCAGCTCAGCCAGGGAAAACGGTAAGGGGAATCTTTAACCTGTCCTGCAGCTGATGCCGTTTTATATTCCTGCGGATACGCCCAGATTAGAACCGGCAGTCTGGTGTTCTTTTCCGCTTCCTGGTAAGGGAGGTACAGCATGCCGGTGAGGTCAATCCCATCAGCCCGCTTGTAACGGATCATTTCCTTCCTGATATTCTTCAAACGGGGATAGGGATGTGCAAAACGTGTGAGCGGATGTTCACTTTTCTTCACAGGGTCAATCAGAAAATAATTGGGCGGGTCGGTGGGAGATTCCCTGCGGATGAGAATCTTCAGGCCGTTTTTAACAGACAGGTAATAAGGTACTTCGTATTTTTTCCCGGCGCATTGCCACAACCGGGTTTTGTTCCCTTCCGGCAGGTGAATGCTGTCAACAAACGGATGGTTCCCTTCGGGAGAAGCTCCCATGCCCGAAAGGAAAAAGACCTTTCCGGTACCGTCATCCTGCAGTACATACTTTCCGTATTTTGCCGGGCGAACGATAAAATTCCCCGGATCGCTGTAAGCATCCTCAAACGAACGATCGAACAAGACCTGCCATGAATTATCGGGGTGGGAAGGGGCAATGAGCGCGGTAATTTTCCGGCGGGTGTCCCACCAGCTTTGTTCCACAACGGCGAGATCTTCACTGAACCATTCTATTCCGTCAAAGCGAAATTCCAGATCGCATTTTGCCACAGCTTTGCCGCTAAAGGGAGCCGCAAGGGCAAACAGTCTGTCGCGGAAAGGTGCTTCCCTGCCGGCATCTCCATCATCCAGGGCTTCCACCCACCAGAGTTCAGCAGGCACATCGGCCCTCCACTCGTATGAACGGGGCCCGGTTCTTACCGAACTGAAGCCCCTGGGAATATCTTCAGCAGGAGGCAGGGAAGACAAATGCCGTATATGCTCTCCCCCGGCGGAATAGATATCGGCTTCGCAGGCAAAGCGATCCAGAGGAACAAGATAGGAGTAAGGTTTTACGAGCTTTTCGGTCAGCAGATACCGGCCATCGGGACTGATGCTGAAAGAAAGGTAAATGGCCGGAGGAAGAACCGTTTCTTTTTCTCCCTGAAGAGTGGTCCGCACAAGAGGAGATGTGCAGTAATAGTCAAACAGTGCTTCGTCATGGGGTGAACGCAGGAGGTCCTGATAGGTTCTCACCGGGGCTCCCTTTCCTTCGGTTTCCTGAACAACAGGCCCTTCCGGCACCAGGGGCGCGGAAGGAGGCATTCCGCGCTCATCCGGGAAACCGCAGTACAGAATGGATTGGCTGTCGGGCATCCATTGAAACCTTGTGCCCGGCAGGGTATCGTTGAGCAAAGCCCCCGGAATCCTGAAAGCATTTCCTGAGGCAAGATCAATGGCCCACAACTCAATGGCAGTGCCGGTATTCCGGGTAAATGCCAGGTACCGGCCGTCGGGCGACCATTGAAAGCGCTCAAGGTGCAGAGGTTCCGGCAATCCGGCAACCGGTTGCTCAGTTAACGTTTCCAGGCGGATACACGATAAACCGGTATAATACCCCGCCTTGCTTTTGCCATACGTGGTGGGATCAATGCGGATGCCCGCCAGGCGGAGTTCCGGCTTTGCAAGGTCGGCAACAGACGGATATCCGGGTGGCTGAAGTATCAGCAGCCATTCATCGTCGGGACCAAGCGAGATAAAAGGAGGGGGAGTAACGTCAACAAGCCGTACTATCGCATCAGTCGGAAGCTGGTAATTCATAGGAACTATTTGCGAACTCAGGGATTTGCAGGAGGGTTATTGACCATCATGATGGCAATGACCAGCATGGCCAGAATGGCAAATAACCTGATGCTTTGTGTGATCAGATAACTTTTCAGGAAAGCCGGTGTAAAATCCTTCTCCCGGAGTTTGTTGTAGGTAAAGACCGTCATAACCGCAGAAAAGCCAAGGATCAGCACAAGGAAGCCTGTCAGCAGAAGCCTGTAATCAAGCCACTGATTCTTCCAGACAAGAATGAACAAAATAAAAAGTGCAATCAAAACAATGATATTGACCATCTGGAAGCTTCTCTGAGCCTCCCGCAGTTCAATCTGCTGATCAAACGAAAGCGACTGGACAACCTTCCTGTACTGAAAATTGCTGATAATGACAAGCACAAGAAGAACAAGGATGATAATGGTTGAAATCTGCATATTTTCGTATTTAGAGTGACCACAAAAATACAAATTTATGGTAAGGTCACCTGCCTGCTCCGGAGGCGGATGAAAACAGCAAAAACGGATATGTATCAGCCGGTTAATGCTTTTGCATCAACCGGCTGATACAATTTAACCGGGATTGGTCAATAAAAACACAAAAAACATGTAAACAACCTGTTTCTATTGACTTATCGGGGTCATTTTAAACCTAAATCCTTCTTTCTACGAGGAGTAAGAATGGGAATTTTTTTCGTATCTGTCCGGGATTGGTGAACTTTGTTCAAATCTTCACAAAAATTCTGCACATTTCTTCGTTCTGATTCAAACATTTGCGTAATACCTGTTTCATTCTTTCTAAAGAATGTGAAGTCGCTGATTGAAAAGGAATCTGCCACTTTTTGAACATCATGGTCTGTACCGATGTATTTAATCAACCAGTTTGCTTGTTTCAGTTCATTCACCAGGCTGCGAATGGCTTCCCTGCTATATTCAGTGGAATCGTTTTCTTCCCCGTCGGTCAAAATGGTCACAAGCACGCTGCACTGGTCTTTGTCCTGCAGTTTTTTCCTGAGGAGATTCAGGCCATATCCCATGGCATCATACAAAGGGGTGGAAGAGTTGGGATGATAGCTGGTGCTGTCAATTTCCTGTAATTCGCTCACGGGTTCCACAAAATGGACAAGCCTGGTTCGTAAACCATTGAAGGTTATAAAAGTAATAAAATGCTCCTGTTCAGAATATTTTGTTTCCAGGGCTTTAAGATTCTGAACAATTTCATTAAACCCTCTCATGATGAAGTCTTTAATGACATTCATTGAACCGCTTTCATCAAGAATAATAAGGTTGTGAACCTGATGTTTTGTTTCCATAATGGTAAAAATTAAAGTTTAAGATTTTGTTTCCTGATAATAAGATGCAGAATCAGAAAATGGTGGCAGGCAGTAACCGCTTTTTTTTGACGGATAAACCTTAATTACGAATTGCGGAGGCAAACGAAATGATGGACAATGCACCAACCTTTATCGCCGGCCATCGGGTTAAACCCTCTGTAGCGGGGTAAAAGCAGGCTAAATACCGTATAAAAAAAGAACCTGTTCACCATAACGGAACAGGTTCAACCTTCAGGGAAGAATAAAGAGGTTTAATTTGCTTTTAATCAGCAAAATTCAAGGGCTTTAAAGGGGTAAGTTCAATACCTTGCAGATTTTTAAAGAGCCGATAAAGGAAATCAGAACCTTCCATATAACCTGTATGATATTCTGGAGATTCCGAATTGTTACTTTTAAATTCAATGCCGCCTACAATTCCTACACTTACACTTGATTTTATTCCTATAATTTCAATGTCTATATCAGTTGATATTTCATGAGACCAGCAAGTATGTAAATCTTTTTCTTTCTTCCTTGCCATTTCATACAGGAGCTTTTGAACTTTTTTTCTTGCCCTGGCCAGGTAGGATTTTGATGTACCCTCAGAGATATGGAGTATTTTGCTGATTTCGGCATGGGAATAATCGTCAATTACATACAGGTTAAAAACTTCCTTGAAGGGAGAAGGCAGTTGATTGACGATATTCAGTAATTCATCCGTGGAGAATTGGGCATTTTCGATAACACTTCGCAGGTCGTCACCGGGGTAGTTATACAGTTCTTCTTCACTGAGGTCAGAGGGAGGTAAATTTGTTGGGACGCTATGACGCAGGTAAAGCAAAGCAGTATTTATGGCGATCTTTCTCAGCCATCCTCTGAAGTTTCCTCTTCCGGTAAATGTATCGAAGCGATTAATGGCGGTAAGAAATGCCTCATGCATAAGATCTTCTGCCAGGGTTTTGTTTTCCACATATCGGTAACAAACGGCAAGCAGGTAAGATGCATTTTCCCTGTAGGTTTTTTCCCAGAAATCGTTTGTCATATTTTTTAGTATTTGTTTTTATAAAGATGCAATTTTTCAAAAAGGTGGCAGGAAAAAACAAATTTATTTTTATTTTCCGACAAAATACATAATTCCGATTTGCCATTTCTGCGCCTGAATGCAGTAAGTATTAAACCCGTATCAACTGAAAAAAAAACGGGAAACAGAAAATCGGAAATGAATTTTAGGTATATTCGGTTTTACAATTTTTAATTTATATGGTTATGTTACAATCCCGATTTTTTCCGACCAGGTTCATTGTTTTTACCGGAATGTTTCTCCTGCTGGTTTCCTGCCATAAAAAGAAGGAAGCGATTGTTGTCCCTGATGCCGGCTTCAGGGAGTATATTGTCGGATACACATCGGGTGTTATTTCCGTAGAATCGACGATCCGGATACGCCTTGCCGAGGATTACCCGCAGCCGGTGGTGTTAAACGAAGCCATTGACGGGAACATCATTTCTTTTTCTCCGTCTTTAAAAGGCGATTTGTACTGGCGCGACACCCGCACCCTTGAATTTGTGCCTGAAAAACCGATGAAGGGGGGCACAACCTACACCTGTACCCTGAATCTTTACAAACTGTTTACTGTGCCAAAAGAGTTTGAAAAATTTACCTTCGGTTTTCAGACCATTGAACAAAGCTTTTCTGTTGCTGTGGAAGGGTATCAGCCGGTTTCTGACAACGACCTGGTTTGGAACAGAATACGGGGCACATTGCTTACAGCCGATGTCATCGACGGCAATGCACTGGAAAAAGTGCTTTCAGCAACCCAGAACAAAAGGAAACTTCCAATAACCTGGGAGCATGAATCAGGCCGTACAAAACATTATTTTACTATCGACAGTGTTAAACGAGAGGAAGTTCAGGCAACGATTCTGATTGCCTGGGACGGTTCATCCATTGGGGTTGCATCAAAAGGGAAGGAAGAGTTTGCCATTCCTTCCCTCAGCGATTTTAAAGTTCTTGGCGCGAAAGTTATTCAGCAGCCTTCGCAATACGTACAGGTGCGTTTTTCGGATCCTCTGGCCAGAAACCAGAATCTGGACGGACTGATCAGGTTAAGTAACGGCGTATCCCTCACCTTCACCATCGAAGGGAATATTGTCAATGTATATCCGGCGGTTCGTCAGAGCGGTTCAGCCTCGCTCAGCATTGAACAGGGTATCAGGAACATCATGAACTACAAACTGCCCAGGACGGAAGTAATATCCCTTGCTTTTGAAGAGCTTAAGCCAGCTTTGCGGCTTACCGGTAAAGGGGTTATCCTTCCTTCTTCTCAGGGGCTCATTTTCCCGTTTGAAGCGGTCAACCTGAAGGCTGTTGATGTGCGCATTATAAGGATATTTGAAAACAACATCGCCCAGTTTCTTCAGGTAAATCAGCTTGACGGCACCAATCAGATGAAGCGGGTGGGTCGGCTTGTTTTCCGCCGGGAAATCCCTCTGACATCATCCACGCCCATTGATTATGGTGTATGGAATACCTTCAGCCTTGACCTGAGCCAGCTGATTAAACAGGAACCGGGGGCTATTTACCGGGTAGAACTTGGCTTCAGGAAAAAGCATTCCACGTATCCGTGCGCCGGCGGAAATGACCAGCAAACGGAGGAGGAAGAAGAAGCAGCAGAAGATGAAATGGTTGCTGAACAGGAATACAGCTATTGGGATGCCTGGGAGGGCTATGAATCGGGTTATTACGACGATGAAGAATATTACTATTATGAGGAAGAAGAACGGCGCAGCCGAAATGATCCCTGTTCCAATGCCTATTATCATGAGGGGCGGAAAGTAGCCCGCAACATCCTGGCTTCCGATCTGGGCATTATTGCCAAGGGAGGAAGTGACAAATGGCTCACGTTTGCGGTTACTGACCTGAAGACGACGGATCCTCTTTCCGGAGTTACTCTCGAGGTTTACAATTACCAGAAACAGCTCATTGCCAGCACTACAACCAATTCTGACGGACTGGCAAAGGTTCGGACCGACGGGATGCCGTTTCTTCTGATTGCCCGATCAGGAGACCAGCGGGGCTATTTGCGGCTGGATGAAGGTTCATCGCTTTCGCTGAGCACATTTGACGTATCCGGCGCTCCGGTTCAGAAGGGGCTTAAGGGATTTATTTACGGTGAGCGGGGTGTCTGGAGGCCCGGCGATACCCTCTTCCTTACCTTCATTATGGAAGACAAAGCCGACCTCATTCCCGAAAATCATCCGGTAATTCTCGAACTGGTTAATCCTATGGGCCAGCTGGTTAAGAAAATGGTCCGTTCCAAAGGTATGAACGGATTCTATCAGTTTACCATTCCTACTTCGGCCGATGCCCCAACAGGAAATTACACCGCCAATATCAAAGTCGGCGGCACGGTTTTCAGCAGGGTGCTGAAGGTCGAGACCGTGAAACCCAACCGGCTGAAAATTGCACTCGATTTTGGCACCGACCGGCTCTCCGTTTCCCGTCCCGATATTAAGGGAACCATGAAAGTTACCTGGCTGCACGGAGCCGTTGCAAAAAATCTCAAGGTCAATGTCAGGGCAACGCTGAATGCCATACCTACATCGTTTGAGAAGTATCCGGAATATGTATTTGATGATCCGGTACGCCGTTTTGAATCGGAAGAGCGTACGATTTTTGAAGGAAACCTCAATGAAAACGGAGAGGCTACGTTCTCCTCATCCATAAGGATTGACGATGCCGCACCGGGCATGCTCTCGGCAGCCTTTCTTACCAGGGTTTTTGAAGAAGGCGGCGACTTCAGCATCGATCGCTTTACCATACCATATGCACCTTACCGTACCTTTGTGGGCATCAGGGTTCCAAAAGGGGACAAAGCCAGGAACATGCTTCTGACCGATACCCTTCATACGGTTCAGGTAGTGACGGTTGATCCCGAAGGGAAGCCCGTATCGGCCAGAAACCTGGAAGTGAAGATTTATAAGATTGAATGGAAATGGTGGTGGGACCGTTCCGGAGATGATCTGGCCGACTACCTCGGAAGCAGCTACCACCAGCCTGTATATGCCACCACCCTGTCGACCTCAGGCGGGAAAGGCAGTTTTCAGTTCAAGATCAAATATCCCGAATGGGGCCGTTTTCTTATCCGGGTAGTTGATCCGGAAGGCGGGCATGCCACAGGAAAAATCGTATACATTGACTGGCCGGGCTGGGCCGGAAGATCGACGGAAAAAACGCCTTCCGGAGCTTCCATGCTGATCTTTTCGGCCGACAAAGAAAAGTACCAGGTTGGGGAAGAGGCTGTTATTACTTTCCCTTCGGGAGGTGCAGGCCGCGCCCTGGTGAGTATTGAATCGGGTTCTGGGGTTATTGATGCCTATTGGGTAAAAGCCGAAAAGGACCAGACAGTGTTCCGCTTTAAGGTTACTGAGGCTATGGCTCCCAATGTATATGTGCATCTGACCCTGGTACAGCCCCATGAGCAGACAGCCAATGACCTGCCCATCCGCATGTACGGGGTAATTCCCCTGCTGGTGGAAGATGCCTCAACCCATCTTGAACCGGAAATTATCATGCCGGATGTTATTAAGCCGGAGGAAAAGTTCACAGTAGAGGTAAAGGAAAAAAAGAGGCAGAACATGACCTATACCCTGGCTATTGTGGATGAAGGTTTGCTTGACCTGACGCGGTTCAGGACCCCGGATCCCTGGAGCAGTTTCTATGCCCGGGAGGCCCTGGGCGTCCGCACCTGGGATCTCTACGACATGGTAATAGGCGCCTATGGCGGAAAACTTCCCCTGCTTCTCGGCCTCGGAGGTGATGAAGAAGGAAAGGTTGCAGGAGCCAAAAGCCGGGCAACACGTTTCAAGCCGGTCGTTATGTTTGCCGGTCCGTTTACGCTCGATAAGGGAGAAAAGGCAACCCACACATTTACCATGCCGAGGTATGTTGGCTCTGTGCGCGTTATGGTCGTGGCCGGTAACGGCAGGGCTTACGGTGCCGCCGAAAAAACGGTTCCGGTAAGAAAGCCGCTCATGATCGCTGCTACCCTGCCGAGAATCCTCAGCCCCGGTGAAAAGGTTGACCTTCCCGTCACCGTCTTTGCTATGGAAAAGGAAATCCGCCAGGTAAAAATTGAAGTGGAAACCAACGATCTCCTGGTTCCTGCCGAGGGAAATACCCGTGTGGTTTCTTTCAGCAATCCGGGTGACGAAACCATAACCCTTCCTTTCCAGGTGGCATCAAAAACCGGGGTGGCGCGTGTTCGTGTTAAGGCAGTGAGCGGAAGCGAAACAGCCCGTTACGATATCGAACTGGATGTAAGAAATCCGAATGCACCTGTTACTGCTTACAGGGAAGGAGTCGTTGAACCCGGGAAAAACTGGGAAGCTGTCTGGCAGGGACCCGGCATGGCAGGAAGCAACAGCGGTGTACTGGAAGTTTCATCCCTTCCCCCGGTTGATTTTGGACGCAGGCTTAAATACCTTCTTACCTATCCTTATGGTTGCGTGGAACAGACTACTTCAGCTGTTTTTCCGCAGCTTTATCTGGAAGATGTTATGGAACTGAAGCAGGAGGAAAGGGAAACAATTAAGAAGAATATTCTTGCCGGCATTGAACGCTTAAAGCTGTTCCTGCGGCCCGACGGAGGATTCAGTTACTGGCCGGGAGTCAATGAATCAGATGACTGGGCCACATCCTATGCGGGTCATTTTCTTCTGGAAGCTGAAGCGAGGGGATACACGATACCGGCAGGATTCAAACCTGCGTGGATTCGTTATCAGAAAGCAGCCGCACGCGACTGGACTTCCGTGAGCGGCAAATACAAGTACCTGGCGTATCAGCAGAGCGACCTGATGCAGGCATACCGGTTATTTACGCTTGCTCTGGCCGGATCGGCCGAAATGGGAGCCATGAACCGGCTGAGAGAAAGAAACGATCTGTCGGTTGAAGCCGCCTGGCGTCTGGCGGCCGCCTATGTTCTGGCAGGCCAGCCCGAAGCGGCACGGGAACTCGTCAAAGACAAAGGGACAAAATCGTCTGCCTACAAAGGTTTCAGCCCAACTTACGGATCGGCCGAACGGGATGAGGCTATGATTCTGGAAACCCTCGTTTTGCTGGGCGACAGGGAAAAAGCATTCCCTCTTGTTAAACACCTTTCTTCTGTTTTGAGCGGAGACTACTGGCTCAGCACCCAGACAACGGCCTACAGCCTGATGGCCATTTCGCGGTTCGCCGGCAAAACAAAATCAGAAAAAGGCTTAAAGTTTTCCTACAGCTTTACTCAAAGTAAAGGTGTAAATGCTTCTACTGAAAAGCCTGTAATACAGATTGATATACCAAAGAATCTTTCTGATCAGGGATCGGTTCAGATCAGCAACAAGGGAACGGGGATTCTGTATGCGCGGGTATTGATCACCGGCACGCCGGAAACCGGCAATGCGGTTACCAGCGAAAACAACCTGAAGATGCAGGTACGGTACCGCACGCTGGACGGACAGGCAATTGATGTGCGTTCACTTAAACAGGGAACTGACTTTATTGCCGAGGTCACACTGACGCATCCCGGAATCCTTGGTTATTACAAGGACATGGCCCTGACCCATGTGTTCCCCTCAGGATGGGAAATACGAAACCTTCGCATGGAGGATAACCAGTCGGCCTATCGTTCCGATGTGCCGCGTTATCAGGATATCAGAGATGACCGGGTGAATACCTTTTTTGACCTGCCCAAAGCCGAAAGCCGCACATTTGTGGTATTACTGAATGCGGCCTATACCGGAAAGTTCTGGTATCCGCCGGTACAGTGCAGTGCTATGTATGACGCAACAGTGAATGCTTCAGACGGAGGTATGTGGGTGGAGGTAATTAAATAGGCTAAACGCAGGAAGGAATTTTTTTACCGGCTGGCTGGCCGGATCGCCAGCCAGCCGATAAAATTTTGCGCCTTTTATACAGGATTGACACATGTTGTGCCTTGATTCGCCAGCTCTCCTGATGCGCAATGCGGGATAAAACTCCTTACCTGAATGGTGCAATGCGATTCAGGAAAATTTGGCGTAAATTTCGGCCGTAATAAGTACGATTTTATGGACAAAAAGGAACAATTCAGAGCTCTCATCGAGCAGGGTTATACCTGCAAGGGCGATAGTCTGGTTTTGGGTGCGGCCATGTACAACGGAGAGTGCCTGACAGGTGCCCATATCCGGATTCCCTTACGCACCATGAACCGGCATGGTCTGATTGCCGGGGCCACAGGAACGGGAAAAACAAAAACCCTTCAGGTGATTTCCGAAGAACTTTCCGAAAAAGGGATCCCGGTTCTGCTGATGGATGTGAAGGGGGATCTGAGCGGAATAGCCATGCCCGGAGAAGAAAAACCCTTCATAAAGGAACGCCACCAGAAAATAGGTTTATCTTACTCTCCAAAGGGCTTCCCGGTCGAATTGCTTTCGCTTACCGGCAAGGATGGTGTATCGCTGAGGGCGACCGTTTCGGAATTCGGACCGGTGCTGTTGTCCAGAATCCTCGGCCTGAACGATACCCAAAGCAGTGTAATGGCAGTCATTTTCAAGTACTGTGATGATAATCAGCTTGCTTTGCTTGACCTGAAAGACATTCTGCAGGTAATAAAATTTATAACCGGCGAGGGGAAGGCCGAATTCGAAAAGCAGTACGGGAAAGTCTCGGCCGCAACAACAGGGACCATTATGCGGAAAATAATGGAACTTGAACAGCAGGGAGCAGAGCATTTCTTCGGGGAACTGTCGTTCGAAATACAGGATCTTCTGCGCAGGGATAAAAACGGCCAGGGAGTGATCAGTATTGTGCGTTTGACGGATATTCAGGATAAGCCCAAGTTGTTTTCCACCTTCATGTTGTCACTCCTTGCTGAAATTTACAATACCATGCCCGAAAAGGGAGACATGGAAAAACCGGAACTGGTTGTATTTATTGACGAAGCCCATTTGATTTTTGAAGAAGCGAGTAAGGCACTGCTCGATCAGATCGAGACCATTGTCAAACTTATCCGGTCAAAAGGAGTTGGGATCTTTTTTGTGACGCAGAATCCAATGGATGTGCCCAACGAGGTTCTGGCCCAGCTGGGTTTGAAAGTTCAGCATGCCCTGCGTGCTTTTACTGCTCTCGACCGGAAGGCCATTAAGCTGACGGCTGAGAACTTTCCCCTGTCGGACTTTTATAAAACGGATGAGGTTCTGACCTCTCTCGGAATCGGGGAGGCGCTGGTAACTGCCCTGAACGAAAAGGGAATTCCTACTCCTCTGGCTGTGACAATGGTCCGGGCGCCCAGAAGCAGGATGGATGTCCTTACACCGGAGGAAATATCTGCCATCAACCGTTCTTCGGAACTGGTAAGGAAATACAATCAGGTGATTGACAGAGAAAGCGCCTATGAAGTGCTCGGGCGGAAAATGGAACGGATGCAGGAGGACAGGGAAAGAAAAGAAGTACGGGAAAGCAGGCCGGTACGGACACCGTATGGTACAGGATACCCTCAGCCCGGCCGTACAAGAAGGCCTTCCTCCTATCAGGGAATACCTCCTGTTGTTAAGGTACTGACCAGTGCTACCTTTATCAGGGGTGTTATGGGGGTATTGAAGAAGATGATGTAGCCGACCGGTTCTCAGATCAATGTTCCCGGCCCGCTTTGATTCCGAATGAAATGCCTGCCGGGTTTAATCAGAATAAGATACCATTCTTATTTGGGGTATAAGCATATTGTAAATCAGGAGCTTGCCTGCCAAGGGGGTTCCTGCACCCGTGATTATTTTGATTACTTCTGTGGCCATAATGGCGCCTGCGATTCCCGGCAATCCGCCAGGTATACCCAGTTCTTTTGCCCTGGCGGAATTTTCAGGAGTCAGTTTTGCAGGAAAAAGGTCGGAAAAGCCCGGACTGTTGTTGTACCGGAATACGGTCACCATGGCCGACCAGGTATGCAAAGCTCCGTATACAAGAGGTTTTGACAATGTGCGGGCTGCGTTATCGAGGGCACAGGCAGCCTCAAAACTGTCGGTAGCATCAACCAGAACATCATAGGGCCTGCAGATTTCAGGAGCATTTTTCAGGTTGAGGAAAATGACGTGTAATGAATATTTGTTCAGATGGTTCAGGCTGATCAGTCTTTCCTTTGCCACAATAGCTTTGTGTTTGCCCAGATCCATGCTTCCATACAGTATCTGGCGCTGAAGATTGCTTTCGTCAACCAGGTCGTTGTCGGCAATGCCAATTTCACCAACGCCTGCTGCAGCGAGGTACAAAATAAGCGGATTGCCCAGGCCCCCGGCACCGGCAACCAGAACCTTCGCCTTCTTGAGCTTTTCCTGACCTTCAATGCCGATTTCGGGAAGCATCATCTGGCGGGCATACCGACGTACTTCCTGGTTGTTGAGGAGAGAATTATCCATAGGCAAGAGTGTACAAAATGAAGCTAAAAATAATCAAATGGCATGAATTAGGATATCAGACAGGATAAGTGGTGTAATTTCTGCAATCATTGATAAAAATTTCTTGCTTTAACGAAAAGGAGTTGCAAGCAATTTGTATTTTTACACGGAACATAATATTCCGGATTGTTTTTTTCATTAAACATTGAGTTTTACCAGGGAAAAAAGTCTGAAAACCTCATATGAAGAAAAATAATGCCTCCGTCATAAATAGCCTTTTTCTAGCTATTTTTTTTGTTTTGCATTATTTATACTTTGCTCTTTTCTGCCGGTACCATCTAGGTTTTCAGGAGCAAACACAATTATTCCGTTTTTCCTCTGATTATTTTCTGCCTTTTTTATCCAAACCGGGAGGGTTATCGGAATATGCAGGTACTTTTCTGATCCAATTCTATCAGAATTCATGGGTTGGTGCCGGAATTGTAACTCTGGTTTCTATAGCTCTTTTCCTTGTAACCCGCAATGTTTTCAAAAAGTTCAACATACAGGGTATTTGCTGGTCAGTCATTCCGATTGTATTTATTACTGCACTGCAGAGCCATCATCACTACTACATCAGTTCAACAATAGCCCTGGTGCTGGCTTTGGGATTTACCCTGATCTATTTGCATGTAAAAAGTTTCCAGAACCGTTTGATCATTGGAATTCCGGGCTGGATTATTCTGTATATACTCGCTGCGGCATACAGTTTTCTCAGTCTTGTAATCATTCTGCTATATGAAATTCTGGAGCGTAAAGAAAAAAATCCGGTTATATCGGGTATTTTTCTGATAATGGGAATTGCTGTTCCTTTCATTGCTTCCTGGTATATATGGCAGATCAGCACAAAAGATGCATGGACCTTTCTTTTTCCTCTGCAGATCCAGACAAATGTAAAGTGGAATCTGCCTGCACTTTTGCTGTATTATCCGGTGGCTGTAATTGTTCATAAGCTGGCATTTGCTTTTATTGTGAATAAGTTTCAGGGAATTCGTTTCAGGACCATTTTTTCAGGAATGGTTATTCTGGTTCTGGGCGGATGGTGGATACAGAGTAAAGCCTATGATGCAAAAACGGAAATCATGCTGGGAATAGACTATCAGGTTTGCCGCGGACGATGGGACGATGCGCTTTACCTGTCTTCCCATTATCCCGGATCAAACAGGGTCGTTACCTATTATACCAACCTTGCTTTGTTTAACAGAGGCCAGCTGCTTCAAAATCTTTTCGGATATAATCAGATAGGGAGCAACGGTTTATTTCTTTCCTGGGAAACGAATAACCTGACGCCGCTTTTTGGAATGGAACTGTATTATCAAATGGGTTATACGAATGAAGCATTCCGGTGGGCCTTTGAAGCAATGGTTGCCAACGGACTGAATCCCAGGTCGCTCAGAATGCTTGTTCTGTCAAGCCTTGTTAACGAAGATACTGTAATAGCTTCAAAATACATTACATTGCTGGAGCAAACATTTTTTTACAGACAATGGGCAAAAAAATACCGATCGTACCTGATGCATCCTGAAAAGTTAGACCTGGATAAAGAAATTGCCCTGAAAAGAAATTTACGAATGACATCAGATTTCTGGGCTGATGATAAGGATTTTGACAAATTGTTGCTGTTGATTCTCTATAATCATCCTGAAAACATAATGGCTTTTGAATACCATATCGCCTGCCTGCTTCTGGAAAAGAACCTGGATGCTCTGGCAAAAGAGGCAGAGAGATTTTCGCAGTTTGGTTATCGTTATTTGCCAAAGAATTATGAAGAAGCTATTCTGGTCTATGAAGCTTTGCACCGAAAAAATGCCTTACCGGCAGGATATTATGTCAGCAGGGAAACGCAGAATCGTTTTTCCCGGTACCTGGAAAAACTGGGAAAATACCGGAATGATCCTTCTGCTGCTGCCAATGCTCTATACAAAGATTTTGGAAATACATTCTGGTATTATATGAATTTTTATAAAGGGGAATAGATATGAAGGTTATTTTCCCGTTTCGCGATAATTATCTTTGGACATTTCTGATTTTTTTCATGGTATTTGCCTGTTCAGGCAGATATGAAAAACCAGTCCCTGTTGAACGGCAACCGGAAATTTTTCCGGATTACACAGATGTTGTTCTTCCTCCGAATATAGCTCCGCTTCGTTTTCAAATAAAGGAAGGCGGAGAGAAATTTCTGGTGAAAATATATACTGACAGTACCAGGGTGCTTACCGTTCATACCGGGAACGGGATTGTCAGGATTCCGGCAAATGCCTGGAAGAGTCTGCTGTACAAGTCAAAAGGGGAAGACATTTATTTTGCAGTTTGGAGCAGGAGGGGAGGGAAGTGGTATACCTATAAGACCATCCGGAATCACATTGCTTCGGAAAGGATTGATTCCTTTCTTGTTTACCGCCTGATCGATCCCGGATATGAAATATGGAACAACATGGGAATTTATCAGCGTTGCCTGGAAAATTTCACGGAGAAACCTGTAATGATAAATTCGTTTAGTGATGGGAATTGTATGAATTGTCATTCATTCTGTCAGAATAAAAGTAATCTTATGTTGTTTCACATGCGTGCCAGGAATGCGGGAACTATTGTATACAGGAACGGTGAACTGCACAAGGTAAATACAAAAACAGAAAAAACTATTTCTCCGGGAGTATATCCTGCCTGGCACCCGGGAGGGAGGTATGTTGCCTTTTCAGTCAATAGAATTATTCAACGCTTTCATTCTGTAAAAGACAAAAAAATTGAAGTTCAGGATACTCTTTCCGACATCGTTTTATATGATGCTCAAACAAACACTCTTACTACTTCACCGGTTCTTTCTTCAGCTGACCGTTTTGAGACATTTCCTGCCTGGTCGCCTGACGGGAAGTTTCTCTATTATTGCAGTGCCAAAGCACTTCCGCCTCAGGAGTTCAATAAAATCAAATATGATTTGCTCAGGGTATCATTTGATGCGAACACACGAAAATTTGGAACGGAAGCCGATACCATCCTATCATCAGCAAAAACCGGAATGAGCATTTCTTTTCCGAGGGTATCGCCAGACGGTCGTTTCATCTTGTTCTGCATGTCGGTTTATGGTAATTTTACAATCTGGCACAGGGAAAGTGATCTGTATCTCTTTGACCTTGTAACCGGAAGTATGGCAAGGCCGGATATCAACAGTGACCAGGCGGAAAGTTATCACAGCTGGTCTTCAAACGGGCATTGGATTGTCTTCAGTAGCCGCCGAATCAACGGATTGTATACCATGCCCTTTTTTGCCTATTTTGACGGGGAGGGCCACTTCAGTAAACCTTTCCTTCTTCCCCAGGCCAATCCTCTTTTCTATGACCTGTTCATGAAGTCTTTCAATGTGCCTGAATTTGTAACATCCGAAATAAACCTTAGTCCGAGAATTCTTGCGGGTATTGCAAAAAAGGAAGCAGAAAAGACCGTATACGTTGAAAAAGAGGAATGATTTTGAAGAGTTTGTATTACAGATTTTTTTATCCGGAGTCTTCTTCCGACATCAGGAGGGAATGGCATGATTGTATTTTGCAGATCCACAGGTTTTCAGTAAAAGAAAAAGTACGAATTGTCAAAATAACCTGTTTTGCTGATATCGGCAACTCTAATCTCTGGAATGACCTGAAAGAGGAAATACGAAACATGCTGTCGGAACTTTTTTACCCGTTTCAGCCAACATTTTCACTTATTCCCCAGCCTCCTGAAAAGCCATACAATTTTGTGACAGAAGCCGGCTATCTGGAGGTGAGCGAAGATACAGAAATATTGCATCGATCCGTTTATGCAACCGATTATGTTGTGATTAAAACCAATAATTACAGGGAATTGTGGGTTAGCGGGTGTGGAACAACGGAAGAAGCTTTACCCGTAAGCAAGGCAGGTGAGTCAGCTTTCGGGACAATGCTTTCTGTTCTGGCCAGGGAAGGTTTTTCGATAGACAATGTAGTTCGTCAATGGAATTATATAGGGCAGATAACAGCATCCGGAAATGGAGGAAAGGAGACAAATTATGATACTTTCAACAGGACACGCTATCAGATCTTCCATAAATGCAAAAAAGAACCGGGTTACCCTGCAGCTACCGGAATCGGAATGAAGCTGAAGGGGGTAATTATCGATTTTATGGCATTGCAGTCAGATGATTCCATTAAAATTATTTCGGTTGAAAATCCCAGGCAACGAAATGCATATCAGTACCAGCCTGACAAAACAAAAAGCAATGGAACAGTCCCTTTTTGTCCTCCCCTGTTTGAAAGGGCTAAATTACTTACCTCCGGAAGAAACGTCACATTGTGGATTTCGGGTACAGCATCCATTATTGGTCAGCAAACTGTGGGGGTAAATAATCCGAAGGAGCAGGTAACAAATACTCTGCAGAATATACAGGTATTGTGCAGTCAAAGTCTTCGGGGTAAAAAATATACCGATGAATCAGACATTTTAAAAAAGGCAAGATATTTCAGGATTTATGTAAAAGCCAGAGAGCAGATTCCTTATATACGGTCCCTGTGCGGAAAATACTTTTCCCCGGGCTGTATTTTGTTTCTTGAAGCAGATATATGTCGGGATGAACTTCTTGTTGAAATGGAAGGTGAAATTGTTTTGTAAAAAGAAATCAGCCGGCTGACCCTGGGCCAACCGGCTGATTTTTTCAAGTGCTGCAGAAATTCTTAAAAAATAGAGTTCTAAGACATTTCTGACGTGCAAGGTATCAGAAGCTTAAACACAATCCCACATCAATCGGGAACAATTCCGGCCCTCTGTTTTTCTCAAACAAAGGGGTAGCGTAGTAATTTCCATATACCTGGAGATTACGGTAGCCAACCCTTGCCGTGTAGGCATAGCGCAGAGGCGAAAGGTTAAAATCATCACGGATTTTGTCTTTTTGTTTTCCATCCAGTTTATAGATTACCTTGGTATGGCTTCCGAGTTTAAGTCCTCCCACCACACCTACTGAAAAATACAGACGTTTCTTCGGAGGGCCCGGGAACTGGAATTCCAGCAAAAGAGGCAGGTTCAGGTATGTGGTAGCCAGTTTGGTTTTTTCCAGATTAATTCCGCGGGCACCGTAATCGAGCGATACGGTATTTCCCAGACTGTCCTTGGTAATGCTGTTGTTCCCGTCAAAATGGTAATTGTTGAAGGCAAAACCAAGTCCGGTAACCAGCCCGATTTTATCAGAATACAAGCCGAAACTCTGTTCGAACAGATTGAGGTTATAATTCCAGGACTTGCCGGTATTCAGGTCCATGAAGCGGTTTTCGTCGGTGCGCGACATGCTGAAATCCCTGTCAACAAAGTTATTCAGACCGAAGGCAAATCCGGCCCAGTGTCCTTTCATCCTTGGATGGGAGGTTTTTTCTCCATGGTCTTCACCTTCCGTTTCAACTTCAACTTCTTCAGGAGCTTTTTCATCAGGCTTTTTATCTTCGTCAATTTCTGTCACTTTTACAATGGTCTCCGGGCCGTCTTCAATAATGGCAATGCCTTTTTTCCCGATTTTCAGGCGGACAGTGTCTTTCTTGTTATCGGCTGACACAATGATGACTCTTTCAGAAGAAGTACTGTCGGAAAGTTCATCCGGTTTTTCAGTGCCTGCGATCCCTGACGAATCAGAATCCTGCATGTAAGCCGGAATGACAAATGCTGTAAACACCAGCATTAATAGTAAACGTTTCATAGTTTTAATCATTAGATTCAACAATCTGAACAGGTTATTCTGTCAGTATGACGGACAGGAGGAGGATTTGTTACAGGGTTCAGTTATTTTTTTTAACCGGAGCCGACAATGCAAACAGGGGGGATTCAAAATCCACGGCAATGAGATTTCCGTCGGGGCCATATTTTTTGTCGAGGCGGATTTTTGCTCCGGTAAGTTTGCCCAGGCCATTGACACCAGCTTCAGCAATGTCCCACAGGGTAATTGGTGTTTTGTCGTTTGCTGATACCGGCTTGATTCGCTTCCTTATTTCCATGGCGGCAAGTTCAGGCAGGGACAAATATTCTTCACGAGGTTTTTGCTGAAGGGTTGACGAAGGTGTTCCGGTCAGTGCTGCCTGCATTCCCAGCGAGGGATACGTATAAGGAACAGGCTGGAGAGGAATCGGCTGAACTTCTTTCAGCGCAAAATCCTCTTTAGTTTCATTTGACGTTTGTGCTTGCGTAACCAGGGTCTTCCCCTCGGGCATTCCTGATTTTTCTGCCGTTGCGGTGTATTCCGGTTTGCCGGAGTTAACGGGCTGATCTACGGTACGGATTTCTTCAGAAGGTTTTTCTGCAGCAGGAACCTGAACAACGGTTGTACCGGCTGAAGGATGTGTTTCTGAAAAAGGTCTTTCCAGCAACAGGTACAAACCGGCCAGCAAGAGGAAGGAAGCGGCGGCTGCAAAAGCATTTCTGTAATACAAAAGGGTCCTTTTTCTGCCGCGGTATAATGCTTTTCTGGAGGGAAAGCGTATGGAAAGATCAGGAGAAAGGTGTACTTTCCGGAAAAGTTCAAGATCCTTTTGTTTTTCAGGGTGCTGGGTTAAATAGAGTTCCAGATTTTGCTCCTGACGCATGGTCAGAAGATTTTCTGACGAAGCAACGGCAAATTCTTCAAAATTATCAGCCGTAACTCTGGTCTTCAGCGCGAAATCCTTGTGAAGAGTGTTTTTCCCGGTAAAGGATTCATTTCCCGGAGTAAGGGAAAATTTGTCAATTTCAGAGAGCAATTCTTTCAGGTCAGGATTTTCACGGAGAAAGGCAAGAAAGAGGATGGTATCCTCGGGCGAAAGTTTTCCGTCGAGAAAGTCAGCTGCGTATACTTCAAAATTTTCTCTTGTAATCATATCAGATGACATTTTCGAGGCTTCCAATATAGTTTTTCAGAAAAACCCGTCCTCTGAAAATATATACCTTCACCTGGGATTCGCTAAGGCCGGTAATACGGGCAATTTCTTCATAGGAGTATCCTTCATAGTCGCGCAGCAGTATAACAGCTTTCTGAACTTCCGGAAGGCGGTTCATAGCTTCATGAAGAATTTCATTCAGGTCGCTGTAATGGGTATTGTGTGTGTCCATTTCATTTGGCATTTCATCGGTGAATTCCTGGCGGCTATCCTTTCGCAGTATGTCAATCATGGTATGGTAGGCGGCTGTAAACAGGTAACTTTTTGCTTTGCTGAATTCAACCGTATCGGCCCTGGTCCAGAGTTTTTCAAAGGTATCCTGCACAATATCCTTTGCCCTTTCCGCATCCCTGAGATTCTTCAGAACGAAGCGGTACAGGCTGTCGGCATACTGGTCTACACACAGGTTATATTCGTCAGTGGTCATGTTCTGGCCGGTAGTGTAAATAAGACGAATGTAACGAAGAAATGTTACACCTGAGAAGGAAATTATTTTCCGGCGCAATCAAAAAAGGTACTGACGGGTGTTTTTTGTGAAGGCCCGTGAATTGAAAAAAAATACAGCCGACTGTTACCAATGGCCAGCCGGCTGTATTGGAAAAGCTTCTGAACTCAGAACGGGATGCCTGCCCTGAAAAAGATCACATCCAGAATCAGCCCCAGAAGGAAAAGTGAACCAAACTGACGGTTATAAACGAATGCATAACTGACAAGATACAATGGCCAGCTTCCTTTTGGGATATCGTCAGGTTCTGACGAAGGACGGGGTCTGGAAAATATACGGATGGTTTTAAACAGTTTTGGCAGGGCAAGCAATACGATCAGCACCGAAGCACCAGTCATTCCTGTTATGACAATCATTGCTACCAAAAGATACTGAAGTATTAAAAGACTGATGGTAAGGTACCTGGCCGATTTTTCTCCAACAATCACCGGCAGGGTACGAACGCCTTTTCCCTTATCTTCCTTAAGTTTGTCAATGTGTTTGCCGAGAAGCACCGATGTCGGACCGAGCGCATAAACAAGACTGATCCATAATACGCTCCAGTCCCATCGGCCGCCTGAGACCACAAGGAAAGTGCCTCCTACCATGAGAGGTCCCCACACCAGAACAACCGAGGGTTCCCCGAGCCCGTAATACTTGAGCGGCCATGTGTAAAATAAAAGGAAAAAGAGACCCGCCAGCATAAATACCAGGGCCGGAAATCCTGAATGAATGACAAGATACAAGCCTATGGCTGTTGCAAGTGCACCTGAAATAAAAATGTAGGTGAGAAACTGCCGGGGGTTCAGGAGTCCGTGCTCAAGCGCCTGAGGACCGTATTGGGCACGGTAATAATTGTTATGGTCAATCCCTTTCCGGTAATCCACATAATCGTTGATCAGATTGTTGGTGGCATGGGCAAGGACAAGGCCTGTCAGTGCAAGCAGGAACATGAACGGAGAGAAGGAACCTGTCCGGAAAGCCAGAAGCCCCCCTATACCTGCTGAAAGTGCCGTCATTACAAACACGGCTGAACGGCTGGCAATCAGCCATCGGGAAATGATATCCAGATGGTTCCATTCTTCCTTCGAAATCCGGGGAATGACTCTCAGAGCCTTCCCCCACATAGCTACATTTATCATAACACGCTGATTTATTTGTTATAGTTGTAACAACAACCGACAAAAGAAAAAGGTTCAACTTCAAAATTTTATATCGCATTCAGAGATTTTTTTTACTTTTAACTTTTTGAAATATATTTTTGCACCGAATAAAATTTCAGAAATATGGCTGAACATATTGGAGAAATTATCCAGGTTATTGGTCCGGTTGTTGACGTCAGTTTTGAGAATGCAGGCGGGGACCTCCCGAAGATACATGATGCACTGGAAGTGATGCGGGACAATGGCGAGGTTCTGATTGTTGAATGCCAGCAGCATATAGGAGAAAACAGTGTTCGGGCCATTGCCATGGATTCAACCGACGGGTTGTACAGGGGGATGAAAGTCCGGGCTACGGGTGGTGCCATCAAAATGCCCGTTGGTGAGCAAATCAGAGGTCGTTTGCTGAACGTTACCGGCCAGCCGATTGACGGATTGGGGAAATTCAGTATGGAAGGAGGGTATGAGGTTCATGGTAAACCGCCTAAGTTTGAGAATCTGAGTACAGAAACGGCCATACTATTTACCGGTATTAAGGTTATCGATCTGCTGGAGCCTTACGCCAAAGGAGGAAAGATCGGGCTTTTCGGCGGTGCCGGTGTAGGGAAGACGGTCATCATCATGGAACTGATCAATAATATAGCCAAAAAATATTCCGGACTTTCGGTTTTTGCCGGAGTTGGAGAGCGAACCCGTGAAGGAAATGATCTGCTGAGGGAAATGATTGAATCGGGAGTAATCCGCTACGGTGAAGGATTCCTTAAGTCAATGGAAGAAGGGGGCTGGGATCTGTCAAAAATTGACCAGGAAGAACTGCGCCGGTCGCAGGCAACTCTGGTCTTCGGACAGATGAATGAGCCGCCCGGAGCCCGTGCAACCGTTGCTCTTTCGGGCCTTACTATTGCCGAATCGTTCCGTGACGGTGATGAGAAAAGCGGAGGCAGGGATATTCTTTTCTTTGTTGACAATATTTTCCGTTTTACCCAGGCAGGTTCTGAAGTATCGGCGCTTTTGGGCCGTATGCCTTCGGCTGTAGGATACCAGCCAACCCTTGCCACGGAAATGGGGCTTATGCAGGAACGTATTACTTCCACCAAACGGGGCTCCATTACTTCGGTTCAGGCAATTTATGTTCCGGCTGACGACCTTACTGACCCTGCCCCGGCAACAACCTTTGCCCACCTCGATGCTACTACGGTGCTCGACCGGAAAATCGCAGAGCTGGGAATTTATCCTGCGGTAAATCCCCTTGACTCCACTTCGCGCATTCTGACTCCGGGCATTGTTGGCAAGGAACATTATGAAACGGCACAAAAGGTCAAGGAAATACTGCAACGGTACAAGGAATTACAGGATATTATTGCCATTCTCGGAATGGATGAACTTTCGGAAGAAGATAAACTGGTGGTGCACCGGGCAAGAAGAGTGCAGCGGTTTCTCAGCCAGCCGTTCCATGTGGCATCGCAGTTTACCGGAATTCCGGGTGTGCTGGTGTCCATTGAAGACACCATCAAGGGTTTCAATATGATATTGAACGGCGAGGTGGATAAATATCCTGAAATGGCTTTCAACCTTGTTGGAACAATTGAAGATGCCATTGAGAAAGGGGAGAGAATGATATCGGAAGCCAAAAAATAAACGGGGATGAAGCTGGATATAGTCACACCCGAAAAAAATGTGTTCTCAGGCAAAATCAGCCTGATATCGGTACCCGGAGCAGAAGGATGCTTTGAAGTACTGCCCAACCATGCTCCTATTTTAAGCCTTCTGGAAGAGGGAAAAATTAAGGTTATTACCGAAGACGGTCAAAAACTTTTCTTTCAGATTGAAAGCGGAGTGATTGAAGTAAAGAGCAACAAAATCATTGTTCTTGCTGAGAAGCTGAAAGAAGTTACCGGCCAGTGAGCGAAAGCTATTTTCTGACAAAGATAAAATCACCGCCTTCATCGCCTGTTTCACGTATTTCTCCGAACTGGGGAATCTGATTGTTTGCACTGTTGTTAATCACTGCGGTTTTAAAACTGTAAAACAGTTGTTCGGCGGAAATGAACTTTTTATCGTTGTTCTGAAGCCTCTTGATCAGGTACTCAATAAACACGCTCCGGTCGGGTACGGCATTCAAGGCACCGCTTGTCATGGCCTTGCGGCTGGGATAGCGGTAAAGTTCCTGGATGTCGGCTGAAGCGTCTGTAAAGGCTTCCCGTGTTTTAAAAATCGACCCGCCGAAGCAGGCATCAGTAATCAAAAGAGTATGCCGTGCATTGATCCCTCCGATATAGGTTTTCAGATCAGCATTGGAAAACCAGGTTCCCCTGTTTTTTTCGGAAGCATCAACCGGAAGCCAGAAACCCTGCTTCAGCTTTTCATCCCAATGACCATGTCCGGCATAAAAAATCAATAGATTGTCATCAGGAGTTACTTTTTCAACCAGGTCGTCCAGTGCTTTGGTAATCTGCTGGCGCCGGGGATTGCTGAGAAGAATAACATTTTCTCGGCTGAAGGTATAGAATTTGGTAAGTACATCATACAATGCCTGCGCATCTTTTACCGGCTGGTCAAGGTCATTGATATTCGGGTCCAGATAGTCCTGTATTCCGATGATCAAAGCATAATATTTTCCGCGGTTGATTTCTTCCTGGAATTGGGTTCCCAGAGTGGACTCCACGCTGATTCCATTCCTGCCATCCGTAAGAGGTACCGGAAAATCTTCCGTTTTGGACTGGGAGGAGGCTTTTGCCTGAGCTGAAACCGGTTCATTATCGTCTATGTCAAGTTTCCCTTTTTCTGCCCACACTCTGGAAGCAATCTGGGGTGTGATGATCTGAACACTGGCAGTTGTGGTTTCGGCAAATTGCTTCCGGCCCTCCATATTGGTTATCTGGTGCAATGCCTTAACTCCATAGCCGGCGGCAGGATTAAATTCAACAAAACAGGAACGTCCCGGAAAAGTCTCAATTACAAGCCGGTCAATTTCCTGGCCCTTTTTGTCAGTTACCCGTAAAACCAGTTTTTCTGAATAAGTACTGCCAACAACGATCCATTCTCCCTTCGCTTCCTGCGTGACAGCCGGATTGATTCCTTCGAATGTTCCGATATACTTGTCGCCGAAGTAAACCTTAAAGTCTTTGTCGCTGTTGGTTGATTTCTTCAATCGGTTGATATAGACAATAACATCTTCCTGCGGCTGCTGGGAAAATAAGGGAACAGCTGTCACCAGCAGAAGAAGGAGCAAGGAGAGTTTTTTCATGCGGTTTGGTTTTCTTAAACAGAACGGGAAAAGAAATGATTTCCAGTACAATATTACGAAAACAATCAGAAATGGTTACATTATTTGCATATCAGACGGTTGGCGTTCAGCAACACCAGGCTGATACATAAAATCATTCCGGGGATGCTGAAAAACGAAGTTTTGAGACATCCCCGGAAAAAAAAGACAAAAAACCGAAACTTATTTCTTCAGCTTACCCAGACGGGCAGTTACTTTCACCTTGGTGGTTTTTATGAAAATCTGATTGACAGTTTCTGTTTCAAATTGAGGATACAAAACAATGTCGTAGCCCGGGTTGTCCTTGATCATGTTGTAGATAGCGTACATGTTGACCCGTTTGGCAAGAAAGGAACCGATGATGGGAATTTCAAACCCTGAAATTCCGGAAACTTCTCCCATTTTTTTATCAAAAAGGCGTGCCCAGTCAATGCCAAGGATTTTAACTTCCGTGGCTTCTCCTGAAACCTGGTCAGAATACTCGAAATCACCCTTGTTGAATTCAATATAATTATTGGGTGTTTTCATGGAATGGGAGGATACTGTACATTGTGCAAACAACAATGCAACTACTCCCGCAATAAGAAACAGTTTTAAAAATTTCATAGGCTTATTCATTTTGGTTAGAAAATACTGTTAGGCCTTTCAAAGGTAAGATATTTCACAAATCTGGCAAATGGGAACAAAATCAATAAAATATTACATAATGAATAGTAACCCAAGCAAATAGATGAAATTACCATTCGGTAGGCAATGATAAACGAACAGCTTTAATTGATAAATAAACAGACATTTTCCATAAAATTTGCCGTAATTTGCAGTTACTATCATCAGCATAATGAACAGGAAAGCATCAGTTATTACGTTACATTCTCACATACAGGAAGATCCAGTTCTTCCGGAGAGGATGCATTTAATGCGCTTACTGGCTATGATTCTGGTTTCCGGAATATTTTTTCTTGGGAGCGGGGTTTCAGAAGCTCAGGTTGAAACGGATTTTCCGGCGTCCGACGGATTGACCGTGCATGCTGATGAATATATTCTGAGCGATACACTACCGTATATAGTGTTGTTTCATCAGACTGGTTCCAGCAGGGGAGAATACAAAGAAATTGCACCACGTTTTGTGCGCATGGGATTCAACTGCCTGGCGGTGGATCTCAGAACAGGGGGTGAAAAGAATTATGTCAGGAATATAACTGCCATGAACGCAAGAGGGGCAGGATTGCAACCGGGTTATTACGATGCCCTGTACGACATCCGGGGTGCTGTTTCGTATGCGGAAGGGAAGAGCAAAAAACCCATTATTCTGCTGGGCAGTATGTTTTCAGCCTCCCTCTGTCTGGTTGAGGCGGTCAATAATCCGCACGTTTCAGCAGTAATTGCCCTGAGTCCGGGTGAATATTTCGGCCGCCGAATTTCGGTAACCGATTCGATGCAGTTTCTTGACAAGCCGGTTTACGTTTATTCCACCCAGGAGGAACATCCGTATGTTGCCCGCATCTTTGAAAAAACAAGGGACCAGGCTGTTACCATGGTTCAGCCGGTTAATGTTCCCGGTCATCAGGGATCCGCGGCATTGCTGAAAGAAAATCCTGAAAGTCACGAACTATGGCTTGCCCTGATGATATTCCTGAACAAACTTTTTCTGAGTGCCCAATGACCGTCAAGTTTCTGATTATCCGGTTCAGTTCCATCGGAGATATTGTTCTAACAACACCGGTTATCCGGTGCCTTAAAAAACAGGTTGAAGGGGCTGAAATTCATTATCTGACCAAACCGGCGTATGCTTCTGTCTTACGGGGTAATCCTTATATTGACCGGATTGTTCTGCTGAAACCTTCGGTAGGCGAAACCATCAGAGAACTGAAGGAAGAGGGGTATGATTACGTGATAGACCTTCATAACAGCCTTCGCTCCTGGCGCGTTAAAACAGCTCTTCCCTGGCTTTCCTTCAGTGTGAAGAAGCTGAACTGGCAGAAATGGCTCATGGTACAGTTTAAAATCAATAAACTGCCGGATAGGCATATTGTTGACCGGTATCTGGATACGGTGAAACTTTTTGACGTTGAAAATGACGGCAAAGGGCTTGATTTTTTTCTGTCTTCTGAGGACGAGGTGCCCCGGAGCGAACTACCCGCCTTTCTGCACGGAGGTTACATTGCTGTTGCCATGGGAGCCCGGCATACAACAAAACAAATTCCACCTGAAAAAATTGCCATGCTGTGCCGGCACTTCAACCGGCCGGTTCTGCTATTGGGCGACAAATTTGACGTTGCAAATGCTGAACAGGTTGTCCGCATGGCCGGAGGGAATGTGTTCAATGCCTGCGGGAAATTTTCCCTGCGGCAGTCCGCCTGGCTGGTTAAGCAGTCGCTGGCTGTTGTCACCCCTGATACCGGACTGATGCATATTGCTTCAGCCTTTAAGAAAAATGTCATCTCGGTGTGGGGCAATACCATTCCTGCGTTTGGCATGTATCCCTATCTGCCGGGAGAAAAATCCCGCATCTTTGAGGTCAACGGCCTTTCCTGCCGGCCCTGTTCCAAACTGGGTTACCCGTCGTGCCCGAAAAAACATTTCCGCTGTATGATGGATATTGATTACAAAGAACTTGCTGAGTATGTAAACCAGATTATCGTCTGAAAGGTATTTCAAAACCCTTTTTTAAGGCTGGATCCTTTGACACTATTTTAAAATTGTCGGAAATTATATTGTAATGATGATTAAGATCATTTAGGGGAATTCTCCACCCGATAAAAAAAGATGTATCATTGTTAGCGTTAACGAACCAATTAATTCCGGGAATATGGATTATCTGAAAGTGCGGTTTGACAGGGAGAATGTCTGGCTGGAAGGCAGAGCCCTGAGGGATACTGACTGTGAAACAGTATATGCCCTGAAAAGTATGGCTGGTAACATTAAAGAAATTCACATTGATATAGAATACATGAATTGCTGCTTCAGCAGGGCATTGTATGCATTTCTATCCCGGATGGATAATGCGGAAATTTATTGGCACATCAAAGATCCTTTTTATGTTCATGCTGACTTGCCGGAATTGTATTCTGAGGTTTCAGGGCGTCCAATAAAACTCATTGACGAGACCACGTTTGCGGTGGCATGACATCCCGGGAGACTGTCCCGGGTTATTGATTTTTCACAATCTCCGGCAGGATATTTTCTGAATCTTTGTACAAAAGCAGGCGGTTGCATGAGGCCGCCCCGGTTCCGATGGTTTTTCGTATATTGGGCCGAAAAAAGGGTATGAAACCCACATGTTTTACAAACACAAACACAGCGGTAATAAAATGCCGAACATGTGGGTTCCATCATACCATTGAAAATTAATTTTATTATTATGAAATATCTGGTTACGGGTACTGCCGGTTTCATTGGATACCATGTTGTCAGAAAGCTGATGGAACAGGGGCAGGAAGTTATAGGAGCCGATAATATCAACCATTATTATGAGCCAGAACTGAAGTATGCCCGCTTAGCCCAATGCGGGATTACCAGGGATGAAGCCGACACGGGGGAACTGACAGTCAGCAAAACATACCCTTCCTATCGTTTTATTAAATGTTCTCTCGAACAGAAGAAAGAGCTTTTCAGGATTTTTGAGCAGGAGAGGCCGGATATCATCATCCACCTGGCGGCACAGGCCGGAGTGCGGTACAGCCTTCAGCATCCTGAAGCATACATCGAGTCGAATGTGGAAGGGTTTCTGAATATTCTGGAGGGATGCAGGGCATTTCCGGTCAGGCATCTCGTATTTGCCAGCAGTTCAAGTGTGTATGGTCTCAACAAGGCTATGCCCTTCAGCGAGCACCATTCGGTGGATCATCCTGTGAGCCTGTACGCTGCGACAAAAAAAGCCAATGAGCTGATGGCCCATTCCTATAGCCACCTTTTCGGAATACCCTCAACAGGACTACGTTTTTTTACGGTTTATGGTCCATGGGGACGCCCCGACATGGCTTTGTTTATTTTCACGCGGTCTATTCTGAAAGGGGAACCTTTGGAAGTATTCAACAAGGGGGAAATGGCCCGCGATTTTACCTACATTGACGACATTACCGAAGGTATTTTGCGGGTTGCTGCAATGCCTCCTGCCGGAAGAAGCGACTGGGATCCTGAGCATCCTGATCCTGCCTTTTCAACTGCTCCGTACCGGATTTTCAATATTGGAAATAACCGGCCGGTGCGTCTGCTCGACTTTATCCATGCGCTGGAGAAGGAACTTGGCAGAAAGGCCACTTTGCAATACAAACCAATGCAGCCGGGAGATGTGCCGGGTACCTGGGCTGATGTATCGGATCTGGAAGCAGTTACGGGATACAAACCCCGCACATCGGTTGAAGAAGGGGTACACCGTTTTGTACAATGGTACCTCGCCTACTATGAAAAAGGATCAACCTGAATAAAAAATCCTCCGTCAGGAGAATAAAAAAAATCAGCCGGTTGATGCTGGGAAACAACCGGCCGATTGAACGTATTTATACACTCTCTTCTGTGGGCTGTACTGGATTCGAACCAGTGACCCCTACCCTGTCAAGGTAATGCTCTAAACCAACTGAGCTAACAGCCCGTAATCAATGGAGCAGATTTTCAGGGGGCAAAGGTAAAAAAAATAGCCGGTATAATCAACTACTGCTTCAATTTTGGGTTTGCTTTATGACGGTTGGCGTCACGGCTGGTTTTTTTCTGCAGGTTTTTTTCCAGGGCTGTAGTAAGATCTATGCCGGTCTGGTTGGCGATACACAGAAGCACAAACAGCACGTCAGCCATTTCGTCTTCGAGATTTCCCTGATTGCTTCCCTCCCGGTGCGATTGTTCTCCGTAGCGGCGGGCCATGATACGTGCCATTTCACCAACTTCCTCCATCAGCAGAGCAAGGTTGGTGAGTTCATTAAAGTATCGAACGCCGTGTTCCTTTATCCATTGATCGGCTTTTTCCTGGGCTTCCTTCAGTGTCATCATTCCTTGTTTTTGGTATCCATAATGATCGTTACCGGTCCGTCGTTAACAATGTGCACCTGCATGTAGGCGCCAAATTTACCGGTTTCCACCACGCAACCGGAAACCTGACGCAGGGTATGCACGAATTGGTTGAACAGGGGTTCTGCGGTTTCAGGCCTTGCGGCCCGGCTGTAAGAAGGCCTGTTGCCCTTACGGGTACTGGCATGAAGGGTGAACTGGCTGATGACCAGAATTTCACCCCGTACATCCTGCACCGAGAGATTCATGACACCATCGGCATCGTCAAAAATGCGCAGGCGGGAAATTTTTCCGCATAACCAATCAATATCGTCCGGGGTATCTGACTCTTCAATGCCGACAAGAATCATTAATCCCGCTCCCAGTGACTTTTTTTCCGTATTGTCGATGGTTACTTCTGAAAATGTGGTTCGTTGAATGACGGCACGCATAGCTGAAATGTTATACGGTTACCTGAAACAAAATATCCCGGCACTTCTTCCGTTTCATGCATATCCTGCTTTATTTGCAGCGTTTTACTAATATTGCAGGGCTAAAATACATTTTTTAAAGATTGCAGGAATGGGAGTGCTGAAAAAGGTGCTGGTTGTTTTGCTTATTGTTATCGGATTAATTGGTTCAGTAAGCATTTCGGTTGGTTTTTTTTTCCGGAGAGACCTGACAGAATTTGTGCTGAATGAACTGAATCACTTTTTACGGATCAAAGTTGAGGCCTCGGAAATCAAATTTCATTTTCTGAGCAGTTTTCCAAGAGCTTCCGTTGAGTTTTCCAATGTCACAGGCTTTGCTCCTGCTGATTTTTCTGCTCATCAGTTTTCGGGTTATGGCGATACGGTATTTGCCTTCAAAGCGATCCGGCTCGAGTTCAGTTTGCCCGATCTTCTCAGAAAGTATTACAGCATCCATTCGGTTCAGATCAATGAGGGAAACCTCAATGTATTGATTGACAGGAACGGTATTCCCAACTATCTGGTGTGGAAAAAAAGCGAAACCGGAGCGGGAAGCAAATTCTTTGTTGAACTGAAGGATGTGAAAATCCGGGATGTCTTTTTTCGATACGAAAGTCTCTTCAAGCAGGTCAGGATTGAAAACTTTCTTTCCCATGCAAGGGTACAGGGTGATTTCAGTGCATCCGAATTTACCATGGCCATTAAAGCCTCAGGCTTCACAGGGGTAATGCAGATTGACAGCCTGGTTTTTCCGGGGGGCATCAGGACGTCGGCTGAAACAAAAATCCTGGTAAAAGACGGAACATACAATATTCAGGGAGGAAAGCTGGAAGCCGGCAAACTTTTGCTGACGGCAGAAGGGACAATGAAGGAGGGACCTCCCCTGCTGATCGACATCGTTGTGCAGATGAAGAATGCCGACATGCGGGAGATTCTCCGATCCCTTCCCCTGGCGTACAAGGAAAAATTTGAGAAATTCTCCCCTTCCGGGCGGGTAACAGGATTTGTACGAATTTACGATACCGTGAGCCCATCCCTTTCTCCACGTGTTGAAGCGGAATATCAGCTGGAAAAAGGCCGCTTCCGCCTCGTGAACGAGGTGTATCTGGAAAATCTGGCAACAAAGCTTCGTTTCAGCACGGGGGCGTTCCACAGTCTGAGATCAGCTTCCGTTCATTTATCGGAAACTTCTTTCTCGATTGGAAACAGCAGGTTCTCGGGTTCTCTCCGGTTGGAAAATTTTATTCACCCTTCTGTGATGATGTCATTCAAAACAGACGCTGATGCAGGAGATCTTTTCCGCTCCTTTTCCTTGGATTCAGCCATTGTCTGCCAGGGGCGGATACGGGGAGATTTTTTTGCCCGGGGAACCCTTCAAAACCTGACAACGTTCAAAAGGAAAGCATTAGCCGACTGGAATTATGGCGGCACCCTGCAGATATCCGACGGGGCCGTATTTTTAAGAGATCAGGGTATCCGGCTGACAGACATCAGCGGATTGATAAAACCCGGCCACGAATTTGTCATCAAAGACATGAACCTGGTATCGGGGCCCAACCGTTTCAGGGTACAGGCGCTTTTGCCAGGCTTTCACCGGTGGCTGACATCGGGAGAAATGCTTGAGATGCATGCACAGGTTTATTCTCCTTCCCTGAAACTTACCCTGGGTTCAGAAGAAAAGACGAGGGAACCGGTCCAGAAAAGCAAGGGGCTTCATTTTCCCGACAGCATCCGTTTTCATCTCGATTTCTCACTGGATCACTTGCAGATTGGCAAGTTTGGGGCGGATCATGTGGCCGGCATGGCATCGTATTATCCTTTCATGCTGGTTCTTAGGTCGGTAACCATGGAAACCATGGCGGGAAAAGTTTCCGGAGGCGGCGCTGTGGTACAGCGTTACAACTATGATTTTATGGTGCGGGCTCAGTGCAATTTTAATAAACTGGATATTAACCAGTTGTTTTCAGGGATGAACAGTTTCGGGCAGACTTTTATAACCGACAAACATGTAAGGGGTATCCTTGATGGGAATGCTGATGTCCAGGCTGAATGGGACAATCAGTTCCGCCTTAAGCCGGAAACTGTGCTTGCCGGAGCTTCTGTGACTATTTCCAGGGGAGAGCTGATTGATTTTGAACCATTGATGGGATTGTCGGACTTTATTAAGGTTGAAGACCTCCAGCACGTTTATTTTTCGACGCTTCAGAATGAAATCTATATCCGCGACAAGACCGTCATTCTCCCGGTAATGGACATAAAATCGTCGGCACTTAATATTTCCGCTTCGGGAGAACACCATTTTGACAATACCTATACCTACCGGATTCGTCTTCTTCTTAATGAGGTATTGAGCGGAAAAGCCAGGAAAATGAAAAAAGAAAATACCGAATTCGGAATAGTATCACCGGATGATGCGCATAAAATGCTGCTGCATCTGGTTATACGGGGCGACGGGAAGAATGTAAGCGTGGGGTACGATACAAAATCAGCTTTTTCTGATATCAAGGGCCGTCTGAGAAATGAAAAGGAAACCCTGAAAACCATTTTGAAAGAAGAATTCAGCCGCAACCGGTCCGACAGTTCATTCCGTACCGGCAATAAAACCAGGGGGGTTGAATCGCCGAAAATTGAATTTGATGAGCAATGGCAACCCTCCTCCGAACCGGAGAAAAAGGCCGTTAAAAAGCAGGACGATAAGGCAACATACAGGATTGAATGGGATGAGGACTTTCTTCCTGATACGACAAAAAAGAAATGAGTAACTTCGTTTCCTTATGAAGAATATCTACCGCGAGAAACAACGCTGGAAATTCCTGCTTTTCCTTACGGCAGTTGCAATTGGCGTCAGTTCTCTTTTTTACACCAATCAGCTGATCCGGCAACTTTCTGCTGAAGAAGAGAAAAAAGTACTGCTGTGGGCCGAAGCAACCAAGAAGCTGGCTTTACCGGAACCTGACGGTACGGATTTCAGTTTTCTGCTGCAGGTTGTGCAGGATAACACCACAGTGCCGGTGATCCTCGTGGATCATAAAGGAGAAATCGTGGCCTGGAGGAATCTTGACTCACTTAAGGTTTCAAGGGAAGGATATCTTGAAAAGGAACTGGAAGTAATGAAAACCCAGCATGATCCTATTGTAATTGAAATCGGAGGGGGTGAAAAGAACTATATCTATTATAAAAATTCCATTCTTCTTACCAGGCTAACGTTATATCCTTTCATACAGCTGGGGGTGATCACCCTGTTTATTCTGGTATCGTATATTGCTTTCAGTGCTTCGCGCAAGGCCGAACAGAACAAGGTGTGGGTAGGGCTGAGCAAGGAAACGGCTCATCAGTTGGGAACTCCGACATCTTCGCTGCTGGCCTGGGCAGAAATTCTGAGAGAGCGCAATGTGGCGCCCGATATTATGGATGAAATGGAGAAAGACATCAGGCGGCTTGAAAAAATTACCGAGCGTTTTTCGAAGGTAGGTTCCGAACCGGTGATGAAGTCTGTTGATCTCACTGAGCTGGTTGTGCGGACAGTGGATTACATCAGAACCCGTGTTTCGGGCGATGTGGTGCTTCAGGCCGATGTGCCGATGTATTCCTTAATGGCTCCGGCCAGCAGTTCCCTCCTTGAATGGGTACTTGAAAATGTGATGAAGAACGCCGTAGACGCACTGGAAGGAGGAAAAGGGACAGTTACCGTGACCTTGGTTCGTTCGGGCGAAAAGGTGATAATTGATGTTATTGATACCGGGAAAGGAATACCCCGGTCGCTGCATAAAACCATTTTTAAACCGGGTTTTACAACCAAGAGCAGAGGCTGGGGGCTCGGGCTGAGTCTTTCCAAACGGATCATTGAAATGTACCACAAGGGAAGGATTTTCGTTGCTGCATCGGAACCGGGAAAAGGAACCACAATACGTATTATACTTCCAGGCCATTATGATTGATCTGAAAGGAATCAGCAGAAAAGATATTGAACTGATGGCACCTGTTGGTTCTTTTGAATCGCTCATGGCTGCCATTCAGGGGGGTGCCGACTCAGTTTATTTTGGTCTGGAAAACCTGAACATGCGGTCCCGTTCGTCGGTTAACTTTTCCCTGGGCGATCTGCGGGAAATACTTGATATTGCATTCCGTCACAAGATCAGGACCTATCTGGCCCTGAATACAGTGATGTACGACGAAGATCTTCCCCGCGCAAGGGAAATGCTGGATGCAGCAGCCCGGGAGGGAATCAGCGCCGTCATTTTGGCCGATCAGTCGTTGCTGGAATATGCCGCTTCCAGAAAGCTCGAAATACACCTTTCCACCCAGCTGAACATAAGCAATGCCGAATCGCTCCGGTTTTATTCCCGATGGGCCGATGTAGTGGTGCTGGCAAGGGAACTTTCTCTTGATCAGATCAAAAATATTTATTCTGAAATTCAGAACAGCAGAATCACGGGACCTTCAGGAAAACCCGTCAGGCTGGAACTGTTTGCCCATGGAGCCCTGTGTATGGCCATTTCCGGGAAATGCTATCTGAGCCTTCATGAATTCAACCATTCGGCCAACCGGGGGGAATGTTTCCAGGTATGCCGCAGAAGTTATCTGGTTACCGATGCCGAAACAGGATATCAGCTGGAAATAGATAACCAGTACATAATGTCGCCCAAAGACCTGTGCACTATTGATTTTCTTGACCGCATCCTGGAAGCCGGAATATCGGTTCTGAAAATTGAAGGAAGGGCACGATCACCTGAATATGTCAAAACCGTGACAGCCTGTTACCATGAAGCGCTTCAGTCTATTGCCGAAAATACCTATTCAGACGAAAAGATTCAGCTATGGAAAGAAAGGCTGGCCGGTGTTTTCAACAGGGGGTTCTGGGATGGTTATTATCTGGGCCGGAAGATGGGTGAATGGAGCCGGCGCTATGGGTCGCATGCCACCCGCAGGAAAGAGTACCTGGGGAAGGTGGTCAATTATTATGCGAAAATCGGGGTGGCTGAGGTGCAGATGGATGCAGGGCAGCTTTACACAACCGACGAAGTGCTGATTATCGGCCCCACAACGGGCGTAATGGAAACGCAGATTACCGAACTGCGCGATGATCATGGTACCATCCCTTCTGCGCACAAAGGAATGCTGATCGCTTTCAAGGTTCCGGGGGCCGTACGAAGGTCAGATAAAGTTTACAAATGGGTACCGGCAGGCCATCAGAAAGATCATCAGGAATTGTAATGGTGCCGCATAACCACTTCATAAAGGCCGGGCAATTCCTTCATAAGAGCTTCCCGCTGATGGGGCGAAAAAATGCGCACGATGTCTTCATATCCCCGGTAACGGTATAAGCCTCCGAGAGCCGCATCAAAAACCGGATTGCGGCAATTGTTTTTAACCTGACGCGTTATCGCTTCAAAGTCCTGCCAGCTGATGAACCGCGAGAGGGTAAAATACATTTTGGCGTTGTCTTTCACATCAAGGTATTTCCCTTCCTCTGTTTCCTGAAGAAGAAAGGTTTTATGGACCTTGATCAGCCCTTCCTGTTCAATGGGGCGAACTTTTCTGAATTTGACTCCTTCCTTCTGCAAGATTCCCTGAAGCTCCCCGATGCGCGAAAAGCAATCAAGCCCCAGTACCCTGATCGATGAAAACACTTCATTTCCAATGATTAACTCAGCATAGTTACCGTAACAGGTATGCTTTTCTCTCTTTTTTACGGTGGCTATCCAGCGTCCCACCAGTTCAGGGGAAGCGGCTTCCTGCAATACAAGAAAAACGGAACGCGGTTCTTCGGTATCAGGCAGATTATTACCGAAATAGCCCGGAAAAGGCTTTTTGTTCTCCAATACAAGCGTATCTTCAAGAACATTGAACCGTATCGTGGAGAGGAATTCTTTCTTGAGAATGAATCCCGATATTTCAAGAACTGGATGTTCCATGGGAAAGGAATTAAAAGGTCATTAAAGATACGAAAAACGAAAATTTTTTCCCAGGAAAAAATTTGCCGCAGGTATCTTCTGATGCAGGGCCGTATTTCCCGGGTGTGCTGAAAGGGTGCACAGATAAAATGGTGTTTTCCGGCTCGCAGCGTTAGCTAACGGTTACTTGTTTTGTGTGCTGATTTTGTTCATTTTTACATGTTGATTGAGAAACTGAAAAATGGAAAAGGAAAAACTGGTTTTCATTGTTGATGATGAAAATATCATATTAAGCCTGGTGGAATATGTCATAGGGAGTCAGGCCGGTATCAGGTTGCAGACATTTTCCTCCGTTGATGAGTGCCTGGCGGCTCTATCCATGGAACCCGATCTGGTAGTTACCGATCATCATTTTGGAAACCAGGGGGATCAGCCGGCGACAGGGCTGGATCTGCTTCGGTCTATCCGAAAAGTTCAAAAGGATTTACCCGTGCTGGTTTTGTCAAGCCATGATGATCCTTTGCTGAAGGAACAGTACAGGAAGGAAGGGGCTACCGGCTATCTGACAAAGAATGATTATTTTGTCAATGATCTGGAAGATACCATAAAAAAGTACCTTAACCTGTAGTTTGAACTCTTGCAATTCATGTGTTTGATAAAATGCTTCCGATCCATTCGTTGCATTTTTGCCTTCTGAAAAAGCTCATGATGGAACCGTCGATGAAGAGGAGGGGAAAGATTAATAAGGGACGGGAATGGTAATTATTTTACTTTTAGTTAGTTATAATTTTTATTCACAGGATTTTCTTTTTTATTCTGACAATAATTTATACTTTTGCATCCGATTTTTTTCAGGTGAAAGGATTGGAAGAATATATCATTCCCTTCAAGGGATTAAGCGAGGGTCATCACGCATACACCTTCGGCATATCGGGAAAGTTCTTTGAGAAGTATCCTTCCCCGGATGTACGGACGGGTGATCTGACGGCGTCAGTTGATTTGCTTCGCAGAAGTTCCTTCATGGAGTTTGGTATTGCCATTAAAGGAACAGTGGAGGTAGTATGCGACAGGTGCCTGGAATACTATCAGCAACCGGTTGATGTGAACGAGCATTTATATGTTCGTTTCGGAGATGCCTGGGCAGAAGAAACCGAATCGGCCCTGGTGATTCCGCGTGAAGAAACCCAGATTGATATGGGCCAGTTTTTTTATGAATTCATTATGCTGGCGCTTCCATACCGAAAAATCCACCCGGATGATGAAGACGGACACACAACCTGTGATCCGGAAATGATAAGGAGGCTGAATGAAATAGCCGTTGATGAAGATAGAATGAAAAGCAGCAATGCTATTTGGAACAAACTGAAAGATATTAACTTAAACCAGTAACGCCATGCCAAATCCGAAACGAAAGATTTCGAAGCAACGCAGAGACAAGAGAAGAACTCACGACAAAGCCCTTGTTCCGACACTGACTACCTGTCAGAATTGCGGAGCTACCATTGAGATGCATCATATTTGTCCGGAATGCGGTCATTATCGCGGGAAACCTGTCATTGAGAAGACGGTTACTGCCTGATGCTGCAAACAGTTTCTGACCAATGAAACTGGGGGTCGATGCGATGGGGGGTGATTTTGCCCCTGTTGCCGTTGTAAGCGGTGCCATTAAAGCCAGACAACTTCTTCCTGAAGAAGCGGAACTGGTTTTGATCGGGGACATTGCGCAGATTAAAGAAATTTGCAGGGAACAGCATTCCGACCCTGATGCATTTACCCTTGTTCATACAACCGAAGTGATCGAGATGGGGGAGAACCCCGCAAAATCCTTTGCTCAGAAGAGGGATTCCTCCATTTACCGGGGTTTTGTTATGCTGCGCCAGGGCGAACTGGACGCATTTGCCAGTGCCGGCAATACAGGAGCCATGCTGGCAGGAGCCATGCTGGTATCCAAAGTGATACCGGGAATTATACGTCCTGTGATCTCAGCTCATGTCCCCACACCGGAAGGTAAACCCATTGTTCTTCTTGATGTGGGCCTTAATCCTGATGCCAGGCCCGATGTTCTTTATCAGTACGGGATTCTGGGATCTGTATATGCCCGTACAATCCTTGAGATCGAAAATCCGAAGGTGGGGCTACTGAATATTGGATCCGAAGAGGAAAAGGGAAACATGGTGACCAAAGAAACCTACAAGCTGATGAAAGATACCAGTGAGTTTAACTTCATTGGTAATGTGGAGGGCCATGATTTCTTCAACCCGGATAAGCAAAATGTGATTGTTTGTGATGCGTTTGTAGGCAATATTCTTCTGAAGGAAGCCGAAGCTTTTTACGGACTGGTGAAAAAGCTTGGTATTCATCACCCATTTTTTGAGGAATTCAATTTTGAGAATACGGGCGGTACACCTGTGCTCGGCATCAATCATCCGGTTATTATCGGGCATGGTATTTCCAATGCCGAGGCTATAAAAAATATGATTATCAATACCTACCATGTTGTCAAATCGCAACTGGTTCAAAAAATAAGGGAGGCATTTCAGTAATGGCTGAAAAATTGCATGCCGTAATCACCGGTGTCGGGGCGTATGTTCCCGATTATGTACTCACCAATGAGGAACTCAGCCGGATGGTTGATACAACTGACGAGTGGATTATGCAGCGCATCGGAATAAAAGAGCGCAGGATCCTCAAAGGTGAAAATAAGGGCACTTCGGTTCTGGCTGTAAATGCCGTTAAGGATCTGCTGAAAAAAACCAACACGGCTCCGGAAGATATCGATGTGCTGATTTGTGCCACGGTTACGCCCGATATGTTTTTCCCGTCCACCTCCAACATTGTGTGTGACAAAGTGGGACTGAAAAATGCCTGGAGCTTTGATCTGGCCGCAGCCTGTTCCGGATTTCTGTATGCTCTTACAGTCGGTTCGCAATTGGTTGAGAATGGCCGTTACAAAAAGGTGGTTGTTGTGGGAGCTGATAAAATGTCGTCAATTACCGACTATACCGACCGTACCACCTGTCCTTTGTTTGGTGATGCAGCAGCAGCCGTATTGCTGGAACCTACCACAGAGCCTTATGGGGTGCTTGACCATAAATTGTACACCGATGGTTCCGGAGCAAAGCATCTGTACATGAAAGCCGGTGGTTCAAAACGGCCGGCATCGCATGCCACGGTGGACGCAAAAGAGCATTATATTTACCAGGACGGGCAGACGGTCTTCAAATTTGCCGTTTCAAGAATGGCTGATGTTGCTGTGGAAATGATGGAGCGGCAGCATCTTACTTCAGATGATGTTTCCTGGCTGGTGCCTCACCAGGCCAACATGCGCATCATCGATGCTACTGCCAAACGAATGGGCCTTTCGCCCGACAAAGTGATGATCAATATCCAGAAATACGGTAATACAACGGCAGCCACTATTCCCCTGGCCCTCTGGGATTATGAGAAAAAACTGAAGAAAGGCGACAAACTAATTCTGGTTGCCTTTGGAGGAGGTTTTACCTGGGGTGCAGTTTATGTAGTATGGGGGTATGATCCGGCCTAAAAGCGTAAAGAACCAGCTGCCGTAAGGTAAGATATTCTTGTTTTGTATCCCGGGCAGTCATCCCCTCATTAACCGGCAAAGGGTATAAATATTTGCTGAGAATCTGAAAGGAATTATTATTTTTGTTCGTGATCAGGTATTGTTTCAGTAATTCAATTTGTTATGGCAAAAAATAATGATGCGGAGCCTACCAGTGTTAATATGATTAATACCGGTACGGAAATTAAGGGTGATATTCTTTCGGGCGGAGATATCCGTTTTGACGGGATATTGAACGGTAATCTGATTACGGAAGGTAAAGTAGTAATCGGGGATACCGGACATGTTAAAGGGGAAATCAGGTGTAAGAATTCTGACATTGCCGGAGAAATCGAAGGGAAGATTTTTGTGAATGAGCTCTTGTCTTTGAAATCCACTGCCAAAGTGTTGGGTGATATACAGGCCGGAAAGCTCTCCATTGAACCCGGATGTATATTTACAGGTACTTGCACCATGTCTTCCAATCATGACACCGGTGAAAGAAAAAGAGAAACCCAGGCCTGACAAAGAAACTGTTGCTGCCTTTGCCAGATATTCATCCCTGGCTTTTCAGATGTTTGTAATTATTGCTCTGGGGGCATTCGGGGGAATGGGCCTTGATAAAGTCGTGCAGTGGAAATTTCCTGTTTTCACCTTCATCTTAACTATTCTTGCGGTTATCATAGCGGTATACCATGCCATAAAGGATCTGATTGGTCTGACCGGCAAAAAGAACAGGAAGCCATGAAAAAAATCCTTCTGCGAAATGGCCTTATCGGGCTGATTCTGATAATCATTGCCTTTCTCATCAGCAGCCTGATACATCGCGCCCCTCTGATGGCAGAAATACTCGTTCCCGTTTTTATGGTATTGACCGGAACCACTTTTTTCATGGCTGTGCTGCAGAAGGCAGGAAGCAAGGGAGATGCAGCTTTTATCCGGTATTTTCTGGTGCTTACCGTAGTGAAAATTATTGTCTATATCGGAATCAGCCTGTTTGTGCTGGTGGCATTCCGCCTGGAGCCAAAATCCTTTCTGCTGGCTTTGCTGGTAAGTTATCTGATTTTTTCAGTGTCTGCTCTTCAATGGATAATGGCTGAAAGATGGACAAAAAAAAATAGCCGTGATATTTGAAAGATTGCTATATTTAACCTTTCTTTCGGGTGCTTTATGATAAACAAAGTGGTGCAACGGGGATATATCAATAAAGTATTCATAATCAGTATTTTTCTGCTTTTGCCCTGGGGTGTTGTCCGTTCACAGGAACAGCAGCATGAACAAAAGGAGGAAGAGCAGAAAACCGAAAAATTCAATCCGGGTACTTTCATTTTTGAACATGTAGAAGATGCTTACAGCTGGCACATATTCAGCATACAGCATAAAGACGGGCATAGTACCGAAGTAGCCATTCCGCTGCCGGTCATTTTGTACAGCAAAAATTCGGGCCTGCACGTTTTTATGTCGTCACGGTTTGAGCACGGGCATGCTTCCTGGGAAAATTTTTCCATTGCCCATGAAGGCCCTAACAAGGGGAAAATCGTTGAAACCATGCCTGATGGCACCCAGGTTAAGCCATTGGATTTTTCAATCACCAAGAATGTAGTGGCTATTTTTGTAAGTGTGCTGTTGATGCTCTGGATTTTTCTGTCGGTTGCCAAAGCCTATGAAAAGAATCCGAATCAACCTCCCCGAGGCCTGCAATCGGCATTGGAGCCGTTTATACTGTTCATACGTGATGACGTAGCCAGGCCTCTCATCGGAGAAAATAGGTATGAGCGTTATATGCCGTATCTTCTCACCCTGTTCTTTTTCATATGGATCAACAACATGATGGGGATAATTCCCATCTTCCCCGGGGGAGCGAACGTTACGGGCAACATCGCTGTTACCATGGTACTGGCTTTGTTTACCTTTGTCATTACCTCGGTAAGCGGGAACCGTGATTACTGGCTGCATATGGTCAATATGCCGGGTGTTCCCTGGTGGCTGAAGATACCGTTGCCGCTGATGCCCTTTATTGAAATCATGGGTGTGTTCATAAAGCCCTTTGTGCTGATGGTTCGTTTATTTGCCAACATTCTTGCCGGCCATATCATTGCCCTGGGCTTTTTCAGCCTGATCTTTATTTTTGGAGAGATGCATCCGGCATTTGGTTACGGAATTTCAGTGATTTCAGTACTTTTTACAGTATTTATGGGCTTGCTTGAATTGCTGGTAGCGCTGATTCAGGCATATATTTTTACCCTGTTATCAGCCCTTTATTTTGGAATGGCAACAGCGGAACATGTACATGAAGAACATACATAATCAATACAGAGTTTAAAGACAAAAATTCAACGCTATGATGACATTGTTTATTCTTTTGCAGGCCGCTTCTCTTGGTAGTCTTGGAGCGGCGATAGGTGCAGGACTTGCCGTAGTAGGTGCCGGATTGGGAATCGGATTGATCGGTTCCAAAGCGATGGAAGCTATAGCCCGACAGCCAGAAGCAATGGGTGATATCCGTTCCAACATGATTCTTGCAGCTGCTCTGGTTGAAGGGGTTGCCTTCTTTGCAGTTGTTTTGTGTCTGCTGGTATTGTTCCTTTAAGAAACCTGCTCTCCGGAATGGTTCCGGGAAGCAATTTTACTGACCATTAAACTTCTGGTTTATGGAACTTATCACTCCGGGAATAGGTCTGTTGTTCTGGATGCTGGTTACTTTCAGCATCCTGCTGTACATCCTTGGAAAATATGCTTTTCCTCCCATTCTAAGGGCGCTGAAGGAACGGGAAAAGACCATAGAAGAGGCGCTGAAGGCAGCTGACAAAGCCCGGGAACAAATGGCCCGGATGAAAGCCGACAACGAACGTCTTATGGAACAGGCAAGGCGTGAACGGGAAAAGATGCTGGCCGAAACCCGCGAAATCAAAGAGCGGATTTTGAGCGAAGCCAGGGAACAGGCAACCGAAGAAAGGAAGAAAATCATTGAATCGGCAAAAGCTCAGATTGCCAGTGAAAAGGCTGCTGCCATAGGAGAAATCCGCAATCTGGTTGCCTCCCTTTCGGTTGATGTTGCCGAAAAAATTCTTCGCAGAAAACTTGAAGAGGATAAAGAACAGCAGAAACTTATTGATGATTACCTTCGATCGGTAAAAGCTAACTGAAGGTAGGAAGTATGGAAACCAGCAAAATAGGAGTACGGTACGCAAAAGCTTTCTTTGAGCTTGTCACAGAGCGGAAGATGCTTGAAAAAGCCGCGGGAGATATCCGCCTGATACAAAGTGTATGGAAGGAATCCGAAGACCTGCAGGTGGCTTTGCTGAACCCGGTTGTTCCGCCTTCGGGGAAGAAGAAAATAATGAAAGCTTTGTTTGCCGGCAAGATTGAAGAAATTACCATGCGCTTTCTGGATCTTATCCTTCAGAACAGAAGGGAAGCCTATCTTCCCGATATCCTCAGAAGGTTCATGCATCTGTATAGTGTATCGCTCGGAGTGAAACCTGCTGAACTGATAACAGCTGTTCCTGTTTCTGAAGAGATAGCAGGAAAAGTAACGGAGGTGCTCCGCCGGATGTTCAAATCGGAAATTGCCCTGACGCCGGTTGTTCAACCTTCGCTGATCGGGGGATTCATCGTGCTTGTTGATGATTTGCAGATCGATGCCAGTATTGCTTCGCAGTTACGCTTAATGAAACGACAATTAATTCAGTAAGAAATTAATAATCAGAATATTATGGCCGAAATTAAACCTTCGGAAATTTCCAGAGTTCTGAAGCAGCAGCTTGAGGGAATCAGTACCAGTATTGAATTGGAAGAAGTGGGAACGGTACTTCAGGTAGGAGACGGAATTGCCCGTATTTACGGTCTCAGGAATGTTCAGAGCAATGAGCTTATCGAGTTTGAGAACGGGATGATGGCCGTTGTGCTGAACCTGGAAGAAGATAATGTGGGTGCCGTTCTTTTCGGATCTTCGGAAGAGATCAGAGAGGGAGACAAAGTAAAGCGAACCAGGCGCATTGCTTCGATCAGCGTAGGAGAGGGAATGCTGGGCCGGATTATCAATACCCTGGGAGAGCCGATTGACGGGAAGGGCCCGATTACGGGCAAGACCTATGAAATGCCTCTGGAAAGGAAGGCTCCCGGCGTTATTTTCCGCCAGCCGGTTAAAGAACCGCTTCAGACCGGTATTAAGGCCATTGATGCCATGATTCCGATCGGAAGAGGACAGAGGGAACTGATTATCGGTGACCGGCAAACAGGAAAGACGGCTATTGCAATTGATACAATTATCAACCAGAAGGAAAATTTTCTCAAAGGAGATCCGGTATATTGTATTTACGTTGCCATCGGGCAGAAGGGATCAACTGTAGCCAACCTGGCGCGGACTCTCGAAGAGCACGGAGCCATGCCCTATACGGTGATTGTTGCGGCGACTGCTTCCGACCCGGCCGCCATGCAGTTTTATGCACCATTTGCCGGTGCGGCAATCGGAGAATTTTTCCGCGATACAGGAAGGGATGCCCTGATTGTATATGATGATCTTTCGAAGCAGGCGGTTTCGTACCGTGAAGTATCCCTGCTGTTGCGCCGTCCACCCGGCCGTGAAGCTTATCCTGGCGATATTTTCTACCTCCATTCACGGCTTCTGGAGCGGGCAGCTAAAATCATCGAATCAGACGAGATTGCCGCCCAGATGAATGATTTGCCCCCATCGATCAAACCTATGGTGAAAGGAGGAGGAAGCCTCACTGCCCTGCCGATTATCGAAACACAGGCAGGAGACGTTTCGGCCTATATTCCCACCAATGTTATTTCCATTACCGACGGCCAGATATTTCTGGAGTCCAACCTGTTCAACGCCGGTGTACGCCCTGCTATCAACGTCGGAATTTCCGTTTCGCGCGTTGGAGGGAATGCCCAGATAAAATCCCTGCGCAAGGTAGCAGGAACCCTGAAACTTGACCAGGCTCAGTACCGTGAGCTTGAAGCATTTGCCAAATTCGGTTCTGATCTGGACGCCGCCACACTGGCTGTGCTGGATAAAGGTGCGAAGAACGTTGAAATTCTTAAACAGGGACAGTATTCGCCAGTGCCTGTTGAGAACCAGATTGCCATCATTTTCTGCGGAACCCGTGGTCTTCTCAGGAATGTTCCTTTAAACCGCGTGCGCGACTTTGAAGCCGAATTCCTTCAGTTCATGAACATCAAGCATAAACCGGTGATGGATGAGCTGAAAGCAGGCAATCTGACAAAGGAAGCCGAGGAGATTTTGGAAAAGGTAGCTCTTGACATTGCGGCAAAGTATAAATAAGAATAGCAACAGAACTCCATGGCCAATCTTAAGGAAATACGGATACGGATAGCTTCTGTTATTTCGACGCGGCAGATTACGAGTGCGATGAAGATGGTGTCGGCTGCCAAGCTGCGCAAGGCGCAGGATGCTATCCTTCAGATCAGGCCATATGCCGGGAAACTGCACGATATTTTAATGAGCCTGGTTGACAGCCTTGCGGCCGGTGAAGGGAATGAATATGCTCAGGAAAGGGATCCCGACCGGATTTTACTGGTGGTTATTACTTCCAACAAAGGCCTCTGCGGAGCCTTTAATTCCAATGTTATCAAGAAAACCCTGCAGATGATCGAGGAGGACTTTTCTGCCCAGACAGCCGGAGGAAACGTTCATCTGCTGGTGATCGGCAAAAAAGGGTATGATTTCTTTAAATCACGATCACTGCCTGTTATTGATAATCAGAGCCAGTTATACGACCATCTTACCTTTGAAAATGTCTCGCCTCTGGTGGAGGACCTCATGGACAAGTTTCTCCGGAAGGAATATGACCGGATTTTGCTGGTTTACAATCAGTTCAAGAATGCTGCTGTTCAGCTGCTGACCGTTGAAACCTTCCTTCCGGTTAAAATTGAGGTTCCGAAAGACCAGGAGGTAATACACCCCGATTATATCTTTGAGCCTACCAAGGAAGTAATGGTAAAGGAGATCATTCCTAAGTCGCTGAAAATACAGTTTTTTAAAGCGCTTCTTGATTCGTTTGCCGCTGAGCATGGAGCCCGCATGACTGCTATGTACAAAGCAACCGACAATGCCACGGAGTTGCTCAATACCCTGCGGCTGAATTACAATAAAGCCCGCCAGGCATCCATAACCAATGAAATTCTTGAGATAGTGAGCGGAGCCAATGCGCTCGGGAAATAGCTACCCTTCATGATGATGCCAGAGACCGGACGGTGGAGCTGTTGTTACGGAAACACTGTCAGATGGTTTTTGCCTGCAGGGAGCCTGCTGATTGTCCTGGTTCTATGGTATGCATTTTCTCTTCCCGAACCTTTGTTCAGGGTATCCTATGCAACCGTTCTTGAAGATGCGAATGGAAATTTGCTGGGGGCCAAAATTGCCGCCGACGGACAATGGCGTTTTCCTGCACCTGATTCTCTGCCCTGGCGGTATAAAAAGGCACTCATTGCCTTTGAAGACAAACGTTTTTACTCCCATCCCGGTTTTGACATAAGAGCCCTTGGCAGGGCACTGGTACAAAATATAAGAGCCGGTGAAGTTCGCAGTGGAGGCAGCACACTGACCATGCAGGTTATACGCCTCAGCAGGCCCGGCAAGCCACGAAATATTTTTCAGAAAGCAATAGAAATCATTCTGGCCACACGGCTGGAGCTTAAATACTCCAAGGAGGAGATTCTGAGGATGTATGCTGCGCATGCTCCATTTGGCGGAAATGTTGTGGGTATTGAGGCGGCGGCATGGAGGTACTTTGGTTGCCGTTTGCAGGATCTTTCATGGGGAGAAAGTGCGTTTCTGGCCGTATTGCCAAATACCCCGGCAGTGGCCTTTCCCGGCAGGAGGGAAGCATTGCTTCGTGAAAAAAGAGACAGGCTTCTGGAGAAGCTGTTCCGCAACGGAGTACTGGATTCGCTGAGCCTGATGCTGGCAAAAAGTGAAGAAATTCCGGAAAAACCTTATCTGCTCCCCAGGCTGGTTCCTCATCTGGTGGAACGGTATGCATCAGGAAAACAGGGAGGGCGCATCCGTACAACCATTGACAGTGAATTGCAGCTCAATATTTTGCACTTACTTCCCAACCATCAGAAAACGCTGGCCGGTAATGAAATTTACAATACCGCAGTACTGGTGCTTGAAACAGAAACAGGGAATGTGGCTGCCTATATTGGGAATTCGGTGCCCGAAGGGGAAGAGGGGCACGGGGATGAGGTTGATGTGATACGGGCACCCAGAAGTACGGGAAGCATATTGAAGCCCTTTTTATATGCTGCCATGCTGCAAAGCGGAGAAATTCTGCCCGATATGCTGGTGCCAGATTATCCTGTGCGAATGCAGGGATTTGCTCCGCGGAATTATGACCGCACTTTTCAGGGAGCTGTGCAGGCAAGGCGGGCGATTGCACGTTCGCTGAATGTTCCGGCAGTTCATATGCTTCAGCAGTATGGTGTTCCGCGCTTTCATAAGTTACTGCGCGACCTGGGCATGAGTACCCTTGCTTTTGATCCTGATCATTATGGACTAACGCTCATTCTGGGGGGCGCCGAAGGTACCCTGTGGGATCTATGCGGTATTTATGCCAGCCTGGGCAGGGAACTTCTCCATTATCCCTCCCTTAATGGGAAATATGATCCGGATGATTTGCATGAACCGGTACTTCTTCAGACCCGCAGATCGCACGGTAAAGACACGGTTATTGCGGAACCGTATGCAGTTTTGGGAGCAGCTGCCGTTTATTTCATGTTCGAAGCCATGGCCGAAGTGAACCGTCCTGATGCAGAAGGCATGTGGCAGTGGTTTGAAGGGACCGGGAAAATTGCCTGGAAAACGGGAACCAGTTTTGGAAACAGAGACGGGTGGGCCATTGGAGTGACTCCGGCCTATGTGGTTGGTGTATGGGTTGGGAATGCAAGCGGAGAGGGCAGGCCGTTGCTGACAGGCTTAAACTGTGCCGCCCCTATTATGTTTGATGTTTTCAGGCTCTTGCCAAAAAGCAGATGGTTCACTCCTCCATGGGACGATATGGCACAGGTAACAGTGTGTCGTGAAAGCGGATACCGGCCGGGTCCATACTGTCCGCATATTGATACAATCTGGGCCCCGGCAGCCGGTTTAACCGCAAAGGCATGTCCCTTTCACCGGATCATCCATCTGAGTTATGACAGAAAATACAGGGTTTCCGATGTATGCTCCGGTCAGGATAAAATGGTACATGTTCCCTGGTTTGTATTGCCACCGGCAATGGAATGGTTTTATCGTTCCCATCATCCTGATTATGCGGTTTTGCCTGACTGGAAGGAAGGCTGCGCCATACCGGGAGAAACTCCTTCGCTGGATGTACTCTATCCAAAGTCCGGATCAAAAGTGTATATCCCCCGTGAACTGAGCGGAGCTGAGAGCAGAATGATATGCGAAGCCATTCACCGGCGGAGAAATGCCCGGCTATTCTGGCATCTTGATGATACCTTTCTGGGAGTAACCACCGGCATTCATCAGAAAGCCATCAATCCGCCGGAAGGAAAGCATACACTCACACTAACGGATGATGAAGGAGAAACAGTACAGGTATTTTTTGAAGTCATTGCCGGCAGATAACCCGCTTACAGGAAAACCGGCTATTCTGCTTCGGGCGAAACCTTTCCGGATCCATAGCGCAGAAGGATTGCCTTTACTTCTTCAGGTTTTATGGGTTTGGTAATGTAATCATTCATGCCAATGGAAAGGGCTCTTTTGCGGTCTTCCCGGGAGGCGCTGGCAGTCATGGCTATAATGGGAGTCTGGATGCCTGATGCCCGCAGTTCAATGGTAGCCTGCAGTCCGTCTTTTTCAGGCATAAGAAGATCCATGAAAATGATGTCGTATTGTTTTTCCTGAACCTTTTGTACTGCTTCCCTACCATTATGGGCAACGTCAATTTCAATCCCGAATGCCTTAAAAAGGGTTTGTGCTACTTTAACGTTGACGGCATTGTCTTCAGCAAGCAGAATATTCAATCCTTTGCCGATGTTTCCCGGCACGATATGCCTGAATTTTTCAGGAGCAAGATCAGGAAAATTGTCCTGCAGGATGTCGAAGATTTCAGAGCGGTCGAAGGGAGAGATGAGATAATAGTCAATCCACAGCTGTTTACAGCGGATATAGTTACCCTGTTTATCGCGGGAGGAGACAAGAATCAGCAGGAAATATTCCGAAAGAGATTCTTCCTGGATTTTTTTTGCAATGGCGAAACCATTGATAAGGTTCGAGTCAGTGAGGATTACCAGATGAAGTGGTTCCGGTTTACCGGGAATATGGTTCTGAAGAAATCCGGTGATATCGCTTCTGGAAGGGAGAAGAGTTAATTGGATCCCCATTTTTTCAATGGTTTCAATGAGTTCCGTGTCACGGGCCGGATCGAAAGTAATCAGGGCACAGCGGATTTCATTGAACGATGAAATATTGCTGAAATCGTATTTTTTCTTGAGTTTTTCGTTGGAAAAAACTTCAATGGTGAAATGGAAGCGGCTTCCTGGAAAGGCAGGGTTGGTAGAGATACGGGACGGGCTTTCCACGAAAATTTCACCGTTCATAAGTTCAACCAGTTGTTTGGCAATGCTTGTTCCAAGACCGGTTCCTCCGAATTTTCTTGAAGTGGAACTGTCGGCCTGTTTGTAGGTTCGGAAAATTTCATTCAGTTTATCGGGAGGAATGCCAATGCCGGTATCTTCGACATCAAAAGCCAGAGTGATATTGCCTGAATAATTTTCAATCTGGTTGACATCAACATGAATTTCTCCGGAAGGAGTAAACTTGACTGCATTGCTCAGCAGGTTGGAAAGAATTTGCCTCAGTTTAATGGGGTCGCCTATCAGGTTATTAATAACGGAAGGTTCAATGTTGACATGGATCTGAACACCTTTGTCGGCAGCGAGGGGTTTATAAAGATTAACCACCCAGTTGATTTCTTCCCTGAGGCGGAAAGGAATATCTTCCAGGATCATTTTCCCGGCTTCGATTTTGGAGTAGTCGAGAATGTCATTCAGCAGGCTCATGAGCAGCTCGGCTGATTTCCTGATGATAGACACCTGTTCTGTCTGCTCTCCTGTGAGGTTCTGGCGGGCCAGGGCTTCAGCCATACCGATGATTCCGTTCATCGGGGTTCTGATTTCATGACTCATCCGCGCCAGGAATTCGCTTTTTGCCTGGTTAGCAGCAGCCTCCTGTCGGCGCGACTTTTCCAGAGGAGTGACATCAATAAATGCTTCGATGATGCATTCCTCCCCGTCAATCATAACGGGAATCTCTTTTTTCAGTATGGTCACTTCATGACCTTTGTTCGAGTAGTATATGAACTGATTCGAATCAAAAGCTGTGTTAAAGGAATCGGTATAAAGATAATTGTCGGGAATAAGAAAACGGTCGGAAATGTTTTCACCTACCCACTGAACACCCGGATCAAGGTTCAGGATTTCAATGGCTGTTTTATTGATGGTTTTAATCCGTTTCTCTTTGGAAAGCATAATAATTCCGACCGGCAGAACATCCATAATCTGCCGGAAGGTACGTTCCGTATTTGTGAGGGTTTCCTTCTGGTTTCGTATAATCTGCAGGGAGCGTTCATAATAGAACAAAAGAACAACAATAAGAATGAAACTTACGAGGAAAAAAACCAGTATGTATTTAAGAATTCCCTGAAGGATTATGTGCAGGGGGTAACTCAGGATGATACCAAAATGCACCCGGAAGATCTGAAGGGGATAATAAACTGACAAAACCCTGATGCCCGACTTTCCGGTAAGGATTTTATGACGGAGGATTCCCGGCAAATCGTTGGAGATACTGTCAAGAATGGCGGATGCGTTTTGCGGTTTGAATTCTTCCAGGCTGTTATTGAGCAGAAAAACGGCTCCGGAGGAATTGACAGCCCATTCCAGTGTCTGATTGTTCAAGGTATATCGTTGCAAAACTGTAGAGATAAAAGGAATGACTTCCAGGTTGATTTCTATATTGCCTCCGCACTTTTTGTTCTTAAAATATGGCAAAGTATAGGTAATCTGGCCGTTTTGTTCTTCAACAGACTCTTTGCTTTTAATTTCTTTCTGGCTCTGGGATTTGTAGATATCAATTATGAATTCGTCTTTCCGGTTGCGGTAGAGGCTGAAAACATTGCGGGAAGTATCATACACCGTAATGGACGATATAATATTTCCGAAACGTGAATAAAAAAGTTCCAGATTCTTTAGTTCTTTCTGATAATCCTGGCCGGAAAAAAAGACTGACAAGTCGGTATTGAAAACGTAGAAGTTGAGATCATTTTCGAGGGAAGCAAAGAGATTCTCCGTTTCGGAGGTGAAATAGGACAGTTGTTTCATCATTTGCTGCTGGCGGTTCTGGACATGATCGCGGTAGGAGAAATAGAAAAAAAGTGCATTACCTGCAAAAAAAAGGGGAAGGACTATACCGCCAAGCAGGAATTTACGGGGCATATACACAATCAGGTTTAACGTGTGCAATCAGTAAGGCATAATATGATAGCCAGAACACCTTCAAAAATAAATAAAAAAATGAGCCGGCAAACTAAGTGCGGTACTTTGTATCTTCTTCGGTGACAATATTGATATAGCTCCGGTATCGTGAGTAAGGGATTGTTCCTTCTTCCACTGCTTTCTGAACGGCACATCCGGGCTCATTCAGATGGAGGCAGTTGTAGTACTGGCAATTTGCGGCGGTTTTAAAAATCTCGGGGAAGAAGTGAAAGATTTCTTCTTTTTTCATATCAACCAGTCCGAATCCTCTTAAACCCGGGCTGTCGATCACATACCCTCCGCTGCTGAGGGGGAACATTTCATAAAAGGTTGTAATATGTTTCCCCTGCAGGTGGTAATGCGAAATATCGCCTGTTTTGAGATGCAGACCTGGTTCAATGGCATTGATCAGGCTTGATTTTCCTGTGCCGCTCAGGCCCGAAATCAGTGTAATCTTGTTTTTCAGCAACTCCGCCACCGGTTCAATACCGTCTTTTTTAGTGACAGAAGTAAGGAAATAACCGTACCCGGCTTTTTGGTAAATTTCGGTTGCCTCGACGAGAAGTTCCCGCAAAGGTCCTGTAAAAAGGTCCTTTTTATTGAAGACCAGAAAGGCAGGGATTCTGTATGCTTCGGCTGTCACCAGAAACCGGTCGATAAATTCAAAGGGGGTTTGGGGAAAGGCGACGGTTACCACCAGCAAAGCCTGGTCAATGTTGGCGGCCAAGATGTGGTATTGCCGGGAGAGATTGCTGGGTTTACGGATGATATAGTTTTTCCTTTCCTCTATGGAGGTAATCAATCCGGTTTTTCCGTCAGGAGTCAGTTCCAGGGTTACGCGGTCTCCGACAACCACAGGATTGGTTGTTTTTGACATCTGCAGGCGAAAGTTTCCCTTGATCTTGCAGGGAATCGTTTGTCCGTTTTCACAGGCTACCGTATACCAGCTTCCGGTGGTTTTGGTTACAAGGCCCTTCATAATGAGTAAACGTATTCCTTTGGTTCGTCGTCTTTTTCTCTATGACGGGCTTTGTTTCTGAAATGAAAGGAAAGGGAAAAATAATAAAGTCGGGTTTTCGAAAATTCGGGGAATTCGTGGGGATTAAGAAAATCGTCGAGCATCTGAGTGAACCGCAGGTTGATGCCTCCGGGAAACTGAATGCCTCCGAAAACGGAGGGGACAAATGTATTGGTCTTATTACTGAACCATTCAGTAGATTTTATTTTGAGGTTGTTAACGAAGTGCTTTTCTTTATAATGAAATAACCATTCGTATTGGCCTCCGGCAAAGAGGTAAAAATTTTTGCTGAAAACGCCTATTTTGACTGCAAAAGGAATACCTGCCGCATAACTGCGCCGTTTTGTCTTAACATCCGTATAAAGTTTATCCCGGTAGGTGTAATCTTCTTTTGTGATCATTCCAATGTTTCTGAGCGATAAACCCGTAAAAAGACCCAGATGATCGTTCAGGTCATAATTCCAGTAATCGGAGAGGTGGAGGAACATTGTGAAACGCATATTGACAGGTACGCGCTGGTGATTTGCAAATTCTGCATTGGCAAGGGAGAAGATAAACTCACCTCCGGATGTCTGGTACAGTTTTCTGTTCTGGGCCGGTGAACTCAATACGCTCACAAGACCAAAGACGACGACAAAGGGGAAAATTCGCTGCATGAAAGACCGTATTTGTATTGCAAATGTAAGCATTGTGCTGTAATATTCCTGCAGGTGATTTTTATCCCGCAGGTTATGGATTAAAATTCAGCCAAACGAATAAAAACAAGCGCATTTTGAGAGGAATGCTTTTGAATTAAGCAAGATAGGGCAATATTCTTTCGGAACTTAATCTGGCAATATGTTCGCCGATAGCCAGTGACGCGGTGGCGGCGGGTGATGGGGCATTCAGGATATCCAGTCCGTTTTTGTTTTCCAGAATGATAAAGTCATCAGCCAGTTTGCCGGTGTCGGTGCATGCCTGGGCGCGCACGCCGGATCCGCCGGGAAGTAAATCGTCTTCCGTTATTTCCGGAAGGAGTTTCTGCAATTCCTTTACAAAGGCTTTTTTGAAAAAGGAGCGGTAATATTCTGCCAGTCCCATTCGGAAGTATTTTGCCATCACCTGGCGAAAACCCTTCCAGGAGAGTGACCAGGCCAGTTCGGGAAGGGAAATATCCCATTTTCTGTATCCTTCGCGCCGGAAGGCAAACACGGCATTGGGTCCGGCTTCGACGGTCCCTTTTATGGTGCGGGTAAAATGAACCCCAAGGAACGGGAACTCGGGATCGGGCACCGGATAGATCAGATTTTTTACCATCCAGGTTCTGTTTTCACGGAGGGTATAATATTCACCGCGAAAGGGAATGATACGAACGGAAAGTTGCTTTCCTGTGAGCAGGGCTATTCTGTCAGAATACAATCCGGCGGTATTAATGTAGAATTTTGTTAAATAGGTTTTTTCCGGCGTAATGACTTCGGTGAAATCACCCTTGTCTTTCAATGCGATAACCTTTGAACCGGGAAAAATTTCACCACCGAGTTCCCGGAATTTCTGTGCTATTTTTTCGGCTACTGTTGCATAATCAACGATACCGGTGTAGGGCACCCACAGAGCAGCCAGTCCGGCAGCATGTGGTTCGTAGTCTTTAATTTCTGAAGAGCTGAGACGCTTAATCTGGTTCAGGCCGTTTGCAATGCCTTTCCGGTACAGCTCTTCCAGAAGAGGTATCTGCTTTTGGGTAGTTGCCACAATCAGCTTACCGCAAATTTTAAAGGGAATATTTTCTTCCTGGCAGAATGAGATCAGTTGCCGGTAGCCTTCAATGCAATTGCGGGCTTTCAGGCTTCCGGGGGTATAGTAAATGCCGGAGTGAATTACTCCGCTGTTGTGACCGGTCTGGTGGGAGGCAAGAACAGATTCTTTTTCAAGGACTGCAATCCGGAGTCCGGGGTTTTTTAATGCCAGTTTCCAGGCTGTTGCCATTCCTACAATGCCTCCGCCGATGATTACAAAGTGATATTGCATGGGAATGAAATGATGACAGAATGGTTTCTGAATGTTTTCTGAACGAAAATAATGCTTTTTTGGCCTAATTTATTCTCAGTTCACTGCGATGTCTCAGTTTTCCTTGCAGATACGCCGGTGAGCAAGGATATAGTGATCAATACGCTGGTTAAAAAGGTTCCGGAGTTGCACTAACATAGGGTGAAGGGGATCGAATTTCCTTGTTCCGAACTTTGCTATGGGAAGAATTTTTGGAGAAGTTCCGGAAATGAACAAAGCTTCGTAATTGTCAACCTGTTTAAGGGGTATGGGTTCTTCCGATAACGGAATACCATGTTCAGCAGCCATGGCGAGAATCTGTTTTCGGGTAACTCCGGGAAGTACCTGGTACAGCGGAGGTGTAAACAGCTTTCCGTCAGCGATTGCGAAAAAATTGCTTTTGCTGCCTTCGGTAATCATCCCTTCTTCATTCACCAGAATCACTTCGTAAATATTCTTATCAGCCAGAATTTTCTCCACTTGCTGCCGCAGTTCCTGCTGAAGAACTTTTGCATTGGGATTGGTACGGACTGCCTGGAGAGGGACAACTTTAATCCCTTTAATGTATTGTTCGGGCGGCGGATAAGAATGGGGTACAAATCCGGCCAGAAAATCTGTGGTGCCATTGTGAAAAATCAGTTCGATCCTCACATTTCCCAGAGAGCAATTGTTGTATTTAATCAGATGGCAAAGCTGTTGCAGAATTTCGTTTCTGTCGAGGGTAACAGGCAGTTTTGTCAGGATCAGGGAATTTTGCAGCCGGTCGAGATGGTCTTCAAGGAAAAGATATACCCTGTCAATGACACGCAGGATTTCATAAATGATGACAGCATCAGAGGGATAGGAAAAAGATGAAGTGTCAACCGGTTCAGGTTTGAAATTCAGGATATAGTATTTGTGGATGAAGGGTAAATTCATGCCGCAAAGATAATCTCAATCGTTGCATTTAAAAATGCGCAACGTGCAGGGAAGTCTGAAGCCCGAATCAGGTACAGGATATTTATTCGTATTTAAGAGCTTCAGCAGGATTGGTGCGGGAGGCTCGCAATACGTGAAAGGATACCGTAAGCAGGGCAACGGCAAGTGTAACAAACAGGGTAAGGATAAATATTCCGGCTTCCGGTTGAATATGATACCTGAAATTCTGGAGCCATTTCCCAAGCAGATACCAGGCAACAGGCAGAGCCAGGAGGTTGGCGATAAGGACCCATTTAGAAAACTCTTTGGCAAAGAGCAGGAGTACGTCAGAGGAATCGGCTCCTACCACTTTCCGGAGCGCAACTTCACGGGTCCGCTGCTGTGTGAGGAAGGAAGCAAGTCCGAGAAGTCCGAGAATAGCAAGAAAGATGGTAAGGATGGTAAATGACAGGAGCAACATACCCATGCGTTTTTCGCCCTTGTAAGCTTCTGCAATCATGTTGTCCATGAACTGGTAATCGAAAGGGTATTTATCTCCAAATTCTTTTCTTTTCTGATCGATAAAGGCAATAGCCTCCTGTTCTTTTCCTTTTTTAAGCCGGATATTCAGGAGGGGCGTCCTGCGCGGATCATCGGTAAGGAGCAGGACAAGAGGTTCAATCTCGTTTTGCATGCCTTTGTAATGGAAATCCTTCATAATTCCTATCACAAAACCATAATTTTCGGCTGTGGTATCAAGCGATACACCGGGGAAGAATTTTCTGCCTATAGCAGAGCTGTAGTTCTTTGTGGATGCTCCGGCAGAGTCAATCCAGCCAAACTTCCTTGCCGCCGTTTCATTCAAAATGTATGCTTTGTCCTTGTCGGTCGCCATGTTGCGGTCGTAATTCCGGCCTTCAATTATTGTTATACCCATGCCGGTTATGTAGTCATAGTCAATAAAATAGTTGTTCACAGCCCGCTCAATCATGGCACCGTTTTCTCCTTCAGCTTTCATGACTCGAATGCCCATCATCGAGAAGGGATTTGCATCGCTGCGGAAGGTTGCCTCGATGGCCGGGTTCTGCATGAGTTCATTCTGGAACGATTTTAAGTTATTGGCAAATGTTGTATCCCTGACGGTCATCACCATGAGGTTTTCAGGATTAAATCCCAGATCTCCCTTCTGCATGTAATTCAGTTGTTTCAGAAGCACAAAGGTAGCCGTAATCATCAGGGCTGAGATAAAAAACTGAAAAACCACAAGGATTCTTCTGAGGATACCATTGCCGCCTGACGAATCCATCCGTCCTTTTATCACCAGAGCCGGCTGAAAAGATGACAGGTAGAAGGCAGGATAGCTGCCCGAGATAATTCCTGTAAGGAAGGTAAGAACGAGCATAATCAGGAAAGACCCTTCGCTGAAGATGACCCCGTAAGAAATGTTTTTGCCGGCAATCTGGTTGAAGTAAGGCATCAGCAATTTTACAAGGACAAGCGAGATGAGGAAAGCGAGGATGGCAAAAAAGACGGATTCACTGAGGAACTGGTTCATTAAAGCCGAGCGCTGAGCTCCTGCCATTTTTCGAAGTCCCACTTCTTTCGACCGGTTGAATGAACGGGCTGTCGCCATATTCATATAGTTGATACAGGCGACAAGAAGGATGAAAAAAGCCACTGCGGCAAACAGCCACACGTACATAAAATTACCGTTTGGCTGATCGTATTGAAGATCGGAGGAATAGTGGTGGGTCCGGGCGAGCGGTTTGGCCATCAGCATGAAATGGCCGTTGATACGGTCGCCGATATCTTTCATGTGCCGGTTATAAAAATCTTCTGATTTGTCGAGGATGCTGCGAATGTCGGCTTTGTCTTTCAGAAGGATATAGGTGAAGCAATTGATGTTCCAGAAAGATCCGGAACTGCGGTCATTGAAGCGTTCGGGTCCGATCCGTTTTGCTATGGTTGAGGTTGACAGAAGGGCATTGTACCGGAGATGACAATTTCCGGGAAGGTCTTTGAATACGCCGGTAATTTCAGCCTGATCACCTTCCATGGTAACTAGTATTTTTCCCATGGGATCCTCATCTCCGAACATTCTTCTGGCCAGGGAACCGGAAATCACCATGGTATAAGGTCTGGCCAGAGCGGTTTGCGGATTGCCCTTTTCGAGGGGATATTCAAAAACCCTGAAAACGGTTGAATCGGCAAGCCATACGCTGTCTTCCTTGAATTCCTTGTCACCGTATCGGAAATACATGGTTCCCGGGTAGAAAAAACGAACATATTCTTCCACTTCAGGGAATTCATCTTTCAGAGTAGGGCCAAGGGGAAGCTGCGATATAGCAAACAAATCGTCTTTGTTGTTAATGGTGAAGTGAGATTCGAGCCGGTAAATTCGTTTATAGGCGGGAGAGTGCTTATCATACCCGATTTCGTCCTTAATAAACAGAATGATAAAGAATGTGGCCGTTAGTCCGACGGCAAGACCAAAAATGTTCAGGATAGAATAAAAGGGATTCCTTTTGATATTTCTGATGGTAACCAGAATGAAGTTGCGGATCATGAGCCTGAATTTAGGATGAATGACAATCAGAGAAGCTTACGTACATTTTCGGTAACAATGTGTCCGTCGAACAGCTGAACAATGCGATGTGCTTTTTCGGCATCAGACGGGGAGTGGGTAACCATAACAATGGTTGTTCCTTCGTTGTTCAGTTCAGAAAGGAGGTTCATTACTTCTTCCCCGTTGGCTGAATCGAGGTTTCCGGTTGGTTCGTCGGCGAGGATCAGCAAAGGGTTGGAAACCACAGCCCTGGCGATAGCGACCCGTTGCTGCTGGCCACCGGAAAGCTGCTGAGGAAAGTGTTTCCGCCGGTGCGTCATCCTCATGCGTTCCAGCGCTTCTTCAACCCGCTTCCTTCGCTGGGCAGACGGTACTTTAAGGTACAAAAGAGGAAGCTCAACATTTTCAAAAACAGTGAGTTCATCAATAAGGTTGAAACTCTGAAAAACAAAACCAATGTTGCCTTTGCGCAGACGGGTGCATTCCCTTTCCCGGAAACGGGAAACTTCCTTGCCCATGAAATAAAGTTCCCCTGATGTGGGATTATCAAGGAGCCCAAGAATGTTCAGAAGGGTGGATTTTCCACAGCCCGACGGGCCCATTATCGCAACAAATTCTTTTTCTTTGATTTCAAGATCAACCTGATTAAGAGCAGTGGTTTCAACCTCGTCTGTACGGAAGATTTTGGTGAGCTGGACTGTTCGGATCATAGAATACTGTATTTGTTATCATTTGTAAGACGAAGAAATTTCCTGTTTGTTACATTCAGGAGGGAAAAAATTTCCTGTTTTCCGGTTTTTCCGGCCGCATTTTTCTGTGTTTCTTGCTAATTGACCGAAAGAAGGGACAAGGGCATTATCTGCCCCGGACGGGAAGGAATGCCATTAAACAGGATCATTTGTAAACCGGTTCTGGTTTTCCTGTCAGGTTTCAGTTTTTCTGCCTTCCAGTAGGGGTGTTTTTTAGAGATTTCCTGCCACTGGCTATTGTTCAACAATTGCTGTTGGTATCAGAACGACAAACGAATGGAAACCGGGCAGTGATCAGAGAAATTGACATCTTTGTGAATGGAAGCTTCCTTAAGGTGTGGTTTCAGAGGAGGAGTAATCATATGGTAATCGATGCGCCAGCCAAGGTTTTTCTGACGGGCTCCGGCACGATAACTCCACCAGGAGTACTGACCGGGCTCCTGGTTAAAAACACGGAACGAATCAATGAAACCGCTTTCCACAAACCGGTCCATCCATTCCCTCTCTTCGGGGAGGAATCCCGACATTTTGGTGTGCTTTTCGGGGTGATTGATGTCGATGGGTTTATGGCATATATTGAAATCGCCCGATACGATGAGAGCCGGATGTTCTTTTCGCACCTGCCGTGTATAAGTGAGGAAATCGTCCAGAAATTTCATTTTAACCGCCTGCCTCACATCGCCGGTGGTACCTGAAGGGAAATAGGTACAAAGAAGGGTAAATTGCGGATAATGAAGCTGCAGCATCCTGCCCTCCCTGTCATATTCGGGAATTCCCATACCGACTTTGGTTGCATCAGGAGGAACTTTGGTAAAGACTGCCACTCCGCTGTATCCTGCTTTCTCAGCCGGATGCCATAGCATCTGATATCCGGCTTTTTGTATTTCAGATGTATCGATCTGTTCGGGAAAGGCTTTGATTTCCTGAAGGCATATTATATCAGGCTGTTCCGTAAGCAGCCATTTGTCAAATCCTTTTGACATTGCTGAACGCAATCCGTTCACATTGAGGGAATAAATGCGGAGATCCATGGCGAAAACTTATGGTAATAAAAGCAAAATAAGCAGAAAAAATACAATCTGTACAAGGAAAAATAGTCTGGGAAGTCTTCCTTCGAAAGTTAGATTAAACCATTTCAGGAAGAGGAAAAAAAAGCCGGCAATAATAGCCCATGCAAGGTAATTCTGCAAAGGAATCACTCCGTTTTCCCATTGCCAGTAATCCATTTTCATGGCAAGGGGCTCAAGAACCATGTCAAAGAAAACAATCAGCAGCATTCCAAGGAGAATTTGCAAAAGAGGAATTTTTGTAATCAGAACAGCCCAGGCCCAGGATCCCAGAATCAATACAGCCCAGTTAAGAGCAATTACAACCGGAACGGCTGCGATTTTCCAGTGCATGCCCGAAGCATAAAGATAGGGTCCGAAAAGATTTCCTGTTCGAACTCCTGCCAGTTCAGCAAAAAAAGTGATGAGGACTGTGAAAATAATCCATATGTAAATTTTTCTTCCCTGATCCTGGCGGATGATAAAATATAGGACGCCTCCATTCATCAGAAGGAGAAAAAGATCGGTAAGTTTGATCACAATAGGCCTGGTGGGTGGAAACCAGTGGAAAAAAATTCCGCAGGCGAACAAAAACAATAAAAGAAAGGAAAAATTACCGGGAGTGATATATTTCATGATTTGCATAAATAACAAATAAATCCGTAATTTTAATAATGAACAATTTATGCAAATTTTTGTTGAAAAGAAAAGTACCTTATTGTCTAACAACTTACGAAACTCGATGAACAAAAAGATTGTAGTAATTGGCTCAGGATTCTCGGGGTTATCAGCTGCTGCCGCATTGGCAAATATGGGGTATCAGGTGGATGTGTATGAAAAAAATGCAACCCCCGGTGGCAGGGCAAGAAATTTCAAAGAAGCAGGATTTACTTTTGATATGGGGCCAACCTGGTATTGGTTGCCCGATGTGTTTGAAGAATACTTTGAAAGATTTAACAAAAAAGTTAGTGAAATGTATCAGCTGGTTCGGCTGGATCCATCGTACAGGGTCTATTTCGGGCCGGGAGATTTTATTGATGTACCTGCGGGGATGGATGCTATTTACAGGTTATTTGAAGAATGGGAGCCCGGAAGCAGCAAACGGCTGAAAAAGTTCATGGAAGATGCCCGCTACAAATACCAGTTAGGTATGAAGAAGCTGGTATATAAACCTTCCTTGTCATATTTTGAATTTCTTGAGCCCTGGCTTTTGCGGGGTATAGTCCACGGCGACTTTCTCCGTTCAGTTTCGAAGGTAGTGAGAAAGAATTTCAGGAATATGCGTCTGGTCCGGATCCTTGAGTTTCCTGTAATATTTCTCGGGGCAACTCCCTGGAAGACGCCGTCACTTTATACCTTGATGAATTTTGCTGATATGGGCATGGGGACATGGTATCCGATGGGAGGGATGTATTCTGTGGTTGAAGCCATGGTTCGTTTGGCCGAAGAACAAGGTGCAGTGTTTCATTATAATGCTCCTGTTGAGCGCATCCTGAGCCGGAATGGAAAAGCATACGGTGTCCGGATAAACGGAGATATCATTGAAGCTGACCTGATCCTGTCCACAGCCGATTATCATCATACCGAATCTGAATTGCTTGACACTGAGGAGCGTTCCTATTCTGAAAAGTATTGGGATACAAGAAAGATGGCTCCTTCAGCCCTGTTGTATTACATCGGACTGGATAAACCGGTTCAGGGGCTATTGCATCACAATCTTTTTTTTGATGAAGATTTCGACCGACATGCCGATGAAATATACAAAACGCCCCAGTGGCCCGAAAAACCAGCCATATATGTCTCGTGCAGTTCAAAAACCGACCCGGCTGTAGCTCCTGAAGGATATGAAAACCTGATTGTGCTGATACCGGTAGCTCCGGGATTGAAAGATACAGAGGAGATTAAACAAAAATACTATGAATTGACATTAAAGCGGATTGAAAAACTGACCGGAGAATCTCTCAGCGGGCATGTTGTTTATAAGCGGATGTATGCCCACAGTGACTTTTCTTCCGATTACCATTCATTCAAGGGGAATGCCTACGGGCTTGCGAATACCCTTGATCAGACTGCAATTTTCAGACCTTCGCTCAGAAGCCGTAAGTTAAAGAATCTTTTCTATGCCGGCCAGCTGACTGTACCCGGCCCGGGGGTTCCTCCTTCGATTATTTCAGGGTACGTTGCTTCCGGACAAATCGATTCATATTTTAAAAGTCTGTAAATTATGAAGGATTTGTTTTTCGAAGCATCCATACAAACCAGCCGTCTTGTTACCAGGCTGTACAGTACCTCTTTCTCTTTGGGAGTTCGCATGCTAAACAGGCGATTCCGGGATCCGATTTACGCTATTTATGGTTTTGTGAGGTTTGCTGACGAAATTGTTGATACATTCCAAAATTATGACAAGAAGCTTCTCCTGGATCAATTCCGGGAAGATACTTACAAAGCAATCCGTTCCGGAATCAGTCTGAATCCTGTACTGAACAGTTTTCAATGGGTAGTCAACAAGTATCAGATTGACACAAAACTGATTGATACTTTTCTGCACAGCATGGAAATGGACCTGTCAAAAACAACGTACACCAGGGATGAATACAATGAATACATACTTGGTTCGGCTGAGGTGGTTGGGTTAATGTGCCTGCAGGTCTTTTGCGAGGGGAATAACGGGGAATATGAGCGTCTGAAGCCCCTCGCCATGAAACTGGGTTCTGCATACCAGAAAATCAATTTTCTGCGTGACCTTCGGCAGGACAATCAGGTGCTGGGAAGAAACTATTTTCCTGGTATCGATATCAGGCATCTTACGGTTGAAACAAAACATCAGATTGAGCAGGAAATTGAACAGGAATTCAGAGCCGGCATGGAAGGGATAAAGCAATTGCCTCCGGCTGTGCGGCTGGGTGTTTATCTAACCTACGTTTATTACACAGCGCTGCTGAACAAAATTAAAAAGACCACACCGGAAGATTTATTGCGGAGAAGGGTGCGAATTCCAGATCTGAAAAAATGGTCGCTGCTGGTTTTTTCTTACCTGCTTTTCAAAGTCAGGAAAATTTAGAACTGTTTTTCAGAAATGTGATTAGAAATCAAATGCAATCAGTATTTTTAAGGAAACCGGATGAAGCATGAGGATCTCATTCTATCTGTATTTTTTTGTTGTCATGGTTCAGGCTCAGGGTTTCAGCCAGCAGGTTTCCCCGGATACGGTTCAGAAAATGTTTCTGCTTTCTATGGAAGATGATGCCATGAATGCAGAGCTTTTCCGGTACCTTAGCCGAAGGGATTTTTCTGACGATAATGCTCTGATGCTTGCCTACAAAGGCTCATCCAGGGCAATGATGGCCCGATCGGCGTCATGGCCAACTGCAAAATATAAGTATTTTACGGAAGGAAGGGATATGATTGAAAAAGCTGTTCAGCTGCAGCCGGCCAATCCTGAAATCCGTTTCCTCCGTCTGATGATCCAACTGAATATCCCTTCTTTCCTTAAATACAATAATCAGGACGAAGACCGTCAGTTTCTGGTTCAGTATTTTGGGAAAAACCGGCCGGCAAAAGGTTCTTTTGAAGAAACCATGGTAAACCTGATCAGAAAATACGGAAAATTGTCAGCATCGCAGAAAGCAGTGCTGGAAAGAGGTTCCTGAAAAGCAATACATAAAAAAACCATACTATGGAAACGGAAATTTTACTGAAAATAATTCTTGTTATTGCTGCCTTCTGGTTTATGGAATTTATGGCCTGGTTTACCCACAAGTATGTTATGCACGGTTTCCTGTGGGTGCTGCATAAAGACCATCATGCCCGCACAGGTAAGCGTTTTGAATGGAATGATCTGTTTGCACTGATGTTTGCCATTCCTTCCTTTCTTTTGATATTTAATGGTTTGCCGGAGACAGGCTACGGTTTTTTCATCGGAATTGGCATAGCCTTGTATGGTTTGGCGTATTTCCTGTTCCATGATGCACTGGTGCATCAGCGGGTCAGGTTATGGGGAAATACTGACGGTGTGAATTATCTGCGGGCTGTGGTGGCTGCTCATGAAGACCATCACAAAGGCAAGAAAAACTTTGGTTTTTTGCTTCTCTTCCCGTGGAAATATTTTAAGCCGGAACATCAGAAAAGCTATTATAACCGTATATACGGAAGGCCCAAAAAGAGCCCTGAAAATTCATCAGTAAACGAAACAAGCAGGCAATGAGCAGTTATTTTCTGGTGTTGTTTTTTGCAGTAGTTTTTCCATTTCTGCTGAGCTTCGATCGCAAGGTCGCTTTTTACCGGCTCTGGAAATATGTTTTTCCGGCTATTCTGATAACTGCTTTGCTTTTTATTCTTTGGGACATTCTTTATACATATCTTGGGGTATGGAGTTTCAATCAAAAGCATCTGTCGGGCATTTATTTTTTTAACCTCCCGGTGGAAGAAGTCTTGTTTTTTATTGCTATACCCTATGCGGCTTTGTTTACATATGAAGTTCTGCTGGTATATTTCCCGAGGGATTATCTGGGCAAGTATGCCCGTTTCATTTCCCTGTTTCTGGTGATTGTCCTGATACCGACAGGACTCATTTTTTACGACAGATTGTATACTTCGGCCAATCTGATTCTCGGCGGCCTGCTCATTTTGTTTTTTCAGTTTGTACTGAAGGTTTCGTGGATGGGAAGATTTTACCTTGCCTTTGGAGTAATCCTTATTCCTTTTATTCTGGTGAACGGGATTCTTACTGGCAGCTGGATTGACGGGGAAATTGTAAGTTATAACGATTCCGAAAACCTGGGATTAAGAATTCTGACCATCCCTGCAGAGGATATTTTTTACGGAATGAGTCTGATTCTGCTTAATACAGGTTTTTTTGAATATTTCAGGACAAGAAAGGATCATTTGTTCAAAAAGGGAGCCAGCCTGGCAAACAGGGCATCCTGAAAGACCGGTTTGGCAATATAGGCATCACAACCTTCCCTGAGGCAACGTTCTTCATCATCGTGCATGGCATAGGCGGTCTGGGCTATCACCGGAATATCGGGCCGGAACTGCTTGATAAGCCGGGTAGCGGTAAATCCATCCATAACCGGCATTTTGATGTCCATAAGCACCAGATCAGTTTCAGGATGCAGGCGGCAAAGCCTTACGGCCTCCTCTCCGTTGCCGGCGGGGTAAACAGTAATCCCGGTTTTCTGGAGAATTTCCTGAAGATAATACAGGTTCGCCGGCTCGTCCTCGGCCAGGATGATGGTTTTTGCGCTCCAGTCGGGAATATTTTTTGGTTCAACACCGGAAAGCATAATCTGGCTGGTTTGATGGTTTTGTTCATTAGGCAGGAAAACCGAAAAGCGGGTACCTATGTTCTTTTGGGAATCGACATTGATAAATCCTCCCAGTAGCTGGACAATGTTTCTGGTAATGGCAAGACCAAGGCCGGTGCCCGGATAGAGTCTGGCATTGGAATCATCAAGCTGGGTAAACCGGTCAAAAATCAAGGGGATTTTCTCAGAGTCCATACCAATTCCTGAATCCTCAACATAAAAAACGACAAATTCCTGATTGCTTATGGTCTGGGTGTAAATACCTACCTCGATGTATCCCTGATGAGTGAATTTTACGGCATTGCTCAAAAGGTTGTTCAGAATCTGGCGAAGCCTTGCCGGGTCGGTAAGCAAAGTTTCCGGACAAGAAGGATAGAATTTTGGCCGTAATTCTATATCTGTTTTTCCCAAAGAATACAATTGTTCCTGAAAAGCCATCAAAACTTCACGGATAATTTCAGAGAGACTGAAACAGACTTTTCTTATTTTGAGCTGGCCGGCTTCAATTTTGGCCAGGTCAAGTATGTCATCAATAAGGTGCAGAAGAGAATCGCCATGTGATTTAATAATGCCAATGTACTCCAGTTTTTTGTCTTCAGTAAGGTCAGGATCTGTAAGGAGTTCGGCAAATCCGACAATGGCATTCATCGGAGTACGGATTTCGTGCGACATGTTCGAAAGAAATGCGGTCTTGAGTCTGTCGGCCTCCTCTGCTTTGTTTTTCGAGCGAATCAGTTCCTTTTCAATGATTTTCCTTTGGGTTATATCCCGTATTACCGAAATGATGCCGTTTGCTTCTCCATTGCATCCGTTCAGAATGGCAGAATTGATTTCTGCAAAAAATACAGAACCATCCTTCCGCAGGAGAGTATATTCTTCTTTATATGTACCGGTGCCTTTCTTTAATTCCTGCAAGGCTATTTTGACAGCGTTCTTATGTTCCGGAGTAACAAATTCATACAAGGGAATTCCCTGATAAGGAAAATCCGGTTCATAGCCAAACAACGAAAATGTTTTGTCAGAAACGAACAGCAATCTTCCTTCTTTATCAGAAACAACAATGGCATCAGGCGATGTTTGCAGCAGTCTCCGGTATTTTTCTTCCGATACTTTCAGGGCGTTTTCAGTTTCTTTATAGGAGGAGATATCAGTAAAGATCAACATATGCCCCTGGTTGCCCCCGAAATATAAAGGATTCACAAAGACATTCCAGTACCGGCAGACCCCATTACCATCGTAAAACCTGATTTCGTTATGTTTGTCATCGGTTGCTTCAGCAGGTTCAGAATTATCAAATTGCTTCAAAAACCGATCCCGGTCTTCAATATGGATACGGACTGCAAAATCCTGCAGTTTGTATAATGAAAGCACATCGGTATCCAGCTTTGTCAGGGCAGCAGCCGTTTTATTAAAGTAGGCCACTTTGCCGGAAACAAAAACTATGGTACCGAACAATGTCTGGTGTTCAATGCAAAGGAACAGGTCCTCGGTCAGGACCGGTTTCTTTTTTATACCATCAGCCTCTTTAGGAAGGTAACCGGTGGTTCTGATTTTCCTGCTGAAAAAGGACAGGGTCCGGAAAGGCATTATTAGGCAATTTGCAGACACAATCCTTGTTTTATAGTTTCATTAAATGGGATAAGAAGCCAGGTAAATATACATGGGATTGAAATGAAAAAATTTTCTAAGAATATGATTTATATCAATATAATAATTAATTTAAATCATTTTCTTTTGTTCTGTTTGACCCGGATTGCGCCTTTGAAGAGCGAACGAACGAATGCACAGGGTGGTGACCTTTTACACAGGCAACCGGGCAAATATCGCTGAAATGCAGTAAAAGTGAACCCTGTGGCACATTGATCAGTTTCTGTTGCGCAATGTGAGTTTAATAAACGAGAAAGATTTACGGGGATTCCTGACTTCCTATAAAGGATTAGGCTGTGTTAACTCTGATCAGGGAAAGACGATGGATTTAAGATTTGACGCCTGAATGGCGGTTACCGTCTTAAAAAAGCGGAGTGCGCTGGCCATTGGCAGAAACCCTGAAAATTTTTCCATTCTCGATCAGAACTGCTTCGGGTTCGGCCTTGAATGTATAGTAAGGAACATCAACTGCAATTACTTCTCCGTTATAAAGGGAAGTAATCCTGGGCACGTTGGTATGGCCCACAAAAATGGTTTTTACATGGTAATGCTTTGTAAGGCTTTCAACAAAAGCAGGGTCAGCCATCGGATAAGCATGGTTCTTTTCAACCAGTCCTCTGTACCAGAAGATTCCCATGTTTCCTGTCAGCAGTTTTTCCAGGTTATGGTCTTTTTTCTCGGGCTTTTTGGCGAGGTAAGCTCTTACGATGGCATTCATTTCAGATGGTGTGAGTTTCTGGGAGAAGACCTCCGGAGAGATACCTGCATGAACAAACATGTACTGGTTGATAATTAGGACTGAATTCAACGACCGGATCCATTGTCCGAAGAGAGTATTTTTTCCGAAATGGGAAGAATAGTCTTTTCGCACCTTATCGTTGAGATAATAGTATTTAGAGGGGAGGTATCGGTAGTCTTTCCGCAGCATCATGATTTCATGGTTTCCCAGAAGGTAATGAACGTTGCCTCCTGCCTCCGATGCCTGCCGGGCAAGGTGATAAATAAACCACAATGATTCGGTAACCTTGTCGCCCCGGTCAAAAATATCACCCTGAAATACAAGATGTCCGTTACCGAAGTTCCAGCTCAGGTCGTTATTGATAATATTGTTGGCTTTCAGCAGGGAAATCATTCCGGTATATCCGCCGTGAACATCTCCCATAACGAAGATTTTTTCCACTCCGGAAAATGTATCGGATTGTGGTTCGGTTGGTGGGTAGACAGTGTAGGTAGCGGTATCATTTCCCATGCCTTTGATTTTCATCGGAAGAGAAGTAAAGGGAACGGTTTGTTCCCGCAAAAAGGCTTTGCGGGTAAGGGAATCGTAAACAAGATAATACAGGTTTATTTTCTTTTTTCCCTGAAAACGTACATAAGGGCCGTCGGTCCAGTTGGGAAGGTGTTGCCGGTAGTAATTGGCAAGGAATTCTGAAGTGCGGCTGTAGAGATTGTAATTGGCGATATCAATGGCTGAAAGATGCTCGTTGTTGGTATGGTTTAACCAGGCTCCGTGCCGGAGCAGGTAGCGGGCAAGGCGTGTGTTGTTATTCTGGGCGGCATACATCAATGCCGTGTTTCCGGCCGAATCGGTTGCGTTCGGGTTTGCTCCCGCCTGTATCAGCATGCGTGGTATGTGAAGCTTGCCTTTAAAGGCTGCATGCATGAGCGGAGTTTTTCCCTGGCTTGGCGCATCAGGTGAAGCTCCTTTTTCGAGCAAATATTTCGTAAGGCGGGGAGAATTATTCAGAATGGCTGTAACAAGAAGCGTGTGATTCGACTGGGGACAGATGCTGTTAATACCATGGGTGCGGAGATAGCTGTTAACGACAGATGTATCAGGTGAAAAAAGGGATCCAAGGCAGGACGCATTGCCGGTTTGTGAAATTCCTGATATGCTCAGGAAGGCAAATATTGCAGTTAAAAAAACAATGCGTTCGGAACGTATCATCAAAAGCTCAAATCGGACTGTAAAGGTAACCAATCTGGATAAAAATATCAGAAGTTCCATTTGAGCCGGAAGAAATTAAGGTAAAAAGTCTGCCTGATTTCCGGCCCCCTGTCAAATTTGCTGAAACGGCCGCTGAAGATCTGGCTGATAAGGGAAGCTTCGAGGTTGTTGCTCAAAGAGAAAGAAAAGGAAGGGCCGAGATAGAATCCTTTTCCCGGCAGGCCCATTGCCGCCAGTGATATATTGAACAAAGGCGTGACCGGCACGCTGAGCTGCACCAGTGCAGAGATATCGGCGAAGGCAAGGTCTTTGACTGATGCGGGAGCATAGTAGTAGTCCATCAGCGTTTTTTCCGGCGCAGGATTCTGTTCCCACCGGTAAAGTATTTCGGCAATAAGATACCATGATTTGAAAAACATGCCGTCAACGGATACGGAGGAGAGAATCATATTGGAGCCTTTCAGGGAATCAGTCCGGGGAGGGAACCAGGAAACTTCTCCTCTGAAGCCGTATTTTCCTATATTGCCTGACCAGCCTCCTCCCAGAACCAGTTCATTCTGAGGAAGAACCGCGCCAAGGATCTGGAAATCGTAGTTCCATTTATTCCAGCGAAAAAGCCCTCCGGCAGTAATTTTTCCTGAGCTGTCTGCTTTAACGGCCATTTCAGCTCTTCCGGCAGCAGAATAGAACCATGTGCACCGGATGGCATCGCTTCCGGGTCTTTCCGGATAATCAAAGTCGAAAAAGGAATAGGTATTGAACAGGTCATTGGGGTTCCACACGAGGGTCTGGCTCCAGTTGATGCGTTGTCTTCCAATGGCCAGTTCCAGTTTTCTGAAGGTAAGTTGCAGGTAGGCTCTGTCAATCTGACTGGTAAGGGCATGTCGGTTCCCGTGGGCCAGGGTAAATGACAGATCGGCCAAACCCCGGTCTTTGCCGGCCGAAGAGGCCATCATCGGGTTCAGTACAAAAGATTCTCCGAACGAAAGACGGTTTCTGACCTGCCATTCCGAACTGATCCAGGGCAGGGGTTGCCATGTTATTTTCAGGCGGTTTTGCAGTTCATGGTCCCAGATGGCATCATGAGGTTCCTGCAGAATCATCAGGGATGTGCGGTCAGATAAATACCCTGAAAAGGATGGGGCAGGAATCCTTTGTGTGCAGGAATCATTTTGCGCGCTTGCACAAAAAACAAGAAGGAAATAAACAGAAAACAGGAGTGCCTTTTTCATCCTTTGGCTTGCTGTTCATCACGAATTACCTTGCCGTCTTCGAGCATAATTATGCGGCGGGCTTTTTTCATAACACGGGGGTCATGGGTGGAGAAAATGAAGGTAATATTTTCTTCCCTGTTGAGTTTTTCCATCATTTCCAGGAGGTTTTCGGCCGAGCGTGAATCAAGGTTAGCGGTAGGTTCGTCGGCCAGGATAAAACGCGGTCGGGCGGCAAGGGCTCGTGCAACAGCTACTCTCTGCTGCTGGCCTCCTGAAAGCTTTGACGGACGGCTGTTGGCACGTTCAGCTAAACCAACTGCCTGAAGAAGTTCGGTAGCTCTTTTGCGGCGTTCACGCACCGGTTTCTTCTGCAGATGCATGATAAACTCGATATTTTCGCGGGCGGTAAGAACAGGAATCAGGTTGTAGGCCTGAAAAACAAATCCCACGTTCCAGAGGCGGAAGTCGGTCAACCGGGACGAAGAAAGCTGTGCAAGATTGGTTCCGTTGACAATGATTTCACCCGAAGTAGGTGCATCCAGGCCGCCGATAAGATTCAGCAGGGTTGTTTTGCCACTGCCCGAGGGGCCGACAATGGCAGTAAACTCTCCCTCCTCAAAGCTGAGAGTGACATCCGACACTGCTGTCACTTCGATGGAATCTTCGCGGTATGTCTTTGTAAGGTTTTTCAGGGAAATGATTTTCATGTGCGGTTCAGTTTATTGAGTTTTTTTACAGCGTTCGTATGGCTTCAACGGGTCGCAGGCGCAGTGCCCGCCGGGAAGGACCGATGGAAGAAAGAACAGCCGCCAGTATCACCAGAACGGTGAGACCAAAATAGCTGTCGGCATTCAGCCGGGGATAAATCATGGCGGCAAAGCCGATGTCTTCGAATCCTTTAGAAAACATCAGTGCATTGAGTCCGTGCTGATGAAAATACTGCACAACAGGCAGGGTGATAAGGATTCCCGCAAGGGTTCCTGTGAGGGAAAGGAAAATGGTTTCGGACATGATCATCAAAAAGATTCTTTTTCCTGACATACCGACAGCTTTGAGCATTCCGATTTCACGCGTACGTTCGAGTACTGCCATCATCATTGTGTTGATGATTCCGAAACTGAGGGCAAGCAAAATGATGATCAGGATAATATACAGCCAGGCATTGGTATATTCGGCCATCAGGCCAAGATCGGGCATCAGTTCCTTCCATCCCATGGTTTCCAGTTGAGGGAATGCATTCCTCACAGAGGCGACCACCTGTTCAGTTGTATTATCATTTTGCAGGGAAACAAGAATTTCATGTAGCTGTTGTTTCTGGAGACCTGCAAGGGGTGCCAGATCGTTATTTCTGACAAATGCATTGGTTTCGTCGAAAGAGGTGTTGTAAGTTTTATAAATACCTTCCACCCTGAAAGCTCCATAAACAATATCGCCGGTGGCCGACTGAAAGGAAAGGATTACCCGGGAGCGAAGTTTGAGTTTCAGCCTTTCTGCAAGCTTCCGGCCAATAACAATCGTGTTTTTCTTTCCCGAAGCAAACCATGTGCCGGAAGTGTCGGAGATCTTCATGTGAAGGGCGGTGACATTCCTCTCGTTTTCGGGGCAAATACCGTTGATTTTAACGCCGGCACCTCCCGAAGCCGATGAAGCCATGGCTATTATTTTAATACGGCCGGAAACTGACTTTACCCGGGGATCTTTTGTAAGGTAGGCGAGTACTTTTTGTGCATCAGGTATGGTATCAGCAATTTCTCGGTTGTTCAGAAAACCGGGATGATGAATCTGCAGGTTGGCAACTTCGTTGCGGATGGCATCGCTGAGCCGCTGGTCAACCATTCCGATAAAGATGGCCGACGAAAAGAGAGCGCCGAAAAGGCCAACCGCAATGGCAAATACTACAACCAGGCTGCGGGGTTTGTTTCTCCAGATATTTTTCCAGGCAAGTGACAGAATCATACAGGTAAATTTTTTTATCTGCGCAGGGCGTTGACAGGGGATAGACGGAAAATGGAAACAACAGGCCAGGCCAGTGCAATAAAGGTCAATATCAGGACGGCTATTCCCTGATTTATAATAAATCCCGGTTCCAGAAGGGCGGGAATTTCCGGGTCCATGCCATAGATTTCCATAGTTTTTGCCAGGGTTCCCGAGAGCATTACCGGGTGATGATGAAACCATGCAATAACAGGAAGGGCTGCAGCAATACCAAGCAGGACGCCAAGAAAAGCCAGAAGAACCACTTCCGTGGAAACAAGAGCGGCCACTTTATGTTTCTTCATTCCGACGGCTATCATGACGCCCAGTTCATAGCGCCGTTCATTGAGCATCATCATGAGGGTGCCAAAGATTCCAAAACCAATGATAAGGTAAAGAAGGCCAAGCAAAATATAGCCGCTTCCCACATCGGATATATATTGCTGGTAAAGTTCGGTTAACATTTGCTTCCAGGTCAGAACTTCAAACCCGTTTCCCAGGGTGCGGGAGAGTTTGTCGGCTGTTTTGTCGAAGGTTGATGGGTTCTGCAAGTCCACCACGAGGGTTGTCAGCCTATTTTCGGCTGAATAAAATTGCTGTGCTGTGGGCAGTGTAAGGTAAACCATCTGATTATCCCATTCGGGTGCAGGAAGTCGCACGATTCCGCGGACGGGAAAGACTCCTGCCGCAGAAGTACCCGCATATCCCTGGCTGATCATCAGAAGAGTATCTCCCACTTTCAGCTTAAGATATTCTGCCAGCCGGCGTGAAAGAAGTGCTCCCTGGTCGCCGGGTTCAAGCATTTTTCCTTCAGCCAGTTTTTCCGGCAGGCGTGTAAAACCATATTCTTTTCCGGGTTCAACGCCTGCTACAATAACTGGTTTGGTGCGTTCACCCGAAGAAGCAAGGGCGAATGATTCAAGACGAGGTATCAGAGCCCTGACATCCCGGTTGGCAAAAAGCGCTTTTTCGGTTTCCTCATCCCATGTGAAAGCGTAATCAAAGTTTTTGTTTTCCTGAAAGCCTGCGGCATGGATCTGAAGATAGCCGGTGTAGGAATGAAGCACGTTTTCCAGCAGACTATGCCAGCTTCCAAGGTGAAAGCTCTGTTGAACGGAAGCAAAAAATACCGCAAACAGAACGGAGGCTGTTGTAATGGCTGTTCTTTTCCGGTTCCGGCCCAGGTTCCGCCAGGCCATTTTAATGTATTCCTTCATGAGCAGGTTACTTGACTTGTTTCATGTTCTGCTGGGTGAAAAAACTTTCCGGGACAGGGACATTAAAGCGGATTTCATTCAGAATCACAATTGTCTGGTTGCCGGGTTTATCGGCAGGAATGATCTCAAAGCGGGTAGGGATCAGGCGGTTGTCCATGGATTTTATGTCAGACGCAATTTCCGTTCGCATGAGCACACCTTCTTCATCATAATATTCTGTACGAAGCTGGTCGTAACCTTCCTTGCTGATCCATTTGATAATTTTTCCCCAGACCACGGTTGCTTCTTCTTTTGGAAGCAGTTCGATTTTCCAGCAGAGGGTTCCTCCGGTGGTTTCGGTGCCGATAATTCTGTGTGTATAGTCATTCACCAGGGAAGATTCTCTCAGCAGGTCATCGTTGGTATAGTCCGACCCCATCCATCCCTGCGACAGCATGGAAGGAGGCAGTTTGATCATCCTGCTGATAGAAGGATTCCAGTTCCACATTTCGTTCTTCACTTTCAGAAAAGACTGACCTTTTTCTTTGGCAGGTCCGAGAATCAGCGTGAGGGCATAATCCCGTCCGCTGGTCCAGGTTTTGAATACGATCGTGCGTTCCCATTTCGGGCGTTTCACGATCATAGTCATGGTACTGATGCTTGATTTTTCGCCCTGAAACTTATTGTCGGCTTTCCGGATAATTTCAGTTGCATCCTGGGCTGTTGCGGGAAAAGGGAGACAGCCCGCCAGTATCAGCATGAGAAGGGGTTTCATGAATTTCCGATGTTTTTCTGTATTGTAAAATAAAGGAAATTTCTTCTAAAACACCGCAAACAAAAGTTTATGATTTTTAATGAAAAATCGTATTTTTGTGCCGCTTTTCAGGCACATGGTGTCAGCAAGTTTGCAGCCTCTGAAGCAACCCGGAAACCTGAAATTTTGCAAATCCGGCCCCATAGTTCAACGGATAGAACGGAAGTTTCCTAAACTTTAAATCCAGGTTCGATTCCTGGTGGGGCTACAATGTAGATTGCACCTTCACGAATTTCCCTGTAACCACTGTCCCGCTACTGGTGCGGATTCTTATAATGTAAATACCAGCAGGTAAATAGCCGACTTCTGTCTGATAAACGTTTTCTCCTCCCGGTTCAAAGACAGTTTTCCACAAGACTCCTGTTACAGAGTATATCTCTATGCTTTTGGCTGGCTGGTCAATTTGAATGCTTATTCTGTCTGTTACAGGATTGGGATAAATCTGCAGGGAACCTTTATCCGGCAGAGAATCACCGGTGGACTCACTGTACTGCCCCGGCATATTTTGATCCAGCCAGGCCAGACGTTTTCTGATCCAATCCTTAAACTGTTCGAGTACGCCTTCATAGGAATCGGGCTGAGGGTCCACTTCGGGGGTACCGACGTTAATACCCAGAATAGGCCATCGCACATAATGTCTGTTCTGGGCATAGTCAATCCGGGCGCTAACTGAATCAATGTATCCGAAAAGCGCCTTTTCGCTCAGTACGGTTTTCCGCAGGTTTACATAACGTGTATGCAACTCATCAGCAAAATGTTTGTCCTGCAAAAGTCTCTCCATCCAGGTAACTGCCACCGGCCAGTTTCCGCAGGTATTCACCTGATAGGCCCAGCCGGAGCCATCAGTCGCCCTGAAAATATCGCATTCATCAATGTTCTTCCATGCCCAGTCGAAGTCCCACACCGGACCGGCATGCAAACGGCCATCCCTGCTGTCGCGGTCTTTATAATAATAGCAGCTTTTCTTGTATGCATCGATATTCCGTGAGAGTTCCCCTACTATGAAATAATCAATAAACGAACCCACATCAATATAGGGCCTGTATCCCTTAAAGGGGTCGGCAAATTCCTTCCCATACAAAGCCTTTTCAAAAGCATAGACGAAACTTCGCAGGTATTGCTTTTGCTGCCATGTAATCGCTTCCGGCCCCGGATATTCATAAACAAAATAAACAGAACTTCCTGGCCGGTCAAGCGCGGGATAAAGACTCATCCAGCTGTTGGAGGCATCGTAATAATCCTGTTTGAAGATATATCCGCCGGTAAGGCTGTCGCCGGCGTTATCGTCAGCATCCAGTTTTGCAATTGAAACCCTGTTTTTGTCAACTTTTATTTTCTCACAAAACAGATAAATTCCCTGGTAATCGCCGTTCAAAACCACTTCGCATAGGGTTGACCGGGGAGCATAGTGACCCATCTGGCGAAAAATCCGAAAAGCAAGGTCGTTCCTCAGGAAGGTCTTGTCATTATAACTGGGAATGAGAATCCAGTCGTTTTCCGGAGGAAATCCAAGCAGAGGAACATTCAGGTTTTCGCCGGAGGCATTGCGGGTTTCAAAAAGGTACGGCTTTTGAGGAAATGTTTGTGAATACCTGCCACGGTACTCAATGCCTATGTTTCCTTCGTACACGTTCCCCGGATCATCTGAGCTGTTGATGTTCCCCTGGCCATGAAATACAATCTTCAGAAACACATCCGTTTTGGGTTCATCCTGGATAATTTTCCCGCGGGTATCAATAACAAACAAAGGCAGACTGGTAGTGTCGGTAACCGAACCGGCAACAGTCACAGGCATTAAAACACCCGCAGCAACAAATGTTCCCGCCAGAAAGATACGTTTTATCGTATTTATTGCAGTCAAAATTACCCTTTAACGCTTTTTAGAAGCAGAACTGGTAACGTTTTTCAATACTGGTGGAATGCATCCGACACGAAACGAAGAACTTCGGGCAGGGATTCCCGCCAGTATGTCCAGTTATGTGCCCCGTCACGGATTCGGAATTCGTGCGGAATCTGCTTTTTGCGCATGGCAATATGCACCAGACTGTTTCCTTCAAACAAAAAATCATCATCCCCGCAGTCGATATACCAGCGGACAGATTTAACCTGGTCAACCGGCATATCATTGATCAGGCTCAGCGCATTGTGTTTTTTAAAGTAGGCTTCAATCTCCTCGTCGGTTGCTTTGATATTCATTTGATTCAGGCGGCTTTTTGCTTCTTCCGTATTGAGAGGCCCTATATAGGCACTTAAAGGACAGGCAGAGGAGAACAATTCAGGATGATGGAGGGCATACATAAAGCTTCCTCCTCCTCCCATAGATAACCCGGCTACAGCACGGTAACGTTTTTCTCCCTTGATCCGGTATGTTTTTTCAACATACGGCATAAGTTCCTGGAAGAAGAAGTCTTCGTACCGCCATTCTCCCTTAATATCATTAAAGTAACCCCGCTGACCCGTATTGGCATCGGGCATTACAATGATCATGGGGGTAGCGGTTCCTTCCCTGATTGCTTTATCGGCAATCCACTGCACTTCGCCAAACTGCACCCATCCTGTCTGGTCATCCCCTGCTCCGTGAAGCAGGTACAATACAGGATAACTTCGTTGCGAAGTTTCGTAATCAGGGGGAAGATAGATGGCAAATTTCCGGTCCATCTTCAGAATTTTGCTGGGCACAGTGAGGTTGTCGTAAACCTTGCCCTGCTGGGCATTCAGCAAAGCTGTCAAAAGAAACAGACTCAGGCTGACAGAAAGAATTTTTTTCATGGCAAGTGAGATTTTTTCATTTTCCGAAGATAACAAATTCGTGATTCATTGATCCTGCTTCGTGCATCCGTCATGGCTGAATTGCTTTCCTGATTAATGAATGCAAGATATATCCGCGATAAACCGAATACGAACTGTCGGTTTTATAAAAATTAAGCGCCATTCAGGATGCATGTGCAGAAGTTGTGACGGAATAGCAGATTTCGATTAAATTTACACCCAATTGTAATACAAAAGCCGTGTCGTACATAGATATTGTCCTTCTGATTTTTCTTCTTTGGGCAGCCATCCGTGGCTTCATCAAGGGATTCATCAAAGAAGCTGCTGCTCTGCTGGCTTTGATTCTTGGCATTTATGCCGCGGCGAAATTTTCAGGGTATGCCGGGCAGTGGCTGGCAAAGTACATTCACACCAATCCCCAGACACTTTCGGTTATTTCCTTTATTCTTACGTTTACGGCTGTTGTTATTGTAATTTACCTTCTGGGAGCTTTTTTTGACTGGCTGGCGAAGGCAGTTGCCCTGGGACCTGTTAACCGGATTCTTGGTGTCCTTTTTGGTGTGCTGAAGACGGCTTTCATTCTGAGCGTTATTATTCTGGTTATCAATACAATACAGCCGTATTTCCGAATTCTTCCCGAGCAGGAAATTGCCCGTTCAAAAATGTACAAGCCTCTGTCTGTTTTTGCTCCGGCTGTTCTGCCTGTACTTACCAAAGGTTATTTCATCCTGAAGCCTGATTCCACAAATGTCCCTGAAAATAAACCCGCGCCCTGAACGAGCGCCGGATTTTCTGCAGGAATATTCTCCCGCTGATATTTAAATAAAAAGTTTCCTCTCCTTACCAAGCTGTGGCAAACAAACTCGGTATATAAAAAAGAGCATTGGAGATGAAACATCCCCAATGGGTGTGCGGGATGAGTAAACCCGGCTTGTACATCAGAACTGCAAACGAATTAATGCGCTGAATGAAAGCCTTCCTGGAGGTATTCGGGCAAACCCCGCTGTAACGCAGTGAAAGCGGCCCGCAGGGCACATTGCGCACTTTTTGATGCCCAATGTGGGATAAATCAGGTTAATTGCGAGGCTGCCTCGTCAGAAATTTAGAATTGTTATCTTTGACCGCTTATTATTCAGAACAATGGACTTTATTTCGGAACTGCGCTGGAGGGGCATGATACACGACATGATGCCCGGAACGGAAGAACAATTGAGAAAAGAGCCTACTACAGGCTACATTGGTTTTGATCCTACCGCCGATTCGCTGCATATTGGCAATCTGGTGCCAATTCTTTTGCTGATGCATTTTCAGAGGGCTGGTCATAAGCCCATTGCCCTGGTTGGCGGAGCAACGGGAATGGTAGGTGACCCTTCAGGTAAATCAGAAGAAAGGAAATTTCTCGACGAGGAAACCCTGCGGTACAATCTTTCCTGCCAGAAAAAACAGCTCGAAAAATTCCTTGATTTTACCACCAAAATTAACCCTGCCGAAATCGTCAACAATTATGACTGGTTTAAGGACATGGGGTTTCTGCAGTTTCTCCGTGAGGCCGGGAAGTACATCACAGTCAATTACATGATGGCCAAAGATTCTGTGAAAAAGCGTCTTGAAACCGGAATATCCTTTACCGAATTTTCCTATCAATTGGTTCAGGGATATGACTTTTACTGGCTCTACAAGCATAAAAACTGCAAACTGCAGATGGGAGGAAGTGATCAGTGGGGAAACATCGTTACGGGAACGGAACTGATTCGCCGTAAAGACGGAGGCGAAGCCTATGCCCTCACCACCCCTTTGCTTACCCGCTCCGACGGAAGCAAATTCGGTAAGTCGGAAGGAGGAAACGTATGGCTGGATTCCAATAAAACTTCGCCGTATAAATTTTATCAGTACTGGCTGAATCTATCTGACGAAGACGCAGAGAAGTATATCAAAGTCTTTACCTTCCTTACGCAGGAGGAAATAGCTGCACTTATCGAAGAGCACAGGAAAGCACCAGAAACCCGTCTTCTCCAGAAAACCATAGCCAGGGAAGTTACAACTCTTGTTCATTCCCGGTCTGATTACCAGACAGCCGCCGAAGCTTCGGAAATTCTGTTTGGAAAGGGTACAACCGATGTTCTTAACAAACTTTCCGAAAATGATTTCCTCTCGGTATTTGAAGGTGTGCCTACGTATGAAATTGACAGTCAGCTGGTTCATAAAGGAACTCCGGCTATTGTTCTGCTGACGGAGCATGCACCCGTTTTCCCTTCCAAGGGAGAAATGCGGCGGCTGGTGCAGAATGGAGGGCTCAGCATCAACAAACAGAAGTGGACCCAGCCTGATGCACCTGTTACATCCGGTTTTCTGATCAGGGAAAAATACATTCTTGTTCAGAAGGGAAAGAAAAACTATGTACTTTTAAAGATCATCTGATGTGTTCAAAAAATCTTCTCCGGTATGGGAAATAAGAAAAAATCCTCCTTCAGTTTTGAATCGGACAACATCTTTTTTTACATTATAAGAAGATGGCGTTTTTTTGCTGCGGTTGTTATTGCCGCTGTGCTTGTCTCTTCCATTGTGTCCCTGCTGATTCCTCCCCGGTATAAGTCAACGGTTATTCTTTTTCCTGCCGCATCGGTTCCGGTTTCGCAGGTTTTGCTGGCTCCGGGGTATTCAGGTTCCCGTGTGGGCATCACCTCTTTCGGTGAGGAAGAAGAGGCAGAACAGGTTCTTCAGATTTTGAATTCCGAAGTAATCCGTGATGCCGTAGTGAAACAGTTCAATCTGATGGAGCATTACGGCATTGATACTTCCTCCCGTACAAAGAGGACACAGCTTCTTGGCGAGTATAAAAAGAATTTTTCTTTCCGGCGCACGGAATTCCTTTCAATTGAGATTTCGGTTCTGGATAAAGACCGTCAGATGGCAGCCGATATCGCCAATTATGTGGCGTCGCTCATCGATTCTGTTATGAATGGTATGAAGCGGGCTCGGGCTGTTAAGGCTTATGAGATTGTGGCCCGTGAGTACGAGGACCTGCAGAAACACGTCAATATGCTTCAGGATTCCGTAGAGTACATGCGAAAAATGGGTATTCCCGATTACGGCACACAAATCGAAGTGCTTACCGATCAGTATGCCCAGGCCCTGATCAAAGGAAATAGTGCGGCGGCAAGAACCCTGAAGGAGAAACTGGATCTGTTCAACCAATTCGGAAGCCGTTATATTGCACTCCGCACCAATCTTGATCTTGAAACCCGTCAGCTGAACGAGCTCCGCAACAGGTATATCCAGGCCAAGGTAGAGGCGGAACAGGATCTGCCCAATAAATTCATTGTTGACAGTGCTGTTCCTGCCGAGAAGAAATCCAAACCTGTGCGCTGGCTGATTGTGGTAGTTTCCACATTCTCAGCCTTTATTTTTGCCCTCATTGCTCTGTTGTTTTTTGAAAATCTCTGGAAAAAAATCCGCCGAGAAATCTGATGTATCTTTTTAAAAAGAATGTCCGCAGGGCCCTGCTTCTCTCCCTTGCCTTCATTTTACTGAATGCACTGGCCATTTATTTCGACCAGTACCTGCTCAATCTTCTTCCTTTTGTCCTGCTGATTCTTGCCATTGCCTTTTATCATCTCGACTGGCTTTTCTTTGCTCTGGTCTTCCTTGTACCTTTGTCTGTTCAGCTGAAATATCTTGTTCCGGGGCTTTCCTTTGATTTGTTCCTGCCTACGGAACCTCTGCTCGCCGGAATATTGGTGCTTTTTATCCTTAAGCTGTTTAACGGCGAAAAGATTGAAAAGCCAGTGCTGAACCATCCGGTTACCCTGGCGGTACTGTTCTACCTTGCCTGGATGGCTCTTACTTCCGTTACTTCCACCATGCCGCTGGTTTCTTTCAAATATCTGCTGGCTCATCTATGGTTTATCGTTTCTTTTTATTTTCTGGCGGTTTATATTTTCAGGAAGAAAAAAAACATGTTCCGCTTCTGGTGGCTTTATATAATTCCCTTTGCCGTAGTGATAATTTACACGGTTTCGCGGCATGTTACCTTCGGGCTGAATAAAAAGACCGTGTATTTTGCCATGAAGCCTTTTTACAACGACCATACCATTTACGGGGCTGCCCTTGCCATGTTCATTCCCATACTGGTAGGAATGGCTATCTATTACTACCGGAAGGGTAATTTGTTGAAAAACATTATTCTCTGGCTGTTAACAGCTCTGTATACGTTTGGTGTTGTTTTTTCCTACACCAGGGCGGCATGGATCAGCCTGGCTGGCGCTCTGGCCGTGTTCTTTCTGATTTTGGTATTCCGTATCCGCTTCGGGGCACTTCTTGGAGGGGCTGTCCTTCTGGCAGGTCTTTTCTTTGCTTTTCAGACCCAGTTGTTGATAAAACTTGAAAAAAACAAGCAGGATTCCTCCGTGGATCTGGCAAAGCATTTGCAAAGTATTCCCAACATTGCCTCTGATGCCTCCAACCGTGAACGGATCAACCGATGGCATTCGGCAATACGGATGTTCAGGGAAAAGCCTGTTTTTGGGTTTGGTCCCGGCACCTACATGTTTCAGTACGCACCCTATCAGAAATGGTATGAAAAAACCATCATCAGTACCAATTTCGGAACCCTCGGAAATGCCCACAGCGAATATATCGGGCCTCTGGCTGAATCAGGTCTGCCGGGAACCCTCAGTGTCCTGGTCATCATGATACTCACTTTCTTTACCGGGATGAAAGTTTATTACCGTTCGTCTTCATTCAAAATCAAAGTTCTTGCCTTATCTTCCCTGCTCGGACTTCTCACCTATTACATTCACGGTTTAATGAATAATTTTCTTGACACCGATAAAATATCAGCTCCCTTCTGGGGTTTTACTGCGATTATTGTTGCCCTGGATATTTACCACAGGAAAGAAACAACGAGCGTGGATGCAGGCAGACAGGATTTAACCAATGCCGGTCAGGCATAGAACTCAATACCCAGGATGGTAATATCATCAAAGATGGCGGTATTACCACTGAGGATGCGTCTGGATTCAATAATACTGTTAATGTTTTCGGCAACGGGAGCTTCATTGGCTATGTTTTCCTCTATTACGGCGGTTCCGAAACCTATGCCCGTATCATCAATCACTTCCACCAGGCCGTCGGTATAGCAAATCATCTTCGAAGGTTCCTCAATCAGCATACTCCCGTGATGAATAAACGGTATCTCATCCAGCATACCGATCCCGACACAACCGCTGCGGAGAAAAACAAGTCTGCGGCTTTTCTTATGGTATAGTACCGGTGGATTATGCCCTGCATTCACAAAATTCAGTTCTCTTGTTCTGTAGTTATATTTGGCTATAAACAGGGTAATGAATTTTTCCCCGTTGGCACTGCTCATTACCCGTTCATTCAATCTTTCCACCAGAGCAGTCAACGAAATCTCGTGCGAAAACAATGCCCGCAGGTTAGCCTGAAAATTTGACATCAGCAATGCGGCTGAAATTCCTTTTCCCGAAACATCCGCTATACAAAATCCAACTTCATCACGGCTCAGCCTGATACAGTCGTAATAGTCTCCGCCTACTTCATAATGCGGATGATAAAATGACGTAACCTGAATGTGATTGTTTTTTGGAAGGGTTTCGTTCTTGGGAATCAGCATATTCTGCATCCGGGATGCGAGTTCCAGCTCCTTCTTCAATGCTTCCTGCCGCAGCAATTCATTGAACATTCTTATGTTCTCAATGGCGACCATAATGATGTTCGACAGGGTTTGCACAAAAGGCAGATGCTTGATAACCGGGCTTACTCCTTCTCCTTCCTCTATATCGCCTATAAGAACGTAGGCAATTGGATTGGTGGTCTTATAAACAGGAATTACAATATCGAAATGCTGGGAAAGGTTGTCACCGGCAGAGGTAAGAGTTGTAATTTCATCGTATTTCAGCAGATCTCTTTCAACGTCGATGGTTCTTGAAATATTCTCATCAAGGCCCCAGTAGAGAAGGCATTCCCATTTTTTCTCATCAAATTTATAGATGAGAATTTTGCCGATTTTCAGGTCTTCTTCCAGCAGGCTGCGGTAGCGGGCAAGCAGTTCTTCAACTGACAAATTTTCATTGATTGCCTGCGTAATTGATAACAGGGCATGCAGTTTAAAACTGGAAACCTTGTGCCGCTCACCCAATGTTTTAGCCATCTGAAATCATCCTGTAAATCACATATAAAAGTACAAAAATGTTTCATGCCGACAATTTCCTCAGCCATGTAAATTTTGGCCGGGAACGAAATTGTCGGCAGTAACTGGAACAGGGTTAAGGATTATTTTCCCTGTGTTACATAGCTTCCTGCAAGCGATACAACTCGTAAATCGTCGAGGCGGCTGCAGTCATTTTTCGGATAGAAGGTTATTTTGTATTCCCTGCCCGGAAGCATGTCAAAATAGTTGTCATCGTACCATCCGTCACATGATGCCGAATTCAGGTATACATCCCTGGCCGGCTTATCGGTGGTAAGGGTAATTTCATACACCTTTCCTTTCTTCTGCACGCTGTGTTTGATTTCAGGTATAGCAAGATTCAGATTTTTGGGAGCATCAAAATAGAAATAACGCTCTGTTTCCTTTGACTTTCCTGTAATGAATTCAGCATACAGAAAAACATCGTGCAGGCTACCCCGTTCAGTAAATGTTTGCATTGGCTCTGTCCAGACAACGGTACTGGTATTTCCCGGAACATTTACCTCCTTTTCGCGCTTTAAAAGCAATTTTCCATCGAAATGGTAAAGAGAAATTCTCAGAACGCCATGCTGGTCAGTTAAACTATCAGAAACCATATACACATAGAGGGAATCGTTCTTTACTTCGGGCGAAATAAGAAGCGGACTAAAAGCTCTCCTGGCGTAATAATGCAAGGCCTTCCAGCGACCGAAATAATCGGTGCTTGACCAGGAAGGGGCCTGCCAGCAGTCGTTGATCTGCCAGTATAACGATCCCATACACCACGGCATAGCTCTTCTGTGGGCCTCCATGGCCAGAGATACACCTTCGGCCTGCAGTACATGGTTCAGATACAGGAAATGTTCAAAGTTTAAAGCAGGCTTGTAATACATATCGAGGTATGTTTTGATCAGCATATTTCCCGGAGCACTTCTCTGGTGCCAGTTCAGCACTTCAGTAGTAATGTCCCTGTCTTCGGGTAAAGTAAATGATTCAATGGTCTTCATTTCAGGGAACGACTGAAATCCGTATTCGCTCATAAAACGCCCGATATATTTTTCATACAGACTGAATGGTTGTTTCCCGTGCCATACCGACCACATGTGCACATCGCCTGAATACAGTTCCCTGTTTGGCCGGTTATAATCGGTTATGTTCAGCCCCTGGGTAGGTGAGGACCACCAGTAAGCCATCCCGGGAGCGTATTCATTGACAACAGAAGGCAATAATTTATGAAACAATGTATCATATGCCTTCCATATTTCCTTTTTCTGTTCTTCATTGTAAAGATTCTGCCAGCCCCAGTTTCTCCAGGCGGTTTCGATCTCGTTGTTTCCGCACCATAAAGCTATGGAAGGATGATTCCTCAGCCGCACCATATTCTGGATCGCCTCGTTTCTCACATTTTCAAGAAACTCATTGTCACCGGGATACATACTGCAGGCAAACATAAAATCATGCCAGAGCAGAATGCCGTATTTATCGCATAAGTCATAGAATTCGTCATTCTCATAAATGCCTCCTCCCCACACCCTGAGCATATTCATGTTGGCATCTGCTGCCCGTTTTACAACATCTTCGTACTTTTCAGGAGTTACTCTGGGCAAAAAAGCATCGTTGGGAATATAGTTTGCTCCCTTCATGAAAACTGGCACCCCGTTAAGCTGGAAATAAAAACTTTCTCCCTGGCCATCAGGATCTTTTTTCCGGATGAGTTTTATATCGCGTAATCCTGTTTTTACCAACCGGCTGTCAAGAAGCGTATTCCCCGTCAGCAAAGACCCTCTGAACGTGTAGAGTTTTTGTTCCCCCAGGCCATGCGACCACCAGAGCCGGGGATTGCTGATCTTAACCGGAATGTCAAATGTATTGTGGCCTTTTTTCAACTGCACTTCCCTTGTACCAAGCACCTGCTTCAGGTCATTGTCCGAAATGCTCAGCATGGCCGGCATATCCGTTTCGGAATAAACAGTTACGAGTGCGGTAATTTCGGCCTGTTCTCTGGTAATATGATCCTGCCTGATAAACAGGTCTTCCATTCTGGCCTCATCCCATCCCTGCAGTTCAACAGGCCTCCAGATGCCACTGGTAACAAACCGCGGCCCCCAGTCCCATCCAAAATGATACGGAGCTTTGCGGATAAAGATGCTCACCCGCTTGTCACCCATACCCCCGATTTCGGAATAGTCATTCGCCGCAGGCAAGGGGTATCCATTTTTTTCCAGTTTTACGAGCCCGATTTTTATTGGGGAATGAAAATAAATGCGTATTTCGTTTGATCCCTTCTTCAGCAAACCCGAAATGTCGGCCTTCCATTCCCTGAACATATTTTCTGCCTTCAGAATGAGAGAATCATTCAGATAAACGTCGGCATAGGTATCGAGCCCCCTGAAAACAATTTCTTTGTGCTTTTTCTTAAGCAATGAACCGTCGGGTGTAAAAACCACCCTGTATTCCCAGTCCTTCTTATCGATCCACTGGAGGTCCTTTTCATTCATCCGGTAGAACGGATCCTCTATTTGTTTGTTGTTCAGCAGATCGGTATGCACGCATCCGGGTACTTCAGCCGGAAACCATTTCTCAGTTCCTGCCTGCCTGAATTCCCATCCGCCTGATAGTTCTTTTGTAACGATTTGTTTCCCCTTTCCGGTGCAGGAGGTAATGAACATTCCCATACTTGCTAATAAAGTGATAATGAAATATATTCTTCTCATACAATACTGGATTTGTTTAATAGGGCAAGATACAAAATAGCGATTTAATCTGTAACAAAGATGCTGAAAAAATGAAATACAATGTAAATGAACTGATTAAAAAATGTGCTTTCATAAGGATTATGTGCGAATTGGGTATCTTTAAACAAGATACAATGCCATTCGCAGGCGTTTTTATCATGAATCGAGGGAAATTTCAGATTTCCTGGTATTGATTTTGCTTTGAGATAGTATCCCCATAACCGGGAAATAGCCAGTAATTATTGATTCGATTCTTAAATCCTGATGGGAGCCGGCTTATTTTACCCTGATTACCATCAAAACAACATCTTCTTTATATTGCGGAGGGAAAAATGTCCATTCGCTGTCGGTAACGTTTATCGTATCAGTTAGCAAGGTATCGCCTGTTACCGGAGAAATCCAACGGATGGAATAGGTTCCCGATGGTAGTTCAATAGGGAGTGATGATACATTTTCCTGCCCCATGTAAACCAGGTAATTTCTGCCCTTTTCAGCAAGACCAAAGATTTCGTTTCTGTCAGTTGGTAATGGTTTCATTTTTACAAAAGGCATGGAATACAAACAATCTTTCAATATTCTCAGCTGTTTTCTGAAAGCCGGCCCTCCCCAGCCGGGGTTACCATCCGGAATAGGCCAGGTTCCGTCTTCAAAGCCAACCACAAAAGAGTAATCCAGATTGTTGTATAGTCCGCCACCTGAAAGAAGAAACTTCCATGCCTGAGAGCGGTAAAGATAATCCCGGTGGGGCATAAAACCGGTTTCATCGAGGGCGATCACTTTATTCAGGTTGTAGTTCCATCTGACAGCTTCAGGCAATGCATAGTGGAAATTAAAAACGGAAACGAGGGAATCAGGAGTTGAAATTTTTGCCCTGAAATTCGAAATGTTTTCCGAAATCAGATGCCGGTTGGACAACCGGCTCTCGGTTTCGGCAATTATACCGGCTATGTGGTGCTGCCATGCACGGGAAACCGGATTGGCTATTTCGGCCAGTTTTTGCCAGGCAAACGGATGCGTTTTGTTGTCGCTGGGAACAATTTCCTGCAGACAGGGGTGGTCAGACCAAGGTTCATTCTGTATTTCATAGATGATGTTATCAAATTCATTAAGTTCTGTTACAATTTTTTGAATATACCGCTCCTGGAAAATGAGCATATCAGAGTTATACAAGGTATTTGCCAGTTTATAGTCTTTGGGTTCCTGGAGGTTAATATTGTTTGCCGGATTCAGAGGATTGTATGACCAGATCGATGCATTGTAGATGGAACTGGAAAGGGTGACTTCCACTACGATTCCCCTGAGGGATGCTTCATTCACAAACTGTCTGAGCCGTTTAAAATATTCCTCATTCCACTGGTTGAGATCATAAACTCCGGGGGAGGAGGTTTCTCCGTCTTTTATTTTTTTCCATGGTGCCAGATAGGACTCTTTACGCGGATTCATGGTGTTCCGTTCAATGCCAAACGTAGCGTCATTCATTTCCAGGTGCCCTGAACAAAAGATCCGGGTGTAATTAAAACCCTCTTTCTGAAGGGCATTGAGGTATTTAATGAAATCAAAATCCCTGTTCATAACCGATCCGTAATGCTCGGCCGATGCAATCAGAATTGTTGGCTTGCCGCGAAAAAGAAAATAGTGAGGATTTTCAGGGTGCAGACATAATGGTACACTTTTCTGAGCTTTCAGTAAAAAAGGTAGAGTGAGAACAACAAGAAGAAACTGAAAACGGATTTTCATAAAGATGCAATTTTGGTACACAGAATATCAAATGTACTTAAAATTCTATATGCAGTTGTTTATAAAGAAAGATAGCGGACAACATGTGGTTGTCCGCTATCTGAAACACTATCCATAAGGTCGGTTGGTCATTTTCTGATTTTAGGGACTATCCGGAAGTTATCAAAGGCAAAATCGAATGTCATAGCAAATTGGGATTTCCATGAACCAAACCGGTCGAGTTTAAGAGGCTTACCGGCAATATTAGGCCATTTTTCCAAGGGAATACTTACAGTCATCCAGCCGGTTTTTTCATATACCTTACCGCCAAAATTAGCTGTGTAAGGTTTCCATTCTATAAATCCTGCATCAACCATACCCACTTCAAACCAGTCTTTGTCAAATTTTGTATCACCAACCCACATTTCAAACCGCAGGTCATAATCAGCAGGATTTCCTTCCACCTGTAAATCCCCACAGTAGGCGATCACTGTTTCCTGCACCCACCATTGATTATCTCCGTAGTCTTGTTTCAGGTAATAAAACTTGCCACTTATAGGTTTTACCGGAAAATCGGATGGGAGAGTTTCGGGATCGCGAACGTAGGCATCACCGCCCCAGCAAATAGGTTTGTCGTCAAAGTTAACGAATACATTGCGGTTATCGCGGAACCAGGAATCAGTAGAATCCATACCTGCTACGGCATATACCTTAACTTTGCCGGGCTGTGCTCCTTCAGGGACTTTTACATTAATCAGCTTGTCGGTGTAGCTTACGATGGTTCCTTCAACCTCACCCGGGAAAACAACTTTAATGAGGTTCACAAAGTATTTGCCCTTGATTTGCAAAATTTCACCATCGGGTACATACTCCAGCGGAATTGTGTCGGCATCCGGAGGCGGGATCAGAACAGGGAAATCATACGTGGCTTGTCCTCCTTTAGTAACGACAGTAATTTTATTATTGATTTCCGTAGGAAAAACTCCAGGGATAGTTACTATGATGTTTTTGTCTGTTACCAGTGTGGGCATAAAGAAAGCTTCCACGTTATTAAAGTAGATGTGCATGGTTGAACTGAGATTTTTTCCCTGAATAACGATCATCTGTCCCATCTGACCCTCTGTAATTGCACTGTCTTTTGCCACAATTCTAACTTTGGTAATTACGGGTACGCCATAATCCTCTTCCTGCTCACAGGAAGTGACAAAATATCCGGCTGCAGCAATGACCAGAGCCATCATCAGCCAGGATAGTTTTTCCGAAATGGTGGTTATGTATTTTTTCATAATCTTTCAGATTGACAGGATAAAACTTATTTACCGAAATTATACGGAACGGGTGGCTCCAGAAGTTTTGGATTCTGGTCTGTTTCTGATGCAGGAATAGGTAAAATAAAACTATCGTCGGTAGCAGTAATTTTGAAAGAGTTCAGCATGCGTGTGGTTCCTTGCCAATAATAGGTTCCACGTTCCTGATTATTAATAAATGCAATGGCAGCTGAGGGATTCCAGTAATGCCACCTTATCAGGTCATACCAGAAGTCGGCTTCGTAGGCGAACTCGATCCTTCTTTCATGGAAGATGTCCTGGAAAGTAATACTGGTTTTTGCGGGCAGACCTGCACGTGTGCGCACTGCATTGAAGGCTGTGAGTGCATCGGCATCCGAAGTGGAGGAATTGTTTCCCAGGACAGCTTCTGCGTAAATAAGATAAACATCGGCTAAACGAAGAACATACGTGTTAATTCCGGTCGACATAAAGCAGACTTTTCCATTGTTGTCTTCGGGGGTACCGATAACATATTTTTTTATGGCAGCAAAACAGGCATTTTCACCAATACCATCATTAGGTTGCGCCACAAAAGTATAGCCACCGTCCTTCTTCTTGAGTTCAGGATAGTAATCGCCGTCCTGCATGATGGTTTCATGGCGTCGTTTATCACCCGGTTCATATTCATTCTGCAAATCAATGGTAGGGCCGATGTATCCTCCCCAGCCATCACCTACTCCGGTAAGGGTATTGTCTTTTGCCCAGTATGCCTGGTTGGTATTCTGAGTACCCCAACCCTGGCAGGGGATCCATTGAAAGGCAAAGAGCGATTCCTGATTGTCTTTTTCTGCATCTTCCCCTTTGTATTGGAACAGATCAGCATATTCCGGTTTCAATTTAAGCCCGCTGTTGTTAATAACATCACCTGCCAGTTCTTTCGCCTTGTCCAGATCGGCCTGGTTACGCGACCCGCTTTGTCCCCAACCTGACCTGGCAAGATATACCTTTGCCAGCATCCCTTCGGCAGACCATTTGGTAACCCTTCCCCGATCATTGCCTGAATATGCGGCCGGTAATTTGCTTGCAGCATCTGTGAGGTCATTGATGATAAACTGGTAAACACTCTCCACTGTATTGCGGGGGATTTTAGAATCAAAAACAATGGCACTATTGTTTTCAATAATGGGTACGGGTCCCCACAGCCTTACCAGGTAAAAATACGCTGTGGCCCGCATGAATTTCGCCTCACCAACCACTCTGTTTTTCAAGTCAGCAGGCACTGAGGCACCTGCCTTGGTAGGAATGTTGTTAATTACCATGTTCGAATGGGCAATCACCCTGAACAATGAATTCCATGCTTCGTTCAGGCGGGGGTTGTTCTGGGTAACGCCCAGCTGGAAAAACTGTGCCATGTCACCATCATTGGTCCAGTGATTGCCGGAAGTGGCGTCACCAATTACCCAGTGAGCTTTGTCGTTAAGCTCAAACCAGGGCCACCCATAAAGAGGAGCTGTCGATGCATTAACCTGTTCAGGAGTCTGGTAAAAATTATCCAGTGTCAATGCATCCTGCGGAGGTCTGTTCAGGAAATCCTCACTGCATGAAAATCCGGATAACAAAAGAATTACCGGGATAATTATGCGAAGTAATCTATATTTCTTTTTCATATGCAAAGGTTTTTCAGGGTTACATCAATTAGAATCCAAGGGTTAATCCTACCGAAACGATCCGCGGCATCGGATAACGACCGTTATCAACACCTGTGAGCAGGGGATCCTGGTTGTAGGAACCAATTTCCGGATCAAATCCAGTATACTTTGTGAATGTTAATGCATTCTGGATGTTCATGTAGATGCGCAACTGGTTGGCTTTAATCTTTGATATCAATGCGCTCGGGAAGGTATAACCAAAAGAAATATTCTTTATCCGCAGATAGGATCCATCTTCAACATACCTTGACGAAACCCTTGTGTTCTCATTCGGATCTGTATTAATGGCTCTTGGCATGGATGTTTCCGGATTGATCACCCTTACGTTTTTAGGATCAGTTAAGGAACCTTCCGGATCGATCAGTTCGAACCGCACACGGTTATTGACGGTTTTAAGCTGATTCCCGTAAAGGTTTCTCATTCCTTCTGTACTCCGGCGGGTAAAATTATAGATATCATTTCCGTAAGTTCCCTGGATAAAAATGCTCAGATCAAAATTGTTCCACCTGAATTCATTCCCCATTCCATAGGAAAACTTCGGATAGGGATTCCCAATATAGGTGCGGTCAAGATCATCGATAACCTGAACATTGTGCAAGGTATCACTGCCGATGATCCAGTCGGCAGTTGAGGTCTGGTCAATATTTCTGAACTTGATATCGCCCGGAAATACTCCTGCCCATGCATCAATTTTATCACGCTGTTTCGGACTGTTGACAATATCATCATAATCAACGAAAATACCGTCGACCACATACCCGTAGAACTGGCCCAAGGGTTTGCCAACTGCCGTTTTGGTAACTGTGTTAAACCACTGGACATTTCTGTAAATAGCCGCTCCTTCTTCTCCCAGGCTTAACACTTTATTGGCATTATGTGAAAGTGAAAGGGAGGTAATCCAGGAAAATCTACCCGTAAGATTATGGGTTGTGAGGCTTAATTCCCATCCTTTATTTTCCATTTTCCCAAGGTTGACAAAAGGAGCTTCGATGCCCATCCAGCTTCCTCCTCCCATGTAGTTTGGCAAGGGCATGCGGAGCAACATATTATCTGTATTCCGTTTGTAAATTTCCAAGGTCATATCGATGCGGTTCTGGAAGAGGGCAAGATCGATACCAAGGTTTTTGTCGGTTGTTGATTCCCACTGAACATCCGGGTTGGGTAAGTTGGTCAGAAGAAATCCGTTTCCGATTCCCGAGGGGGCGGTACGCAGGGCCGAACCATACGCATATCCGGGTATCGCCTGGTTCCCTACTTCTCCGTAACCAAGACGAAGCTTCAGATTGCTCACAAACTGCAGATTTTGCATAAAATTCTCATTGGAAATTCTCCATGCAACCGACACGGAAGGGAAGTATCCCCAACGCTTATTGGGGCCAAAATTGGAAGAACCATCTGCCCTGAATGTGGCGGTGAGCATATACTTACCGGCAAAAGAGTACATAGCCCTGGCAAAATAGGATGCCAGTGCATTACTGCCTTTGTACCCACCGTTGGTTGCGGTTGTAGCTTCTCCCGCATTCAATTCCTGGACATCGTTGCTGACAAAATTCTTACGAACCCCTTCAATTCCCTCCCAGTTCGATTCCTGAGCTTCCTGGGCAAGCATCAGGGTGACATCATGTTTTTCAGCAAATACCTGCTGATAAGTCAGGTAGTTATTTAAAGACCAATAAAAGCTCTGGGAGTAATTTCTTCTTGACTGGTTCTGGGTATTTACAATCAGACCATACTGGTAAGTAGGCTGGAAGGCATAGTTATTAATAAACTGTATATCAGTACTAAACTGGGAGTGTAACGTAAAATGTTTCAGGAAGGTGACGTCAGAATATGCACTACCGAGAGCACGAGTGCGCGTAACATTCAGATCCCTGTCAAGGGCCATGGCTACCGGGTTGGTTACGCCAAACTGAGTAGTTACCGGACCTCCCCAGCTTCCGTCGGGAAATTTCAGGGGAATATCAGGAGCCTGAAGCAGGGTGGCAGTAATAACCCCGTCATCGGAATCATTCAGCGTAATTCGCTCATTGGTGCGGCTCACCATAAAGTTGCTGCCCACCTTGATCCAGTCTTTTGCCTGGTTTTCAAGGTTAAGCCTTGCTGAATAGCGGTCGAAATTCGAACCAATCACAATTCCGTCCTGTGCAAAGTACCCGCCTGACAGGGCATAGGTTGTTCTTTCATTACCGCCGGAAACGGAAATCTGATGACTTTGAACCGGGGCGGTGCGGAAAACTGCATCCTGCCAGTCGGTTCCATTGCCGAGAATAGACAGATCCTGAAATTCCTGACGCCGGGTAATCAGACCCAGGTCGGCCAGTTCATTCTGGTATGAGGCATATTCTCTCAAATTCATTACATCCATACGTTTCGGCAAGGTTTGCCATCCATAATAGGCTTCATAGTTTACTTTTGATTCACCAGCTTTACCACGTTTGGTAGTTATAATTACCACTCCGTTGGCGCCCCGTGAGCCGTAGATAGCACTGGCAGAAGCATCTTTAAGGATTTCCACTGAAACGATATCAGCCGGATTTAAGGTTGACAGGGCACTTACAGCCGTTTGGCCATTGCCTCCTCCAGCCCAGTCAAACCCTACTGCTGTACCCTGGGCCTGTGCTGACACCTGCACGCCATCAATCACATACAGGGGTTCACTGCCGGAGTTGATTGACCCGGCGCCGCGGATTCTGATAGACACTCCGCCGCCCGGCTGGCCGGAATTCTGAAATACCTGTACCCCGGCAGCCTTTCCCTGCAGGGCCTGGTCAATTGAGGTGGAAATGGTATTTTTCAAAGACTGTTCCGACACGGTTGCCACGGCTCCGGTTAAGTCAGTCTTTCTCTGTGTACCATAGCCGATAACAACTATTTCCTCCAGCTTTTTGATATCTTCAACCATGCTCAGATTGATAACTGTTTTTCCTGAAACAGCTATCTCCTCCGTTTTATATCCGACGTATGAAAACACTAACACAGCATCTGCTCGTGCAAGGGTAATGCTATACTCACCGTTTGCATTGGTGATGGTTCCGTTGGTTGTTCCTTTTTCGAGTACGGTGACTCCGGGTAAAGGCTCATTGGTTTCAGCAGCAACTACCCGTCCTTTTACCTGAACAGTCTGCTGAAGGGCAGAGATCTCCCTGAGGCTGAGCATTTCCAGCTGAATCTTTTCCTCCGTTCTATTGCTGTTGCTCAGACCGGCAATTCTCTGAAGCAAAGGCATCAGTGGCTTGTCCTGCCGCGGTGTAATAACATAATACCCGAGGCCAACCTTATCAACCTGATACTTGCTGGCCCTCTGAATTTCCCTTACGTACGGATCAATTTCATCCGCCTGGAAATTCCTCAGGGCATCCGGTACAGAGACATTATCCAGCAATCCCGACTCATAACTGAATACAACATTAAACCGCTGTTCCAGTTGAGCGAGATACTGGCTGAATAACTCCCGGGATGGTATTGACTGCCTGCCTTTGTTGGAATCGGCAGTAAGAGCATACATTTCCTGGGAGAAGGAGTTTGCCTCCAAAACAAGAACTGCTATTAAGATGAGCAGTCTGGTCCATAAAAAGTGATCTTTCTTTTTCATATCTGGTTAGTTGAGTTAGTTAAGAGTGTCACAATATTTGGACTGTCATTTTCTATCCAGATGGATTTCATCACCATTACGGGTGATTTTCAGATCAAAGACTTTTTCAATTGTCAGCAGCAAAACGTCAATATTGTCAGTTGGTGCAGCACCCCTCATCTTCCGCTGTGCCAGATCACGATTGTCAATTTTAACCTTTACTCCGTAAGTCGCCTCAATTTTGCGTGCTATTTCCAACAGGGTATTATTATCAAAGATCAGCTTACCCTGTGTCCATGCACTGAATTCATCAGCGACGACTTCTTTTCTTACCAGAGTTTTACTTTCCTTTGAATAAGTAACCATTTCGCCGGGTTTCATAAGCAATGCCCTGTCAGTTATCCGGTTTGGGAGATTGATTAGAATCTGGCCCGAATTGAGTGTAACGGTTGTGTTCTCCCCTCTTGCATCAACATTAAAACGTGTTCCCAGAACCTCAATAACAAGATCAGCGGTATGAACAAGGAATCGCTTGTTGGGCAGGTCGCCTAATTTACGTACCTCAAAAAAAGCTTCTCCTTCCACCCATACTTCCCTTGGCTGATCCTCTGTCCAGTTACGTGCATAGCGAATACGTGAGTTGCCGTTCAGCATGACTTCTGACTGGTCCGGAAGAACAATTTTCTGCACTTCTCCGTAACCGGTGGAAAAACTGATGTTCCCGGTATACCTTTGTATGAAATATGTTCCGGCCAGAACCAGTCCTGTAATTATTGCCGCTGCCCTCAGCCACCAGCGGGAGGCAGGCATTCTTAAAACGTTCGTTCTCCGGCTGGTTTCGTGCTCCAGAACCTTGTCAAGAACCATTTCCTGTTTCTCAGGAATGAACTCGGGTTCCTCCACAAGAAGTGCTTTAACCATTTCCATTGCAAGATCGAGTTCCTTTTCCTGCTCCGGATGATTTTCCCTGTATTGCTTCCAAAACATTTCAGCTGAAGGAACCCTGTCCTTAACCATGGAGATAAACAGAGGATCCTGTGCGAAATCTTCAGCCCGGTATGACTGATAATCGTTCATTTTATGAATAGTTTAAGATTCTTCCCGGACTTCTATCCGGTTTAAATAAGACCAGGTATCAGAATTTGTATTAAGAAAATTGTCTTTTTTTTATTAATTCCAATATTCCGAAGTTTCGGAATGATAGATTTTATACGTCGGGATTACCTCTCTAAGTCAATAGAAACAAGTTGTTTAAATGTTTTTTGTGTTTCTGTTGACTAATCTCGGTAAATGTTACCCAGAGGAAAAGATTTCCCGTAAGGATTTTAGCGCCAGATATACCAGGGTGCGTGATGACTGATACTTTATTTCCATGATTTCAGCAATCTCCTGATAGTCAAGCCCCACATAAAATCTCAGATAAATGGCTTCGCGCTGCTGCCGTGTCAACTGTCCAAAGGCATCCCGAAGTTTTTTTCTTTTTTCCCTTGAATCTTCCTGTTCATCAGAAAGAAACCCGGCAGAAAATTCAAGGTTAAAATTCAGGTTTTCACTTAATAAAGTTTCCTTTTGGCGCTGACTTATTTTCAGCTTTCTGAAAAGAAACCGTCGAAAGGATTTAACAAGATAAAAACGTACTGATGTAGTCTTTCCAAGATTGTAACGATGATCGATCAGGTAAACAAAAAAATCCTGAAGAATATCTTCCAGAATTGCCGAATTATTCACAAAGCGATACCCATACCTGTACAAGACCAGAGAGTACTGCCTGTAAATCAATTCCAGAGCTCCCTGTTCCCCGTGTCGGAAAGCATCCCAAATCCGGCTCTCATTTTCATGGTCAGGGTTTTGGGGCATAAAACGATCGGATACCTTTCGACAAATGTAAAAAGTTCCTGTTGAATAAACATGCAACTATCTTCCTTCTGCCTCAGGATATAGCAAGTTTACCCTGTCGCTCTGAAAGACTTCACCGGTTGTAAGTTCGATAAACGACAATCTTCCTCCTTCCCAGCCGGCCCCTGTATCGGTAAGGACGATTTCGCAGGCTTTCATTGGTTTATCGGTTCCAAAATTCAGGGTAGGGGTATGTCCTACATAGATTTCGCGGTAGGTACTTAAACGGGAACCCGGTTTCTCTGCTTCCAGATGAAGCGCTTTCATCACCAGACTGCGGTCCCACAGAAATACCTCCGGATCCTGCTCATCCAAAGGTATTCCGGGCAATATGCCTGCATGGACAAACAAACGGCCCTCCTGTTCATAATAATACAATGCTTTTTCCATCAATGCGATGTCAGCTTCCGATGGACCATTTGCAAAACTGGCTACAGTAGCTCTTCCCCCCTGCATCCACCATCCGGGTATAATCTCTCCGGTTTTCATCCACCGTAAAGCCCATTCATCGTGGTTTCCTCTCAGCAAAACCAAATGCGGGATGCCCGAAAGTGCTCTGATTACATGATGCGTTTCAGGCCATCCGTCACAAATATCGCCCAGCACAATCAACTGATCTTCCTCCGGCCGGAAGCCACTACGGATAATACACTGTTCCAATGCCCTGTATGCACCGTGAATATCGCTGGTTACAAAAACCCTCATAGATGGGTATTAATAAAACCAGATAATTATAATGAACTCAACCTGCAATGGGAACATTGGCAAGCATTTTTTCTTTTTTCCGATTGAAAATATCGGTAATTTTTAGAAAAAATCCTTGCTCTGCAAAAAATGCCTTGCCAAGCGTACCGGCCAGCACTCCATAGTATCCGGTTTACAGAGCAAAACGGAGCGCAGTGCAATCGTTCAAAGCATTGTAATGCTCTGTCGGCTTTGATGAAGGATCGGCTCTTATCTCCCTTGTTACTTTGAATATTTCGCGATGATATCAACCGGTAAGGCATTTACCATCGCCATGACGGTATTTTCATCGGCAACACCGGTAACATTCAGGGTGAGAAGAGTCTGGTCGACAGGTATCTGCACATTATATGACGGATTGTCTCCGGTTTCCTTTTGGAGAATTCCCTTATAACCTGCTACCCTGATTCTTTTCTGATTGGGATCGGATGCACCCATGATGGCCGGAAGGGCTAGAAAAGCATTGATGCTGGTCAGCAGGGGTGAGTCTCCAACAATTTCGACGCGGGCTGACTTTTCTTCCGTACCGTAAACGCGGGTAACGGACAGACCTGCAAAGCCAATGGAACCTGAAACATTATCCTGCTTTGTATCAGCAGGCAACCCGCCAAGATTTGCGGGCAGTGCTTTCAGGATTTCCTTCCCAATTTCCTGGTTAATGGAGGCGATTGCTTCCTGCAGGGCAAAACGTGCTTCTTCAAGTTGCCCGGACGTATAGGATTTTTCTGCTTCCTGCAGTCGGGTAGTGACTTCCTGGGCCCTTAGAGGCAGAAATGCCATAAGAATGACCCATAACTGAATAAAAATTAATTGTTTCATCCTGATGTAATTGTTTTAGGGAAATTGTGTTCACTGGAATAATCTGCAATGCAGTGAAGTCTTATTTTTCCCCAAGTCCCTTTTTAATTTTTTCGATATCAAACTGACCGGCGGCTGCCATAAATGCATCTTCACTGCTGTAATTAATTCCCTGTACTGAAAACATGGACGATTGTCCGAAGGGCACATTCAGGGTATATCCTGATGCATCGTCATAGCTGAGCAAAGCCTTGTAATTCTGAAACTGAATTACTTTTTTTCCTGGTTCGTCAGTAGATACATAGCCGGCATTCAGGTACGTATTCACTGATGAAAGCATCAGGGCATCATTGTTGACAAGAATGTGCAGTTCCTTTGCATCCGACCTGTAAGTCCGTTCCATGGCAAGGCCGACGAAACCGATTCCGGTACTGGTAACACGATCCTGCGAGGGATCTGCATCCAGCCCATCCACTTTCTGCGGGAGCGAAGCGAGAACTTTTTTACCCATTTCCATTTCCACGCCCAGTAATGCCTGCCGAGCTGAATATCTTGCTTCACCGTAATTGCCCGACTTAAAGGCTGAACTGGCAGCCGCGAGGTTTTTCTTTACATCAGGAGGCGTCGAGACCAGGCCTCCTCCTGACGTATTCTGCATTCTGCCCTGCCCGGTTTGTGTTCCGGAAGAAGCAGCAGTACCCGAGGAAGTACCGGTGGAGGTACCCGAATTATCTTCCCCGAATACTTTGTTGACAACCTTGTCTTCCGCCTTATCCTTCAGTTTCTTTAAAAGATTCTGGGAATGAAGCGGGCTTTGGGCAAGCATACAAGACAAGAGGAAGAACAGTACATATGAAACGTATTTCATAGGAAGTTGTTTAGATAAGGTAAAGGTATTTCAAAACAGATACAATTCCTATAAAACAACATACTGATTTTCTTGATTTTTGGCAATTTATCATTATTACCGGCTCCAGGCCGCCTTAACAAACACGAGATTGTTTTCACTTCAGTAAATGAATCCAGCCTAAAAAAACCATTTGAGCAACGGATAGATTGTTGCCCACACCGGGGCTTCAAGAAAGTTGCGGTACCCTTCGCGGTACCGTTCCATAATTGCGGGAGGCTGCGGGAAAAACGGTATGTACATCCGGTTGCGCGGCACAAGGTTGGCCAGTGGGTCAACAATCAGATCCACAAAGAAAATCAGGAGAAAAAATCCCAGGTAAATATAAGGCCCGGTAACAATCTGATGTTGGGAGGTGATGCGGCTCAGAGCCCCCAGGACAACCAGCCAGATAACAATTTTAATGACCAAGGTGCCGTTCAGCAGATACAGGGTTTTCGGGCGGGTTCGGGTAAGAAGATGCAGGATGGTACTTAGTATACCACCGGCAAAAAGGCCAAGGATAAACTTCCAAAGAACACTTCCCACAGGAATAAAGAGAAGGAATATAATCAGGGTGAACAGCTTTATTGCTGATGAACCGAGATGGACAAGGAAAGCTTTATGACTGCGGGGAATTTGCACAGTAAGGTTTTTTCGTTTATATTTTACTTCGTGCCATAAAGCTCCTCTGCTTCGGAGATCTATGTCCTGCACTTTCAGCAGGAAAATTTCAAACGGGATACCATTGGCTTTTTGTCCCGGGCAATAAAAACAGGGATCACTGCCTGCAACCGTTTTGGCCGAAAGGAATTCGCGAATGACGGCTGGTTTAAAGTACAGGTCTCCGAGCCGAAACCAGTTTTTTCGGTTTGACCAGATGTACCAGAGGAGGAATGTTCCGATAATCCAGAAATAGGCAAGGTAGAAGAACGCCACAAATTCCTCAACGATAGCCATAACGATAGGGAAGGCTATCAATGCAAGAGCAATCAATACGGCAACTATGTGAAAAAAATACCGGAGCAGGAGAGAAAGGTCATAGAGTCCGCTTTTCTGAAAGGCTTCATGTTCTTTCTGCAGTTTTTCAAAACGCATTTCCGAATGCCTTTTTGCCCTTGCACGGGCTTCCCTGATTACCTCTTCCCAGGATGCCAGGTCGGCACGTTCTTCAGGGGTTGGAAAATGATAGGCTGTATCAGAAAAGGGTTCTCTCTGTGCATACCGGATGAGAATCTCATAGGCTTCACATAACTCAATAAATCGCTGATGGGCATCGGGTGCCTTATTGACATCGGGATGCAACTGAAGAGCCAGCCGGCGATAAGCCTGCCTGATTTCGTCGGGGCTTGCATCTTCGGGAATCCCGAGAATTTCATAATAGCGGCGATACATGAAGCAATAGGCAAATAACTACCCGAATCAAAGGTAGTTAATCTGGCGGATTTTGTTTTTATTCTAAATTCGTCAATTGAAAAACTCAATTGACGAATCGACTAACAAAATCTAATCAGATTTTATCAGTCGGGATTACCTCGATAAGCCAATAGAAACAAGTTGTTTAAATGTTTTTTGTGTTTCTATTGACTAATCCAGGTTCATTTTACTTTTGATAGAGCTGCCGGCAGGTTATGGTATTCGATGAGGTCGCATTTTACCGAACCGACAATTAAGTTCATTTTTACACGCACGGGCAGGCGCATGGCATCGTCGGAAAACCAGATGGTCATATCATCCTCGGTTTTAAACATACGTCCTACTTCTGTCACCGGAGCAAACCGAAGGCAGGGTATTTTCCCCAGATCAGTCTTAACGGTTTCTTTCCCCTGATAACGGAGGATGACCGGAAAAAGATCCCCGCCGAAGAATGTCTGGATTTTGATGACATCTCCGTTTTTCAGGTTGGACAAATCGGACCGCCTGAAGTAATACAACACCGATACGATATCGTGCAGGTATTCGGGTACACTGATGGTGCCTTTCTTCAGGCTTTTCAGGGTATTGTTTTCCCGGTAGAAGTAGATTTCATCATAATCCCTGTAACGGCCTTCCTGAATATTCCTGATGGCCTTGTAAGGAAGCCCGGTTACCGGATCGAAATAGCTTTCATAGATGTCTTTTATGTGGTAAAGAACTTCGGCGAGACCGATAGTTTTTGCCTCAATGCGGGCATGATAGACTTCGCCTCCGTTGTAGGAGGTTTTTTCCAGTGTCGCTGTGGCAAGGCCACCATCGATGGGTCCATAGTAAAGGAGATAAACCAGCTTTTCTCCTGCTTTGTAAGCATTGTTGGGTAAGGAATTAACCGGTATCTGTGCAGACGAAAACCATGATGCCGCAAGAAACAGAAGAAGTGTCAGCACAGGCAGGAGGGTATTGTACAGTGGCTTATTTCTCATGGTACCAGCTTTCTCTATCGGTATGCCCAAAATATGTGCCAATTTAAAAGGACAGTTTCTTTTTTGGTATGGTGGCAACAAAATCTTTGAGGTAGAAGGGTTCAAAATAGGCAACATCCTGAAAATGGTTCTTTTCAAATTCGAGTATTGCCGGTTCAGCCAGGTACACAGCCCTGGGCCGGAAATCATTCCGGAAGAATGCGTTGGGGTGGCGGATCAGCTTCGAGGCTTTTTCAGCTCCTGACCCGAAAAAGAGGACCGGCTGCCTGTCGAGGTAATCTGAAAAAGTATCCTCCCTGAGCACCAGAGCAGTGGTTTCAAAAACATATTCCATGGTTTCGTTCAGCAGTGCCGTGTATACTTCCATTCGGCGGGCATCGGTCATGGGACAGAAAAGGAAAGGTTTTCCGGACGGCAGAGAGGAGGGATTGTTGTTTCGTTCAGCCCGCATACCGTAGCTCATGGCAAGGAGTGTGTTGACAGCAAGCAACGGCAGGCCGGCACCGTAACAGATTCCTTTTGCGGCCGATACCCCTATGCGGAGGCCCGTATAGGAACCAGGGCCCTGGCTTACACAAACGGCCTGAAGATCTTTCGCTTTGAGAGAGGCTTCTGCCAGCAGGTCGTGAATGAGAACCGTAAGGACAGCCGCATGCGATTTTCTTTCATAGTCTTCCCTGACGGCAAGAATGTTGCCATTGTTGGCAAGAGCTACCGAGCAGATATCTCCGGTGGTTTCAATCAGCAACAATTTGGCCATGCGGGCGGAACAAAGGATTATTTTTCTTCCTTGAACAGGTCTTTTTTATCAACAATCTTTATGGGAGAATTGTATTTCAGTGTGCGTGATATAGCGCTGAAAGGAGCTGAAATTACTTCTGTATTTTCTTCCAGCCCCGTAATGATTTCAATGTAGTTATTATCCTGAATACCTGTTTTTACAGGACGTATATCGGCTTTTCCCTGGTTGGGCACAAAAACAAATTCGATCAGTTCCCCTTTCTTGACGGCAGGAAGTTTAATGCGGGAAGTATCTGCCCCAATCTGGGAAAGAAGTACAGAATCGGTGCGGGTGGTAACAGCCATGATGGGAACCGAGAGAACATTTTCGCGGGTTTCGGTCTGGATTTCTACGGTGGTTGACATTCCCGGCCGGAAGGGGGTACGTTGTCCGGGCTTCAGAAGATGCTGGTAAGAGGATTCGAGGATCAGGATTTTAACATCGAAGTTTGTCACCTGGTCGGTGGACATTCCGGCGGTAACATTTGCAGAATTGGCAATTTCTGTGACAATACCCTTGAATTTTTCGCCCAGGTAGGCGTCAATTTCAATAAGGGCTGTATCGTGCAGTTTAACACGAACTATATCATTTTCATTTACTTCGACTTTAGCTTCCATGCGTTCGGGATTGGCTATTCGCATGATTTCGGTGCCGCTCATAAGGTTGGTACCAACCACCCTCTCGCCTTTTTCGACATTCAGCATGGTAATGGTGCCCGACATGGGGGCATAAATGGTGGTTTTCGACAGATTTTCCTCGGCTTGTTTAAGGTTGGCTTCGGCACTTTTTACGTTGAATTCGGCTGAGATAACGGTTTGCTTTGCAGCTTCAACATCGGCTTTGGCCATTTTGTAGGAAGCCTGGGCCTGTTCCCATTCTGCTTCCGAGATTGTGCGCTGTTCCCAGAGTTTCTGGCTTCGCTGGTACGATAGTTCAGCCTGGGCAAACTGAGCTTCCACCTGAAGAAGCCTTGCCCGGGCATTGGCCAGGTTGGCTTTGGCAGTGTTTACCGCCGCTGCCGCCTGATCACGGGCCGATATATAAACTTCCGGTTTGATTTTCAACAGAAACTGGCCTGCCCTGACTTCATCACCTTCCTTAACTGCCAGTTCAACTATTTCTCCTGAAACATCGGGTGTTATTTTTACTTCTGTTTCGGGCTGAATTTTGCCATTGGCGGTAATAATTTCAGTGATATTTCTGCGCTGTACTTTCTCTACAGCCACTTTTACCGGTTTTTCCTTACCAAACCATCCGGCCTTTTTCCCGATAATGGCCAGGATAATAAGAAAAACGACGAAAACCGACAGGTATTTTACAAGCTTACTTGTGTTCATGATGCTGATTATTTGACAGTAAGAGGATTACCACGATAGAAATTCAGAATATTGATACGGAAAAGATAGTCATATTTTGCCTGCAGAAGTTCTGACTCTGCACGGGCAAGTGCCGTTTTAGCTATGTTGAAATCGACAGTAGTTACCAGGCCTACTTCATACTTCTGCTGAACATACTTAAATGATTCTTTTTGAGCCGCCAAAGATTTTTCGCTCGCAAGGAACTTTTTTATGGCAGCCAGTGCATCGGCATGCGCCTGTTGAATATCTTTGAAGAGGAGGTTTTTGCTCAGATCAAGATTATAGCGGGCATTTTGCACGTTCAGCCGGGCATTGCTGACCTGGGTGTTTACCGACCAGCCGTTGAAGAGGGGTATGGAGATGCCAAAGGTCAGGGTAGTGCTTGCATTGTCCTTCAACTGCATTTTTAGGGGGTATGTGTCGTAAACCGGTTGCGCTATCTGGCTGTAGACTAATTCTCCTCCCTCAGTGATTCCAATAGGGATAGTCTGAGGTGTAGTACCGATGATGCGCTGCCGGATATCAGAGTACCCTGTTCCATAAGAGGCAGCAATGAAAAGGCGGGGCGAACGGCCGCCGCGCGCAAGGTTGAGTCCGGCTTCCGAACTTTTCAGCTGGTATTCGGCAATTTTAATCTGAGGAAGGTTTCTGAGGGCATCCTGATAAATTTCGGCCACCGGGTCGAGCACTTCTTTAAACTGAAAGTCAGAAAAATCAGGGATTTCAATACGAAATCCTTCGGTATCTTTCAGTTCAAGAAGCTGGGCAAGCGTAAGATAGGAAATGTCGAGCTGATTCTGGTAGTTGACAATCTGAACTTCTTCTGTAGCCTGCTGAGCCTGAATTTCAAGCAGATTGCCCATGGGCAGGCTTCCTGCATCAACCAGTTTCGCCGTGCGTTCAACCTGCTGACGCGTTACTTCGGCTTGCTGGCGGGCAGAATTCAGAAGCTCCGTGTTGAAAAGGATCTGCAGATAGGCTGCCGCCACATTCAGGGCAAGATCATTTTTCAGTTTTTCCAGTTGCTGCAGACTGGCCATAAGGTCGAAGTTGCTTTGCCTGATCATGTTGATTTTCTGCAGTCCGTTGAAAAGAACCAGGTTGGCGTTCACGCTTGTGCTCAGGCTGGTAATAGTCTGGTTCTGGGTAAAAGTGTAGGTTGTCTGGTCCAGAGCCCGGCCAAAAGATTTGCTTTGTGCTGCCGAAGCATTGATGGTTGGCAGCGGAGACATCTTTGACTGAAAAAGGTTGTTCCTGGCATATTCTGAATTAAGCTGCTGCTGCTTAATCTGAATGTTGTTTTCAAGGGCGAACCGGACACATTTTTCTAATGACCATGGTTCCTGTGAAAATCCTTTCAAAGCAAGGAGCATCAACCCAAAGAAGATGGCTAAAATGGACCTGAACGTCTTCATTCCCTGAAATTTTAAGTAGCAAAGATATTTATTTCCTGATTATCAGCAGACAGTAAATGAAACAATTCCGGGTTAATATTTGTTGAACTTTTTTAAGCTTCCTGCAGTAAGTTGAAAAAATGGTGAAAAAATCATTTCGGGGTAAAGAAAAAACAAAAAGGTTTGCTATAGTTTTGGAATGAAATTATGGAGCAGTCGGTTCAAAAAACTTTCGGCAATCTGCAGTTCCGGTTGATACGATCGCCGCGTTACCGTTGCATGACGATTTCGGTTAAGCCGGTGGAAGGGGTGGTTGTTACCTGTCCGGCTTCCTTAAGTGATCAGGAAGTATATAAGGTTCTGCAGGAGAAGAGCCATTGGATTCAACGTCAATCGGTTCGTGTTGCTGACTGGAAAAATCATTTTACCCGGTTTGAGGAGGGAAGGGAATACCGTACAAGGGCTCATCGGCTGGTAACGGAAACGCATGCCAGGCCGACAATCCATATAAAAGTTGAAAAGGGCATCATTAAGGTAATTTATCCTGAATTTGCCGGGATTGGCGATCCGAAGGTTCAGGCGGCCATCAGGAAAGGCGTTGAGGAAGCCTGGCGTATCGAAGCGAAGTCGTGGCTTCCTGAACGAACGGAACAACTGGCCGGGAAATTTGGTTTCAGATATGGGAAAGTTACGGTGCGCGACAGCAGAACCCGATGGGGAAGCTGTTCATGGGACAACAACATCAGTCTGAGCCTGCACCTGATGATGCTGCCTGATCATCTGATTGATTATGTCATTCTTCATGAACTGGTGCATACCGTGCACAAAAACCATGGCAAAGGATTCTGGCAGATGCTGGATACCATTACCGGAGGAGTGCAGAAGCTGGAAAAGGAAATAAATTCATATCAGATAGGTATCTATTAAACCACACGTTATGACCTACGAAGTAGTTCTGGAAGGCGGCAAAAAAGTGAGCATGGTCATGCACAACCATAAGGTTGTTACTGACCAGCCTGTTAAGGCAGGAGGAGAAGATTCTGCTCCTGCTCCTTTCGATTTGTTTCTTGCGTCCATCGGTACCTGCGCAGGTTATTATGTAAAGGCTTTCTGCGACCAGAGAGGAATACCGGCCGAAGGAATACGGATTCTGCAACACGTCAATTACAATCTCGATCAGAGGCGGATAGACCGGATCGATATTGAGATAAAACTACCGCCTGAATTTCCGGAAAAGTACAAGGAAGCGGTTGTGCAGGCTGCTGCTTCCTGCGCGGTAAAAAAACATCTTGTCGTTCCTCCTGCCATTGAGGTGTTCACTTCATAACAGAATAAGCATTTCCTGCCAGAAAGTTGATCCGCAACCGGAAATAATTACCGGTACTGACGAGTAATTCCTGTAAGGATACCGGGAAGTTGTAAGTATGATTATTTTGTAACGGATTCCAGGGTAATAATGGCAACTTCTGGCCGGTTTCCTATCCGTACAGGGGGACCCCAGGTTCCGTAACCATTGCTCACATAAAACTGTGTATTTCCTTTCCTGAGGTATCCGTGGCTGACTTCATACATTCTTTTTACAATGAGAGAGAAAGGCCACAATTGTCCGTGGTGGGTATGTCCCGAAAGCTGAAGGTCGACACCGGCTTCAACGGCCTCATTCAGGCCAAGCGGCTGATGGTCAACCAGCAGAAGAGGCTTTGAACGGTCAATACCGGCCAGAATATCATTCAGCGGGATCCGTTTTTTTCCGTTGAAACGTTTTATGTCGCGGTCCTCCCTGCCGGCAAGCCAGAAAAAATTGCCAATGTTGGCCACCGAATCACGCAGTACCCTGATTCCGAGGCTTTCGATATATTGAACCGCTTTTTCAACCCCGCCAATGTATTCGTGATTTCCGGTAACTGCATAGATTCCGTAAGGAGCCGAGAGAGTGCGGAGGGGTGAACCAATGTCATTTCTCAGCACGGGCTGCTGAATTTCATCCATCAGATCTCCACCGAAGACGATCAGATCAGGCTTTTCGTTTTTCAGAATGTTTGTCAGTTTTTCCAGCTGATTTTTACCCACCAGAATGCCGAAATGCATATCCGTGACAAGGGCCACACGAAACGGATTTTTCGGCATGGATTTGGTAATTGATATGGTCAAATGGCGGACAACAGGGGTGCGGGCATTGATATAACCCACCAGAAGCAAGACCATGGTAATTCCGGTTACGGCAAGAAACGCCAACTTCTTTGCTGTAAGCGGATTATCAGAAATAAAAGCCGGGAAAAACGGAATGAAATGGTTGGTCAGCCGTAACAGGTCGATAAGCAAAACCAGCAGAAAAGAGTACATCAGGCCTGCAAACCAGAATGAACCCGGCCAGACAAACAGATGAAGGACAGGGCTGTCAGGAATGAGCCTTTCTACAAACCTGACCAGAATATAGGAAGTGGAAAGAAAGATGATCAGAACAGTAAACAATATGCGTATCCAGGGAACGGAGGGCAGAGCCTGCATACCCCGGTGGTAAACATAAAAATTCGCTCCGAACCAGATGCCGAAGAAAGTGAGGAAAAACAATGCAAAAGCAAGATATTTCATAGAGACGGCATTTGATGTCTGGCGTTCCGCATTTTGTGTTTCGTATTATTCTGCAGAAAAATAACAGGGTTTAGTTCATGCATACGAGGAAAGAGATTTTGCAATGGTATTGTTACTTTACCAGAAGGAACAACAGCAGGCCGGGAAAGTTCATTTTTTGCAAAGGCGAAGAAACGAAGCCGGGAATGGTCACATGGCTTCGAACAGTTCTTCAGCCGGTTCATGGGAGGTAGCTTTTTCCGGTACACCATAAGATCCGTCAAGAACTGAGCGGTAAAGCTGTTTGTCTTTCAGAACTTCCAGTGCTTTCTGCACCATGGGGTCATTGGGAAGGGAGGCGCGGATGCGTCCTTTCTGGTAGTAATAGCGGCTGACTATTTCTTCTGCCAGAAATTTGCTGATTTCGTTCCGGAAGGTCTGAAGATCCTTATTCTTATCGTGGGAAATTTTTAGTTTCAGCTTTTCAAATTCTTCCCGGGCCAGATCATAATATTTGTCGCGCTGGGCTGCCTTTTCGAGTTCCTGGAATTTTGACTCGCTTTCGGTCTGATAATCGAAGTCTTTGCCCTGGAGAAAACTAACAAATTGCTGATAGTCTGCATCCGACAAGGAAAATTTTTCCGGTGCAGGGATGGAATCGTGGGCGGCGTTGTATGCGGTAGCATAGTCAAAAACAAGGTTTTTGGTCACCAGGCTTACCGTAATCCGGCTATACGTTTCGGGACTTACAGGTACATCGGGTTGAATTCCGCCTCCGTCATAGACTGTACGGCCGTGCCGGGTTCTGAAAGCACGAATCAGTGAATCGGGGATATATCCAACGCTACCGTCTTCATTCCTGTGGGAATAATCAACCGCCTGAATGCATCGACCGCTGGGGATATAATATTTGGCGGTGGTGACCTTAAGCTGGGTATTGTAACTCAGAGGCCGGGTTGTTTGTACGAGTCCTTTGCCAAAGGTGCGCTGGCCGACAATAACGCCGCGGTCGAGATCCTGAATGGTACCGGCCACAATTTCAGCCGCTGAAGCAGAACCCCGGCTGGTAAGGACAACCAGAGGTATAAGGGTATCAACCGGTTCCTGACTGGTGGTGTATACGGCATCAAACTGTTTGAGTTTACCCCGGGTTCTTACAACTTCCTGTCCTTTGGGGATAAACACATTCACCACATTGACCGCTTCGATGAGGAGTCCGCCCGGATTTCCCCGCAGATCAAGAATAATGGATCCGGCACCCCTTTCCCTGAGGTCTGTTACAGCGTTCCGGACCTCTTTTCCTGCAAATGTCGTGAATCCGGAGAGATTGATATACCCTGTTTTGCCATCAAGCATACCGTAATAGGGAACATTGGGAATATTGATTTTTTCCCGAACGAGTTTCTTTTTCACTTCTTTTCCATCTTTACCTCGTCGGATCAGCAATTGGACGGAAGTTCCCGGAGTCCCTTTCAGCATTTCGCTCACCTGGGAAACTTCTTTGTTTTTGACCGATTTTCCGTCAATTTCCAGGATAAGGTCACCTGCCCTGATACCGTTATTAAATGCAGGGAAACCTTCATAGGGTTCAGCAATAACCGTAAAATCGCCGCTACGCCTGATCAGTGCGCCGATACCACCGTATTCACCAGTTGTCTGAAAACGGAAATTTTCAAGTTCTGATTCGGAAATGAATTCGGTATACGGATCAAGCGATGCCAGCATTGCATTGATGCCTTTTTCAATCAGCTTCTGAGGTTCAATGGTATCAACATAAAATAAATTCAGTTCCCGGATAAGGGAATAAAAGATATCGAGGCTTTTAATTATTTCCAGGTCCCTGTCGCGGTTCAGGTAAAAGGAAGTGGATGTTCCTATCAGAGCGGTAACTGATATCAGGATTACTATCCGCCGTAAGGTGCGTTTCATAGCAAGCAAGCTTAGCAAATGGAAAATATGTTTCAGCAAACTGACAAAAGTAAAAATTATCCCGTTTAAAGCATCATGCTGCAAAAAGTGAATCAAAAGCTGTGAGCTTGCGGCTTCATTCGTATCGTATCTTTTCATATGGCTGACTTAAGATGCATAAATCCAATAATCCGGAATATATACCGGGAAAGAGTTGTGTCAAGTTTTATACAACATTTGTATGTTGATTAAAAACATTATATTGCATAGAATAAGAATCATTTCTATGAAATCCACATGTTTTGCAAACACAAACACTTTTAAACATAATTTAATAAAACATGTGGGCTTCGTCATACATTGAAAATCAAATTATTATGATGAAACGGAGCTTTTTTTTGTTTCTGGCAATGCTCAGCCTGGATGTTTTAAGCCAGGACCGCATCACAGGAAAGGAATTTGCCACGCGTTCGGAGATTATAGCAACCCATGGGATGGCCGCCACGAGCCATCCTTTGGCTACCCAGGTTGCATTGGACATTTTGAAAGCAGGAGGATCGGCGGTGGATGCAGCAATTGCTGCCAACGCCATGCTCGGGCTGGTTGAGCCCGTGAGCTGCGGAATCGGGGGAGATCTTTTTGCGATCATATGGGATGCCGGAACCCAAAAATTGTACGGATTGAATGCCAGCGGCCGCTCTCCAATGGAGCTTTCCCTGGAATACTTCAAAAAGAACGGATATAAGAAGATACCGGCATATGGTCCCTTGCCGGTTTCGGTTCCCGGTTGTGTAGACGGATGGTTTGAAATGCATGCCCGTTTTGGCCGTCTGCCAATGAAAAAAAATCTGGCTCCGGCAATTCGCTATGCCCGCGAAGGATTTCCGGTATCGGAGCTGGTAGCGTATTACCTTGCGGGGAATGCCAGGATACTGAAACAATATCCTGGTTTTGCCGACATCTATATGCCAGGGGGCAAAACTCCTGCCAAAGGAGAAATATTCAGAAATCCGAAACTTGCTTCTACGCTTGAAATCATTGCCCGGGATGGAAGAGATGCTTTTTACAAAGGAGAAATAGCCCGGAAAATTGATACGTACATGAAGCAGAACGGAGGTTTTCTGTCATACAAGGATCTGGCCAGGCACCGTTCGGAATGGGTTGAACCGGTATCGGTGAGTTACCGGGGGTATGAGGTGTGGGAACTTCCTCCCAACGGACAGGGGATTGCAGTTCTTCAGATGCTGAATATTCTGGAGAATTTTGATATCAAAAGCATGGGCTTCGGAAGTGCTGATTACATTCATTTATTTACCGAGGCAAAAAAGCTTGTCTTTGAGGATAGGGCACGATATTATGCTGATCCGGCGTTTTCAAGGATTCCTGTAAAGGAATTGTTGTCGAAAGATTATGCAGCTGCACGGGCAGCCCTGATTGATATGAATAAAGCCGGGCAGGCCTATGAAGCCGGAGGTCCTTTTGAGGGGAACACAATTTATCTTACGGTAGCCGATTCAGCCGGGAATATGGTTTCTCTCATCCAGAGCAATTACCGTGGCATGGGGTCCGGTATGACGCCGGGTGACCTTGGATTTGTTCTGCAGGACCGGGGAGAGCTATTCTCTCTGGAAGAAGGCCACCCCAATTGCTATGAACCCGGGAAACGGCCATTCCACACGATCATTCCGGGATTTGTAACCCGCGAGGGAAAACCATGGCTGAGTTTTGGGGTAATGGGGGGTGATATGCAGCCACAGGGGCATGTACAGGTACTGGTGAATCTGATTGACTTTGGGATGAACCTTCAGGAGGCAGGGGATGCCCCAAGGGTTCAGCATCTTGGCTCTTCTGATCCAACAGGAGGAAAGATGACCGACGGGGGATGGCTATGTATGGAAAGCGGATTCAGTTATGAAACCATCCGTAGCCTGATGCAGAAAGGACACAAAATTCGCTGGGATCTGGGAGGTTATGGCGGCTACCAGGCTATCATGCGCGATTCTGTGACCGGTGTGTATTACGGAGCCAGCGAATCAAGAAAAGACGGGCAGGCTGCGGGTTATTAACAAGGATTGTTGAAAAGTATTGAAGCAGAATACATTACAGTAACAATTCAGTAACATTAAGGAAATACTGTCAAAGTACTTTTGGTGAGTTACCAAAACAGTATATCTATGGATGCTGAGGTTATATTAACATATGAATTGTCGGGCGTCAACACAGATGGTCTGATTTCCGATTTTGAGTTCGAGCGCCGCGTTATTTTCGAGCAGGAGATGATGGATTTTCAGGTGGAAGAACTCCTGGAAGAGATGTGAATCCATTCTAACTTTCACGCCGGGTCAGATGCGTTTGAAGTATTTTTGCCTATTTAAATCAAAAATGTGAATGAAGATTGCATCCTTAAGTGTCTGACAGGATCCTTCTTTTTTGCCTTTCTCTTTCTATCTATTTGCAGGCAGCTGGGTTTTCATTGCTCCTGTGTTCGGTATGGAGTTTCCTGTCTGACGTTAATTTCATCCTACTGTTTGTTGCGAGGACGATTCTCGAAAACAAAACCTTGAAGGATGTGGTGGAGGGGTAGGGTCGATATTCGGTTTAAGTGCCCTATAGGCTCTTTCCATTCATCTGGTAGAATTCAGAGATATATAGGGATTACCTGAAAAAATCTTTATCAGTAGTTCTTCTGTTTTATCAGACCCGGAATAGATTGATTTTCACGATGCTTATCATATGTGCAGCCAGTGAAAAGTTGGTTCACAACATGAATTGCACCCAGGAGAAAAAAGATTTTATAAATTTCAGTATATTTCCTTCGTAAAAAATTGAAAAATGGATACGCACAGGAAAATCCGCATGGGGATGATCGGGGGTGGCATTGGCTCGTTTATCGGAGTGGTTCATCGAATGGCCGCCACACTGGATAACGAAATAGAACTGGTTTGCGGAGCATTCAGTTCCCATCCGGCACGCTCAAAGGAAAGTGGTCTTCGCTGGTACCTTCCGGAAAATCGTATTTATGGTTCTTTTGAAGAAATGATTTTACGGGAGAAGGAGTTGCCTGAAGGCGAAAGAATGGATTTTGTTTCCATAGTCACTCCCAACCATTTGCATTTTCTGCCGGCGAAGCTGGCGCTGGAGAACGGATTTCATGTAGTGTGCGATAAGCCGATGACCTATTCGCTTCAGGAGGCATACGAACTGGAAAATTTGGTGAAACGGACCGGTTTGCTTTTTGCGCTCACACACAATTACACCGGTTATCCGATGGTAAAGCAGGCCAGGAAGATGGTTCAGGATGGTGAGCTTGGCCGCATCCGCAAAGTAATTGTTGAGTATCTGCAGGGGTGGTTATCAACAAAGGCGGAAGCCGCCGGCAACAGGCAGGCTGAGTGGCGCACCGATCCCGCCCGTTCAGGGATTGCCGGATGCATGGGCGATATTGGCACCCATGCCGAGAATCTGTGCGAATATGTTACCGGTCAAAGAATAACGGAAGTTTGTTCCGATCTGAATACATTTGTCGATGGTCGTTTGCTGGATGATGACGGAAGCGTGCTGATTCGCCTGGAAGGAGGGGCAAAAGGGATTCTTTATGCAAGCCAGATTTGTGCCGGCGAGGAAAACGGATTGCGGATCAGAATCTATGGAGAAAAAGGCGGTCTGGAGTGGAGTCAGATGGAACCCAATACCCTTTGGGTAAAATGGATCGACAAACCGGTTGAACTCTACCGGACAGGTACCGGATTCAGGCCTATTCATGCTGAAGCAATAAAGCATGCACGGATCCCGGCTGGCCATCCGGAGGGTTTTCTGGAGGCCTTTGCCAACATTTACCGGAACTTTGCTCTGGCACTGAGGGCCAGGATGGAAGGGAAAGAAGCTCCTGAGGAGTTCGATTTTCCTACAGTCCATGATGGAGTCCGCGGGATGCAGTTTCTGGAAACAGTAGTCAAAGCATCGGCAAGTCCGCAAAAATGGATGTCATTTATCACACAATAAATTATTGTTTAACCAATTACGACTGTTCTATGAAAAAGGTTCTGCTTCTTTTTGCCATTCTTGGCATGTACTTCGTTTCTTTTGCCGGCACTGATTCAGGGGGCCCCGACAAGTTTATTGGCAAATGGAATATCAGTGTTCCTGATTCTCCTTTGCCGGAATACAGCAGTTCAATCCTTGTTTTCAGCAAGGAAGGGAAAACTATAAAAGGGTCCATGGGAATCAATGAATATATGATGGATGTGGAAGATCTGGTTATCAAAGGGAACAAAGCAGAATTTGTGGTTTATGTTCAGGGAGAGAAAATCAACATCAGCCTGAAAAGAAAGGGAAATACCCTTAACGGAACTGCAGTGTATTCGCAGGGTTCACTTACGGTAACTGGAACAAAACAACCGTAAGCTTATTCGGTTTTTTCGTACACCTTTACCCAGTCGATTTCAAATGTGGCAGGCAGACTGCCATCCACATTGTCTTTGTATATTCCTGAGCTGAAGTTCAGGTAGAGGGGTTCCTGGGGAACGGCTTCCTTCATTTCAGCGAGTTTCACGCCATTTACTTTCCAGACAAGAGATGAGGGAGACCATTCAAGGGTGAAGATATAAAATCCTTTCATCAGGCGGGAAGCTGACAGACGGATGGTGTTGTGCCTGATACCGTCTTTCTCTGTAATGTTTCCCCAGAAAGTACTCAACAGTATTTTGCTGTTGTCGGTTTTGAATACATCCACCTGGGGGATGATGCGATCGCCGGTAAGCCAGAAAGCGTGTGTCACCTTACCGGGGTTGTTGAGCCGAACTTTGGCCTGAATGATACCGTATTGCTGGCGGAAACTTTTTCCGGTATTTATAATGCCTGATGTGTAGCTGAAATCTTTGGGATAAAAGCCAAGAGCCGGATCCCATGCTTTGCCGGTCACTTCTTCCTTCCGGGTTATAATTTTCAGCATGCTTCCATCCAGTTCAAGGTTTTTTCCGTCGGTAAGAAAATGTTTGTCGGAAGCAAGGGAATAGGCATCTTTCAGAATAGTTTCCCCCCAGAAGTAACGGGTAATCCATTTGGAGGTGTCAAGGGTTTTTCCTGCAAAATCATCTTCAAATTTCAGGGTCAGTTTTTTCAGTTCTCGGAATTTATCCTGCTTCTGAACCTTAAAGAACCATCTGATTTTTTCTGATTTCTTCAGGGTAAGATATTCCTGAAGCAGTTTATATTCCTCAGAAAGGAGGTATTTTTTCTTCGGCGGCAGAAGCATATATTCCTTCACTTTTCTGAAATCTTCGGATGCAAGATATTGTTCCAGTTCCATGTACCGGCCGGGAAGGTCAGAGGAATCCACCTGGGAGTAAATACTGTACTTCGGGGAGGCTTTGAAGGAGAAATATTTTCTGGCTTCGGGCGATTTTTTCAGCTGGAGGTATTCATTCCACAGGTCAGATTCAGGGGTAACCCTGAATTCCCGGGATGACATACTGCTTCTTTTCTGCCGGAATTCCTGGGAGGTGACTATTTTGTCAAGTTCCTCGAGGCGTTGGTATTCAGGTGATTTTTCAAAAGCCTGGGCAGCGGCCAGGGTAGCTGAATTTTTAACTTTGATATAGGTTTTCCAGCGGGGATCTTTTTGTATTTTTTTGAATTCCTGTTCTTTACGAAATTCTTCCGTATCGGAATACTTTTGGGCCTTGACGGCATTTACCCGACGGGGAAATTCCGGTGAATTGATCAATTTATCAAGTTCCTGGTACCGTTTGAGTTCTTCTGAACCGGCGTACGAAGTAAACTCCCTGAATTCAGCCCAAAGAGCGTTTTCCCTGGACTCCAGTTTTTCGGTATTGGGAATCAATCCGAGAAGCAGGCGTAGGTGAATCATACAAATAGGATTGAATAAGTGGTTAAATTTATAAAAAAATATTCACTAAACAGGAAAAGGTAAAAAATCTGATGAAAGTGAACAAATTTCTCCTTTCGGAAAATGGAGCCGGAATGCATATATCATCAACTGCAGAGAGGTCAGGGAAAAACTTCAGGGGGTGAGCACTTTCTGGAGGCTGGTCTTGATAAAGGATGACCAGAGCAGGTAGCCTTCATGGTTGAGGTGGAGCTGGTCGTCAGCAAACAATTCGGGTCTTGGCTGATTTTCCGAAGGAAGAAATGCCTTTGATGTTTCAATGAACCAGGTGTTTTTATGATGCTGACAAAACGATTGTATTTGCTGATTGGCTTTCTGAATCCGTGGCCAGGCATTCCATCGGGAAGGAGTTGGAGTTATTTCAATCCAGAATACAGGTAAAGAGGGGAATCTTGCCCTGATGGTCCGGTGAATTGAGCGCACCAAGGCCTCAATTTCGCGGGGGGATTTGTCAGAAGGGGAGCCTGTAATATCGTTGGCAATAAAGATTACGATTGCCGAAGGGTTATGCGAAGAGATAATCCGGGGAGCATAGACCGCAAAATCGCTCAATTTTGCTCCTCCGTATCCTCTTCTTATTACCTTCCATGGGGCCATGTCTTCCTGAATAGTATTCCAGAGGCGGATGCTGGAACTGCCTGTGAAAAGAATGGCATTTTCAGGATCGGTTTCAATGGAATCAAGATGTTCAAGTGCACGGATTTCCTTTTCCCATGAAAGCACTTCCGGTGCTTTCTGATAGCGTAATGCCGGGGAACAGGCAAGGAAAAGGACAAGAAAAAGGGTCGAAACAAAAGGAAGAATACTGCGATGCTTCATGGTGGTGCATTAATATTCATCCCAGCTTCTGATAGCGATGTCTTCCATTTTCAGTTTACAGAAGGCGATAATAAAGGCACTGGCCAGGCGGGCGTTGGTGATGAGAGGGATGTTGAAATCGACGGCACTTCTGCGGATCATGTAATCATTGCTGAGTTCGGTCTTGGAGAGGTCTTTGGGAATGTTGATTACCAGGTCGATGGTCCGGCTGCGGAGATAATCAAGAACGTTGGGCTTTTTGTCTTCATCGGGCCAGTGCAGGGCTGTTGCCGGAATGCCATTCAGTTCCAGAAACTGTTGTGTACCTTTCGTGGCAAAGAGGTTATAGCCTTTTTCGTAAAGCATCCGGCAGCTGTTGAGCAGTTCAACCTTAGAACGCATTTCTCCGGTCGACAGAAGGATATTTTTCTTAGGAATGGTGTATCCCACAGAAAGCATGGCGGTGAGAATGGCTTCATAGAATGTATCTCCGAGGCATCCCACTTCGCCGGTAGAAGCCATGTCAACGCCGAGCACGGGATCGGCTTTCTGAAGACGGGAGAAAGAAAACTGGGGAGCCTTGACACCGATATAGTCTATATCGAATGCTGATTTATGGGGTTTTTCAACGGGAAGTCCCAGCAGAATTTTTGTGGCAATGTCTATGAAGTTCACCTTCAGCACTTTGGATACAAAGGGAAAACTGCGGGAAGCACGGAGGTTGCATTCGATTACTTTGATGTCATTGTCCTTTGCCAGGAACTGAATATTGAACGGTCCGGTAATATCAAGGGCTTTGGCGATTTCGCGCGTAATGCGTTTGATGCGCCGAATGGTTTCGAAGTAGACTTTTTGTGCCGGGAAAACCATCGTGGCATCTCCTGAATGGACACCGGCGAATTCAACATGTTCTGAGATGGCGTAGGTGATCAGCTCTCCGTGCCGGGCCACAGCATCAATTTCAATTTCCTTTGCCTGCTGGATAAACTCGGAAACGACTACCGGATATTGTTTGGATACGTTGGCAGCAAGTTTGAGGAAATATTCGAGTTCTTCCTTATTGGAAACCACGTTCATTGCGGCTCCGGAGAGAACGTAGGAAGGACGGATCAGGACAGGAAATCCGATGTCGTCAACAAACTGATAGATATCGGTCATGCTGGTAAGTTCCTTCCAGCGGGGCTGATCAATTTTCAAGGTATCGAGGAGGCTGGAAAATTTATGCCGGTTTTCAGCCTGGTCAATAGAGACGGGAGAAGAACCGAGAACCGGTACATTCTGCTCATACAAACGCATGGCAAGGTTATTGGGAATCTGCCCTCCCATGGAGAGGATTACACCTTTCGGGGATTCCAGTTCAATAATATCCATTACCCGCTCGAACGACAGTTCATCGAAGTAGAGTCGGTCGCAGATATCGTAATCGGTACTAACGGTTTCCGGATTGTAGTTGATCATCACCGACCGGAATCCTTGCTGGTTGACCGTTTGAAGCGCGCTGACACTGCACCAGTCGAATTCGACGGAACTGCCGATACGGTATGCTCCAGAGCCCAGAACAATGATGGACTTGCCGTCCTTTTCGAAAGGAATATCATGTTCTTCGCCGCTGTAGGTGAGGTAGAGATAATTAGTCCGGGCCGGATATTCAGCGGCAAGGGTATCGATTTGTTTTACATACGGAACGATTCCTGCTTTTTTCCGGAATTCCCTCACTTTAAGAAGATTTTGCTGCATGTCGCTTTTAGCTGAATGAAGCACGGAACGGGCAATCTGAAAATCGCTGAACCCTGCTTTTTTTGCGTCCAGCAACAGATCATGCGGCAGTTCTTCGAGGGAAGAGTATTTTTCGAGTTCCTGTTTAAGATGGTAAATGCGTTGCAGTTTAATGAGGAACCATTTGTCAATTTTTGTCAGATCATGAATGCGGTCGATGGAATATCCTTTTTCAAAGGCGCTGGCAATGACAAAAATCCGCATGTCGGTTGGTTCTGACAATTCTCTGTCAATGTTATCAAATTCAAGATCGCGGTTGCCAACGAAGCCGTGCATGCCCTGCCCGATCATGCGGAGGCCTTTCTGAATAGCTTCTTCGAAGGTTTTTCCGATGGCCATCACCTCGCCTACGCTTTTCATGCTGCTGTTGATGGTTTTGGAAACGCCGATGAATTTGTTCAGGTCCCATCGGGGTATTTTACACACAATGTAGTCGAGGGCCGGTTCAAAAAAGGCCGTAGTAGTTTTAGTAATTGAGTTTTTCAGTTCATGCAAACCGTAACCAAGTGCAAGTTTAGCTGCCACAAAGGCCAGCGGATAACCTGTTGCCTTGGAAGCAAGGGCACTGGAACGCGACAAACGGGCATTTACTTCAATCACTCTGTAATCTTCGCTTTCCGGATCGAGGGCATACTGTACATTGCATTCGCCGATAATTCCGATATGGCGTATTATTTTAATGGAAAGCTGACGCAGTTTATGGTATTCGCTGTTGGTAAGGGTCTGGGAAGGAGCCACCACAATGCTTTCGCCGGTATGAATTCCAAGGGGATCGAAATTTTCCATGTTGCATACAGTGATGCAGTTATCGAACTGATCCCTGACCACTTCGTACTCAATTTCCTTCCATCCTTTCAATGATTCTTCCACAAGAACCTGGGGGGAATAGGAGAAGGCCCTGGTAACTGTGCGGAGGAGTTCTTCCTCGTCGGAGCAAAAGCCGCTGCCCTGGCCTCCGAGAGCATAGGCAGCACGAACGATCACAGGAAACCCCAGACTTTTTGCAGCAGCAAGGGCATCGTCGATGTTGGTAACAGCAACACTGCGGGGAGTTTTAACTTCAATTTCGTTCAGGCGTTCAACGAATTTTTCACGGTCTTCGGTATCTATGATAGCCTGAACCGGAGTTCCCAGTACCTTCACATTGTACTTTTCGAGAATTTTATTTTGGTAAAGTGCCACCCCGCAGTTAAGGGCGGTTTGCCCTCCGAACGCCAGAAGAATTCCGTCGGGCCTTTCTTTTTCGATTACTTTTTCAACAAAATAGGGAGTAACCGGCAGGAAATAGATTTTGTCGGCGATACCTTCAGTCGTTTGAACGGTTGCTATGTTGGGATTAATGAGGACGGTATAAATATTTTCCTCGCGCATGGCTTTTAAAGCCTGTGAGCCGGAGTAATCGAATTCACCTGCTTCACCGATTTTGAGGGCACCGGAACCCAGAACAAGTACTTTACTGACTGGAACTTTCTGCATACCTTACCTGATAATTTGGTGGCAAATCTACGAATTATTTTATGGAAAATTTGGAAAGAAAAGAAAAAAATGCATATATTTGCAGCACAAATGTATAAATATGCCATGCTGAAGACCCGTACGCGCAGATTGATGGAAATTCGGAAACTGATCAGTACCGGAACAATCGGTACCCAGGAAGAGCTTTTGCAGAAGCTTGAAAAGAAAGGATTCAGGTATACGCAGGCGACTCTTTCGAGGGATCTGAAGTTTTTGAAAGTTGGACGGAAAGCCGATTCGAAAAAGGGCATGGTATATGTTCTGCCGGAGGAAACGGGTTGGAACGATGTTGTACCTGAGGAAACTACGGGGAAGACGGGTTTTATTTCCCTCGAGTTTTCCCATAATCTTGGTGTAATTAAAACCATACCGGGTTTTGCCAGCGGGCTTGCCTATCTGATCGACCATCACCAGCCGTATGAAATTCTTGCTACTGTGGCGGGAGATGATACCATACTGGTAATAGGCAGGGAAGGCGTGAAGAAGAGTGATATTCAGAAGGCTCTGGCACTGATCATCCCGGAAATTGAAAGGAAACCTTAGGGAGGGTGTGGTCGTTTGTGTTGCATTTTCAGGGGGTTTGCACACGACGGCCACCCCTTATTTTACTTTATTAACCTGATTTTAAAATTTCATACAATGAAGGAAAAAGTAATACTTGCGTACAGTGGTGGGCTGGATACTTCAGTCATATTGAAATGGTTGATTGACAAAGGATATGATGTGATTGCCTACATAGCCGATGTAGGGCAGGATGATGATTTTGACGCCGCCCGAGAAAAAGCTCTGAAAATAGGAGCATCGAAGGTGTATATCGAAGACCTGAAGGAAGAATTTGTTACAGACTATATTTTTCCGGCTATACGTGCCAATGCAGTATATGAAGGCCGGTATCTCATGGGTACGTCACTGGCCCGGCCTCTGATTGCCAAAAAGCAGATTGAAATTGCCGATGCGGAAAAGGCGGCTTATGTGGCGCATGGAGCTACCGGGAAAGGTAATGACCAGGTCCGGTTTGAGCTGACCTATTATGCCCTGAATCCTAAAATCAAAGTTCTTTCCCCCTGGAAGACGGCTGAATTCCTTAATGAATTCAAGGGAAGAAGCGATATGATTGCCTATGCGCAGGCGAAAGGCATTCCCGTGAAAGCCACCATCAGCAAACCATACAGTGAAGATGACAACCTGATGCATATCAGTCATGAGGCAGGAGTTCTGGAAGATCCGGCATATAAACCGGGGAAGGATATATTTACCAAAATTCTGCTGCCCCAGAATGCACCCGATAAAGAAACTCATATAGAAATCCATTTCAAAGACGGTACCCCGGTGAAGGTGGTTAATACGGATGATGGCACTGTAAAGGAAAAGCCGCTGGAACTTTTTATGTACCTTAACAAGCTTGGTTCAGAAAACGGAATCGGTTTGCTTGATATGGTTGAAAACCGTTTTGTTGGCATCAAATCAAGGGGTGTTTATGAAACACCCGGGGCAACCATTTTGCATGTAGCCCATATGGACATCGAAGGTATTGCCATGGACCGTGAAGTGATGCGTCTGCGCAATATGCTGTCGCCGGTTTTCGCCGAAATTGTATATAACGGATTCTGGTTCAGCCCCGAGATGGATTTCCTGATGGCTGCCATCAACAAAAGCCAGGAAGTAATTGACGGAAAAGTATTTTTAACTCTTTATAAAGGCAATGTCATTGTTGACGGGCGGGAGTCTCCCAGTTCCCTCTACAATAAAGAATTGTCGAGTATGGATATTGAAGGAGGTTTCAACCAGATGGACAGTGCCGGTTTTATTAAGATCAATGCCATCCGTCTTATGGCACATCATGCCATCCTGCAGGTCAGGAAGGCTAATGGCAGAATCTGATTGTACATGATTGTTTATTAACCCCCTTAAAATTATTTTACTATGAAACTCTGGGATAAGGGCACAGCCCTTGAAAAACTCATCGAAACGTTTACCATTGGTAAGGACAATGAACTTGACGTGGTTCTTGCTCCCTACGATGTTCTTGGAACAATTGCCCACATCCGTATGCTGAAGCACATCGGATTGCTGACCGAGACCGAACTGAAAAAGCTGGAATATGAGCTGATCAGGATTTACAACAAAATAAAGGAAGGGGAGTTCCGCATCGAGGAGGGAGTGGAGGATGTTCATTCGCAGATTGAAATGATACTAACCGACCGCCTTGGTGATATCGGGAAAAAAGTTCACACTGGCCGGTCTCGGAATGACCAGGTTCTTGTTGATATCAAGCTGTATATCCGCGATGAAATCAGGGAGCTGACACAACAGACCAGATCGCTGTTTGATCTGCTTCTGAACCTCAGTGAAAAATACAAGGATGTTCTTCTTCCAGGTTATACGCATTTTCAGATAGCCATGCCTTCCTCTTTCGGTTTGTGGTTTGGGGCGTATGCCGAAAGCCTGACCGATGACATGCAGTTATTGCTGGCGGCTTACCGCATTGCCAACCAGAATCCTCTGGGTTCAGCGGCAGGATATGGATCTTCTTTTCCTCTGGACAGAAAGATGACGACGGCCCTTCTGGGGTTTGATACCCTGAGCTATAATGTAGTGAATGCGCAGATGGCAAGGGGTAAAGTAGAAAAGATTGTAAGCTTTGCCGTGGGGTCCATTGCCTCTACCCTTGGGCGGCTTGCCATGGATGCCTGTTTATACAGCAGTCAGAACTATGGTTTTATTTCCTTCCCTGATCAACTGACAACCGGATCCAGTATAATGCCCCACAAGAAAAATCCGGATGTTTTTGAACTGGTAAGGGCAAGGTGCAATAAACTTCAGGGTGTAGCCAACAACCTGAGCCTGATACTTGCCAATCTTCCTTCGGGGTATCACAGGGATATGCAGGTTACCAAGGAGGTTTTCATGCCTGGCTTTGCAGAGATAAAGGAATGCCTGAAGATGACCCAAATGATGCTGGAACATATAAAAGTGAATGAGCACATCCTTGATGATCCCCGGTATGATTATCTGTTCAGCGTTGAGGAGGTAAACCGGCTGGTGCTGGAAGGGATGCCTTTCAGGGATGCTTATAAACAGGTAGGTAAGTCAATAGCAGATGGAACCTATAAACATCCCGAAAACATTCACCATACCCATGAAGGCAGTATCGGAAATCTTTGCAATGATGAGATCAGGAAGAAAATGGACAACATCCTGGAATCATTTCACTTTGAAATAATTGACAAGGCTTACCAATACCTGTTGCAGGAAGCATCTATGTAACTTTAAGAAAATGCCAGATTCGTTGCGTATTGTTTTCCGGGTGGAGATTGCTACTCTGCTGAAGGAAGGTCAGCTTGATCTTTCGCGGATGGAAAGGGTTTCCATGCTGTGTACTAACCTGATGAACTGCGGCCACAAGGTGGTGCTGGTATCATCCGGAGCTATTTTTCTTGGATCACAGCGGCTGGGAATGAAAACAATCCCTGCCGCCCTGACCGGGAAGCAGGCCGCTGCAGCTGTTGGACAGGCTGAACTTATCACACAGTATCAGAAATGTTTTGATGGTTTCAACCAAACGGTGGCACAGGTGTTACTTACACAGGATGTTCTTGAGAACCGAATATGGAGCCTGAATGCTGAGAATACATTTCGCCGGCTCATGGATAAAGGAATTATACCCATTGTCAATGAAAATGATTCCGTATCGACCGAGGATATTGAACTGGGCGACAATTATCCTCTGGCGCTTCAGGTTGCAAGAATCGTGCATGCCCATATGATCATTCTGCGGCACATATCGGAAGGAACGTATCTGATCTATACCTATACCGGCGAAGTGATTCAGGCCGGGGAAAATGAGATTTTTGAAACGGCGAAGCGTATAAAACGTGATGCGGGTTTTATGCAGCAGCCTTTGCAGCATTTTCCCGCAGGAGTGCCGCAGGATTATATTTATTAAGACGGAGGAGATGGATTACAGAGATTTATTGAAAAACAGGAAGCGGGTTGTTGTAAAGGTCGGGAGTTCAAGCCTTTCATACGCCAATGGTAAGATCAATTATTCCCGTCTGGAGCAGGTTGCTATTGTCCTTTCGAAACTGCAGGCCGAGGGCAGACAGATGGTTCTGGTATCTTCCGGTGCAACCGCTGTTGGGGCCGGAAGAATGGGAATTACCGGAAAGCCTGTTGACAAAGTGGAAAAGCAGGCATTGGCAGCCATTGGTCAGGCCGGACTTATTAAAATATATCAGCGTTTTTTTGACCGGCATAATCAGGTTGTGGCGCAGGTGTTGCTTACCCGCGATGCTATTACCGTTCCGGTTCGCCGAAGAAACGCCCGAAATACACTGGATTCGCTTCTGGAGATGAATGTCATCCCTATTATCAACGAGAATGATACCGTTTCAACGGAACAGATTGAGTTTGGAGATAACGACACCCTTTCAGCTTATGTAGCCGAGCTGATTGATGCTGACCTGCTTGTTATACTCAGCGATATTGACGGCTTGTATTCAGGTGATCCCCATATTGACCCGGAAGCAAAGATGATTTCACTGGTTACGGAGTTTTCCCCCTGGCTCGAGAGTATTGCTTCAGGATCGGCATCTTCATTCGGTACTGGGGGAATGGTTACCAAGATCGTGGCAGCACGTATCTGCTGGGAGGCCGGAATCGATGCCGTTATAGCCAGCGGAGAAGACCCGTCGGTACTCGTCAGACTGTTGGAAGGAGAGGAACTGGGAACGTTATTTGCTTTTGGAAGCAGAATGACAGTCTGCTGAAAATGACGAACTAAAAAATTTAGATGGAAAAATGAACAGTCTGGAAGAATATGGGAAAAAGGCGAAAGTTGCCTCACGGATTCTGGCAGGAGTTACTGTTGACAGGAAAAACGAGGCTTTGAATCAGGCAGCAGATCATTTAATCCGGTACCAGGAAAGGATTCTGGAAGAAAATCATAAAGATGTTGAAGCTGCGCGCAATGCAGGGGTGAAAGGAGCGCTTCTCGACCGGCTGATGCTTAATGAGGGCCGCATTGCCTCCATGGCCGAAGGGTTAAGGCAAATTGCCGTGCTGGAGGATCCGGTGGGTGAAGTGCTCTGGATGAAGCAGAGGCCAAACGGTTTGTTGATTGGCCAGCAGAGGGTTCCTCTCGGAGTGGTTGGTGTGATCTATGAAGCACGGCCCAATGTAACAGCCGATGTTGCCGGTTTGTGTCTGAAAACAGGAAATGCTGCTATTCTTCGCGGGGGAAGAGAGGCCATTTTTTCCAATAAAGCCATTGTGGAATGTTTGCAGGTTGCCCTGGAAAAAACCGGTTTGCCCAAAGACAGTATACAGCTGATAACTGATACTTCCAGGGAAAGCGCTCAGGCCCTTATGCGAATGAATCAGTATCTTGATGTTCTGATTCCACGAGGCGGAGCCGGATTGATAAAGTCGGTTGTGGAAAACAGCACGGTACCCGTTATTGAGACCGGTACCGGGAATTGCCATGTTTACATTGACAACCCCAGTGACCTCAAAATGGGAATTGATATTATCGTCAATGCAAAGACCCATCGTCCGGGAGTTTGCAATGCTGCCGAAACTTTGCTGGTGCACAAAGACATGGCTGAAAACTTTCTGCCGGAAGCCTGCAGAGCCTTGTCGGAAAAGAAAGTGGAAATACGGGGGGACGAACAGGTGTGTTCCCTTGTTCCTTATGCAAAAAAAGCAACAGAAGAAGATTGGGCAACCGAATACCTTGATCTTATTCTGGCGGTTCGGGTGGTGGAATCAATTGACGAAGCCATTGAGCATATTCAGAAATACAGCACCGGCCATTCAGAGGCTATTGTTACGAATGATTATTCTCACGCCAGAAGGTTTCTTCAGGAAATTGATTCGGCGGCAGTTTATGTGAATGCGTCAACCCGTTTTACCGACGGATATGAATTTGGTTTCGGCGCCGAAGTGGGAATCAGCACGCAGAAACTCCATGCCCGTGGCCCCATGGGACTTAGAGAACTGACAACCTATAAATACATTGTTTTTGGCAACGGACAAATTCGTCAATAAAAATCAGACACCATGGAATGGATAAATCACCTGACCGGCCTTGTGCAGGAAGCCTGCGAAATCGACAAGGAATTATTTACACGCTATCAGGTAAAAAGAGGCCTGAGGAATGAAGATCATACCGGAGTTCTGGTGGGTCTCACCAATATCGGAGATGTGCAGGGATACATAAGGGAAGGGGATAAAATTATCCCGGCAGAAGGAAGGTTGTTTTACAGGGGAATTGATGTATATGACCTGGTGCATGGTTTCCTGGGAGAAAATCGTCCGGGATTTGATGAGACGGTTTATCTTCTGCTCACAGGGAAGCTTCCTTCAGCAAACGAACTGGAAAAATTCAGCGCCTACCTTGCCGGTCAGAGAGAACTAACGCCGATGTTGACCAAGAGCATGGTGTTATCACTCCGGGGCAAGGATGTAATGAACATGCTGGCCCGCACGGTATTGGTGCTCTATACCATGGATGATGATCCGGAAGATATGTCATTGCAGAACCAGCTCCGGCAGGCGCTTAATCTGATTGCCAAGTTCCCGACCATTATAACCTATTCCTATTACGGAATGTTGCATGCATTCTACAGAAAGTCTCTGATAATCAGACATCCAGAAATGAATTTGTCAACAGCAGAGAATTTTCTGCTGATGCTCAAAGGGGAAGCTTATACTCCTCTGGAAGCGACCATTCTTGACCTGGCCCTGGTGCTTCATGCGGAACACGGAGGCGGAAACAATTCAACCTTCACAACCCGGGTTGTCAGTTCAAGCGGCACAGATACCTATTCGGCCATTGCAGCGGCCATAGGCAGCCTGAAGGGAAGCCTTCACGGAGGGGCTAACCTGAAAGTAATGGATATGATGGATCATCTGAAGGAAAATATACGCGACTGGAATGATGATGAGGAAATCTCGGCATATCTCCTGAAAATGCTTAAGGGTGAAGCATTTGACCACTCAGGGAAAATTTACGGAATGGGGCATGCCGTTTATACCCTCTCGGATCCGAGGGCTGTGCTTCTGAAAGAAAAGGCAAGGGACCTTGCCGCTGAAAAAAACCGTACGGATGAGTACCGTCTTTATGAAAACATTGAGCGTCTTGTACCAAAGGTTTTTGAACAACATAAAGGAGCCGGTGCCAAGCTCATAAGTCCCAATGTCGATTTCTTTTCAGGTTTCGTATACGATTGTATCCGCATACCCAGGGAAATCTATACTCCGTTATTTGCAGCGGCGCGTATTGCAGGATGGTGTGCTCACAGGCTGGAGGAAATTACCTTCTCTTCGAAGAGAATTATCCGGCCGGCATATAAAAATGTCTGTCCACGAACAGCGTACGTTCCCCTCAATCAGCGAAAGGACTCATAAACAGGCCAAAGACTGGAATTTTTGAGAAACTTCAGGAAATATATGTTTTATAGCATAAATTTGTAGCAGAGGCACCTGGCAGCAGTTAAGCCTGAACCCATTGTAAAACAAATTAATAAAGATTGATTATGTGGAAAGGATTCCCGGACAAAAGTGGGCTCTATAATCCGGAAAATGAACATGACAGTTGCGGTATCGGTTTCGTGGCCCATATAAAAGGGCAGAAATCGGGAGAAATCATCCGTCGCGGATTGGAAGTTTTGCTGAATATGAGTCATCGCGGCGCCGAGAGTGCCGACAATACCACCGGTGACGGAGCAGGCATTACCATTCAGATACCGCACCGGTTTCTTGTTTCGAAGGGCATTTCTCTGCCGGACCCCGGTGAATACGGAACCGGTATTATTTTCTTTCCTCCCGATAAAGAAGAGAGAAAAGCAATCGAACAGTGGTTTTACCGTATAGCAGAAGAGGAAAATCTGGCCATTTCTGCTTTCAGGGATGTTCCTGTAAACAGCAGTGTTCTCGGCGAAATTGCCCGCCGCAGTGAACCTGTGATTCGCCAGGTGTTTATTACGGGAGATTATGAACAGGATGAACTGGAGCGCAAGCTCTATATTTTCCGCAAGAGGATTGAGAACGAAGTGAGGAATTCCGGCCTCAGGCAGAGCAGTTACTTTTACGTCAACAGCCTATCAACACGGACTCTGGTTTACAAGGGTTTGTTCACGCCTGTGCAGTTAAGAGATTATTATCCCGACCTTTCGGACCCGGCAATGGAGAGTGCGATAGCTCTGATTCATTCGCGTTTCAGTACCAATACCTTTCCCACCTGGGATCTGGCGCAGCCCTTCCGGTATCTCTCGCACAACGGAGAAATCAATACCATCAAGGGGAACAGGCTCTGGATGAAAGCGAGAGAGGCCTTGCTGCAGAGTCAATTGTTCGGTAAGGACCTTGAAAAGCTTTTTCCGGTAATTGAGCCTGGGAAAAGTGATTCAGCTTCGCTGGATAATGTCTTTGAGTTTCTGGTGATGACGGGACGAACGATGCCCCATGCTATTACAATGCTTGTACCGGAATCCTTCAACGACAAGAACCCTATACCTAACAGCCTGAAAGCTTATTATGAGTATCATTCCATGATTATGGAACCCTGGGATGGGCCTGCTTCTCTTGTCTTTACCGATGGCAGGTATGTGGGGGGTACACTCGACCGGAACGGGTTACGGCCTTCGCGCTATGTGATTACCGAAGATGACCTCATTGTAATGGGTTCTGAAGTTGGTGTTCAGAAATTTCCTGCTGAAAAGATCCGCGAAAAAGGTCGGCTTCGCCCTGGAAAGATTTTGCTGGTAGATACCAAATTGGGGATTATTATACCGGATACTGAGATTAAAGGACAGCTTTCGCGCCAGAATCCCTATGGAAACTGGCTGAAGGAGAACCGGCTCGAACTGGAAAAGATTGAAGTAAAACAACGCATCCCTTCTACTCTTGATCAGTATGAAACCTATCTCAGGGTTTTTGGTTATACAAAGGATGACCTGGATATGGTATTCAAGCCGATGGCAATGGAAGGCAAGGAGCCTGTTGGTTCCATGGGGAATGATACTCCTCCGGCTGTATTGTCAAAAAAACCTCAGCGGCTTTTCAGTTACTTCAAGCAGCATTTTGCCCAGGTAACCAATCCTCCCATTGACCCGATACGTGAGGGTCTGGTTATGTCGCTTACCAACTACATCGGAGCTTTGCAATCAAATCTTCTGGAGGAAACTCCTGCCATGTGCAAGCTTATCCGTTTTCAGAGCCCAATTATCATAAACACTGATCTGGGAAAAATCAAGAACCTCCAGCGGGAGGAATTTTCAAATGTTACCATCAACATGGTATTTGATGCCCGTGGAGGGGGAAAGGCACTGAAGGAAGCGCTTGACCGGATATGCCATGAAGCGGAGCAGGCAGTTGACAATAAAATCAATTATCTCATTTTGTCTGACAGGGCAGTGGACGAAGATCATGCACCTATTCCTTCCCTGCTGGCTGTTTCAACCCTTCATCATTACCTGATCAGCGTGAAGAAAAGGATGCAGATTGGATTTATAGTTGAAACAGCCGAAGCCAGGGAAGTCATGCATTTTGCCCTTCTCCTCGGTTATGGTGCCAGTGTAATCAATCCGTATATGGCATTTGCCGTGCTGGATGATATGTGCAAGAAAGGAGAAATACCGCTGGATTACAAAACAGCCCGGCAGAATTATATCAAGGCCATTGACAATGGTCTTCTGAAGATCATGTCGAAAATGGGCATCTCTACTCTGCGAAGCTACCATGGTTCCCAGATTTTTGAGGCCATTGGACTCAGCAATGAGATTGTTGAGAAGTATTTCAACGGAACTCCGTCCAACATCGGAGGCATAGGGCTGGAGGAAATTGCCGAGGAGGCCTCAATACCGCACAGGGAAGCTTTCAGCAAGCGTCCGGTGAAGGATTTATATCCTAAGACTGTTGGTATTTATCACTGGCGGAAAGACGGGGAGTTTCACGGATGGAATCCTGAAACGATTGCTCTTCTTCAGTGGGCAACCAAGACAAATAATTACGAGAAATTCAAGGAGTTCAGCAATCTGGTGAATTCACAGAACCGTGAACCCAACTTTTTACGGGGCCTTCTGAATTACAGGAAGAACCCGATACCGCTGGAGGAAGTTGAGCCGGAAGATAGCATTATGAAGCGGTTTGTAACCGGAGCCATGTCGTATGGTTCTATCAGCAAGGAAGCCCACGAAGCATTGGCCAGGGCCATGAATTCCATTGGAGGCCGGAGCAATACGGGTGAAGGCGGAGAAGATGCAGAGCGGTTCAAACCCCTGCCGGATGGCTCGCTCATACGGAGTGCCATCAAGCAGGTTGCTTCCGGCAGATTTGGTGTTACTACCAATTATCTGGTCAATGCCGATGAGATACAGATCAAGATGGCCCAGGGGGCGAAGCCGGGTGAAGGAGGACAGTTGCCCGGATACAAAGTAGATAAGATCATTGCGCGTCTGCGGCATTCCACACCGGGAATTACACTCATTTCGCCTCCTCCGCATCATGACATTTATTCGATTGAAGATCTTGCCCAGCTGATTTTTGACCTGAAATGCGTGAATCCGACAGCAAAAATCAGTGTTAAGCTTGTATCGGAACATGGAGTAGGTACGGTTGCAGCCGGGGTAGCCAAAGCGCGTGCCGATCTGATCACTATCAGCGGGAATGAAGGGGGAACCGGTGCCAGCCCTGTCAGTTCCATTAAGCATGCCGGATTGCCAATCGAACTGGGTATTTCGGAAGCACATCAGACCCTGGTGAAGAACAATCTGCGAGGGCGGGTGCGTCTGCAAACTGACGGGCAATTAAAAACGGGCCTTGATGTGGTTCTGATGGGTATTCTGGGAGCGGAAGAGTTTGGTTTTGCTACTGCCGCTCTTGTTACTCTTGGTTGTATTCTGATGCGAAAATGCCATCTGAATACTTGTCCTGTAGGAGTAGCTACCCAGAATCCCGAATTGCGCAAACGGTTTATCGGCCGGTCGGATTATGTTGTTAACTATTTCCGTTTTCTGGCAAGAGAGGTAAGGGAAATAATGGCAGAGATGGGAATCCGGAAATTTGATGATCTGGTTGGAAGGACCGAATTGCTGGAACAGCGCACCGATGTTGACCACTGGAAAGCCCGTACCGTTGATCTTTCGCGAATCCTTCACAAGCCGCAGGAAGCTGAGAAGTTTCCCTTGCACCAGGTAACGCATCAGATTCATCCCATTGACGATATTCTTGACCGGGAACTTATCAAGCTGGCCGGGAAGGCATTGAAGAGCAGGGAAAAAGTCTGGATTTCGAAGCCGATCAACAATACCGACCGGGCTGTAGGGGCCATGCTTTCCGGGGAGGTAGCGCGCCATTACGGTGAACTGGGACTTCCTGACAATACCATCAATGCCCGCTTCTATGGTTCGGCAGGCCAGAGTTTCGGTGCATTTCTGGCCGGCGGGATAAGTTTCACGCTAGAGGGAGATGCCAATGATTATCTCGGAAAAGGACTTTCAGGAGGGCGTATTATAGTGGTTCCTCCTGCAGGAAGTAAGTTTGTTCCGGAAGAGAACATTATCATTGGAAACACGGTACTTTATGGAGCTACCAGCGGAGAACTGTACGTGAGAGGGATAGCGGGAGAACGTTTTGCCGTACGCAACAGCGGAGCTTTTGCTGTCGTGGAAGGAGTAGGTGATCATGGTTGTGAATACATGACGGGAGGACGTGTGGTTGTGCTGGGTTCTACCGGAAGGAACTTTGCCGCAGGTATGTCGGGCGGCATAGCCTATGTCCTGAACCGGAACGGAAACTTTGAATATTTCTGCAACAAAGGGCTTGTTGAATTAACGCCCCTGGAAGACCGTACCGATATATTGGAAGTACAGATGTTGCTGAATAACCATTTGCTGTATACCGGAAGCCGGGTTGCAGAGACTATCCTATCCAACTGGGATGAGTACCTGCCTATGTTTGTCAAGGTTATTCCAATGGAATACAAGAAGGTACTTGAAGAACAGAAACTGGAGGCATTGCGGAAAAAACTTGAGGCGACGGAAGATTCGCCTCAGTATCATTATTAAACGATAACAAAGAAAACGGAAGCGATATGGGTAATCCAAAGGGTTTTCTGGAAGTTAAGAGAAAAGAGGGAGGCAACCGTCCGATCAGTGAGCGGATTCTCGATTTCAGCGAAGTAGAGCAGACACTTGACGAGGAGGATCGCCGGCTGCAGGCAAGCCGTTGCATGGACTGCGGAGTTCCTTTTTGCCAGTGGGGTTGTCCGGTAATGAACAATATGCCTGAATGGCAGGATGCAATATATCGGGGCGACTGGCAGAAAGCTATCGACATTTTGCAGTCTACCAACAATTTTCCTGAATTTACCGGAAGGGTTTGTCCGGCACCGTGCGAAAAAGCGTGTACGCTCAACATTCATAAAGAGCCGGTAACCATCAGGGAGAATGAAGCGGCTACTGCAGAAAGAGCTTTTGAGAGGGGGCTTATAAAACCTCAGCCTCCGGCTTTCCGGACAGGGAAAAAAGTTGCGGTGATAGGTTCCGGTCCTGCCGGACTGGCATGTGCTGATCTCCTCAACAAGGCCGGTCACCATGTAACCCTCTTTGAGAAAGATGATGAAGTGGGAGGATTGCTGCGCTTCGGGATTCCTGATTTCAAACTTGCCAAAAACGTCATTGACCGGCGGGTTCAGCTTATGATCGAAGAGGGATTGGTAATCCGCACCAGCGTACATGTGGGGAAAGATATTTCTGCTGAAGAACTTGTGAATGAATTTGATGCCATTTGCCTGGCCATTGGTGCCATGCAACCGCGGGATCTGCCGGTGGAAGGCAGGGACCTGAAAGGCATTTATTTTGCCATGGACTATCTGACCCAGCAAAACAAAGTTGTGAGAGGCGATCGGATTGCGGAGAAGGACCGGATTCTGGCCACCGGGAAACATGTTTTGGTTATCGGAGGAGGTGATACCGGATCGGATTGCGTTGGAACAGCAAACCGGCAAAAAGCCAAATCGGTAACACAAATTGAAATTCTGCCGAAGCCTCCCGAAGAACGCACTCCTGATAATCCATGGCCATACTGGGCCAACGTGCTGAAGGTATCCAGTTCACATGAAGAAGGGTGTGAGCGCTTCTGGTCTTTGTCAACCAAACGGTTTATCGGGAAAAACGGAAACGTTACCGGCGCAGAAGTTGTTGAGGTAGCCTGGGAAAAAGATGCGAACGGAAAAATGGCTATGAAGGAACTCCCGGGGACGGAACGAATTATTCCGGCCGATCTTGTTCTGCTGTCGCTTGGTTTCCTTCACCCTGTGCAGGAGGGTTTGCTCAAAGATCTTGAACTGAAACTCTCGGAAAGGGGAAATGTTCATGTCAGCAAGAACCATCAGACAAGCAGGGCGAAAATCTTTGCCGCCGGAGATGCTGTAAACGGAGCCACTCTGGTAGTGCGTGCCATTGCCTCCGGACGCAAGGCTGCCGAAGATATTGACAGGTATCTGAAAAGCCTGTAAAGCGAAAAAATACATTTTCACAGGAAAAATGTTTTGATTAATCAAAGAATGGTTACCTTTGTCTGAATTAATTTTTTTTAGTCATGAACATTTATATCAGAAACATCGATTTCAAGGTAACCGACCAGCAGTTGAACGATCTGTTTGCAACCTGCGGCGCGGTTCAGTCAGCAAAGGTAATCCGTGACAAGTTCACCGGCCGGAGCAAGGGATTTGGTTTTGTTGAAATGCCGGATGATCAGGAGGCGGAAAAGGCTATTGCCAGCCTGAACGGATATGTATTGAATAACAGGCCTATTGAAGTCTCTCAGGCCAGGCCAAGAGAAGACAGAGGCAATTATTCAGGTTCCGGACATCGACGCTAGGATCTTCTACCTATAACTGACTTGTCAGAAGGCTGTCCCAATTGCGACAGCCTTTTTTATTTGTATCTTGGCCGAAAATTGATCATATGACAGGAATGGTTTTTCAGATGCCCTCAGATGTCAGACTGCTGAGTGAGGCATCCAGGTTTTTTGATACCCTGCCTGAAGGATTTCAGATTGGGTATACCCCCTGGAAAGAATTCCCATATAAACCGGACGTGAAAGTAAAATGCGCATGGCAGCTCCGTGGCCTATTTCTAAAATATTACGTAAACGAGGATTGTGTGAAGGCGATCTATACTCAGCCGAACGAACCGGTTTATAAGGACAGTTGTGTGGAGTTTTTCGTATCACCTCCTGGGGCCCTTGGATACTATAATTTTGAATTCAATGCCATTGGGAACATGCTCGCGGCATTCGGTTCATCGAGAAACGACCGGGAGTTTTTACCGGCGGAGGTAATTGGAAGTATAGATGTTATGTCGTCTCTTGGCAAAAAACCTTTTCCTGAAAAATCAGGAAAGGTAAGCTGGGAACTAACCGTCTTTCTTCCTGTTTCGGTTTTTGGTAAGCATGTATCAGCTTTTGAGAAAAATATTGTTTTAAGGGCCAATTTTTATAAATGCGGGGATGATCTTTCCAAACCGCATTACCTTTGCTGGTCGGAGATCAAAACGCTTGCCCCCGACTTTCATCGTCCTGAGTACTTTGGTGAACTTATTCTGTCGTAAACCTACCTTGCGCATCAAAAACGCGCAATGTGTCATAAAGGTCGCTTTCACTGCGTTCCAGCGGGGTTAACCCGGATGCTTTTTCGCAAAGCCTAAGCATTGCGCATTAGTTTGCTTGCTCTCCTGATGCGCAATCCGGGTTAAAACATATCCCATTGGCCGGTTTATCCTTTTGTTTTTCTGATGAGTTCAATGAAGTCATCGAACAGATATTCTGTATCGGTGGGGCCTCCGGATGCTTCGGGATGGAACTGGGAAGAGAAAAAAGGCTTTTTGCGGTGCCGGATTCCTTCGTTTGTATTATCGTTGATGTTGATAAACAGGGGTTCCCAGTCGCCCGGCAGGGTGTTGTTGTTGATAGCATACCCGTGATTCTGGGAGGTGATGTACGACCGGGGTGTGCCCACTTGTATAACAGGCTGGTTGTGGCTTCGGTGCCCGTATTTCAGTTTATAGGTATCCGCTCCGGCGGCGAGCCCCATAAGCTGGTTTCCGAGGCAGATGCCAAAAACAGGCCTGTCGTCCTGAAAGGCGAGTGTAAGGTTTTGAATGGTTTCGCGGCACATTTTGGGATCGCCTGGTCCGTTGGTAATAAACAAACCATCGTATTCTTCTTTGCTGATGTCATGGTTCCATGGAACCATAATGATGGTTGTATCCCTTTTCAGAAGATTCCGGATAATATTGTACTTTACGCCACAATCGATCAGGAGGATGCGGTATTTTCCGGTGCCGAATATTTTCTTTTCTTTTGTGCTGACTTTTGCCACCAGGTTTTCTTTGGAAGGGTCATATAAATCAACGTCCTGGTTATTGAAAACAATTTTGCCCAGCATAGTTCCTTTTTCACGGAGAATTTTGGTAAGTTTTCGTGTGTCAACTCCTGTGATTGCCGGGACCTTATGTTTTTTCAGCCAGTCGCCCAGGCTTTGTACAGCATTCCAGTGGCTGTATTCAAAAGAATAGTCAGAAACCACGAGTCCGCTGATGTGCAGGGTGTAAGATTCGTAAAACTTGAACAAATCATCTTCGGTTTCCGCACCGGGCACTCCGTAATTTCCCACAAGCGGGTAGGTGAGAACCAGAATCTGCCCTTTGTAGGAAGGGTCGGTGAGGCTTTCAGGATACCCGGTCATAGCTGTGTTGAATACAACTTCACCTGAAACAGAGCCGGGATACCCAAATGATTTGCCAGAAAATACGCTTCCGTCTTCAAGAATCAGTTTGATCGGTGCCAATTCGTTCATTCTTCAAATCCTGTTAAGTAAGAGGTTTTTTACTATTTTCTTTCAGCAGAGCATTGATGATTTCTTCTGCCGCCTCGGGGGTAATAAGTTTGGCAACTATTTTTTTGTTTTCATCAAGAAGATACAAAATGGGAGTGCTTTTAATATCGTAGAGTTCCTTGTATTTATAATCATAAGGATTCCAGGCATTTATCCATCCGTAGAGTTCATGGTCGTTCACCCATTTGATCCATTTTTTCTTTCCCTCTGCACCGCCGAGCATGTGGACGGCAACAACCTGAACACCCTTATCTTTGAGCCTGTTAAAAACCTGATGCAGTTCGGGCATGGCTTTCTGGCAATGCCCGCAGTCACATTCCCAGAACATAAGGATGGTATATTTTGCCTTTACATTCATTAACCGAAAGAAACTTCCAACATAGACGTTTGCTGCAGCAGTAGTGTCGGTGGCGGCCTGTTTGAAATGTTCATCGGGAATAAGTACCAGCTGGAAATCAGGGGCAGTCTGGCCAATTAACAAAGGCTTCCGTTTACTGATCTGATCCTTCAGTTTATTAATAAAGTCAGCATTGGCCCAGGTTGCTTCAGGAATGTAATATTTCTCTGCAATGTGGATGAAAACGCCGTCATGTCCCATAATCTGGCTCTGGGCATAGTAATTGAACAGGGTAACGAGCACATACCTGAACACCTCCGGGTCTTTTCTGGCTTTTTCAATCAGGGGGTCGAGTTCTTTGATCAGGCTGTCGGGAACCTGAAGCAAGACTTTCTGAAAATAAAACTTGAATTTTTCGTCATAGATAGGGGTTCTTAAAAGCCTTGCATCAGTAAAATCCATATTGTCGAAGTAATGTGCCTTATAATACTGGTATTTAAAAGCCGAATCAAGCACATTCCCCTGCTCGTCTCTCGGATAGTCAGGGACTTCAATATCGCGTGTAGCTTTTACAAAATCTGCCACAAAGTATCCCTTGTAATTGGTAAGAATCTTATTTATTTCGGCGAGGACTTCATTGTCAATCTCCCTGAGCTTTTGCGTAATCCTGTTTTTGGATGCGCTATCGGAAGCGGTGCGGAATTCTTCCTGCAGTTTTTGCTGTTGCCGGCGTTTTTCAGCAATGAATTTCTGGTAATTAAAGAACACTTCATTGTCAGTGCTTCCGGTAACAACCGTTTTTCCCTGCAGGTCAGTTGTATCTGTCTGGATGGTAAAAACCTGATCGCTTCCGACGAGAAAGTCCACTATTACGCGGGAAGGGAAGTACAGAAAATACATTCCTTCCTTGAGTTTATCGTTTCCTTTAAAAACACCTTCCCCTTTTTTGTCGAGTTTAATGGTATCGTCGGGAAGCAGATTGGTAGCAAAATGGTGGCCGAGAATTATGGTAGCTTCGGGAAGATTGTTAACTTTAACCTTGATTTCGTATCCCTGGGCAAATAAAGCGTGGGTAAAACTGCATAAAAGGATAACGGAAATAAGGAGGAAAATACGTTTGCAGAAAGAAGCTCTCATATGTGGAACGATAAAAGAACGAACATCCGGGATGCGAAAATACACAAATTAAATGAAATGTTATGCTGACATTTGATCAGGCGCGTAAACTCGCAGAAGAGGAAATCAGAAAACTGCAGCTGAAAAAGGAGCCTGAATTGCTGTATGAACCAATTCGTTATGTTCTGGGGATGGGTGGTAAACGTATCCGGCCGGTATTAACCCTGATGTGTTATTCCCTGTTTGGCAACGATTCTGGAAAGGTAGTGCCTGCAGCTCTTGCCATGGAATTGTTCCACAATTTCACCCTGATGCACGACGACGTTATGGATAATGCTGCCCTGCGCAGGAATTATGCTACAGTCCATGTAAAATGGAATCAGAATGTTGCCATTCTATCGGGTGATGCTATGCTGATTAAGGCTTATGAACTATTAACCATGGTGCCGGAGGCAGTGTTTCTGCAAGCAGTCAGGATATTTAACCAAACGGCGATGGAAGTATGTGAAGGCCAGCAGATGGATATGGATTTTGAAAAGCTGGAAGAAGTGCCGGTGGGAAAGTATCTTGAAATGATCCGGCTGAAAACATCGGTTTTGCTGGCGGCGTGCATGAAAATCGGCGCCATTGCCGGAGGAGCGAGTGGTGAAACCGCTGATCTGCTGTATGAAGCTGGCATCAACGTTGGTCTCGCTTTTCAACTGCAGGACGACCTTCTTGATACGTTTGGCGATGTGGAATCTTTCGGAAAAGAAATCGGAGGTGATATCAGAAGCAACAAAAAGACGTATCTGTATATTAAATCGCTGGAGCTGGCAAGTCCTGAAGACCGGAAAATACTGAAGGAGTATTACAGCAGAGAATCTGAGGGCAATTTTACTGTTGGTGAAAAAATAGAAGCCGTGACATCCATATTCCGGAAATATCGTATTGATGAAGTAACCGGCGAATTAATCCGATCTTATGCCGATAAGGCTTTGATGACCCTTGACAGAATAGCTGCCGATCCGGCCGGGAAGGCAGAACTAAGAAACCTTTTTCTCCTCCTTCTGGACAGGAAGAGCTGAGTTTGGATCTTTTGCCGGGGATGTCGAAAAAAATTTTTCGACATCCCCGCTGTTCAATCCGCCGTTAAACCTTATAGGTTCTGGAATTGCTGATAATAAAATGTAAAATTCTGTTCCAGTTTGCTGGCTTTTTCATTCTGATTATAGGTGCGCGCCAGTATCATCAGTTGCTGAAGATTCTGAAGGCATTCCTGAATTTCAATTGATGCCCTTTCGGTGAATTTCTTTTTTAGTCCAAAAAAGTAAGAAAGATCCTTATCGAGTATTTCGGCAAATTCATCGAGAATCTGATTTGCCCTGGCAGTTGCGCCAGCCTTATAGTAGCCTTCAATTGTGCCCGGGGTAAAGTAGTCATAAGGTACCTTACTGTTGGGTGTAAGTTCCATAATGCGGTCGAGTACATTCAGCGCAGAGTCCTTTTTACCTTCCTGGAGCAAGGCTTCTGCCAGCCGGTTAAACTGGCTGCGCATTCTGACAATTGCAATCGTTCTCACAGTAAAAAAATCGAGGTACACATCCGGAGCATTCATTCGTCCCCAGTGAAATTTATTCATCAGATTATCGTACAGGATATCGGTATCTATTCTTCCGTAGGTAAAGAAATTCCGGTCTGGTGTTTTAATGGGTACGAACCGCCAGGCAAAGCCTTCAAGCTGTGTATAGTCGTTCAGGCCGAAGCTTCCTTCCGTTCCTACCGAGGCAAAATAGACCGGGCGGTGCCATTTGTTGGTTGCAAACAGGTCCATGACGGCAAATTCGCTTTTGCTGATGCTGTTTCTGGAAATATTCCAGGGGACAAAAGGTTCGATAAGCGAAGCATCCTTCCGTTTTACAGTTCCGTTGGCGAGTACAACTGATGTGTCAACCGGGATGCGGAAGTTCTTGCCGGGTATGTGATCTACCAGTTCTGGATAGTTTGGAATGGTTTTGGTGCGGGGATCATCGCTCAGAACGAATTTAACGGCATCTTCCACAGTGATAGGTTCCTTGATTCTGTCGAGAAGGTAAATCTGGTTTCTGCGTCCTGAGACATACTTGTCGCGCGTCATGGATAAAGGCAGAGGATCGGATTCATATGCCTTTCGTTTCATCTGGTCGATATACCAGTCCATATTGAGCAGCATGAGGTTACAAACCCTCACATCGGTGCGGATGCCTTCTACTTCCTGGCAGTACCATAACGGGAAGGTATCGTTGTCGCCATTGGTAAATAAAATGGCACCGGGAGCACATGTTTTGAGGTAATTGGCGGCAAGATCGCGGGTGGTATATCTGCCGGAGCGGTCATGATCGTCCCAGTTTTCTTTGGCCATAATGCCCGGCACAAGGAGGAGACACAGTGCTGTAACAAGAATGGCTTTCAGGGTTTCCCTTTTTCGACCAAGCACTTCCCAGATAGCTGCCACGCCGAGTCCTATCCAGATTGAGAAAGCATAGAACGAACCAACATAGGAGTAATCCCGTTCGCGCGGCTGTAAGGGTGTCTGGTTCAGATAAATCACAATAGCAATTCCTGTCATGAAGAACAGGGTGAATACAACCCAGAAATCCTTGCGGCGGCGGGAGAAGGCAGAAGCCTTTTCATCCTTTTCTCTCTGGAGCTGATACAGCAGTCCGATGATTCCCAGCAAAAGCGGCAGCATATAATACGTATTCCTTGAGGGAATGTTTTTTCTGTATTCAGGAAGGGAAGCCTGATCGCCAAGCATCATGCTATCGATGGCGTCAATTCCGGTAATCCAGTTTCCGTTGGTTATCCCACCGTCTCCCTGGTTATCGTTCTGACGGCCGCTGAAATTCCACATAAAGTAGCGGAAATACATGTAGCCGAGCTGATAGCCGATAAAAAACCGAAGGTTTTCAGCAAATGTTGGCCGGATATAAGTCTGTGTTTTTCCGTCCCGTCCGGTAATTCGTACCGGCTTGCCTTTTACTTTTCCCCAGTCCTGATAAACCCTGATGTGCGAAGGATCATTGCTCCACATACGGGGGAAAAAACCCGTCAGTTCAGGGGCAAATACATACTTTGGCTTTTTATAAATTACAACATATTTGCCATTAAGCTGGGCGTATTCATTATCTCCTTCGGCAACGTCAATAATGGGAGCGCTGTAGTATTGTCCTTTGAAAAGAGGCCTGTCGCCGTATTGTTCGCGGTTCAGATAGCTGAGTAAGGCAAAAACGTTGTCAGGGCTGTTTTCATCCATGGGAGGGTCAGCCAGGGCTCTGATAACAATAGTGGCATACGATGAATATCCGATGAGAGCCACGGTAAAACAAAGAATAATTGTGTTCAGCAGGACTTTCCGGTGGTGTATGGTATACCGGATGCCAATTATGATAAGGCTTACAAGAAGGGCCGCATAGAAAATAACCCCTGAATTGAACGGCAGTCCGAAACCATTGACAAAAGCCAGTTCAAACCAGCTGGCCACCTTAATGACGCCGGAGATAACCCCGTACATCATGGCTCCGAGGATGACCATGCCAATTAGCAAAGCAGAAATAAATCCTTTTGTAGTGGGCTGGTATTTCCGGAAATAATAAATCAGCACCAGGGCAGGAATGGTCAGCAGATTCAGAAGGTGTACCCCGATGGATAACCCCATCAGGTATGCTATGAAGATCAGCCACCGGTTGGCATGTTTTTCATCAGCTACGTTTTCCCATTTGAGCATAGCCCAGAATACGACGGCAGTAAACAGGGAAGAAGTGGCATACACTTCGGCCTCAACAGCAGAGAACCAGAATGAATCAGAGAAAGTGTAGGCGAGACTTCCAACGGCAGCACTGCCGAATATGGCAATAAGGCGGCCGGTTGTAAAAATACCGTCAGGTGCAATGATTTTACGGGCCAGGTGGCTGATTGTCCAGAAAAGAAACAGAATGGTAAAGGCGCTTGCCAGACCCGACAGGGCATTAATCATGACAGCAACCCTGGTTACATCTCCTCCGGCAAAGAGTGAGAAAAACCTGGCCATAAGCATGAACAAAGGTGCCCCGGGAGGATGGCCGACCTGCAGTTTATAAGCTGAAGAGATGAACTCGCCGCAATCCCACAGGCTTGCTGTCGGTTCCAGCGTCAGCAGGTAGGTTAAGGCAGCAATACCAAATACAATCCATCCGATGAGGTTATTCCAGAACCTGAATTTTTTCATAAGGGTTTGATTCTACTGAATGATAACCAGACTCTTTGGTAATTTTGCGGTCGCAAGTTACTATATTTTTCCTTTTGATTTTCCGGCACAGGGGATATTCACTTTTGGAGAGAAATGGCAACAGGAGAAAAAATGGCAGGTTATCATTAATATTGCAAAATGTAATCCATTTTTCAGGTTCATGGTAAAAAAGTCGTTCAAAAACAGAAGTGGTATAGTCTATTCAACAAATCCTGATTTTGAATATGAATCCAGGGAAAAAGAAGAGGAGGAAGAAACCCTGCCTCCCGGGCATCAGGATCTGCGGGTTATGACCGACCGGAAAAACCGTTCGGGGAAAACAGTGACGCTTGTCAAGGGATTTAAGGGAAAGAAAGAGGACCTTGAAGCCCTTGGGAAAGTTCTTAAATCGCGCTGTGGTACAGGGGGAAGTGTAAAGGAAGGAGAAATTCTTATTCAGGGAGATGTTGCGGAGCGCATAATGGAATTGCTGAAGCAACTTGGTTACAAAGCCAAAAAGGCCGGAGGGTGATGGATGAAGCCAGGGCGCAGGGTTAAGCAGATTGTATTGTTTCTGGGATTTCTTCAGCTGATGTTTCCTGAAGCGAAGGGTCAGTTTTATACAAGCGGCCAGGACCCTTCAGAAATTAAATGGATGCAGCTAAAAGGAAGCCATTTCCGGCTGATCTATCCGGTTGCTTTTTCATCGGAAGCAAAACGTTTTGCTTTTCTGCTGGAAACGTATAAAGAACCAGTTTCCCGCCCATTGGCATCTTCAGCAAGAAGGTTTCCCGTTGTTTTTCATCCCTACAGCATTTTGTCGAATGGATTTGTTGTATGGGCTCCCTGGCGTATGGAAATTTACCCTCTCCCTCCGCAGGACATTGATGCTGAGGACTGGCTGACACAACTGGCCATTCATGAATACCGGCACATTGTCCAGTTGCAGAAACTCAATCAGGGCTTTACAAAGGGCCTGGGGATTCTGGCAGGTGAACAGGGTCCGGGAGCCGTTTCAGGCCTGATACCGCGTTGGTTTCTCGAGGGTGACGCTGTCCGTACCGAAACTATGCTGGGTATTGGCCATCGGGGTCAACTGCCCTCCTTTCATCTGGAACTTAGAACACTGCTTCTTTCGCAACCGGAACCTTACCCGTTTCTGAAAGCTATGCTGGGTTCCTACAGGAATTTTGTACCGGATTATTATCAGTATGGCTATGGTATGGTTTCATGGACTGAAGAAAAATATCAAGCAGATGTTTTTCCGAAAGCTATTGATTTTACTGCACGTAATCCATACCTGCTGTATCCCTTTGGAATCAGTCTGAAACGAACAACAGGCTATAACCAGCAGGGGCTTTACAAAAAAGCCATGCAGGATCTTCGGGAAAAATGGAATCATCAGGAACCTGCGGAGATTTATCCCGGAAAAAAAGTTTGGAATAAGCGAAACCCCAGAGAATATATTACCTATCGTTTTCCGGTATTTTTCAATGACAGTATGGTAATTGCCTGCAAATCGGGACTGGGGGAAGTCCCTTCTTTTGTAAAAATCGGGAAAGACGGGAAAGAAAAAAGGATTCTGCATTACGGATCAGAAAATCTGGTAAGGATTTCTGTTGCCGGGAATCAACTGGTATGGACAGAAATCAGGACTGATGTGCGCTGGCAGAACCGCAGTTTTTCGGTCATAAAAAGGTTGGATTTATCTTCCGGGAAACAATATCGGGTTACGAAGCGGTCTCGTTATTTTGCGCCTGTATTATCTGGTGATGGAACGCGGATTACTGCCGTGGGGATTACACCTGAAAATGCAGTATCGCTGGTTGTTTTGAGGACACAGGACGGTACGATCCTGCGAGAGATTCCATCGCCGGGCAATGCAATGCTTATGGAACCCTGCTGGATCAGCGACAGCGAAATAGGCGTTCTGCTTCAGGAACGGGAAGGCAAGAGTATCTGGAAGTACGACATGGAAAGCAATGCATGGAGTTCGTTCCTGCCGGCAACTACTGCGGAACTGGGCGATCTGGCCGGAGCCTGGCCGTGGCTTTTCTTCCGTTCAGGATATACAGGCATCTGTAACATTTTCGCGCTGAACTGCCTTGATTCGTCTGTATGGCAGGTGACATCCGTCCGTTACGGAGCCGCCAGCCCTTCTGTTTCTCCCGACGGAAAACGCATTATTTTCAGTGATTACACACCTGCTGGTTACGATGTTGCTGAAATTCCCCTTGATACTAATCTTTGGACGCGTTGGAACGGCACTAATCTGACAAATGATCCGTTTATTACTTCCGGGCGGGATAAGAGGACAGGGAAAGCGGGTTTCTCCGACCTGGATTCCCGGTCATTTTCAGAGACCACTTATCGTCCATGGCTTCATCTTTTCAAAATTCATAGCTGGCTTCCTCTGTATGCCGACTATGACCTTCTGCGGCAGGGAGACCCAGCGGCAGGTGCCGGTTTTATGATACTGGGCCAGGATTTACTGAATACTTCTTTTTTATCAGTTGGAAGCGATTGGTCGCAGGGGTATCCCGTTTGGAGGGGGACATGGACCTATGCAGGCCTTTATCCGGTATTCAGAATTCAGGCAGAACAGGGAGGCGTGCCTCTGGTTTATAAGGCAGGGACCAATACCTTGCCAGCCCTAACGAAAGATCATTCGATGATAAGCACCCGGATTTCTTTTCCGCTCAATCTTACTTCCGGAGCCTACTTGCAGTATGTTAACCCCTCCGTGGAATGGGAGTTTAAAAACGATTGGTTTTATAAGCCTGATCAGGCAGTATTTGTACGTGGCATACATTTTTTTACTGCCAGTCTTTACGGCTACCGGTATCTTCGCCTTGCCCCGCGCGATATCAGTCCGCGCTTCGGGCAGGTTGCCGAACTGAATCTGAATTTTTCTCCTTTCAGTGCAGATGATATCGGACCGCTGCTTACCGGAAAGTTCGGGATTTTCCTTCCCGGATTAGGGAAACATCATTCCTCGTTCATCAACTATTCTTTTTTGAATCAGTTTTACAGCAGGAGCCGCTATCTCTATTCATCAGGAGGTTATTTTCCGCGGGGGTATGTGCCTGCCACTTCTTCCGAAATGCACAGATGGAGTATTGATTACCGTTTTCCCCTTTGGTATCCCGATTGGCATATTCAGACTTTGTTGTACGTAAAACGGCTGAGGGCAGATATGTTTGCCGACTATGCCTCCGGTAAAATTCTCAGTGAGAACCGGCAGGGGTTCAACGAAAAGGATTTTTTCTCCTGCGGAGGAACTTTATATACCGATTTTCATCTTTTCCGTATTATTTTTCCCTTTTCGCTGGGTGTGCGTGTTATTTATATTCCGGAATTCAATACCTTCAGGTTTACTCATTTGATCAATATTGATCTTACGGATTTTTAGAATCAGAGAACAATGACGCCGGGCCGGAAACAAAAAAATTCTTGTTTCATCTTAATGAAACCTTAGTAATTTTGCACAATTGCCAATGCTAAAAATGTGTTCAACAAAATCCGACATATTATCAACGGAGTAACAAGGCTCTTTTCAGCTTTTTTACGGCTCAATATAACCGGTTTGCTGGGGACCATTGCTTTCCATTTGCTTGTGTTGTTTATTTTTCTGAGTACCAGAATAATAACACGGACCAATTATCCGCCCAAGGAAATAATGATTGAATTTCCTGAAGAATTAAAGACGGAGGAAATTGAAAGACTGGAACAAATAAAGAAGGAGCAACCTTCGGTTGAAAAAATGACCGATGGATTTATCGGTCGCAATATAGCAGTTGATGCTGCAGAAAAGGTGAAGGATGAGGTAAGCACTGAGAAATACATTCAGGAGCTTGAACAGAAGATGGATTTGCCCGGATTTAAGGCACTGCAAAGTCCGCAGTCGGCAGAAATGAATCAGAACAACGAGGCAAGTACCGAACGCAGTGATGCCGGGCTTCAGGTGCAACAGGAGAACCCGCAAAAAAAGACGGAAGAAAAGATTTACCGTGGACCCACCACCATCATGTTTGAATTTGAAGCACCGAAAAGGAAACAGAGATTTATTCCTGTACCGGTTTATAAATGTGAAGGACAGGGTCTGGTGGAAACAGAAATTTACGTGGATCAGCAGGGCAATGTTATTTCGGCCCGGGTTGTCCCGGAAAAGTCAACCACGTCCGATGAATGTCTTTTCGATGCGGCGGTGAAATATGCCCTGCGGAGCAAATTTAATGCTGATCCTGCTGCACCTGCCAGACAAAAAGGGAAAATCTGGTATCAATTTATTGCCCAATAATGAACCCCCTAACTTTCCAACCTGCCGGAGCAATGCCTTTCGGGAAATGCAATGCTCCAGGATTTTCTGGACAACATAGCAAAAATTCCGGTTCCTTTTTACGGTTTGCCGGAACACTCCGATGGTTTCGGAGGGAAAGCTTTTATTCAGGTCGGAAAAGGCATTTGCTGTTTTCTTTTCTGTGCCTGATTGTTGGCATGGTTTTTACCATTCCCTCGGAGGGGCGAAGTCTTCAGGAAATCAAACGAAGCGGCAAGCTCTATATCGGATTAACGCAATGGGATTATGCGAATATTAATTATCCTCTGGCTCTGGAGTTTGCACGTTATCTGAATGTCAAACCTGTTGAGGTTACCATTGACTGGAATGAGGTTTTCAGCAGGAACGGAAAGATTCCTTCCGATATTGAAACAAATCCTTCCATCAGATATACACCGGATGCATTTAAAAAGGTTGATATTGTCTGCAGTACCTTTTCGATCCTGGAATGGAGACAGAGGCTGTTCGATTTTGCCCGCACGCTTTATTCGGCCGAACTATTGCTGGTCGGGAGCGAAGGCATTGTTCCTGAACATTACAGGGATCTTTCGGGGAAAAAGATTGCCTTTATGAAAGGAACGAGTTTTGAAACCCATATGCAGGAGATAAACAGGGAGACCGGAGACGCCATCCAGCTGATACCGGTTAAAACAACAGATGAATCAAAGGAACTTCTTCTCAAAAGGAAAGTATTCGGAATCGTTCTGGATGCTGATGAAGCTTTACAGTTCTTCAGCGAGAATCAGGAGAAAGTGAGGATAGCGTTTCCGGTTAGTCCGATTTCGAGAAGTGCTTGGGCAGTAGAAAAAAACAGCGATCTGCGTTTTGAGGTGGAGGATTTTTTTGAAGCAATTGCAGAAAACGGGGTTCTCGACAGAATCTTTTCCGGCAAGTTTCATATCAGATATTCATCATATGTTGCCCAGCTGCGCAAGACAGCGCGGCCGAAATATATCCGCCGTGACCTCGACCAGATAATTGCCGCAAAGGAACTGGTTGTTGCGTTTCGTGAAAGGAATTTTGTATTTCATGAAGGCGAGAACAAGCAATTTATGCATGCACTTGCCGAAGAGTTTGCTGATTACCTGGGAGTGAGGCTGGATTATGTCATTACGCCAAATTCTTCGAAATACTTTGAAAACAAAGAAGGTAAAATTGTCAAAGACAGTTCTTATACGCCCGATTGGTTTAACTGTTTTGACGTAGCCTGTGACATTTTTGTGCCGGTTTACTGGCGGACAAATAAGGTGGATCTGGTGCCTCTTTTCCCCGGTGAATATTCTTTGGTTGCAAGAAAAAAGACACATATTGCAAATGATAAAGATTTACTGAAGCTGAGAGGGGTAGTGGCGAAGGGTACCGTTTACGAAGACATTCTGCTCGGAAAAGGATGCAGGGATCTGATGTATACTGATGTGGATCATTTTCTTGAAGCAGTGAGCAGTGGCAAAGCTGATTATGCCATTATTCTGAATGCATTTTTTGAACTATCGGAATATCCCGAACTGGAAATCAAATTTCCGATGGGCGAAACCGAAATCTGCTGGGCAGTGAGAAAGGATCAGCCCCTTTTAAAAAAGTCTCTTCAGCATTTTATAGCCGAGTCAAACAGGAATGGCCTGCTTAAAATTCTCCAGGAATCCCTGCATACAGAGTACAAATTTTCCACCGAAGCGATAATGGACAATTATTATGAATCGTTTCAGGCAGGGCAGTTTCCATACGTTTTGTACGGCACTGAAGACGGTTTGCCGCAGGAAGATGTATTGTCCATCCTACAGGATAAACGCGGGTATATGTGGTTTGGCACCAATGCCGGCGCGGCCAGGTATAACGGACGTGAAATGCAGGTATACGACCGGCATAACGGACTTCCGGGCAATGCTGTTAACGGGATGGCTGTTGATTCTTCCGGAACGTTGTATTTTGCTACTTCAAGAGGTATTGCCGTTATGGCCGGTGAGAAAATACAACGAATCTTTCTGGAGGGAGAACCGTTTGCAGGTGTGTACGTTGATTCCTTTCAGAACAAATGGTTTCTTGGTAATCCGGCACTTCATATGCTGAGTCCTGAGGGTAAGATTGTCAGCTATGCCGGAAGTATTCCCGCAGTTTCTGATATGGGATGCATTCCAAAAACCCGTTCCTATTTTTTTGCTACCAGTGAAGGCATATTTTTACTGAATCCCGGAGGCGATTTTATCCGGCTGACCAGTGAACCCTGCCTGTCTTTGCTGATTGATCCGAATGAAAACATATGGTATTCAACCCCCAAAGGATTATTTATTATAGGAGCCTCTGATCTGGCGGAAGGGAAACTTCATCAGGTGCGTCGGCTGAATGAAACTCTGGGATTGTCAGGAGGGGCGATAAAAAAGATCCTGGCTTCCCGGTACGGCGGGGTTTGGCTTCTTTCCGATTACCGGTTTTACCAGGTGTTTTCTTTACATCAGCGGGCCAAAGTATTCGAGCAGGAAATCGGATTGAAGAACAATACCATTCTTTCGCTCTATGAAGATACGGAAGATAATTTGTGGATAGGATTCAGCGGAGGATTGCAGCGGATGACAAACAAAAAAGGGTTACGAAACTTCTACCCGAACATAATTAACAGCTATGTCTATTCCGTTGTCCAGGACAAACAGGGGTCCATATGGATTGCCTCCAACAACGGCGTTTTTTCTTACGACGGCCGGCTTACAGACGTTGGTAAGAAACTGGGCATCACACCGGGTAGAGCGGTATTGGGAAAATATCCTGACGGAAGGATAGTTATTGCAACGGCTGAAAAATTGTACCTGATGAACCCCGCTTCAGGAAGTGTTGCAAAAACATTCACTTTTCATCAGCCGCTTCTCCGGCTGGAAAGAATGTTTATCAGCTCAAAGGGAGAAATATTTCTTATGACCGGTTCGGAAGGGAAGGTCTATTATCTTCGCCATCCGGGCGACCCCGTAATTACGTATGAAAACCGGGCCACATCAAATGTTCATACTCTTATCGAAGCGGAAGGCCGGATTTATGGCGGCAACCGGAATGGAATCATTGAATTTGGCAGTTATGGTTTCCGGCTTGTCAAAGATATCGGTCATGCTACCTGGTCGGTATGTTATGACGAAGGGAAATTCTGGATCGGCACGGACAACGGGCTTTATGTATTACAAAACAATGAACTTCAGAAGGTTCCTTATTCAAACCAGACGGATGTCGTTATCAAATCGATCATCCCGGCCAAAAACAAAGCATATCTGTGGCTGGGTACAAACAAGGGCTTTGTTTATCTGAACAAGCTCACTTTAAGGGAAGAACTCAGTATGTCGACAAAGGATGGTCTGCTCGGAGGAGAAATTACCACCGGGGGTCTTTTTGTTGACGCTTCCGGAATTTTATGGATAAGCACCTACCACGGACTGTCGAATTTTAATTTGCGGGCTGCATCGGTTCAGGCCTATGCACCAATCTGCTATCTGGAAAGGATTTTCCTGAACGGGAAGGAGATTAAACCCGAAAACCATAGAAAGTTTAAAAGAAAAGAAAACAACCTTGTATTTGAAATTTCGGCTCTGACATTTTCTGATGAAGGCTCAGTGGAGTATGAATTTTATCTGCGGGGTCTGGAAAATGATTATTCATCCTACAACAAGGGAATGGACTATAAGGCGGTATATACGAATCTTCCACCGGGCAAGTATGAGTTTGTTTACAAAGCGCGCGGGAAAAACGGCATCTGGGGCTATTCTCAGAAGTACAGCTTTATGATACGCAAAGCCTGGTATGAAACCTGGATCTTTAAAATAAGTCTCATTATTCTGATTGTTACCGTTTTTGTTCTGATTAACCAGTGGAGGATATACAGGATACAGAAGCAGAAAGAAATGCTGGAGAAGCTGGTAAAAGAGCGGACGAGGGAACTCGAAGATGCCAATGAGGAAATTGAATTGCAGAGAGATCTGGCTGAGCGTCAGAGAGATCAGATTTATCAGCAGAAAAAGGAAATACTTGACAGCATACAATACGCAGCCCAGATTCAGAAGGCCATCCTTCCTTCCAATGATGATCTGAACAGGATTCTTCCTGATCATTTTATACTTTTCCGTCCGAAAGACGTTGTCAGCGGCGATTTTTACTGGGCTGCACAAAAAAACGGGCGGGTGATCATTACAGCAGCCGATTCAACCGGCCATGGAGTACCGGGAGCTTTCATGAGTTTTCTCGGTATTACTTTCCTTACTGAAGTTGTAGGTAAAAACGATGAAATTACTCCTGCCCTCCTGCTGGATAATATACGCAGTTACATCATAAGAATTCTTGGGCAAAAAGGAACCGAAACAGAGCATAAGGACGGCATTGATATGGGTTTATGCATAATTGATCCTGTCACCAGGAAGGGTGAATTTGCAGGGGCCAATAATAACCTGGTAATCGTTCGGAAAGGTGAACTCCTCGAAATTAAAGGGGATAAGATGCCCATCGGAATTCACCGGAACATGGTGCCTTTTACAAATCATCTGTTAACGCTGGAGGCCAGCGATATGCTGTATTTGTTTTCAGATGGTTATCCAGACCAGTTCGGTGGGCCATCAGGTAAAAAAATGCTTCGAAAAACCTTTAAGGAAATTCTGCTGGAAATATCTGCCCTGCCAATGAGCCGCCAGTATGACATTCTGGAGGAGCGTTTTCTTCAGTGGAAAAAAGATTATGAGCAAACTGATGATGTTCTGGTCATAGGCATCCGCGTCTGAGAAAGCTCTGAATATTCCGGGTTCAAGAAGAAGAAAATCTGATTCCGGCTGGAAGAGGAACTTATTGTTTGATTTTCTTTGTCAGGATATCATCAAGGCTAATAATATACTCCAGAGCCTTCTGTTCACCGAAAATCTTTTCAAATTCGCTCCGGAGGAATTCACGTATATCAGTTTCCCAGTCGAGGTAAGAGAGGATTGAAATACGGCCAAGTTCTCTTTTCTCGAAAAATCGCTTCAGAATATTTACTTTGGTATGAAAGGCAAGGTAGGCTTTAATGGACACACGTAATTCGTTTGAAAGCATGTTTTCAAGCATTTTCAGCTCGCTGGGAAGTATTTCAAAGGTAGTTTCGTAAAAAGAACTGAACGAATTGTTCCAGTTGATAAAGTGTATAAAATAATTTGTAAGCCGGAACAATTCTTTGTTTTCATCCTGGTCTATGGTTTTCAGAAAAAGGTTTTTCAGTTCATCCCGGTACCATTCTTTTATGCTTTCGTCGAGTATATGTGTAATTTCAGTAGAATGCTTCTGGTATTCAACGCTGAAATTGGAAAGGGAAAAATCCTTATTGTGAAACGGGTCGTGGTATTTGATAATACGAGTGATCACATTGATTTCATCATTCAGAAGATGCCAGAGGGGGAAAAGCTTCTGCTTCTGCATCAGCTTGAGCCAGGTTTCGCTGAAATACCCTTCGAGAAACAGATTTTTGAGTTCCAGGTCATTGTGGGTAATCCGTTCGATATCACTTCTGTATATTTTCAGGTGTTCATTGATGCGGCTTTTGATCTGCGCTTTTTTCCCGGTAACAATAATTTGAATATAAAGAGGGTAGAATTTTTCCTTCCCATGAAACTGAGGTTTAGCCCGCAGGTTAAGATAGTGTTTTACCGTTATCTTTCTTGGTTCCATGTAAGTTTATGAAACATCTAAGATACAAAAAATTCATTTGAAACAAAAACAGAACCTAAATACCTGTTTAGTAAATCATTACTATGTTGAACAAAAACAGCATAAAAAATAAACAATTATTCTATACATGTTAGACAAATTTCCGGTGATGGAATTTGACAAAATGCTTTTTGTCTGAACAGCATGGCTTTTTCCCCTTTCCATACCTCCCAAAAAGATGACTGGTTCAGGTTGCCATAAGAATAGGCGGCATTTTTATCAAAACAGCATGGCAGCATAAATCCATCCCATGTTATTACAGGAGAGGTCCACATGCGGTGGCATGGTCTATGCGTTTGGTGCTGTTTGCTACTGGAATACCGCGACCATTTGCCTCGGGCAGGAAATACCCTATCGGGTCGGGCAGGGTCAAGTATCTGCGGTATTTTGACAGAAAACACATCAGCCCCCAGTTGTTTTGCCAGCTTCCTTGCCTGTTTCATTTGGTGCTGGTTATGGCTGAACACTAAAAACTGGATTAATATCAGGGGGTGATGGACTTTTTTCAGCCGGCGGGTTCGTGCCAGCGTCCTGATGCCTTCAGTTACCTGCAGGAAATTACCATTGGTCCTGTATGTTTCGTAAACGTCCTGGGTGATTCCGTCCAGGGAAATGATGATTCTGCTGAGGCCGGCGTCAATTATATCCTCTGCATTCTTCCCGGCAAGAAAGTGTCCGTTGGTTGAAATGCTTGAATACATTTTGTTCTGTGTGGCAAAAGCTATCATATCCTTGAGGAGAGGGTTAAGAAAGGGCTCTCCCTGGAAATGGAGCTGAATCCACACTGATTTTTTCCGGGATTGCTCAATAACAGAACGAAACAACCCCATGTCCATTAATCCTTTGGGCCTTGAAAGCCGGCCGGAACCGGTGATGCATTCGGGGCATTTCAGATTGCAGAGGGCCGACGATTCAACAGAAAACGCTGAAGGGTTACCGTAATGTTTTATTTTGCCCGTTACCGCCGATATGTGGTAGGATCCTTCCAGAAGAAGCCAGTTGCCGATCCGTGCGGGAGTGAGCAAGTGCAGGATTCGGAAAAGATCGGCAAAGAAATGCTTCCAGGAAAGAATATAGGTTCGGGTAATCTTCACCGTTTATTCCGATTCGAGAATTTTAAGAAGCTCGTCAAGCTTGGGAGTGAGAATGATTTCGGTACGACGGTTTTTTTGCCGGGCCTCTTTGGTTTTGGCCGGATCGACGGGCATAAATTCTCCTCTGCCGCTGGCAGTGAGGCGACGGGGATCAATTTTTGTACCATCCAGTAATATTCGCACAATAGCTGTAGCCCGCTTTACGCTGAGGTCCCAGTTATCGCGTATGGAGGCAGAGGGTATGACCGGAACATCATCTGTATGGCCTTCGATGGTTATATTGATATCGGGATTTTGCTCCAGTACCTTTGCCAGTCTTTTCAGCGCTGCTATACCGCGGGGGTCAACCTCTGTACTGCCGCTTTGAAACAACAGTTTTTCCTCGAGCGAGACATATACTTTCCCGTTGCGGATATTAACTGAAAGGCCTTCTTTTTCAAATCCGAGAAGGGCATCGCTGACCTTGTTTTTCAACGCCTTGACGGTTGAATCTTTGCGGTAAAGAATAGTCTCGAGTTCTTTCATCCGGGCGTTTCTCTGATCGAGTTCCACGGCCATGCGGTCAAGAATCATTTTCTTTTCCTGAAGATCGCGTTCGAGCGTTTTCAGCCTGTTTTCCCTGTCAGTCAGTTCTTCCTGCGAAGCCTGCAGCTTTTTCAGCAGACGGGCTGTTTCCCGTTCATTTCCTTTCAGAAGTTCTTCCTGTGCTGCCTGCAGTTCGTTATAGGCACGGTCCAGCTGGTTGTAGTTTTTTCTTAGCATTTCAAGCTGCTGCATCAGATCGGCGCTGTCAGATGCCAGAGACCTGATTTTTTCTTCCATCTGCTGTACTTTAAACTTCAGTTCACGGGCCTGTACTGATAATTGCTCGTTTTCCTGCTTGAGTTGTTCCGTTTCGGTCGTACATTTTTTTTCCAGATCGTTAAATTTTTTCATGGTCACGCACGATCCGAGAGAAAATAATGCAATAATCAGTAATACAATATGCTGTCTTTTCATTGGCGGTATTTTTACGGCAAATATACTGCAAAAGATGCAATGCATTACGAAGCAGGGTCTGAGCGAATGCAGGGAGATGCCAGATGACCCCAGAACGTTGAACATGTTCATAGAAATATCTACCTTTGTGCACATTTATTCTGTATGGCTCATTATCCTTTACTGGAGAGAATTTTTTACCCGGATGATCTGAAAAAACTTACTCCTGAAGAATTAATTCAGGTATGTCATGAGTTGCGTGAATTCATCATCGATATTGTCTGTGAGAATCCGGGCCATCTGGGAGCCAACCTGGGGACGGTAGAACTTACGGTTGCCCTGCACTATGTTTTTGATGTTCCTCACGACAAAATTATCTGGGATGTTGGTCATCAGGCATACGGGCATAAGATTCTCACCGGACGAAGGGAAGTTTTCCATACCAACCGCAAGTATGGGGGTATCAGTGGGTTTCCCAGGCGGGATGAAAGTCCGTATGATGTTTTTGGTACCGGGCACTCATCAACTTCCATATCGGCCGCTTTAGGGATTGCCATGGGGCTCAGGTACAACAGCCGGGACGAAGCCAATGTCATTGCAGTAATAGGAGATGGAAGTCTTACAGGAGGCATGGCCTTTGAAGGATTGAACAATGCAGGCACTCTGCATCCCAACATGCTGGTCATTCTCAACGACAACAACATGTCCATTGATCCCAACGTGGGTGCCCTGAAAGACTATCTGCTTGATATTACGACATCGAAGACATACAACAGGTTCCGGGATGAGGTGTGGGACATGCTGGGAAAACTGGGTCGCATGGCTCCGTTTGCCCGACAGTATGTTCAGAAGATTGAAGCATCACTGAAGGCCCTTTTTCTCAAACAGAGCAATCTTTTTGAAGCATTGAATTTTCGTTATTTCGGTCCTGTTGACGGGCATGATGTTGTTCATCTTACTGAAGTTCTGCAGGACCTGAAAACTATTAAAGGGCCTAAACTTCTGCATGTACTTACAAAGAAAGGAAAGGGATTTCCCAGGGCAGAAGAGAACCAAACGGCTTTTCATTCACCCGGCCGTTTTGACAGGAAGACAGGTGAATTTCTTTCTGCGAAAGGTACCGAAGAGGAACCTCCCCGGTATCAGGATGTATTCGGGCTTACTCTTCTTGAGCTGATGGAACAAAACAGCAAAGTGATCGGGATAACGCCTGCTATGCCAACAGGCTGTTCCATGAATATTGCCATGGAACAATTCCCTGACCGTGTATATGATGTGGGCATAGCCGAGCAGCATGCTGTAACCTTTTCTGCCGGTTTAGCCACACAGGGGCTTATCCCCTTCTGCAACATCTATTCATCTTTTATGCAGAGAGCCTATGATCAGGTGATTCATGATGTTGCCATTCAGAATCTTCCCGTTGTTTTATGCCTTGACCGGGCCGGGCTCGTAGGAGACGATGGTGCCACCCACCACGGTGCCTTTGATCTGGCTTATTTGCGATGCATTCCCAATGTGATTGTTGCGGCTCCGATGGATGAAATTGAATTGCGGAACCTGATGTATACGGCACAGCTTCAACCCCAGGGTCCATTTGCTATACGCTACCCGAGAGGGAAAGGAGTTCACGCCCACTGGCGGGGAGCCTTTCAGGAAATACCAATAGGGAAGGGACGGATTATTGAAGAAGCAGAAGGACTGGCAGTGCTCTCCCTCGGGCATCCGGGGAATTTTGTGCGGGAGGCCGCCCGGAAGCTGTCGGAAGAAGGGATTCATTTTTCCCATTATGATCTCCGTTTCCTTAAGCCGCTTGACAAGGAACTTTTGCGGCATATTTTTCAACGGCATAAACGGATAATTACTGTTGAAGACGGTGTCCTTGCGGGAGGTTTCGGAAGTGCTGTCCTTGAATTTATGGCCGATGAAGGAATAACAGCGCAGGTAATACGTCTGGGAATCCCTGACCGTTTTATTGAGCATGGCACTCAGCCTGAATTATGGAAGGAATGCGGGTACGATGCCGATAGTATTGCTGCTGTTATTAAAAAGATGCTCATAGGAAAAATCCTGCAGAAAGTAAGCTGACTCTTTTTAAAAAAATTGTATTTTCGCACACCCTGAGTTCTTTGTAAAACTGCCCGGATGGCGGAACAGGTAGACGCGCTGGTCTCAAAAACCAGTGGGATTTTCCCTTGCCGGTTCGATTCCGGCTCCGGGTACAGCTTTTTTGAGAACCTTTTTGTTTTTGGCGGAATGTGCAGAGAGGGCGGTTGAAAAATCCTTGTTACATTTGGGGGTTGATCATTGATCTGAGCAGCGTTTACAATCAAAAGATCTTGCAACGCTGTGATTTTTTTAAAATATGCACGGTATGGCAGAAAAAGATCCGATACGACCTTACGGCGACAAGCAGTTGCAGTTTGACAGGAGGTATCTCGAAATGGCCCGTATCTGGGGTCAGAACAGCTATTGCAAGCGCCGCCAGGTAGGTGCCCTGATTGTAAAAGGCAGGATGATCATTTCAGACGGATATAATGGGACGCCTGAAGGGTTTGAAAATGTATGCGAGGATGAAACCTTTCATACCAAACCCTACGTTTTGCACGCCGAGGCGAATGCCATCACCAAGGTGGCAAAATCGAACAACAGCAGCGAAAATGCAACCCTTTATGTAACCTGCTCCCCCTGCATGGAATGTGCAAAGCTGATCATTCAGTCAGGCATCAGACGGGTGGTTTTTTCGGAGAAATATCCTAATGAAGATGGAATCCGGTTGCTGGAAAGAGCCGGAATTGAAGTAGTACATATACTTTTGTAATTTTATGGAACATAAAAACAACCGGGTATCCGTTCTTCTTCCTTTGTTACTGGCCATCATGCTCGGGGGAGGAATTCTGCTGGGCATCAACATTCGGTCGCGGTCTGACAGAAGCCAGTATCTTATTTATCCCCGTACCGATAAGATCGGTACTGTAATGAGTTATATTCTGGGAGAATATGTTGATACGGTCAACAAAGAAAAGCTGACCGACGATGCCATCAGAGCTCTTCTGAATGACCTTGACCCGCATTCCGTCTACATTCCGGCCTCGGAGCTTCAGGCTGTAAATGAGCCTCTGGAAGGGAATTTCAGCGGAATTGGCGTGCAGTTCAATATGCAGAATGATACGGTTGCCATCATTCTTACGGTTGCCAATGGTCCTTCCGAACGTGTGGGAATCCGACCAGGGGACCGGATCATTAAAATAAATGACACTCTGGTTGCCGGGGTAAAGCTTGGCACGGATAAAATAATGAAGAAGCTCAGAGGGCCAAGGGGAACCAGAGTCAAGGTCAGTATTCTGCGAAGAGGAGTCCCCGGACTTCTTGATTTTGAAATTACGCGGGATCAGATTCCTATCTATAGTGTTGATGCGGCTTACATGCTTACCTCCTCAACAGGATATATAAAAATAAGCAGTTTTTCGCGCACTACCCATGAGGAATTTGTCAGTGCCGCTGAGAAGCTCCATAAACAGGGTATGAATAGAATCATTATTGATCTGAGAGGGAACGGAGGAGGATATATGGAATCGGCTACATCGGTGGCGGATGAATTTCTCGGCGATAATGAAATGATCGTCTTTACCCAGGGCAGGCAGCGTCCGCGTTCAGTAGTAAAAGCACGTCCCGGCGGAGTATGTGTTTCCGATGGCGTTATTGTATTAATTGATGAATGGTCGGCTTCCGCAAGTGAAATTCTTGCAGGGGCTATTCAGGACAATGACAGGGGTACCATTGTAGGCCGGCGCTCATTTGGAAAAGGACTCGTTCAGGAGCAGATCCCCCTTCCGGATGGTTCCGCCCTGCGGCTTACAGTGGCACGCTATTATACCCCTACGGGACGATGCATTCAGAAGCCATACCGCGACGGAACGGAAGCCTATTACCATGAATTGATGGACCGCTACAACCGCGGAGAACTCAGCAAACCTGACAGTGCTCTCTTTCCTGACAGCCTGAGGTACCGCACACCCAAAGGGAAAATTGTTTATGGCGGCGGAGGAATTATGCCTGATGTTTTTGTTCCCCTTGATACGTCCGGAATTACTCCCTGGTTTACCCAGGTAAGAAGCAAAGGGCTGACCTATTCTTTTGCTTTTAAATACACGGATGATCATCGCCGGGATCTTGAAAAATGCAAATCCGTCAATGCCCTTCTCGATTATCTTGATAAGAAAAATGTTTTCGGAGATTTTTTGAAATATGTTAACAGCCAGGGTATTACTCCAAAACAGAATGAAATAACTAAATCAAGATTGCTGGCCGACACCGAACTGAAAGCCTATATAGCCAGGAATATTTTTGATAATGAAGGATTTTACCGGGTTATTGCACGGATGGATGAAACCCTGAAAAAGGCGCTGGAAGTTCCCCAATAATGGTTTGGTTTGGTCGTAATTTTTAGTATTATTGAACTGTTTTTACTTTTATCGTAAAAACGTTCAACCAACCAACTATGAATACGGCAGGGAAATTCTCTCTAACCAAAGAAACTGCGCGTTCAGTTCTTTTTTTGGTACTTTTTTTTTCTGGTATTAGTGCTCTTATCTATCAAATAATCTGGATCCGGAAATTCGGGCTGGTTTTCGGGGTTCATGTTTTTTCCATGAGCACGGTGCTAACTGCTTTTATGGCCGGACTGGCTTTAGGTGCACTCTATTTCGGGCGGTTGGTAGACAAAAAAAAGAATCCCCTTCTTCTGTTTCTGACGCTTGAGCTGGGGATAGGTCTTTTTGCTATCTTTTTCCCATTCACATTTCATGGACTTTCGGAAATTTATGCGTCGATTTCCCGGAATTTTCCTCTCGGGAATTATTCTGTTCAGCTGATTCGTTTTTTATTGGCCTTTTTCTTTTTGCTGATCCCGACCACTCTGATGGGAGGAACCATGCCGGTCATTGTAAAAATTTTCACTGACAACATTGGAAAAGTTGGTAGCCGGGTCAGTCTTCTTTATGGCACCAATAACCTGGGAGCTGTTGTGGGAGGGTTTCTGGCCGGATTTGTCATTATTCAGCACCTTGGGTTAAATCAGTCAGGGTATCTGGCAGCAATGCTTAATCTGGTCAATGCATTCATGGTATTTCTGGTGGTGAGGTTTACGCGGAGGCCGGAATACGTTACTGAACTTCAGGAAGCAAAAGATAGCGTGAGTTCTGTTACTAAAATTTCACCAGGGTTGCTGAAGTTGGTTTTATGGGTTTTTGCCATCGAGGGTTTTACAACTCTTTCGTATGAGCTGCTCTGGAGCCGTATTCTCATTGATTTTTCCATTGATAAGACCGTATATTTTTCCAGTACGATTGTTATCAGCTTTATTTTTGGGCTTTCTCTCGGAAGTTTTCTTGTGGCAGGATATCTTGACAAAAACAAAGATCTGTTGACTCTTCTTGGTTTAATTGAAATCTTTATTGGTTTGCTCTCTGTTTTTTTTCTCTTGTTTTTTGTATGGTTAGCTCCCAAACTGGTTGCCCAGCGTTCCATGCTCGACAGCTGGCTTCAGACTGCCGGTAAAGAGTACTTCATATTCTTTCTTATTCTTACCCCACCAACTCTGCTTATGGGAATTACCTATCCTCTTGTGACAAAACTGGCAGCCGACAACCTTGCTTTTCTGGGGAAAAGAATGGGGCTTCTGGGTTTTCTTGATACCATTGGGTCGGTGGTTGGTTCATTTGTTGCCGGATTTATCATGATTCCTTTTCTCGGTGTAGTCAAATCATTTATTATTACCGTATGCATTAATCTGGTTATCGGATTGCTTGTATTTGTTGTTCATCCTGTTTTATCAGTCCGGCAAAAAACGGCAATTACCGGAATAACCCTCCTGATTGCTGTTCTGATGATGCTCCGTATACCCTCGGGCTCTTATACACGGGAATGGTGGGACAAAACCAAGCGCAGCTGGTTTGATAACAACTATTATGAGAGTGTATTGTTTTTTGACGAAGGGGCTGCAGGAACGGTTACGGTGAGAAAATACCCGCACGGATTGGCTTTAAATATTAACGGACATAACACTGCTTATACCACTTCAAAAGATCTGAGAGTAAACCGTCAGCTGGGATACATGCCGTATTTACTTCATCCGGAACCTAAAAGTGCTCTTGTTATTGGCTTTGGCATGGGGGCAACAGCGTGCAGTCTTGTTCAGCCCGATATGGAGAGGGTGGATGTGGCTGAAATATGTTCGGGTGTCATTAAGGCAGCGCACATTTTTGCTCCCTGGAACCGGAATGTGATTCTTCACCCGAAAGTTCATCTGTATGACGATGATGGAAGAAGCATAGTATTCATGACCAACAGGAAATATGACATTATCACCTCGAATGCCATTCATCCGAGGTTGAGCAATAACATTTATACCAGGGATTTTTATAAGCTTTGCCGGGAAAAGCTTACTGAAAACGGAATATTGTGCCAGTGGATGCCTCAGAACTGGCTAACAGGAGATGAATATAAGGCATTGGTAAGGGCTTTTACTGAGGCTATGCCGTATTCGTATTTATGGTATGTGAATGAATACAGTACCCTGATAATTGGCACCATGCAGCCTTTGAGAATTGATGTTGCTCAGCTCTGCAGAAAGTTTCATTCGAATGATGCCATGCAAAAAGATTTTAAGGAATTTGGTGTGCCCAATGAATGGTACTTTCTGGCGCAGTTCTGGTTCAATGATCAGGAACTGAAAAATTATGTCAGCAAGGCTGAATGCAACACCGATAATATGCCGCTGGCGGAATTCAGTAAGGTCATCAATATTGCCCCTGTAATCGAGGTTATGGATACTCTTGCCAACCACCCCGTTGCTTATGAACAGATTTTGACAAATGTTACTACAAGGCAGCTGGATTCCATAAAATTCTATGCTGTAATTGAACGGGATCATATTAAAAGCATTGCAAGAAATGTACGGGCTTTTATGAAGCACCGGGGGTATTAATTACTAATGCGGTAATTGGTTTTGCTCATTTTCTGATTTAACCTTATAGCTATCAATACTTTATTTTTTCCAAAGGACTATAAGCAGTAATGCATTTTTTGAAGGTTAAACAATGTTTATGATGGCTTTTACCTGGATTACGCATTGGTTCCTTAGCCCACAAAATGCCGAATCCGGGTTAATAATACCTGCCAGGCAAAAAAAACAGGAGGGTCAGTGAAATTGGCCCTCCTGCAGAAAAGGATTCAAATACTACTGAATCAATAGCCTGTATTTTGTTTAATTGAAGGGTTAGCGTTCACTTCCGAGGTCGGGATCGGGAACAGCATTTGTCCATTGGTTTGGTTATACCAGTCACTGAATTTGAAATCAATTCGTACACTGCTGAAATCATTGTCGCCGGCAGTCCAATTGGCAAGGTTTATATAACCGGCAGCATGCCAGCGCTTAAGATCAAGCCAGCGGATTCCTTCTTCTGCACAGAGCTCCAGAAATCTTTCGTCCATAATCCATTGCATAATGGTGTTTTCATCAGTTTCGGAGAGCGGGTGATCGGCCGGAACTGCCGAGGCAGGAGAAGCGCTATTTCGTGCGCGTTCCCTGATCTGATTGACCAGAGCAATGGCATCCGCTTTGCTTCCTCCGGATTTAAGGATTGCTTCCGCTTTCAGAAGAAGTACATCAGCATATCTTAAGATGCGGGGATTATCAACTGATGAAGTGACATCCCCTTCCTTGCCTCTTTTCACATATTTGGCAAAGGCTACCTTGATTGTATCGGAACCAAAGACCATGGGCGGATAACGATATGCATTCCCATTATCAGGGGCAATGGTATCAAGCGTTTCAATAACACGCGGATCACCTTGTTCAAATTTCATCAATAGCTTTTTACTTGGCACAATGCACATATTATCCAGATTCCACCAGCTCCATGCTCCGTAAAAGAATCCCCAGTAAGAAGACATCGGGCCGATTGCAATGTCAAAATCATTCCATAACCAGATATTTTCGAAAGAAGGGGCATTGCTTGCCTGGAACTCAAAAAGGGATTCCTCATTGTTTTCGTTGTTAGCATCAAAATTGGCTCCGAAATCAGCAACAAGGTGGCGTGTAGTAATTTTGTTGAAAGCTGTGATGGCAGCAGTATAATCAGCAGTATTCTTTGTATAACAGGCTCTGAAGACAAGAGTTTTTCCCAGCATACCGTTAGCTGCATCCTTTGTAATTCTTCCTATCTGGTTTTGCGGGTAACTTACCGGAAGGAGTTCAGCTGCTTCCTGAAAATCGGCAATTGCCTGATCAAGCAGTTGGGTGCCTGTGGATGAGGGCGGATAAATATCCTTGAGAGAAGATATCCTTTCAGTAATGACCGGTGCCGTGCCAAAGAAATTGTACAGGCCAAAAAATGCCCAACCGCGAAGGAAAAGGGCTTCTCCCTTGATATTGTCCTTCAATCCGGGAGTTTTAATTATTCCGTTTTCTTCGGCAATTTTCTGAAGAACCACATTTGCGCGGTTAATCAGCTGATAGGCTGCGGTCCAGTATTGACCCAGGAGCCCCTGACCCGGTTGCATTCCGGAGAACGATTCAAACGGGCTTGTTCCTGCCGTCGTGGCATCATCACCTGGCAAAAGCCACATCGGATGCGTAGGGTTATTTGCATGAAAATAATAGAAATCGGTAAGTTTTGCATATACACCGATAATTGCACCAACGAAATCTTCTTCTGATTGAAACATCATGGCCTCAGTTTCTGTGCCGGGTTTCAGATCGAGATGGGAGGGATCACAGCTGTGGATTATTGGCAGAGAAATTAATCCTGCAGCCAGCGATAGTATGATAAATATTTTTCTTGCTTTCATATGCTTTACAAATTTGTTGTTAGGAAAGGATTCATCAGAAAGTTGCCCTCAGGCCAAAATTCAAGACTCTGGGAATCGGGTAATACTCGTTTTCCGGATCCAGCCCCGTCCATTTGGTAATTGTAAAGAGATTGGATCCACCCACATAAATTCTCAGACCTTGCGCTACCTTAATCATGTCGAAGAATTTTTTAGGTACAGTGTAACCGAATTCAAGGTAAGCGAAGCGGAGATAGCTTGCATTTTCCACCCAGCGGTCAGAAAAACGGGTATTGGCACCCGGGTCTGTGGCAGCTGCTCTTGGCATTTTGGTAGATTTGTTAGTGGGTGTCCACCGGTCGAGCACATCGGTAAGCTGATTTAACCCGTTGCTTTGCATCCCTGTAAGATGCCATTTAGGTCCATTAATTTGCTGAATATCGCCTACACCCTGGAAATTGGCTGAAAAATCGAAACCCTTATAGGCAAGGTTGACTCCAAAGCCATAGAAGAAACCGGGGAGGGTAGAACCCAGATAGACTCTGTCGTATTCATTTAGTGTACTATCAGGACCTGGAGTATAAAAGCGGTGGTTTTCGTCGGGACCTCCCCTCAGATCTTTGAACCAGATATCGCCAGGATGCTGGTTGCTGGCAATAATATCGGTCACTTTTGACTGATAATCAGCAACTTCCTGGTCATCCTGGAAAATTCCTCCCATTTTGTAACCCCACAGATAGTTGATAGGATAGCCTTCTTCGATTCGCCCGCTTTCACCACCCATAGGAATATGGTCATACATTTTTACTACTTCGTTATGGTTGGTTGTGAGGTTGCCGAAAACAGAATACTGAAGATCGCCTATATTTCCGCGATAATTAAGGGCAATTTCCAGACCGGAATTTTTAACCTGTGCAATATTAATGACAGGATTGTTAAATGAACCTACGCTCGGAGCTATAGGTGTTTCCTGGAGAATACCATCGGTGAATTTGTGGTAATATTCAATCGTCACATCAAGTCCTCCGAATAATATTCCATCGAGGGCAAAGTTGGTAGTGGTAGTGGTTTCCCATTTCAGATCTTTATTGGGAAAGTCGGGGAAATAGAAGCCTATATTCATTATTCCTTCGGGATTTCCGAAACCCACCGTTGAACCAAGCGAATATTTTGCATTTCTGTTAATTTTTGACAGGTAAGGGAAAGCCTGGGTTTCCTGGTTACCAAGCTGGCCCCATCCGGCACGGATCTTCAGATCATTCAGCCAGGTGAGGTTCTGCATGAAAGATTCGGCGGAAATTCGCCATGCTGCAGAGAAAGAAGGGAAGGTACCCCAGCGGGTCTCTTTGGCAAACTTGGAGGTTCCGTCACGGCGTACGGTTGCATCGAGATAATATTTACTATTGTAATTGTAGCTCAATCGTCCCATATACCCCTGAAGCGCACCCTTGTCATATCCGGTAAACCCATTAACGTATTCCTGTGGACCGCCAACTCCGCGATAATCTTTCCCGGCATTGGTAAGATATTCCGTGGAAGCATCGGTATAATCAACACGATAGCTTTGGTCCATAGCGTTGAATATGAAATCAAAATTGTGGTTACCAAAGCTTTTGGTGTATAAAACAGAAAATTCCTTTACCAGGTTAAAGTTACGCACCTGCCTTTCTCCATAGGAACCTTTGGTATCGTCAACTCCGTCGGCAGCAAGGGCAAGTGGATCGCTCGGAGTGATATTAAAATAAGCTTCCTTTATTCCCGTAAATGATCTGCGCAGGTTTGCATACCAGTCGGCGCTTATCGTACCTTTAAAACGAAGGCCCGGCAGGGGTTCAAATTGTAAATAACCGGTTCCCATATTACGAAGGAGAAGATAATCCTGGTCGGAATTCCACATCAGTCCGTATGGATTCATATTTGTTGCAGGGCCCCAGAGCTTATTGGCAACAAAATCCGGTGTCCACGCAAGACTCATGGCAGGAGCATACCCACCGGGGCCATCTGGATCATAAATAGGTTGCCATGGAGTGGTACCGGCAAGCGCATCAAGATTTCCACGGCCTCCACCCCAGCCCTGGTTATCGTATGATTTGGAGTAACTGGTGCGCAGATTCAACCCTGTTGTAAAGTATTTCGAAAGACGCCCGTCAAGATTGGAGGTTACGGAATACCGGCGAATGTTGTTATTAATATAAGGGCTTTCAGTATAATTGTACCCTGCACCTAAAAAGTAATTAAAGGATTCCTTGGCTCCGCTGATCTGCAAATTATAATCCTGGGTAGGAGCATTTTTATTCAGGAAGGGTGTTTGCCAGTCGGTTGTAGGTCTGTTTCCAAGATAAGAAGGGTCATTGGGGTCAAATACCTTGGGCATCTGGTCGGTTGCTTCTGGTACATTGGCATAGGCTTCCCTGTAAAGCGCCACATAGTCAGGTACCGAAAGCACATCATATTTCTTCGGGATGTTCTGATAACCTGATTTCATACTAAATTCCACCCTTGCCTGGGCTGTTTTACCCCTCTTGGTTGTGATAAGTATGACTCCGTTTGATGCCCTGACCCCATAGATGGCAGCAGCCGATGCATCTTTCAGTACGGAAATGGATTCAATGTCTTCGGGATTGATGAATGTCATAATGTTGATGGGGGAGCGGAGATCCTGGTTGCGGGGATCGCTACCTTCAGCTCCCGAACCAAACTCGGTTATCGGAACTCCATCTATTACATACAAGGGTGAGGAAACCTGCCAGGTATTCATACCACGAATACGAATAGTCGGACGAGCGGTTGGAGTAGCTCCTCCGGAAACAACCTGAACACCGGCCATTCTTCCCTGCATTGCCAGCTCTGGAGTTACCGCATTGATCTCGCGGATATCGTCTGATGAAATGCTTGAGATGGCTGTTGTAACATCTTTTTTGGCACGCGAACCATAACCGATGACAACAATCTCTTCAAGTTCCTTCGTTTCCTCTTCAAGGGAAACCAAAATGGTTTTTCTTCCTTCAAGTGGTACTTCCAGCGTTTTGAAACCAATGAACGAAAATACAAGGGTCGCATTGGCATCTGAAACATTCAGAGAAAAGGCACCATCAACATTTGTTGTGGTACCAACAGTGGTCCCCTTAACAACAACATTTACTCCGGGCATCGGTGTATTATCGGTTTTGGATGTAACCGTTCCCGTTACCTGGATCTGGGCAATGGTGGCTGAGGCAGAAAAAAGTAGCCATAACAAAATGGCAGCCACAGAGCGCATTCGTTTTGCTTGCGGTTTGTTTTTCATAATGAATCAGATTAGGTTTAGTTGGTTGAATAAAAATTGCTTAAAAATGAAAACAGCCGCATATACAGAAATTCTGCATACCGGCATATAGCAACTTATGGTGGCATAAGCTTTGTTAGGTTGGTGGTTTTCATTAGGTGCCATAAGGTTGGTTCATATGACACCAAATTTCACTGTAAAATTAAAAATAAAAAATGTAAAAAGATAAATTTTGCAACAAAAAAATAAATTATGTCATAAAAAAGCGAGAAAGGTTCATTCCTTCGTGGAAATAAGCGACTCAATTTCATCCGGAGCAACCGGTAATGACTTGGTAAGGACCTGATTACCGTTTTGTGTTATGAGCAACGTGTTCTCAATCCTGATTCCTATATTTTCTTCGGGAATATAAATCCCGGGTTCGCAGGTCAGCACCATTCCCGGTTCCAGTATTATTGTTTTATCGCCTGGATCATGAACATCAAGTCCCAGAAAATGGGAAATACCGTGCACGGTGTATTTTCTAAAAAGGGGGTCAGCAGGATTTTGTACTGCCAGGTCATTTTTTCTGTACAGGCCAAGTTTCAGATGTTCTTCTTCAATGAACGGTCTGATTTCCTGTTCTATTTGCTCAATACTTTTTCCCGGCACGAGTCGGGCCATGCTTTCCCCGAAGATACTGACAACGGAAAGATAGATTTCTTTTTGCCGTCGGGTAAATCGCCCGTCAACAGGAAAGGTTCGTGTGCAGTCGGAGGCATAATTTCCGTATTCGGCACCGGCATCAACCAACAGGAGGCTACCCGCCTGGCAAATACCGGAATTTTTTGAATAATGCAGGGTACATGCGTTGATTCCTGAAGCAATGATAGGGGCATAGGCCTGCTGGGCATTGTTTGCCGTGCACTCATATACAAATTCGGCTTCCAGGATTTTCTCGGATATGCCCGGCCGGCATTTCCGGGCTATCCGCTTCATGCCCGCAACAGTAATTTCCGAAGCCCGACGGATCAGAGCAATTTCCCATTCTTCCTTCCGGATTCGCATCTCCTCGAGATAGCGGGAAACCCTTTCGTATTTATGCAGAGGGAACATTTCCCTGATTCGTTTCATCTCCCGTTCGTCTTTTAAGGGGAAATCTGCCTTAAACTTTGGATGAACAGGAATGTTGAACCAGAATGTTTCTGTTATGGCTGATACCTGACGGAGAATCAGGTCAAATTCCTCAGTAAAACGGATGGTTTCAATTCCTGAAATGTCAGCAGCTTCTGAGGGAGAAAGACCTTTTCCAATCCAGGCTTCATTTTTCGGATCGGATTTGTCAATGAACAAGATTTCACGAAAGGTTTTATCACTGGCATGAGGCACCAGAAGGAGGATACTGTTTTTTTGCCCGATTCCTGTCAGGTAAAAGAAATCCGAATTCTGACGGTAAGGAAAATACTGATCTCCGTTTCTGGGCATCGGATCAGCCGAGAAAAGGATGATGGCTCCGTACTGCACCTTTCGCGTAAGCTGCAGGCGGTTTTTTATAAAGCAACTTCTGTCGGGTGCGGGTGCTAACATGATCTGATTTCAAATTGGTGTTTACAAACATAAAAATTATCTGGGTGAAGCTGTTAAATTTGTTTTTATATTCGATTGCATTTCACGGAGTGTTTTTAAAAAACCGTTTATGAGCAGCATTTTCACTTCATCGGTCGGAAAAAAGCTAATGATGTCGCTGGCCGGTTTGTTTCTGATTGTTTTTCTGCTGGTTCATTTAGGAATCAATCTTTTGCTCATTCTTTACGATTCACCCGAAACCTATAACCGGGCAGCACATTTCATGCAAACCAACCTTCTGATTAAGATCATTGAGGTTGTTCTGTTTGGAGGTTTTTTTCTTCACATGATTTACGGGCTTATTGTCCAGATTGAAAACTGGTTATCAAGACCGAAAGGATACCGGATTGCCAATTATTCCCAGACTTCCTTTTTCTCGCGGTTTATGATTCATACAGCTGCCATCATTTTTGTTTTTCTGGTGATTCATCTTATGGATTTTTACTTCAGGGCGAAATTTGGTGAACCGGAACTTGTAAGATATTCCGACGGGAAGGAGATGGTGGATTTTGGCAGCATGATTGTGGCGAAATTTCATATGCCGGAATTTGTGATTGGCTATATTCTGGCATTTTTGTTTTTAGGTTTTCATCTTTTGCACGGGTTTCAGAGTGCCTTTCAAACCCTGGGGCTCAATCACAAGACGTATACTCCCGTGATAAAGGTGCTCGGCATTCTCTATACATTGCTTGTTGTTTCAGGATTCACAGCTATTCCGCTTGTGATATATTTTGATTAAAAGAATAAAAAAAGATCCTATGGCAGTATTGGATGCAAAAATACCTTCCGGCCCGCTGGAACAAAAATGGAGTTATTACAGGGCACATCAGAACCTGGTAAGCCCGGCCAACAAGAAGAAACTGGATGTTATTGTTGTAGGTACAGGATTAGGGGGGGCTTCGGCTGCCGCTTCTCTCGGGGAACTGGGTTTTAAGGTGAAGGCATTTTGTTATCAGGACAGCCCCCGCAGGGCACACAGCATTGCAGCACAGGGTGGAATCAACGCGGCGAAGAACTACCAGAACGATGGGGACAGTGTGTACCGATTGTTTTACGACACCATCAAGGGAGGGGATTATCGTTCGCGTGAAGCAAATGTTTACCGGCTTGCGGAACTCAGCGGTCCGATTATCGATCAGTGTGTTGCTCAGGGTGTTCCCTTTGCGAGGGAATATGGGGGTTTGCTGGAAAACAGGTCATTTGGCGGGGCACTGGTCTCCCGTACGTTTTATGCCCGTGGTCAGACCGGCCAGCAATTGCTTCTCGGTGCTTACAGTGCCATGATGCGCCAGGTGCATCTCGGGAATGTGGAACTATACACACGGCACGAGATGCTTGAGCTGGTGGTGGTTGACGGGAAGGCCCGTGGAATTATTGCAAGAAATCTTGTAACAGGCGCAATCGAAAGATTTTCCGCCCATGCCGTTGTTCTGGCAACAGGTGGTTACGGGAATGTTTTCTATCTGTCGACCAATGCTATGGGGTCAAATGCAACGGCCATCTGGAGGGCATACAAAAAGGGGGCATTGTTTGCCAATCCCTGTTTTACACAGATTCATCCTACCTGTATTCCGGTTCACGGGGAATATCAGTCAAAGCTAACGCTGATGAGCGAAAGTCTGCGGAATGACGGAAGAATCTGGGTGCCCCGGAAGAAGGAAGATGTTGAAAAAATAAGGAAAAAACTTATTAAAGCCCGCGACATACCTGAAGAAGATCGTGATTATTACCTGGAGCGGAGGTATCCGGCCTACGGAAACCTGGTTCCTCGGGATGTGGCCTCAAGAGCTGCCAAAGAACGGTGTGATGCAGGATTTGGGGTAAACGAAACAGGCCTGGCTGTATTCCTTGACCTGAGTGATTCAATCAAACGCCTTGGAAGGAAAGTGATCGATGAACGGTACGGGAACCTGTTCCAGATCTATGAAAAAATCATGGATGAAAATCCATGGGAAAACCCCATGATGATTTATCCGGCTGTTCACTATACTATGGGTGGATTATGGGTTGATTATGAATTGCAATCCACCATTCCGGGGTTGTTTGTGCTGGGAGAAGCCAATTTTTCTGATCACGGTGCCAACAGACTGGGAGCCTCAGCACTTATGCAGGGCCTTGCTGACGGTTATTTTATCCTGCCTTATACTATACAGAATTATCTGGCCGACCAAATCAAGGTTCCCAGGATATCTACCCAGAGTGAAGAATTTGCAATTGCTGAAAAACAGACAAAAGAACGCATTGAACGGTTGTTCTCGGTAAGGGGGAAGACTCCGGCCGAACGATTGCACAGGGAACTGGGTAAGATTATGTGGGAATATGTCGGTATGAGCCGCACAAAGGAAGGGCTGGAAAAAGCCATTGCTGAAATCAGGGATTTAAGGGAAAATTTCTGGAAGGATGTGCTGGTTCCAGGCACAAACGATGAACTGAATCCTGAGCTGGAAAAGGCGTTACGGATTGCAGATTTTCTTGAACTGGGAGAATTGATGGCGCGGGATGCCTTGCATCGCAATGAGTCGTGCGGCGGCCATTTCCGGGAGGAATACCAGACCGAAGAGGGCGAGGCGAAACGAAATGATGAAGAATTTATGTATGTGGCTGCCTGGAAATATAATGGCGACGACAGGGAACCGGAGCTTATAAAAGAAAATCTGGAATATGAGTTTATTGAAGTCAAAGCAAGGAACTATAAATGACATTTGAAACCAGAATAAATAAAACGGAATCACGTTTTCAAACCTTACTGAAATGGATTTCACACTGAAAATCTGGAGGCAGAAAAATGCAACGAGCCGCGGAAAATTTGTAACATATCATCTCAGCGGTATTTCACCTGATTGTTCATTTCTTGAGATGCTGGACATTCTGAACGATCAGCTTGTTCAAAAAGGGGAAGAGCCTGTTGCATTTGATCATGATTGCCGGGAAGGCATATGCGGGGCATGCAGTCTCTACATCAATGGTCGTCCGCACGGGCCTGATGATGCAATCACAACCTGTCAGCTGCACATGCGGCGTTTCAGAGACGGTGATACAATCGTTGTGGAACCCTGGAGGGCAAAGCCTTTTCCGGTGATTAAGGACTTGATTGTGGACCGAACGGCGTTTGACAAAATTATTCAGGCGGGAGGGTATATTTCTGTCAATACCGGAGGAGTGCCCGATGCGAATACCATTCTGATTCAGAAAGAACATGCTGACATTGCCATGGATGCTGCGGCCTGCATAGGATGCGGAGCTTGTGTGGCGGCCTGTAAAAATGCCTCAGCTATGTTGTTTGTTGCGGCAAAGGTTTCCCATCTGGCCATGCTGCCTCAGGGAAAGGTTGAAGCTGCCCGCAGGGTAAAAGCCATGCTGGAAGAGATGGACAATTTGGGATTTGGCAATTGCTCCAATACAGGGGCTTGCGAAGCCGAATGTCCCAAACAAATATCCCTCAGCCATATTGCACGCCTGAACAGGGAATATTACAAAGCTGTACTGGGTTAAGACCCGATTTCACTTTTACCTGGCATAATTTGCCAGAAAGGAAATCAACTCCTGCAAACTTCTTCCACTTCTTCTGCTGTTTTTGGTATGGGGTTCCCCAGAACCCTGCAGCCGGTTTCAGTTACAAGGAGATTGTCTTCGATCCGGATTCCGCCAAAGTCTTTATATTCGAGAACACGGGGATAATTGATGAATTGCTCAAATTTCCGCTCACTATACCAGTTGTCGATAAGTGCGGGAATAAAATAAATTCCGGGCTCATCAGTAAGCACAAAGCCTGGCTTAAGTTTCTTGCCAAGGCGCAGGTAAGCAGTGCCAAACTGCTGTACCCGTTTCACTTCTTCATCATATCCGACAAATTCTTCGCCGAGGCCTTCCATATCATGAACATCCATTCCCAGCATGTGTCCAAGGCCATGCGGGAAGAAGAGTGCATGAGCGCCGGCACTGACAGCCTCCTCAATATCCCCTTTCATCAGTCCGATTGCTTTCAGGCCGAGCGCTATATCGCGTGCTGCAGCGAGATGAACCTCCAGGTGAGGTTTTCCGGGTTTAATTCGTTCGATAGTATTGATCTCTGCTGCAAGAACAATTTCGTAGATCTCCTTCTGGCGTGCGGAAAACTTTCCTCCTACAGGAACAGTACGGGTTATATCGCTTGCGTATAGCCGCTCACTTTCGGCACCGGCATCTGTAACAAGCAGGTCGCCGGCTTTTAAAACATTTGCATGCGAATGGTTATGAAGAATTTCACCATGTTTGCTCAGAATGACAGGATAAGCTGATGCACCGCCGGAAGCCAGGGCAATGCCTTCAATAATTCCGGCTATTTCGGCTTCTTTTCGCCCGGGCTTGGCCAGGCGCATAACTGTTGTATGCATTTCACCGGCCACATTGACCATTTTTTCAATTTCGGCAATTTCGTAAGCATCTTTAACTGACCTCAGGTTGACAACGGCTCTGACAAGGTCAGTTGAAGCTCCGGAAACAACTTCCCCGGGGTTTAAGCCCAGAATATCATGCAGGAACAACAGAACCTCCGAGCGGTATGGAGGTAAATAATGGATTTTTCTTTTTGCCTGCAGGGCCTTTTTTGTAAAATCCTGCAATGCGGCAAGGGGAAATGTTTCCTTTATACCAACTGATGCTGCTTTTTCTTTCAGCAAGGGTTGCGGTCCCATCCAGATGATATCTTCCAGGCTCACATCATTGCCGAACAGGATTTCCCTGTCATTTTCAGGATCGATAATTCCTGCCAGGTCGGGTTCATGCAGTCCGAAAAAGTAGGAAAAGGAACTATCCTGCCTGAAACGGTAAGTATTGGCGGGATAATTATACGGAACTTCCCTGTTGCCAGGAAAAAGAATGACTCCTTGCGGAAGAAGCTCTTTGAGCTTCTGACGGCGTTTTTGGTAAACTTCTGATGGAAACATAGCATGGAATGATGTACAATTCAAAAGTAAAATGATTTTACCAATCACCAAATTTTTACAAAAAGGACCCAGAAAAGGAAATGCTGAAGCTTTATTATAAAGTCAGAGTGCACAAATTTATCATCGGCCTTCGTTACACGTTGTGCAGTTTTTGATGCGCAATGTGGGTCAGTACTTTTAGAACAATCCCGCATATCGGAAAAAATGACCATGATAAAAATTTGTTAAAAAAATAACAAGCGAAGAATATTCTGAAATAGAATTTTTTAATACATTCGTAATTTAATTCAGGTTATTAACAGTTAATTAACAATTTTTGTTTCATGCCATACCGTCGTTTACCCAATACCGATTCGTCAAGGCTAAGAGCTTTGCATATACTTTACAGTAAGGGGAAGGAACTTCCTCCTTTTAAACTGGGTTTTTCCCAGAACGTATATACTCGGATTCAGTCTTTTTTACCGGGTTTTGAAAATGCCATCAGTCAATTCCGGCAGGCATATGCTATTCAGGTAAAGAGGGGCAGGGAATACCAGAATTTAATGAAGAAGGCACGGATGTATATATCGCATTTCATACAGGTAGTGAATATGGCTATTTCCCGCGGAGAGCTTCCTGCGCAGACAAGGGCTTATTACGGGCTGGAAGAGCATTCATCCAGGCTTCCATCGCTTGTTTCGGAGAAAGATATTCTGAAATGGGGAGAAGCCATTATTAAGGGTGAACAGCAACGGATTATGAAAGGTATGGCTCCGGTTACAAATCCTACTGTTGCTGTGGTTAAAGTGAGGTTTGAGAATTTCAAGGAAGCGTGTCAAAACCAGAAAGTATTGCAGAAAAACAGTGAAAGGGCGCTGGAGGAGCTTTCCAGAATGCGGAAACAGGCAGACGAAATTATCAGTCAGGCGTGGAATGAGGTAGAAGAATCCTTTGCCGGGCTACCCGATGAGGTGCGTCGCTCAAGGGCCTCAGAGTATGGGGTTGTTTATGTTTACCGCAAAAATGAACTTCCGGGACTTTCAGTTTTTGACAGGATTCAGGTTTCAGCAGGATAGTGTTGGGAACGGGAAGTACTTTTACGGAAGATCCAGAGGGTAGTGAGCGTTAACAAGATACTCAGCACCACGGCCGGAAGTTCAGTTTTTTCAGCTCCCAGTTTCTCAAGATGTTGCATCTGAGAGGAAAGATTTCCAAAGTAGGCAAACAGAATGGCCATGGTATTGTTCAGGAAATGAACCATGATCGGATACCAGAGGGAACGGCTGTATTCGAGCAGGTATCCAAACAGAGAGCCCAGGATTATACGGGGAAGCAAAGTAAAGAACTGAAGGTGCAGGGCTCCGAAGAGAAAAGAGGTGAGCCAGATGCCCCCATGGGTGTTCCGCACCAGTTTTATCACCAGTTGTTGAACAACAGCGCGAAAGAGAAGTTCTTCTCCCAATGCCGGAATTATAGCAATCATCAGAAGATTGACCGGAATTTTGGAGGCCGGGCGATTCATAAAAGCTGACGAAACCTCGTTGGCAAAGTTTTCTTTTTCCTGCATCCAGGCGTTAATTCCTTGCATAAAACCGGGAAGGTGAATCTGGCTGTTCAGTTTTCCGACATAATTGATCAGGGGAACGGAAAAGAAGAGAGCGGCTGTTGCGAGCAATATCCCAGCCAGGTGGAGTTTTCCCCTTAGGAACAGGGAATCAGAAATGTTGCCGGATACGAGGTATGCATAAACCAAAGGTGGGAGAATGAACAGGCATACCGATTGAATGATTTGTAAAATCTGAAGTATATCAACATATTTATTTGCTTCCCCGGGCGAAATTTCCTGAAGGATGGACAGATCATACCCGGCAGATAGCAATACCATCGTCCCTGCAACCGATGATAATACCCAGAAAAGAAGAAGAATGGCGGCCAGCAGTAACAAGCGGATTCTGAGAGGAGCCTCGCGGAAAAGGTAATGCCACATAGGGCAATTGTATTAATTTTGCAGCAAATGTAACAAACAATTGCTTAGCATTGGCAACATAAAGATTGAGCGTTATCCTCTGCTTCTTGCGCCCATGGAGGATGTGACTGATCCAACCTTCCGGATAATGTGCCGGGAATTTGGAGCCGATCTGGTTTATACTGAGTTTATTTCATCGGATGGTTTGATACGCGGTGGAAAAAAGAGTGTTGACAAGCTGGATATACTGAATGAAGAGCGACCGGCTGGAATTCAGCTATACGGGCATATTCCCGAAGCCATGGCAGAAGCGGCGGCAATTGCTGAGAAGGCATTTCCTGAGCTTATTGACATCAACTTCGGATGTCCGGTAAAGAAAATTGCCGGGAGAGGAGCGGGAGCCGGTATGTTGAACAATATACCGGCGATGGTAGCAGTTACCGAATCGGTAATAAAAGCCACACGGCTTCCGGTAACGGTAAAAACCAGGCTGGGTTGGGATGAATCACAAAAAAATATCCTCGAAATCACCTTAATTCTTCAGGATCTTGGTATACAGGCAATAACGATCCATGGGCGTACCCGTTCACAAATGTATAAAGGGAAAGCGGATTGGACACTTATCGGGGAGGTGAAGCATCATCCTTTGGTGCATATTCCCGTTATCGGAAACGGGGATGTTGATTCTCCCGAAAAAGCAAAGGAAATGTTTGACAGGTATGGCGTTGACGGAGTAATGATCGGGCGGGCGGCTATCGGAAGGCCCTGGATATTCAGAGAGATCAAACATTTTCTGCTGACGGGAGAAAAGTTGCCTGAGCCTTCGGTACAGGAAAAAGTTGAATGGGCCCGGAAGCATTTTCTCCGTTCAGTTGAATACAAAGGAATTCCAAGGGGAATTTTTGAAATGCGGCGCCATTTTTCGAATTATTTCAAAGGTCTGCCTGGATTTAAGGAACTGCGGCTGAAGCTGGTTACCAGTGTTCAGGTTGACGAGATTCTTGGACTGCTTGAGCTGATAGCCCGCAAATATCAAGGGTATGATTACTCTACTGTTCAATCGGCCTGAAAGTTGCGCCGGAAGGGGTAATCAATATTGTAATGCAGTCCGCGGCTTTCCCTTCTGTCTGTGGCATTTTTGATTACGAGGTATCCGACGTTGATCAGGTTCCGGAGTTCACAGAGCTGTCGGGATAGTTTGGATTTCTGATAGAGTTCTTCGGTTTCGCGGTAGATGATCTCAAGACGGTCAAGTGCCCGTTTAAGCCTGAGGTTTGATCTGACAATGCCAACGTAAAAACTCATAATTTGCTGAACTTCCTTCAGGTTTTGTGTAATGAGCACCATTTCTTCGGTAAGAGTTGTGCCTTCATCATTCCAGTGGGGAATGCCTTCAGGAATTCTGTAATTTGCAATGTTTTCCAGAGCATGGGCTGCCGCATGGCGGGCGAAAACAATTGCTTCGAGCAAGGAGTTGGAAGCCAGACGGTTTGCTCCATGAAGTCCGGTTGAAGCTGTTTCCCCTACGGCATACAGCCTCTTGATCCAGCTTTCTCCGTCTTTATTCACTTTGACACCTCCGCAAAAATAATGTGCAGCGGGAACGACAGGGATATAATCCCGTGTAATATCAATGCCGATGGATTTGCATTTTTCGGTGATGGTTGGAAAATGGGCGATTAGTGATTGGGGGTCCAGATGGGTACAATCGAGGTAAACGAAGTCATCGCCTCTGATTTTCATTTCATTGTCGATGGCCCGTGCGACGATATCGCGGGGAGCAAGACTTCCTCTCTGGTCGTACCGGTGCATAAATTCATTGCCGTCCTGGGTTCGCAGTATGGCTCCGAATCCACGCAAGGCTTCAGTAATTAAAAACGCAGGCCTTTCATTTGGATTATAAAGGGAGGTGGGATGGAACTGGACAAATTCCATATTTTCAATAATTCCTTTAGCCCGGTATACCATGGCAATTCCGTCTCCGGTTGCTACCGGAGGGTTGGTGGTTACATGGTAAACATTGCCTGCTCCGCCGGTTGCGAGCACGGTAACTTTTGCCCGCAAAGTAAGAATCTCATTTGTTTTCAGGTTCAGAACATAGGCACCGTAACATTCGATGTCGGTGTGGTATCGTTTGACGAGTTTTCCCAGATGGTGTTGAGTAATCAGGTCAATGGCGAAATGGTGCTCCAGGATGGTAATATTAGGGTGCATTTTTGCCCTGGAGCTAAGGGCTCTTTGAATTTCTTCCCCGGTTTTGTCTTTATGGTGCAGAATCCGGTATTCGGTATGTCCTCCTTCGCGGGCGAGGTCAAATTCTCCCTTTTCGTTGGTATCGAATTGTGCACCCCAGGAAACAAGTTCTCTGATACAATCGGGAGCTTCGGTAACTACCATGCGGACTACCTCTTCGTCACAAAGTCCGTCACCGCAATCAATAGTGTCTCTGATATGTTTTTCAAAGGAATCGGGGGCATAAGTTACAGCAGCTATTCCACCCTGGGCATAGCGTGTATTTGTTTCATCGAGCGTGCTTTTAGTAATCAGGGTTACTTTGCCATATTGGGCAACACGGAGAGCGAAACTGAGTCCTGCCAGGCCGGTTCCAATTACCAGAAAATCAGTGTCCTGGTACATCCTTTGTCTTGTATTTTTTTAAATTCATCACAACCGGAAGCAAAGGTAAGCAAATTACCGCCAAAATTGCGAAAACAGTCTGGTAAGAATGTACTTTCCCTCCCAGGCTGTAGATTATTCCACCGGCAAAGGCTGCGCCAAAAATCTGTCCTGTGCTTGTGAAAAGAGTGAGGATACTTTGTCCTGAAGCTCTGCTTTCTCCGGATGTTTCGTTGTTGATGATGTACCTTAAAGGAGCTCCCAGCAGAAATGAGAGTCCGGCTCCTATCACCGAAGAGGAAATATAGAACGATGTTTTGCTCAGTGGGATCAAATAGAGCGAAATAAGCCCCGATGAAAGAAGAATTATTCCGGCCAGCAGTACAATCCTGACTTCTGTCTTGTCAATTAGTCTGCCAGCTAAAGGTGAGAAAATGAATAAAGTAATTACAAGGGGAAGAAGCATAAAGCTGGCATTTGATTCCGTTATATGAAAAGCATTAACTGCCAGGGAGGGTAAATACACGGTGGAAATTTCCCCAAGTCCTGCAGTGAAAGCAATCCAATAGGTAATTAAAAGTTGCTTTGATGTGAGGAGATTCAGATTAAAAGTCGGAGAAGAAGACGCCTTTTGCTGGAAGTAAAACAGTGGCAGAATCAACACAGCGGCAATTAAAGAGCCCATAATGTGTGGTTCCAGCAGGCTGTTCCAAAATCTGTTGGTATCGATTTGGTTCATTCCATAAGCGAAAAGGGAAAGAGAAGCGATCAGAAGGAGCATACCTTTCCAGTCGGGTTTTTGCCAAACGTGTTTTCCACCAGAAGGCAAAATTTTCAATGCATAGTAAATGATGATAAGGGCAAAAGGTATATTGATAAGGAATATCCATCTCCATCCGAATTGCAGAAGAATTCCGCCGAGAATAGGGCCAATAATAAATGCAAGCCCAAAAACTGCTCCAATCCATCCCAGTGCTGTTCCCTGTTTTTCTTTTGGTATCATGTCTCCTATTACTGCGGAAGCAACGGGAAAAATTCCGCCGGCACCAAAACCCTGTATTCCCCTGCCAGCAAGAAGCAGGGGGTAACTGTCAGAAACAATGACCAGCAGAGAGCCTGCAGCAAATAGAAGCAGATTAATTACATAGATGTTTCTTCTTCCATAAAGATCGGAGAACTTCCCCATCAAAGGAGTCCCAACAAGGTTCATGAGAACATATATGTTAAAAAGCCAGGGCAATTGCCTGTCGGAAAGAGAGAAGAACGACTTTATGGCAGGAAGAGCCGGGCCGATAATGGCTATATCAAGCGCTCCCATTAAAACCCCTGCAAATAAAAGAACAAGAATCTTTTTATACATTTTCAAACGTAATTAAATTTGAAGTAATTTAACAATCGGAGAAATAGAATGTTCAGGTGGAACAACCCTGCGTGGATGCTTTCCTTATTCTTGTCGATTACAGGAGAAAAACAACCAGCAGATTTACTGCAATGATTGCCAGAAAACACAAAACCACGAGGGTCCGGATGTTTCTTTTTCCGAAGAGAACAGCATAGATCAATTTAACGAGGTTATTGCTGATAATGGCCTGCATTGTGGCAACTCCAATGAGAGAAAGGCTAACATTGTATTTTCCTTGAAAAAGGTTGATCAAAAAGGGATCGATATCGGTGATTCCGACAACAAACGAGAGGGCACTCAACCCTGTCTTGCCGAATCGGGTCAGTGAAAACCAGGTGATGAAGCTGAAGGCTACAAAAAGAACCGTAAAAAGAAGGGCAACCTTGAATTCAAGCGGATTATGGTCTTCTTCAGAAATATCAATGGTGTCAATATGGTTTCTCTGGCTTTTGAAGTAAAGGAATACGGCAATGGCAAGAGAAATAATAAAAAGGAGAATAAAATAGGGATACAGCAGACGGAAAAGTTGTTTGTTAAAGATCAGAATCAGGAGCAAAATTCTCAGATACATCATAGAAGTGGCAAAAATGATTGCTGATACGTATTGAAACCTTTTGTTTTCAGCAGATTCTTTACTTTTTCGCGCCAGCACAAGTGTTGTAGCTGTGCTGGAATAGAGGCCTCCGAGAATTCCTGATAAAATGATACCGGCTTTGGGGAAAATAAATTTCCTGGTAAGATAACTGACATAGGATATAGAAGATATTACAACCACAGCAAGCCAGATCTTATAAGGTGTAAGGGTCAGAAAATCAACGATGGGCTTATCGGGAACAATTGGTAGAATGATGCCTGCAATAATGAGAAACTTTGCAAGCGTAACAAATTCTTCCCTGTTGATGCTTTGTGAGAAGGTTGTCAGCTTTTCCTTCATTTCAGAAAACATGATCACCGTAACCATTACCAGCAGGTACATCCAGAGGTGTTTTGTAAGAAGCAGTGCCGGACTGGTATAAACAATGAGGGCTATCAGGATGGTTGTCATTCCGTAATGCTGTGTATCGCGGATTTTTGCTATATAATAAATCGCAAAAAACACACTCAGGATTGCGGCCCCTGTGAGAAAGGGGTACATGTCATAGGGATTCAGTGAAAACAGAATATAGCCAAGAATGCCTATGAAGGTGAAGGTTCGGTCGGTCCCGAATAAAAGTTGAATGTCTTTTTTCTGATGAAGGTTCTTCTGCGAAAGTCCCACAATAAGTGAAAAAACTGTCACCAGCAAAAAGTCAAGGAATTCTGATGGAATGGATTGAAGTAACTGCATAGGAGAGGTTCTTATTCAGCTAAAAAAAGATATATCAGTAGAATTGGACGATTAAAGCCAGCGAGTAACTGATTATCATCAGACAGTTTTTTCAGAGGGAAAGAATTTGTCAAACCGAAGTCAAATATATTCAAAATTTACCGATCTGAAACTTTAGCGGAAAGGAGGATTTCAATCAATCCCGTATCCTATGGACTTGAGTCAGGCGATAAAAAACAGATAAATTTAATCTCTGCGACTATAATCCCGATATTTGTGCCGTTTGGCCATGGAGAATGAAATTCTTTGAAATGTTTGTTAAGATTGTTGATAAGATAAGAGAGACGCAGTCGAAAACATAGCATGAAACCAATCCCGCGGGAGCGGGACTCTAACCAGCTGACTTTTTTGCTCCCCCTCCAGGACTTGAACCTGGGACCCTCTGATTAATCCCGCAGGAGCGGGACTCTAACCAGCTGACTTTTTTGCTCCCCCTCCAGG